>Ga0315274_10005868_pt1 | contig 17943 bp, 19 predicted proteins | sample YL17G02_20_MG_FD_203700 | JGI IMG/M metagenome (GOLD analysis project Ga0315274, IMG submission 203700) | Sediment microbial communities from Yellowstone Lake, YNP, Wyoming, USA - YL17G02_20 | ecosystem: Environmental > Aquatic > Freshwater > Lake > Sediment | place: USA: Wyoming | collected...
TCCTGGCTAAAAAGAATGATATTACAACAGATACCGCTAATGTTAAGACGAAGAACTGATAGGTTGCGGTACCCGACAGTGTCAGAGGTACGGTTAAGGTAGATAAGTTGTTGCTCATGCCTTGTGATAGGTTAGCTTGAATACTGATAGAACCGATAGCAGTCAGGGTGAGCACGCTGACAACAATGCCCATGACAAATCCCAATATGGTTTGCAAAAATATTTCTGAAACTATCTGCCAGCTTATGTTTGCCCTTGTCCAACCGATTGTCTGCAAGACACCTATGTCTTTCCTTCTCTCCACAAGAGATGCGGCATTTACTTGGAAGAGTATTAAAGTCAATATAACTGCAATAATTGCTAGGACAAGCACACGAAATTTCTCGTAAATTTTAATGACGTTGCTAAGTGATGTTGCGATGGAACTGCCGGAGATAACGACAGCGTCTTTGTCAATTTTATTGATTTCAGATCTGATTATACCCTCGGAAGATAGGGCATCAAGTCTGACGTATAGCTGACTGTACCCTTGTGTGTCTAGCAGCCTCTGTGCGTCCGGTAAATTTGTGTAGATGTTTGTTGCAGATATCTGGCTCTCGTCCCGGGTGGCGAGAATGCCGATAATTTCAAAAGTGGAGTTCCCCAACTGCAGGCTGTCTCCGAGCTTGAGCCCGTAGAACTTGGCAAAATGCTTCTCAACTACTGCCTTATTTTCCTCGTTAGCTCTAAAAAAGCGGCCGGAAGTGACCCACGAACTATATTCCTTGCCGATAAAGCTATTTGGCTCCAGCCCCTCTATTGAAATGAATTTTCCTTTGTCGAAACGCCACAGTACTAAAGCTTTGGAAATGTCTTTAATATGATCCGAGGCGGCTATCTTATCTATTTCATTTTGGTAAAAGACACCTTTGCCAAAGGGCAACTGAGTAGCACTGGTAGGTGTATCAGAAGCCTGCCCACTCGATTTCTGAATTACCATGTCGGTATCAATGTTCTTAAAAGGTGAGTAAATCGCTTCGGAATAGGCGCTCATAACAGATGTCAAAACAACGAAAATGGCTACCAATACGGCAACCGCGAGAAGATTAGTTATAGTTCTTCCTTTCCTTCTGATCAGTTCTTTGGCTAGATATGAGAAATACAATTTATACTCTTCCACAATAGTAATTAGTAATGACCTCTAATCACACCCTCGTTTGACGTAGCTTAATCACCTATTCTTTAAGCAGATTTTCCAACACTGCATCCAAGTCTTGCTTAGTCCATTGCTGGCCTTCAAACCACTGAAAGATTACGTCTTTGCCGTTTACCTGATACTCGTCTTTGCCGTTTATTATTACATTCATGTGAGCTGTAAGGCCATGCTCCTTAAAGTAATCTTGACCTTGCGCTGTCGCCAAATCAACCCAGGTGACATTGACCTTATCATCATATTTGGCGAGCACCTCCTTTATAGCCCCCACAGTTGGCTGTAAGGGGCCATGATTAATATATCCAGCAACGACAACGGTTATTTTTGATGTAGGTGTATTACCAGAGGTGTTGCCCTCTACACTAGGAGTAGATGTGGGTTGCTCTCCTGTGGGTACTAGATTTCTGCCTGTATTTATTGATGCCGGTGTGGAGCACCCTGTTGAACTAAAAGAGCCTACTGTCATCAAAAGAAGTAATAGTAAAACTGTGGCCAAAATAGTATGTCTACTTATCATGTTCTATTCTTCCATCTATAAGTCTAATAATGCGGCCAGATTCTTTCGCTATCTTGTCATCGTGAGTCACTAATACAAAGGTTTGGCCTTTTTCTCTATTCAATTTATGTAGCAGTTCGATTATTTTCTCTCCAGTTTTACTATCAAGATTGCCTGTAGGCTCATCAGCAAAAATAATTTTGGGTTCATTTATCAATGACCTAGCTACTGCCACCCGCTGCTGTTCGCCTCCAGAAAGCTCGTTGGGGTAATGGTCTAGCCTTTCGCTTAGGCCAACGTCATAGGCAGCTTTCCGAGCTCGCTCAAGCATGTCTTTCCTATTCATACGCTCCGGGTAAAGTGGTAGAGCGATATTTTCTAATGTGTTAAGTGTAGGTATGAGATTGAATGCCTGAAAAACAAAACCGATATTATACCTTCGGAACAATGCAAGTTGATCCTCTGTCATTGATGTCAGTTCTTTATCGGCAATGAGTATGCTGCCTTCATCGGCTTTTTCCAGGCCGGCCAAAAGGCCAAGCAATGTGGTTTTACCAGAGCCTGATGGCCCCTGAACCGCTAGGAATTCCCCACTTTCTATGTCAAGGGATACATTGCCAATTACCCGGATGTTACCTAAAGTCTTACTCAGTTGGTTCACGCTGACAATTCTACTCATATCTCATAACCTCCATGGGTTTCAGTCTGTTTATTTGCCACGTGCCTAGGAATGAAGTAATAAGCCCGATTACCAAGATAATAAGGAATGACGACAATACGTATAACAGTTCAAGTTTAATTGGTAGGAGATGCGTCTGCGCAACATTTGCTTCGTTAGGGTTGGCGAGTAGAAAATGGGGATAGGGACTCAATTCCCATGGTATCGCTATGGATATCGTTGTATGGGCCAGGGCAACTATGGCACTTGCTGACAGGATAAGGCCAATAACAAAACCCACTAGAACCTGGATAAAGGTCTCTATGCTCACTTCTCTCATGATATCCCGGCTTCTAAAACCGACAGCTTTCATGATGCCAAATTCCCTTCTCCTCTCCAGGATGTTATGTATAGTATTTCTGGCAACTATCAAAGCGGACCCAACAAAAATAACCAAGGAGATGATCCAAATCAATTTATCGGATATACGGAAAACGGCTGATATCTGGCTCTCAAACGATTCAGGCGTGTAAATTGTGTAGTTGCCAATGGTCTGTCCCAGTGGAGTTTTACCTGCCTTGCTCTCGTCGCTTGTTACTATTTGTTTTATTTGCTGTGTTACAGCTGCCACATTCGGATACGCAGCGTCAATAAAAACTATATTCACATCTGTTTTGTCGAAGGCTTCCACTTCCTGAAGATTTTTAGATTGATAAGCCATCTCTTGAGCCTCTCTTAAATTAAAATAAATGTCAGATGCCACCACTTCATTACCAGCAGTCCCTATAAAACCAGCGACGGTAAACTGCTGGCCAGATATATCAATTTTGCGGCCGATTTCCAGCGCATTCTTCTTGGCATAAGTCTTTTCAGCTAGAACCTCCCGGTCTGTCTTTGGAATGGAGCCCTCGATCAACTTCGACGCTAATTTTTTACCAAAATTATCGCTCCAATTTACACCCAAAACACGCTTAAAATGTTCCTCATCAAACACCCATAATGAAAGAGCAGTAGATAGGTCTCTTACATCGTCGATTTTGCTTATTCGGGAGATTACTTCTTGATGAATCGGCGCCAGAGAACATGACAACAGAACACCTGAAATGTTCTCTGGAACATTCCCATTTCTCTGTATGATAATTGTTCCTCGGATATCATCAAACGGCAATCTTGACGCCTCTTTGTATGCGGCTCCAAGACAGTTCAAGGTAATGACCATCAATGTAACCAAGCCGATTACCATGACATTGAGCAGGTATAACTTGCTCCTCTTCAGCAACTCCTTCATCGCATAGTGCAACATCCTTTAGCTCCATTCAAATAAACGCTGATAGATTTTCATGAACCAGCACTGTTACTGATGATACTGCTATTGATGACAAAGAATCAACTCGAAGATTCTAAGAATATGGATGATTCTTTGCAAAAGACTTAGCTTGTAAAGGTGCGATATTTAACTGGCCCCCGTATCTAACAATTTTCTACCATGGAGAGTCGACATATTGGCCGGGTTGTCGAATGGCACAAGCCTGTATTGTTCAATTTATCTAGTTGGTAAGTCTGAAGTTTAAGCTGAAAGTTCTACCTATTGTAACCTCAGCTCCACCTTAAGAGATTCGAACCAAATCATGCGAATACAAAGGTTGCTCTAAAAGTTCTATATATTGAACAACTTGGGCTCCCATGCTGGGCTTGGACGTTTCTGTAGTAAGGCATCTAAACTTGGTGGGTAAGTTCAGGAAGTGCTGACACACAGGTTCGGCAAGGAGGGGATTTCTAGGAAAAGCCAAAAATCCCTTTTGCTTATAATGCTAGACGGGGTGTTGGTGGACTTAATCTTCGATGCCGTAGTCGTGGAGGCAGTCGATGAGGTCTTGAACGGTAACGATTTTCTCGGTATCTTCGTCTGATATCTCCAGCTTTCGTTCCGGCCTGCTGAATCCCTGTTCGATGGCTGTGATAAGCTCGGCTAAATCGGGGAGGGCAATATTGAGGTCGTCAACAAAGGATGCCGAAGGCACTATTGATTCCTCGTCAACACCGAGTTGCTCTGCAATCACTTTCTTAAGCTTTTCCAAAATGCGTGCCATTCTTTTCCTATGAGCATTCAGGCCTGTCCAGTTTCCTTAGTCACTTCCTGTCGTTTCCCTTCCTTTACACAAGCAGTGACTACTGAACCCAAAACCCCGTTGACAAATTTCTGGGAAGTATCACCACCAAAACTCTTAGCTAACTCAACGGCTTCATTAATAGCTGCTTTAACTGGAACTCTATTATCGAATAAAATCTCAAAAATGGCAAGGCGGAGGATGTTTCTATCTATGGGGGCTATCTGCTCGACAGGGAAAGCGGGAGCGAACCTTCGAATTACATCATCGATGTCCTTCTTATTCTGAAGAACTCCTTTGACTAAGCTCTGAGCAAAATCGGCGGCTTCATCAGGCAGGGCTGACTCCTCTAGTAAGCGAGCCAGAACTCCCTTCGGCTTGTGAGCCGAACAGTCAAGCTCATAAAGTGCCTGCAGAGCAACAATTCTGGCTTTCCGTCTAAATCCAGTCATCCTGATATTCATCCCTCAGCAAATGAATGTTTCCTAGCCGCACCCGGCATAAGCCGGCCTCTTTAGCTGCTTTTAAGCACCGCTCAGCATGTTGAAGCGAGGTTGTTGGCAAGTCTGTCATCAGGAAATCAGGATGGAAGGCGAGGAGAGCGTAAGGCATATTCGAGTCTAAAGAGGCAATAAATTTGGCGATACTGGAGACTTCTAGCTCATCTATATAGCCGGGAATGAGCAAGGTGCTGGCTATGAGAAAGGGTGGCTCAGGTCTTCTCTTTGCATAGTCAGCGAGAAGGCTGAAATTCTCCAGGGTTCTTTTGTTGCTAATACCGCAGAGGGCGATATGCAGCTTCTCGTTCCAGGCTTTGAGGTCAAACTTGATGCAGCCGCCGGAGTCAAGCGACAGCTTGGCCGCTTGCTTGAGTGAAGCTGGGTGCATCGAGCCGTTGGTTTCCCAGCAAATGCGTAGGATACGCCCTTTATTTCTCTCTAGGGCTAGACGAGAGGCACGCAAGGCGTGGGGTAATTGAGGTGTTGGGTCACCGCCGAAGTAACAAATGCAAGAGGTGCGGTCGTCAACAGCCTCGACTAGTTCCATAGGGCTAACCCAGTTTTGCTTTGTTGCTGCCAGTCGGTAGTGCCAATTCTGGCAGAAGAGGCAATCGAAAGAGCAAGCTTGATAGAAAACGGCGAGGTTCTTATAACCGCGCTCAGGCCCTGGACAATAAGCAAAATCAGGATAGCCTGAACCTGTACCGCCGGCACAAACCCAGTCGGCAACGCAGTTTGTAGGTAGCGGGTCGTAGTACCAGCTTAAGTTGCCTTTTTCTGCCGTGGCACCGGTGAGCTTGTTTGCTGTGGCTAGACGCACGCCGCAGTAGCTCCTTTGCCCTTCCGAAAGTTGACATTCGTTAAGGCATAGATGGCAAGCAACGCCATTATTTGCCTTCGGCGGTTGCAGCGGTAGGTTGAAGGACTGCCTTGATTTCTGATGTGCTTCCTGGATTGTGGGCTCGACCTTTTGGAAGTCATGGAGGATACAATCAGTACATAGGCCGAGGGACTTGGAGATGAGGGTGGATTTCTTGCCGCAGTGGTTACAGATGGCAGCAGTTTTGGGGGGCAAGCTACGCTTTAGCATTTTGGCTCTAACCCGAGATTTAACCAGTCTGATTAAGCGCAGCCGCTACGTCTATGGTCTGGCGTGTGAGTGATTATCCTCTGCGCCATCTTGCTATTTCACTGATGGTTTGAGCGCTGCTGATGTTAAAGGTCTGTGCTCCGGGGCTGATTCGCTTAATCAACTTGGTCAGTGCCTCACCAGGCCCCATCTCAAAGAAGGTGGTTACTCCTCGGGCGATCATGGTTTCAACAGATTGCTGCCATTGAACCGGGCGAACAATCTGGCTAACCAGCTCCTCCTTTATCGCCTCCAGGTCGGTAAGCGGCTGGGCAGTAACATTAGCCACTACCGGGACTGATGGTTTGTTAAAGGTAAACTCCGAGATGGTATTTCTTAGCCTTTCTATGGCCGGCTCCATTAAAGTGGAATTGAAGGGTCCGCTTACCCTAAGTGGGATAATGCGACGAGCCCCCTTTATCTGTGCTAGCCTCTTGGCTTTGGTCAGGCTTTCCTGGTTGCCGCTGATGGTGACCTGGTCTGGAGCGTCAATATAGGCAATCTCAACACCTGTGGAGAAGCTGATGTTCTTGAAGACTTCTATATCCAGGCCGGTCATAGATACCATGCCGCCGGCTGTTCTTTGCCCAGCTTCGTTCATTAATCGTCCTCTCTCGCGAATCAAACGCACGGCATCAGACAAGCTGAGAGCGCCGGCAGCTACCAGAGCTGCGTAGGTGCCCACGTCATGTCCAGCGACGAAGGTGGGCTCTGGTATGCCGTTGTTGCTAACCTCCTGAGCTGCTCTCAGGCAGGCAACGCTTGTGGCCAATACGGCTGGCTGGACATTGACGGTCTGCTTGAGGTCGTCTTGAGGGCCTTCAAAGCATAAACGCGACAGAGAGAAACCCAGGGCTTTGTCAACTTCATCGAAAACTTGCCGGGCTGAAGAGTAATGAACATAAAGGTCTAATCCCATGCCTACAGAATGAGATTCCTGTCCGGGGAAAATATAAGCGACTTTTATTGCTTCTACCATATCTCCTCCTTGTAATTCAAGTTCACTGAGGGGGCAATCATTTTCTTAGTCTCACTTGTCCAACGGTTTTCCGCGATGGTTATGTCTCCAAGGCTAGTCATCACTTGCCGGGTGTTTTCTTCGGGGTCTTAATCTTAACCACTTCCCTTCCTGCATAGGTACCACAGGTGGGACAGACATGATGAGGTAATTTGGGAGTATGGCATTGAGGGCAATCAACCAATTTAGGGATGCTCAGAGCTAGGTGACTGCGCCTTTTCCCTTGCCGTGATTTGGCATATTTTCTCTTTGGTAACGCCATTTAGGTTTTACTCTCCTTCCCCAAGCGGACTAGTTTTGACCAGCGTCGGTCATAGGCATGAGACGGACATTGGCAGGGGCCTTGATTAAGGTCATGCCCGCAGGATGGGCAAATTCCAGCACAATCCGGACGGCAAAGCGGCTTGGCAGGTATGGTCAGTAAGGTGTATTGGCGTATCGTTTCGCTTAGGTCCAGCATATGGCTCTCGTCAATAGTAATGTTATCAGTCTGGTCAGGTAAAGATAAACCTTCGGATGTGCTTACGCTAGGAAGACATTCCTCTTCAAAGTCATAGTTCACTTTATAATCAATCAGTTTGAGACACCGACTGCAAATTACTGTCACGCCGGCTGTCATTTCACCTTTAACCATAATGCCGCGATTGGTGCGAATTAGGGTTACCTCACCCTTAACAGAATTTATGTCGTCCGTACCAAGGCTCTCGTCTATTTGGTATCTACGGCTTGAGCCTACTGGCTCTTTGAGTAGCTGGGCAACATTAATATACACTTTGTCTATTAACATTTTCGAACTTGGCTCATTATAAGATGCGATATTTTTAAAGTCAAGCTAATGTTTTGGCGCAGCACCATGTAATTATCGACAGAGAATGACTTATATCTGATTGAACGTAGGTAGAATGTGCCTGGCTCTTGGAGTATAATGGCTACTTGCGGGGGCAAGTCAAGGAGTGGCGAATAAGACTTTGACAAAGGCGGAACTGAAGGCCGAGGTAAGCAGGCAGGTAGAGCAACAGTGCCAGGAACTCATTGAATTAAGCCTCAAGATTCATGCCAACCCTGAGCTGGGTTTCAAAGAGGAGAAGGCATCAGACTGGCTTACTGGTTACCTGGCAAGAAACGGCTTTCAGGTAGAAAACGGGATTGGGGGTTTAACTACCGCTTTTAAGGCAGCTTATGGCATCAGTAAACCGGTAATTGCTCTGCTTGGCGAATATGATGCCTTGCCTGAGATTGGACATGCCTGTGGACACAATATAATAGCTGCCTCGGTGGTGGGAGCTGGTGTGGCCAGTAAATGTGTTGTTGACAATTGTGGTGGGACGGTTGTCGTTTTCGGTACACCTGCAGAGGAGCTTTTTGGTGGTAAGGTGTTCATGTTGAGAGAAGGTGTTTTTGATGGAGTGGATACAGCTATGATAATTCACCCCGGGGTGCGTAATGCAGCGACTACTGAAGCGCTGGCCTGTATTGGCCTGGAGATTGAATTCTTTGGTAAAGCAGTTCATGCTGCCGCCTATCCTGAGCAGGGGGTAAATGCTCTCGAAGCCATGATTTTGGCGTTTAATGCTGTCAATTCACTTCGCCAGCATATCAAAGATAGGGCTAGGATTCATGGCATAATTACCCATGGTGGTGAGGCGGCTAATGTAGTACCAGCATATTCAGCAGCTACATTCCTCGTTCGTGCTACGGATAATGCCTACCTTGATGAGTTGAAGCAGAAGGTTCTAAATTGCTTCGAAGGGGCGGCTCTAGCTACAGGTGCCAGATTGGACTATAGGTGGAGTGAGATAATCTATGCTCCAATGAAAAATAACTTAGTCTTGGCGCAGCTATTTGCCCAGAACCTGGAATCTTTGGGCCGAAGGGTGGAACCTTTTGAACCTCACTTCGGTTTCGGTAGCACTGACATGGGTAATGTTAGCCAGGTTATACCTGCCATTCATCCCTCGGTTGCCATTGTTTCCCCCGACGTGCTACTGCATTCGGCAGATTTTGCCGTAGCTGCCGCCTCTGAGTCAGGTCATAAGGGGCTGTTAGATGCGGCTAAAGCTCTAGCTATGACGGTTGTTGACCTTCTAAGTGAACCTCAAGCTCTAGCCAGGGTTAAGGATGAATTCTCTGGTCAGACGTCATGAGCAAATATTTTCAGAGTTTTGCTCTGCAGTTGGTAGGAATTGGCCCTGCGGCAAAATCTTTTTGGAGTCGGGTGTTCAAACAGCTTTATCGGGTATAGAAATCAAAGACCAGAAATTATAAAATAGAGTCACGGAAACGCCCCTAGGGGTAGAATCCTGGCTGGATACCAGTTGTTAAGCTGACTGGTATCAAAGGGAGTTTAAGAATGAAGGTTATTTTTCTCAAGGATGCACCTAAGGGGAAGAGGGGGGAGGTAAAGGAGGTTGCTGACGGCTATGCCAGGAACTTCCTTTTACCTAAAGGCCTGGCTTTGCCGGCAACACCTTCGGCAATAAAGGCAGCTAAAGTCCTGTCTGATGAGAAGGCAGAGAGTCAGGCTCGACAGCGTGAGGAACTAGGCAGGATAGCTCAGGAGCTGGAGGGGAAAGAGCTACATTTCAAGGCTAAGGCAGGTGCCAAAGGTCGCCTTCATGGTGCTATTACCACTGCTAGTATAGCTGATGAGCTCTCTCGGCTCACAGGCTTTGAGATCGATAAGAAAAAAGTCGAGCTAGAGGAGCCTTTGCATCATGTCGGCAGCCATGACGTAATGATTAACTTGGGTACAGGTACTGAGGCTAAAATCAAAGTAGTCATTGAGGAAGAGACGACTCAAAATGATTAGCGAAAACTTGCCACCACATGATGTGGAAGCTGAAAAAGCGGTGCTTGGCTCTCTGCTTATTGATAGTGAGGGCATATTCAAGGTTGCTACTTTCCTTAGGCCGGAGGACTTCTTTACGCCGGAAAATCAGTGGGTTTATGATGCCTGTTTCAGCCTTTACCAACGTAATGAGGGCATAAATCAGATAACTGTAGCTCACGAATTGGCTCAGAAGGGCAGGCTGGAAGAGGCTGGTGGGGCTGCTTATTTAAGTCATCTGGTGTCTATGGTACCTACATCTCTACATGTTGAGCATTTTGCGCAGATTGTGTCGAGATCGGCTGTAATGCGGCGCCTTATCAGCGCTGGTAGCCAGATTACTGCTCTTGGCTATGAGGCTGATACCGAGGTTGATGCTACGCTTAGTAGGGCAGAAGACGTTTTGTTTAAGGTAAGGCAGCGGCAAAGCCGCCAGGATTTCGTGCCTATTCGCCAGGTTCTCGGTCAGTATTTCGAGGAAACCGGGCCAACCCCACCCGGGGAAGAAGAGATTCCGCACGTTCTTACCTATTTTACTGCTTTGGATGACTTCCTGGGCGGGTTGCAGCGTTCCGATTTGATTGTTTTGGCTGCCCGGCCAAGTGTGGGCAAAACCAGTTTGGCTCTTAATATTGCCAGAAATACGGCTGTCAACCAGAAAGCCTGTGTGGCTCTATTCAGCCTGGAGATGTCCCGGCAAGCGGTCGTCCAACGCCTTCTAGCTAATGAGGCCAACGTGGATTCTAGAAGTGTCCGTTCGGGGTCTTATAAGGAAAAAGAAAAAGAAGAGAGAAGAATTATGGAGGCCAGCGGCATCCTTTCCGAAGCGCCTATCTATATTGATGACTCGCCTCAATTACGAGTGGTGGAGATGCGAGGCAAGGCACAGCGACTTTATCGCGAACGCACTGTTGACTTAGTTATTGTTGATTATCTCCAGCTAATACAAGGAGCGTCAAGAAGCGAAAGTCGGGTGCAGGAGGTCAGCGAGATAACGCGCTCGTTGAAGGCACTTGCTCGTGAGATAGATGCACCAGTGTTAGCCGTTTCGCAACTTAGCCGGGCTGTAGAATTTCGATCATCTCATAGACCTCAGCTCTTTGATCTCAGAGAGAGTGGTAGTATTGAACAAGACGCTGATGTTGTCCTCTTTATTTATCGAGAGGAAATGCATATCACCGAGGATGCATGGAAAAAAGATTATGATATTGAGACTGAGCCTTATCCTAGAGGAATTGCCGATATCATTATAGCCAAGCATCGTAATGGTCCCACAGGTGAAGTCAAGTTACGTTTTGTCCCTTGGACAGCCAAATTCGAAGATTTAGAGACTGAATTGAGCGCAGCTTGACGAGGAAACATGAATAAGAAACCGTTTTCGGGATTTCCAGCAAGGGCTGAGGTTACTCCAATACCTAATTTATTCTTCACCGCGGTAATGCCGAAGATCGATGGCGTTGCCGAGCTCAAAACCATATTGCACGTTTTCTGGTTGCTCAGCCGTCGTCGTGGTTATCCCCAGTTTGTAACGTATAACGAGCTCTTGTCTGACCCCATCCTTATGAGCGGCATAGGGGGAGGAGCCAAGCCCAAAGACGAAGTACTTCGTCTGGCGCTAGAACAGGCTGTGCAGCATGGTACTATGCTCCACCTGAGGCTTGACAGAGAAGGGCAGCCTGAAGATGCTTATTTCATTAACAGCGAAACTGCGAAGGAGGCGATTAATAAAATTCAGCAAGGCGAGTTTCCACAGCTGGTTTTGGCACCCAGGAAAGGTGAGGGAGTGGAAACTGTGCCGCCGTCGGACATTTTCAGCCTTTATGAACAAAACATAGGCATGCTTACGCCTATGATTGCCGAGGAACTCCAGGAGGCGGAGAAACTTTACCCGGTGGAGTGGATTGAGAGTGCTTTTAAGGAGGCTGTCGCCTTAAATAAGCGTAGCTGGAAATATATTACGCGTATATTAGAACGATGGGCTGTCGAAGGCAAAGATGATGGAAAGTCTGGAAGAGATTTTAAAAAAGCGGATGACCGGGACAAATACACCAGGCAGATATACGGGCACATGGTCAAACGCTGAATCAGTGGAAGAAAGCTCGCCTGGCTCAGCTTGCCCAATATGTAAAGGAGCTGGTTTCATACATCCTTTATCGGCTTCGGGAAATCCTGATTTCAGTCGAGTTGTGCCATGCCCATGCAGCCGTCAGGGGTTGAAAAAGGAGAAGCTGGCTCAGCTTCAACAGTACAGTAATCTTGGTGCCTTGTCTCGGCTAACCTTCGATAACCTTCTGCCCACCGGTAGATACGATGAAGACGCATTACAGCAGAATTTCACACGGGCCTATGAAGCTGCCAAAGCTTTTGCCAACGAGCCGAGGGGATGGTTAATCTTAGTCGGCCCGAGCGGCTGTGGTAAAACCCATCTGGCCTGCGCCATCGCCAATTATCGGCTGAGCTTGGGTCAGTCGGTCCTTTACATAGGCGCTGCTGACCTGCTGGACCATCTTCGGAGTGCCTTCAGTCCCAGCAGTGAAATTGCTCATGATGAGCTGTTTGAGCGCGTGAAAAACGCACCTCTCTTAATCTTGGAAGATTTAGCTATGACGGCTACCACTCCCTGGGCTAAGGGGAAATTAGAGCAGTTGCTTGATCACCGTTTCAATCTCCGCTTACCTACGGTTATCACTACCGATGTACCGATTGAGGAGTTTGACGAGGGTTTACGAGGCCATCTGACTGACCCTGAGCTATGCAATATATGTGTAATTCAGGGGAAATCCGCGCTAACCTTGGAGCATCTTGGCAGCATAGAGTTAGAGGCATTGCGCGAAAAGGCCTTCAACAATTTTGATTATAGGCCGCTAAATCTCTCGCAAGAAGAGCGCCAAAGCTTGGAGCAAGCCTACCGCAATGCCGTCAATTTTGCTAAATCTCCTGAAGGCTGGCTGGTTTTGCAGGGGGTTAATGGATGTGGCAAGACTCACCTGGCAGCCGCCATTGCCAATCATCTGCGCCGAGAAGGTAAACCAGTCTTGTTCATCGTGGTCACTGACCTTCTCGATTATTTGCGCTCTACTTTTAATCCAGAGAGCAGAGTTTCCTACGATGAGCTCTTTGAGAAAATCAAGAAGGCTCTGGTGCTTATTCTTGATGATTTCGGTGAGCAATCAGCCACGCCATGGGCTCAAGAAAAGCTCTATCAGCTTATAAATTATCGCTATAATGCCAGGTTAGCTACAGTGATTACAACCTGCCTTTCTCTAGATGAGGTCGAAAGACGCATCAGCTCCCGGATGGTCGATCCCAGCCTCAGTCTATTCTTAAATATCAATGCTCCAGATTATCGGGGTGATATGAAAGCCCCGCGGGCTCGTGAAGCTAAATCCCAGCAGCGATATACGCGGCGGGGTCGCTTGTCTTAGGCTGTTGTAGGTCAAAGATTTTCTTGCTAAAATAACTCAAATTGGCTAGGAAAGAGCCGTGGTAAACTCACCAGTCCTAGTACTGAATCAGAATTACGAACCGCTCAATATCTGCAGAGTACGCAGAGCTATAATTTTGTTGTTTCGCGGCAAGGCTGAGGTTTTAGAGAATGGGCGGGGTAATCTCCATTCTATTGATGGCGTTTTCGACATCCCATCGGTGATTCGCCTTGTTTATTTTATTAGGCGACCGCGGCAGCAGCGGAAGTTGACCAAGCTTGAGGTTTTCAATCGTGACCAGTATGTCTGTCAATATTGCGGCCGAGAAAGTAAGGAACTCACTCTAGACCATGTTACACCGAGGCGGCGTGGTGGGGAGCATAGCTGGGAAAATATGGTAAGTGCCTGCATACCTTGTAATCGTCGGAAGGCTGGAAGGACCCCAATTGAGGCCGGAATGCCACTCCTTCGTCAACCCAGACTGCCACACAACGATGGTTTCTATGTGCCCTTCCAGTACCTCCGTGTGCATACTGAGTGGCAAAAATACCTTCCTCAATAAATCTAAGTTTTTGTCTGCTGCTTATCGTCTGCTGGTTTTTCGCGCCAGCCTATCTGGCTGAGCGGTAATTCTACAGTAACACCTGTTTCTAATTCTACAGTTACGGTCTCTTTAAGCGGATTACAACTGACTACTTTAGCATTTCCCAAAGCTGTGGACACTTCCTGACGCAATGGTGGCATTTTTTCTTTCATAGCCCGATATTGCTCATATTCATAGCCCAAGCAACAAAGGAGTCGGCCGCAGACACCAGATGTTTTCATCGGGTTGAGTGCGATATCTTGCTCCTTGGCCATCTTAATGGAAACTGGCTCAAACTCGCTGAGGAAGGTGGTACAGCATAAGGGGAAACCACATTTACCTAAGCCACCAATTAACTTTGCCTCGTCTCTAGCTCCAACTTGCCTTAATTCAACGTGGGTCTTCAGGTTACGGCTTAACTCTCGAACAAGCTCACGAAAATCAACCCTTTTTTCGGCGCTGAAGAAGATGGTGAGATGGCTTCCATCTAAATTATACTGAGCTGAGATCGGTTTCATTGGCAGGTTGAATTTTTCTACTAGCTCTCGGCATTTGGCTATGGCATTTGTTGCCTTTTCTTGTTGCTGTTGAGCTTTTTCTATGTCTTCAGCCTGTGCCTTGCGGATTATTGGTTTCAGTGGTTCGGTTATTTCACTAAAAATAACTTGTTTTGGGGAGATAACCACTTTGCCCAATTCTTGGCCACGGCTGGTCTCAACCACTACATAGTCATTTACTTCCAAGGGGATACCTGCAGCGTCAAAATAGTAGACCTTACCGGCTTGATGAAAACGGATTCCAACTATTTCTGACATTACACGGTTACGGGCGTGGACGATATTGCAGGTCCCAGTGCCTCCTCCTTCTTAGGCATGTCAAGCATCAATATTTCAAACACCAAGCGCAGATTGGCATTTACGGCGATCTGGTTTAACGATTGTCGCAAGCTATCGATGAAATTCCTGATCTCCAATAAACTTAGTACCTGTGCCCATTTCTCAAGCTTTGAGATGTAGTCAACATTGGTGGTGGTGTGTTTGCAGCCGCATTTAGTCAGCATCACATCCCTCCACCAGACAAGCCAAAGTTTTATTGTCTCTTCGGCTGACTTACGCTCATTCCCGAGCTTAGCAGCGTAGCTGAAACGTTCTTCCCAGCTAGCACCTAGCAAAGAAAACATTTCGGTCAACCTTTGAGTGCGCTGTGCGAGGTAACTGTCGTCAACTGAAACTCTTAGTGCCCAACCGAGGCAACCCTGAGACAATCGGGCTAAGAGTCTTGCCCTATCACTATCAACGCCATGGGACTCGATAAGTATCTTTTCTGTTTCCTCGCTTGAAATTGGCTTTAATTCTATCCGCTGGCAGCGAGAGACTACAGTGGGCAAGAGCCGTAGCTCTTCGGCAGTCAATAGAAGTATCATTATGTGAGGTGGCGGCTCTTCTATAGTCTTGAGCAAGCAGTTGGCCGCTTCGGTAGATAAATATTCAGCACCATCGATAATGAAGACCTTGCACTTCCCCTCATACGGCGGCAAGCTGGCACTGTGTTGAAGTTCTCTAATATCATCAATGCTAATTTCAACACGCGTCCTTACCTCTCCCGAATCTTTGGCTGAGTTCAGACCTATGATTGCAATATCAGCGTGCTTACCGTTGGCGATTCTGCGACAGGACTGGCACTCACCACAGGGTGGCTCGTTCCCTTGGCAGTTCACTGCTTGGGCCAAATCGAATGCTAAGGTCATTTTACCTATGTGTGGTGCTCCTATAAGAAGGTAGGCATGAGCCAATTCACCGGTTTGAAGGCTATGTTCAAGTAGGGCTAAAGCTTTGGGGTGACCAATTGTTTGCCACATATCTTTTCTAAATTAGGTCTAGCTCTATCAAGTCCTTATAGCTTTCGCGCTTTCGGATCAGGCGGGCTTTGCCGTCTTTGACCATCACAATTGCTGGTCTGGGAACCATATTATAGTTGCTTGACATGGGGATAGAATAAGCGCCGCTGACTGGTATAGCTATAATATCTCCTACTGAGACGGGAGCCAAGCTCACGTCTCTGGCCAGAATGTCACCTGACTCACAATATTTGCCAGCAATAGTAACATTGGTTGATTCGTCATCGCTAACCTTGTTTGCCACCAAAACTTCATACCGTGCTTCGTAAAGAGCCGGGCGGATATTATCCCCCATGCCACCATCTACACATATATATTTCCGCACTCCAGGGATCTCTTTTATCGAACCAACGGTATATAAAGCCACACCTGCCTGTGCTACAATGGCTCTGCCAGGTTCAATGATTAGCTTTGGGCATGTCAAATCAAGCTCATTGGCTAGACTTGTCACCTTGGCAGTTATAGCTTCTGCATAATCAGCTATGCTTGGTGTCTGAGAACCTACTGTGTATTTGACAGCAAAGCCACCGCCAGGGCTGAGTTCAGCAAGGTGAAAATCATACTTGGTTTTCATTTCCTTGGCAAAATTAAGGACAAGGCTTGTAGCTATCTGATAAGAAGAGGTGTCGGGGATGGGTGAGCCAAGGTGAAAGTGAAGGCCCACAAGATTGAGGTTGGGAGCTGACATGGCTTTGGCCACTGCCGTCTCAGCCTGCCCGGTGGCTAGCGGAAAGCCAAATTTGCTATCCAGTATACCGGTGGTGGTATGGCGATGGGTATGTGGATCCACTCCAGGAGTAAGACGAAGTAAAATGCTCTGTCTAACTCCCATCTCACGAGCTAATGAATTGAGTAGTTCCATCTCATCGAAGCTATCAACTACAATTTGCCCGATTTCCCAATCTAAAGCCAGCTTTAGCTCATCGGCAGTCTTATTATTGCCGTGAAAATACACCTTTTCTCGGGGGAAATCCACTGATTGAGCCACGCTCAGCTCTCCACCAGAAACAACATCCAACCCCAGGCCTTCTTCTTTGAAGATAATAGCTAGAGCCCGGTTCAGGAAAGCCTTAGATGCATATATAATAAGTGTATTCGAATAGCGCTTGGTGAACTCAGTCTGAAATTCTTGGCACTTGGAACGAAGGGTAACCTCGTCGAAAACATAGAGGGGAGTGCCGAATTTTTTAGCCAGCTCAATGCTGTCGCAGCCACCAATATAAAGGTAACCGCGACTGTCGACCTCATTTGTTAACGGAAACAGGGAAAGCTTCAATAAATCGCTTTGGTGCATCGGAGCAATATCATAGATATCAACAGATGGAGTTATTATACTATTTATATTATCCTCATCGCTAGCCTGTTATTCTGGCATAAAGGAAGCAGGTTCATATCTCAATCATTTGAAGTTGGTGAAATTGTGGCCAAATGCCCTCGTAATCTACCTTACACGCAAGGTGATAGTTTAGTGGAATGGCCTCGGTTGGCTCCTGCAGCTCCGGGGGATAGACGGCTTCAAAACCACTTCATCGGAAGGGGTGAACTGTATATAACACCTTAAGCCCGATTTTCTGGAACATGTAGCACAGTAGGAAGTGCTTTGGAGTACATGAACCTCTGTTAAGCTTAAGTATGTCTTTATATCTTGTATGTTTTGGTGCTTTTAGAAATGTTCTAGGATGCTGATTTTTCTGGCATCGTCGGAGACTGTAAGTTAGTTGACCGCTCGAGGTAGCACTTCCATCGGGCATTTAACCAGTCCTGCAATTGATTGATCTGCTCTTCGGTAACGTTTTTAAACCTTCCTTGTTCAGTTAAGTATTCTCTTACTGGCTTAAGTTTACCCTTCCGGGCGAGTGACTCGCTGGCAGAAGTGAGGCGAAAAATTCCATCTTGAACCTCGTAGAGCACAACCAGCCCGGTTTCTACTGCTAGCTGGCCGATTTTGATGGTGTCGCTGTAGGGGAATTGCCATCCGGGAGCGCAGGGTGTGAATACATGAATGAACCTGGTGCCCTTTATCTCCTTTGCTTTTCTGACTTTTTCGTACAGGTCTAAGGGGTAAGAGGCATTGGCAGTGGCGATATACGGCAGGCAGTGGGCTTCCATT
>Ga0315274_10005871_pt1 | contig 17939 bp, 15 predicted proteins | sample YL17G02_20_MG_FD_203700 | JGI IMG/M metagenome (GOLD analysis project Ga0315274, IMG submission 203700) | Sediment microbial communities from Yellowstone Lake, YNP, Wyoming, USA - YL17G02_20 | ecosystem: Environmental > Aquatic > Freshwater > Lake > Sediment | place: USA: Wyoming | collected...
GAACACGAAATACGGCACGGATATCAATGAAGAGCGGATGCTGGCCGCGCTGGATTTCGTCGACAAGAATCTGAAGCGTTACGGCTGGAATCACTTCGCGATCGACTCGGGCTGGGAATTGGGCAAGGGAAATTGGGAACCCGACCCGGCCAAGTTTCCGCACGGGATGAAATGGTTCGCGGATCAGATCCACGCGAAGGAGATGACCGCGGGCATCTGGATTGATCCCTTCACCGTCGATGTAAACTCGCCCGTCGCGCAGGCGCATCCCGACTGGCTGCGAACGCCGAATGCCGATGGGCGCGTCTACCTCGGTGAGAATGACCGCATTCTCGACGTGACCGCGCCGGGCGCGTACGAATACGTCCGCGACCTGCTCAGCAAGATCGGAAACGACTGGGGCTACGACGCGCTACAGGAGTGCGATTTCGTCTACCAACTGCTGTACGCGGAATCGTATGCCGACACAAGTCTGACGCGGATCGACGTCCTGCACAAAGGCATGCAGGCCGTCCGCGAGGGCTTCGGAATGGACAAGTTCGTCACGACGTTCACGCCGCTTCCGGTAACGGGCCTCTACTGCAACGCCATGCGCATCGGCGACGACTGCGCGCCCTTGTGGAGGAAAGCCGAGGGCATGTGGCCCTGGGGCTGTGTCGAAGCCATGACCAATGCCGCGCGCCGATACTACTTCGCGCCCTACGTCTGGGCGACCGATCCCGATTGCGCGTATTTCGGCCACGCGGATACGGCCGCGCGCTGGAAAGTAAGTGACAAGCCGGCGCTGACATGGAATCAGACCGTCACGTGGCTCACGGCCGCAGCGCTCACCGGCGGCGTGATCAAAGTCGGCGATTGGCTGCCCGATCTCTCGGAAAAGGAAACGGCGGTGCTGAAACGTCTCCTCCCAACCCTACCGCGTCCGGCGCGCCCAATCGATCTATTCGAACGCGATACGCCCTGCATCTGGTCGCTTCCCATCAAGTGCGACATCGGCCAATGGCTCATCGTGGGTGTGTTCAATTGGGATGAAACCGCCAGCCAAAAGATCCCGATCCCCTTCGAGCAACTCGGGCTTGACGCCACCGCCTATTACACCGTCTACGACTTCTGGCAGGACACGTTTCACGGCTTGGCCCAGGGCCAACTCAGCGTCGACACCGCTCCGGGGAGTTGCCACCTGTTGGGTCTGCGCCGCTACGAGGACCACCCAATGTTCCTGGCGACTGACCGCCACTTCTCGCAAGGCGCCACCGACTTCAAGACCCTGGCCTGGAATCCGCAAAACCTCCAGTTGACCGGCGCCTTCGACGGCATCGCCGATACGGACTACAACCTCCGCGTCCTCGTGCCGGAGTCCTACCAGGTGAAGTCCGTGACGGTATCAACGGGCACACCCGCCACCCAGCAAGAAGGCAAAGTCCTGAAGATCGGCTTCCGCTGCCCAACCCAAGGCCCCGTCAACTGGACCGTCCAGTTCTGATTTCCCTTGGCCCGATGATTGAAAGAGATCACGGTTCGGTGTCAGGATAGGCCCGGCCATGTTTGTTCAAGTCCCTTCGCAAACCCTGCCGAAAAGGAGATGGATATGCGAGTCATGACGCTGTTGGGAAGCCCCCATGCGAACGGAAACACGGGGTCGGTATTGGCGTGGATCGAGGAGCAACTGCGCGCAGCCGGGCACGACGTGGACCACGCGCACATCGCCGAGCACAAGGTTGCGGGATGTCTCGGGTGCTGGACGTGCCATTCAGGCCGCGGCGAACTCTGCGTGCAGGACGATGATGCGAACGCGTTGTTCCGGCGCGTGATCGCGGCGGACGCCTTCCTACTTGCGGCGCCCGTGTACTGCTGGGGCTTTCCCGGGCCAATGAAATCCTTGCTTGACCGGAGCGTCTGCCTGATGGGCGACTTCGCGGACTCAAACTACTCGACGAAGTTGCAGGACAAACCCTTCGGGCTCCTCGTGACGGCCGGAGGTCCATTGGAGGACAACGCGGACATTATGATCCGCGCCTTCGAAGCAATGGCGCACCACATGAAGACGCGCCAAGCGAGACACCTCCTCGTGCCGCTCTGCACGACACCCGATGCACTGGACGATTCCGTCAAGGCAAAGGCCGCCGCATTCGTAAGCGACTGGTTGAGGCGGAGCTACTAGTGTTGTGAGTGCGAAATCCATTTCATAACTCCGAGAATATGCAAGTGAACGGAGGTGCGGGGATGGATGGCGATGATGGAGATGTCTCGGGCCATTCGGATTGAAGGGTAGATGGGATATCGGGGAATCACCCCTTCTCGCGGAGGTTGTTTCCTTGAACCGGTGCGCATGCAGAGGATAACCTGTAGGGCGCTCTTGGGAACCATTACCAGGCTTCGCTCCGGTACTGAGGAGAAGAAATCATGCGAAGTGATCAAGTGAAACGGGGTATCGAGCGGATGCCGAACCGGGCGCTCTTGCATGCGGTGGGCGTCACCCCGGCGCAGATGGAGAAGCCGTTCATCGGGGTGTGTTCGAGCTTCACGGACCTCATTCCCGGCCACATGGGAATGCGGAGCCTGGAACGCAAGATCGAGTGGGGCGTGTGCTCGGGCGGCGGGGTCCCGTTTCTGTTCTCGGTGCCGGGCATTTGCGACGGCATCGCGATGGGCCACTCGGGTATGCACTACTCGCTGCCGTCGCGCGAGCTGATAGCCGACATGATCGAGACCATTGTCCAGGCCTATCAGTTGGACGGGATCGTCCTGCTCACAAACTGCGACAAGATCACGCCGGGCATGCTGATGGCGGCCTGCCGGCTCGATGTGCCGGCAATCGTCGTCACCGCGGGTCCGATGCGCTCGGGCCGTTATGAAGGGCGGCGCCTGGACCTCGTCCGGGATACATTCGAGGCGGTGGGGCTCTGCCAAGCCGGTCAACTTTCATCCGAGGCCGCGGTGCGGCTTGAAATGGAGGCTTGTCCGGGCGAAGGGGCGTGCCAGGGGCTGTACACCGCGAACACGATGGCCTGCTTGACCGAGGCGATGGGCTTGAGTCTGCCTGGAACGGCCACCGCGTTGGCCGGGAGCTCCAAGAAGATGCGCCATGCGGAAATGGCGGGCGAGCGGGTGGTTGGCCTCGTCCGGGAAGGCATTACTCCACGCAAAATCGTCACCAAGGCCTCGCTCGAAAACGCGATCCGGGTCGATCTCGCGCTTGGCGGCTCGACGAATACGGCGCTGCACGTCCCGGCTATCGCACATGCCGCCGAGGTCGATGTGACCATCGATGCCTTTGACCGGCTCAGCCGCGACATCCCGCAACTCATCTCGTTGCGGCCGTCCGGAGAGTACATGATGGAGGATTTCGAGTGGGCCGGAGGCATCCCGGCCATGCTCAAGGCCCTCGAGACGAAGCTTGACGGCCGCTGCATGACGGTCTCCGGCTCGACCATCGGCGAGCTTTGCAGGGCATATCCCGCGCAGACCTCGGATGTGATCCGTTCGTTGGACAATCCCGTTGCCAAGGAGGGTGGGATCGCCATTCTCAAGGGATCCCTCGCGCCCGAAGGGGCCGTTGTCAAGCAAGGGGCTGTCAGCGGCGAGATGAAGGAGTTCACGGGGACCGCCCGCGTGTTCGACAACGAAGACGCCGCGATGAAGTGCCTGTTCGCTGGCAAAGTGGTCCCCGGCGACATCCTGGTCGTCCGGTATGAGGGCCCGAAGGGCGGGCCCGGCATGCGGGAATCCCTTGCACTGACGGCGGCCGTGGCGGGATGCGGTCTCGGCGACAAGATCGCCATACTGACCGATGGGCGTTTTTCCGGCGGCACCCGAAATCTGAGCATCGGTCACGTCTCCCCCGAAGCGGCCGACGGAGGGCCTATCGCGCTCGTCCGCGACGGCGACAGGATCGCCGTCAACCTGCCCGCCCGGAAGCTTGACCTGTTGGTCGCGCCTGAGGAGCTTGAGAGACGCAAAGCGGCGTGGAAACGGCCCGATCCGAGATTCGCAAAAGGGTGGCTTGCGCGATACGAACGTCTGGTTTCGAGTGCGGCCAAGGGCGCCGTTCTGGAACCGCCAAAGTAGCCCGCGCGTTTCCTTCATGGAATCCACTTTCAAATTGGAGCTTCTTGTGCTATCCTATATGACGTAAGAAGCTGGTTTCTGTGACGTGCTGGCTTCGGCGTGTAATGCTATCTCACATCTGGAAAGGAGGACAGGTATCATGAAACGCAACGGATTTACCCTTATCGAACTGCTGGTGGTAATCGCAATCATCGGCATCCTCGCGGCCATCCTGCTGCCGGCGCTGGCGCGGGCGCGGGAGTCCGCGCGGCGAGCCTCGTGCGCCAACAACCTGAAGCAGATGGGTCTTGTGTTCAAGATGTACTGCAACGAGTCAAAAGGCCAGTTGTTCCCCGTCGGTAAGCGATGCAGCACCCCGGATCCGCCTGTCACTCAGTGTACCGAGAACGTGAATTACGCCGACATCTGGTCGCCGGACGGGCGCGCCGTGTATCCGGAGTACCTGACAGACGTCAAGGTGTTCTTATGCCCCTCAGACCCGGAAATGGGAACGTGCCTCACTTCGGGATGGTGGACGTGCGACAAGACGGAAGGCGGGCCGATCTGCCCGTGCAAGCTCTGGGCCGTTTCCTACCTGTACTGGCCCTGGGTCATCAAGCCGGAGATTTACCTCGCTGATCCGACGCAGTTGAACAGCACCGCGCCCATTGCCGACCTGCTGCATCCTGATTTCCTTGGTCCCGCGGTTACTTTGATAGACAGTCTGACAGCCGCCTGCGAGTCGGGCGATTTCAGCAAATTCGACGCGGACGTTTCAGTAGGCAACAAGACACTGTATCGCGTGCGCGACGGAATCGAGCGGTTCATGATCACGGACATCAACAACCCGGCCGCGTCGTCGCAGGCGCAGAGCACCATCGCCATCCTGCAGGACGAGGTCAACGCCGACATAAAGTTTAATGGTTCACAGGCGTTCAACCACATCCCCGGCGGTGGCAACGTCCTGTACATGGACGGCCACGTCGCGTTCATCCGCTATCCCGGCGAGTGGCCCATCTGCTCGACTTGGGCGTCCTTCCTCGCGCTAGCGGGCACGATGCTGTAGGAAGCGTTCGGTCGATTGAAATCGAAGTTCGCGTCGCCCCGCCCTCGACCCCGGGGAGACGCGATAGCAGGAATTGCTCGGAGAGGCCCCGATGCGCATTGAACGCATCGGGGCCTTTCCGCAACAAGATTCCACAAATCGTTCGACCCGCCTGAAGGCAAGCCGGACATCCCCGAAATCCCCCGAGGGTCTACTTCGACTTCTTCAGAAGGTCGTCGATCTCGCTCTGAATCTTTGCCAGCACCTGTTTCCGGAGTTCCTCCGGGATCCTGTAGTGCTGCGTCTCCTCGAGCAAGTCGATCGCACGCGACGCCACGTTATACGCAAAATCCTGGACTTTCATGCATCCACCTTTCCTCTGACGCCCGCATTCCACCCGGCCGCTGCACTAATGATATCACCGCGCCGAACGCGCGTCATCACCTGCGTCAGCGGCGCCCGTCCTCGTCGTCGTACTCCTCTTCCCATGGGTATGGTCCTTCCTCGAGCTTGTCCCAACTGAAGACCTCGGGCCCGTCTTCCTGTTCCTCCCATTGTTGGACGAGCTTGCGTCCTCGCCGCTGCTTGCGGAGATAGGCCAAAACCAGCAGGATGGCCATCAACTGAAATGCCGAGAAACCCGACACGAGCGATGCGAGAAGCGCCACCTTCCAGAGCGACCGCCGCCATCCGTCGTAGAGCGTGCCGGGCGTGAGGCCGGCTTCTTGCTGAAGGGCCTCCTCGAAGCTGATCGTTTTCATCGACCGCACGAGTTCCCAGAAACGCTCCTCGCCGATCCGATCGATGACATAGCGCGTCATCGACAATGCCTCTGCATAGGCGTCGCCGAAGACACCCTCGTCGCCTATCGGCGCAAAGGCGAAATTCAGTTCGTTGTAGGGAATGATTCTCTTGCGGACATACATGCGCGCAATGCGCAGGGCGCTCTCCCATCGCAACTCCTGCGAGACGACCATCGCGACGCCCTCATCGACCCACCGCGGTACGTAGGCCTCTTCCGTGTTGCGTGCAAGCAGCACGTGGATGAGTTCGTGCCGCAGCATGCCGCGATAGTCCTGTCCGCTCGGCAGCAGATAGGGAGCCTTGACGACGATGATTCCTTGTGGCGACTTGGCGATGCCGCCTACGCGCGCCATACCGTATTTCCCCGCGAATTGTCGAAACACCTCGATCGTCGGGCAGATGGTGACTCGAATCGGATCGTTCCCGGCGGGCAGATGCGCGCCGAACTCCGCCACCGCCTTGTCCAGGATTTCGAGGGATTCCCGGGCGAGCGCTTCGTCGCCGGGGGCGTATTCGACGTGCAGCAGGCCGCGCGACAACTCCGCGGTCTCGTTGCCCGCCCACGCCGCGGCGCCGAGCAGGGCAACGCATAGAGCCACACCCCATTTCACGCGCGCTCGCCCCATCCCAATCCTCGCGGCTTGACCGTCTTAGGCACTGCTGATCTGACCCTACGGCCATTGGAGACGGAAATCAAGTCTGAAGTTGAACTGCCGGGAATGGTGGAGCAACATGTTGGTTTCGGGCCTCTTGGGGCAGACCCTTGGCGCCCGTCTTTGGGATTTCTTGTCAGGAAGGACACTGGGATCGTATGAACCGCGTCGATATGGAGAGCGCTCCGATGAAGATTGCACGAGTTGTAGAGGCGGCATGGTTTACATTGTTCTGCTTGCTCTTGACGGCAGTTGGGCCGGTGTGGGCGGAAGCGCCGATCCAGGCCGCGATGGATCAGATTGTGGTGCGGCTGTGCGCCGCATTAAGTCCCGATGAGTTGATGAAGCTGGATCAGGCCGCGCTGCAGCCGTTCATCACGGCGGAAGACCGGCGTGCGCTCGCCAGCGAGTACTGGTGTTTCAACGTGGATGTCCCGGTGGTAGTTTCGGTGATGCGGGACGTCAAGCAGCCGGGTGTGCCGTTCTGGCTTGCGGAGGCAGGGTTCAAGAAAACGGACCTCTCCGTGCGCAACGAAGAATTCGAGTACGAGGTGTGGCAGAAGGATTTCGATGCGGGACGAGTCGGTCTCGGCATCAACGGCTTCGACAAACACCGCCCGCACTATTTCGTTGCGGTGGGCCCTCAGACGCCGGGGACACAGGTCCATCTCAGCGGGTTCTACCCGCCCGCCCAACGGGTGCTCGAGATGCGCAAGGGAGCCTTCGTGTATCACGACTGGTCGGACCTTCTCCTCACGGAAGTGCCTGACGCCCTGAAGGGCCAGATTCTGCTGCCGACAATCCGCGGACGCGCTCGTGAAGCGCACCTGATCGACGCGTTCCGGAAAACGGACTTCCCCTCTTCGAACAAACCGGATCAGGTCGTGTTGACGTGGAACGACGACCCGCGCACAAGCCAGAGCGTCACATGGCGCACCAACCCATCGGTGGAGACGGGCATCGTTCGATATAAGATCAAGAACGCGAACAACCCTGCCGGATGGACCGAACTGAAGGCGCGGCGCCAGGATCTCGATGACCGATTGTTGCTTAACGACCCGCGCGTGCATCGTTTTACAGCGACGTTGCGCGATCTCGAGCCGGGCACTGCATACGCATATACCATCGGCGGCGCAGTCGGCGATTCGCAGACGGAGCCCGCGGAGTTCACCACCGCTCCCGCGGGCCCGGAGCCGTTCACGTTCATTTTCCTGAGCGATACGCACAATTCGCCCGAGACGCGCGATCTGCTTGCCATGGCAACGGCGGAGTATCCACGCACCGCATTCTGCACAATCTCAGGCGACCTTGTGGGTTCGGGCCAGTACCGCGACGACTGGGATCGGTTCCTGAAACACTGTGGGACCTACGCCGCGGGACATCCGCTTGCGCCTGCGATGGGCAATCACGACTGCATCGACGGACTCGGCGCGGACCTGTACCGCACCGTGTTCGAGCTTCCGGCGGACGTACCCAAGGGCGTCGCGCCGGAATGCGCCTATGCCTTCGAATACTCGAATGCGCTTTTCGTCATGCCGGACGTCACGGCCTCGGTGGAAGGCCAGATTGCATGGCTCGACGAGAAGCTGGGGCAATCGCACGCCACCTGGAAGTTCGCGGTATTCCACTTCCCGCCGTATGCTCCCGACAATGATGAACCCGAAATCGTGAAGTGCTGGGCGCCGCTTTTCGACAAGCATCATGTTGACTTCGTTCTTTCCGGGCACATCCACCAGTATTTCCGCACGTACCCGATAAGAGGCGGGAAGCGTGTGGACTCGACCGGCAATGGGACCATCTACATAACCTCGGTGTCGGTGAAGGGCGACGGGCAGTCTGCGTCCAACCCTGATTACATCGCTGCGGATGGCCCCTCGGCGAGCCCACTGTTCGTGGCCTTCACCGTGGATGGCAACCAAGTGTCCGTCAGCGCCCAGGACAAGCAAGGCAGGAAAGTGGACGAGTGCGTAGTGAAGAAATAGTCGCGCGACGATGTGACCAGGGCTAGTGGGAATCGGGCCGATCTAGAATCGCCATCCATTGCATGCTCACGGAATTGATGAGGGAGATCTCTGTGCAGACAGGAAGCTCGTCCACGCGAATCACTCTCTCTTTAACCTTGCCTTGCTCGAGGAGCAGCGATCGATAGACACCGGGCAAGAGCCCGCAATGGACCGGCGGCGTGAAGTATTCGCCGCTTATCTCGACCACGATGTTGGCGATGCATGATTCGGTGATTTCGCCTCTTTCGTTCCACAGGAGTACGTCGTCGTATCCCGGACAGGCTTCGAGGGCCTGCTCGTAGGTCCTTCGAAGGGTCGTCTTGTGATACAGGAACGGATCCGAGGAGTCGACAGGCCTCTTGGCAAGACACACGCGCGACACCTGGCGCCGCTGAGCGATGGGCTGGATGTCGAGTGTGGGTGGACCCTCCTCCGGGACGATCAATCGCACCTTGTGCGGACGGGCGGGAAGACCGGCGGCGGATGCAATGAGAGTCTCTTGGATCGCGTCAATATCCACGGAGTAATCGAAATATTCGGCGGAGTTGCTCAAGCGAAGCAAGTGGCGTTCGAGGAGAAAGTAGCCGTCTTCAGGCGTCCAGAGCAGCGTCTCCAACAGCGAGAACTCCGGCCTCGAGCAGGTGAGAATGCGGGCCTTCGTGGCGCACTCCTTGAACTCCGATTCGGACGTGGAGTCCCAAACGATGCCTCCTCCCGTGCCATACTCCGCGGCACGGGTTCGTTTGTCTATCACGACGGTTCGTATGGCCACGTTGAACTGGGCTGTTCGCGGGGAAGTAATGCATCCGATCGCGCCCGTGTAGATCGTTCGCGGACTGTCCTCGATTTCACGGATGATCTGCATCGTCCGGGCCTTGGGTGCGCCGGTGATGGAAGCCGGCGGGAACAATGCGCGGAAAACATCGGTTATGCCGGCGCCGGTGGTGCAACGTACGGTGCTGGTCATCTGCCATAGGGTCGGATACCGCTCGACGTCGAACAGGCCGGTGACTTCCACGCTGCCGGTGCCGGCTACACGCCCCATATCATTGCGGACCATATCGACAATCATGACGTTTTCGGCGCGATCCTTCTCCGAGCCGTGCAGGCGGGCGGCGTTCTCGCGGTCCTGCTCGTACCAGAGACCTCTGGCGATCGTGCCCTTCATCGGGCGGGAAACGAGTTCATTACCATCGAGTCTAAAGAACAATTCGGGTGAAGCGCAGCAGATGAGGCAGTCCTCAGTGTTCACAAACGCGCCGTAGCCACAGCGCTGCGCGCGGATAAGCTGGGCGAAGAAGGGCCACGGCTCGTCAGAAAAACGCGTCCGAAGCCGGAGGGTGTAGTTCACCTGATAGGTGTCGCCGGCCTGGATGTATTCCTTGATCCCGGCGATGGCGCGGCCGTATTCGGCCTCGGATATCGAGGGCGTCCATACCACGTCGGAACACCGTTGGGAGAGAGCCAGGGACTGGCTGGGAAGGTCCTCCGGTTCGCGGTACAGGCCAAACCATAGGAGCGGAAACCGCGGCGACGGCTTTACAGCAAGTGCGGAGTCGAACGCGGGCGCGGCTTCATAGGCCAGAAAGCCCGCCGCACAGAGGCCGTCTCTGCTGACCCGGTTCTCCACGGCCCTCAGCGCGGGAATTACCTCGTCATGCGTGCGCGCTACATGGAGCGCCTCCGGCCGCCTGAAGAGCAGCCAGCGCCGCCGTTGCGCGTCGTGAATCACGACGGTGTTCTCATCCAGTTCAAGGGGCACAAGCACGCGCCTTTCCTGTTAACCAACGCTGTAGGTTCTTTGTGTGGAACATCCACGGTTCCCGCGTAGATGTTACAGACAAAGAACCCAATACTTAAACAACGGGTGCGCCAAAGGACTCCGCGTGGCATTGACGCCAGCCTATGATCGGCTTACAATTATGGAGAATCTCCCCGTGGAGGTCACGAGCAGATCCAGATTCGCAGAACCGAAGTCTCCATGGCCACTCATTTGAAGGAGTAACACTCATGAAATGCACGTCCCTATTGTCACTCGTTTGCGCGACATTCGTCCTTGCCTTTGCCCCTGATCTCTTCGCCGCATTTGACAAACCGGTTATTAAAGAATGGTCCCAGAAGGAGAAAGACGAGAAGGGAAAAGAGGTGGAGGTGAAGTACATGACCATCGACGGGATCATGGTCCACGAGGAAGACCCCGCGAAGCAGCCTCAGCCGGGCATCGTCACGCCCGGCACGGAAAGCACGCAGGAAAAACCGGGTAAAGCGCCCTCGGACGCTATCGTGCTCTTTGACGGCAAGGACCTTTCAAACTGGACTTCGATGGTGGAAGGCCAACCGACCAAGTGGATCGTCACGGACGGCGCTATGAGCCCGACCCCAAAATCCGGCATGATCAGGTCGAAACAGGAGTTCGGTTCGTGTCAACTGCACGTCGAATGGGCCACGCCGAGAGAAGTCAAGGGGGACGGACAAGGCCGCGGCAACAGCGGCGTCTTCCTCCAGGGGAAGTACGAGATCCAGGTGCTCGACTCCTACGAGAACAAGACCTATCCCGACGGCCAGGCCGGCGCCCTATACGGCCGCCAGAAGCCGCTGGTCAACGCCTCCCGCAAACCCGGCGAATGGCAGACCTACGACATCATCTACCATCGCCCGATCTTTGAGAACGGAGAAGTCGTCAAGCGCGCAACCTTCACCGTGTTCCACAACGGCGTACTCGTCCAAGACAACACCGAGCTTTCCGGCGGCACCGATTGGCGCGGCGGGCATTCCATATCGCCCTATGCGCCTCATCCCGACAAAGGCCCCATCCTGCTCCAGGACCACGGCAACCCCGTCCTCTTCAGAAACGTCTGGGTCAGGGAGTTGAAGGACTGAAAAGGAGCCAACTGGACTTATCCAAGCGATGGATGGAATGGACGTTGTGGACAGAATGGACGCAACTCCGTAGGTGAGTGTTTTCGGTGTCCATGTCGTCCATAAAGTCCATGCCGTCCATCATTTCGAAAAACGCCTTCAATCTTGACTGCCGAATCCAGGTTTTATCCGCCGTCCGCCTGTCCCCGCGCACACCGCAGACGAACAATGAGCGAAGCTCCTTGCCGGTGGCGGCCTTAGCGGAGTGACAGGGGACCACCGAGCAATTCGCTGAGGATGATCCCCCGTTGCACGTCATCCAGATTTCCAAGCAACTCGTATTGAGACTCAGGCTTCCGTGCAGGGGCGGCTGCCCTCTCCTTCTTCGCTGCGACAGGCCGCCGTGCGGCGGGTCGGGGCGCTTGAACCCTCGGCGCCGGTGCGGCAACAGGTTTCGGTACACGCAGGAGCGTTCGTGGCCGCGGTGCAACCTCCGCGGGCCTGCGGCGCGGCCCCTCTTCGTCCGCCGCCGGTGATACAACCGGCTTGGCAACGGGCGGCTGGACAGGCCGCGCTGCGGGACGCGCCACGGGCGGCTGATACGGCATATCGCGGCGTGGCGGCGGAACGATGATCACGGGCTCTGTCTCGTCGCCTTCCTTGGGCGCCGCCGGACGCGCCTTCCTCACAAGTGGTTCACCCGTAAGCATCCGCCGAAGAGTCTCCGGGAGATTCTCGAGTTCGGGCGTCTCCTCTGGTGGCGACACCGATTCGTCGTCCGTTCTCTTTCTCAGCTTGCTGAGCAGGCTGATCAGAACGATCACGGCGAACACGACCAGTGGCAAGAGGTTTTCCATTCGACCTTCCTTTCCCGTAACGCCAGCCTTGCAGCCTACGGTCTACAGGCTCCAGCCTCTATTGCTCCGGCGGGCCGCCCGTGGGCTTGTCCAACTTCGAAATGGACGTACGCATATCCGTGTCGGCTATGACGTTCTTCATCCGGTAATAATCCATGATCCCGAGGTTGCCGCTCCGGAAGGCTTCGGCCATGGCGCGAGGGACTTCCGCTTCGGCCTCGACAACCCGCGCGCGCATCTCGACAACCTGCGCCTGCATTTCCTGTTCGCGCGCGCGCGCCATTGCGCGGCGTTCTTCGGCGCGGGCCTGGGCGATCTGCTTGTCCGCCTCGGCCTGCATGATCTGTAACTGCGCGCCGATGTTCTCGCCCACATCCACGTCGGCAATATCAATGGACAGGATCTCGAATGCCGTCCCGGCGTCAAGACCGCGCGCAAGCACCGTCTTCGATATCGTGTCGGGGTTCTCGAGCACGCGCTTGTGCGACTCAGCCGAACCGATCGTCGTCACGATGCCTTCGCCCACGCGCGCGATGATCGTCTCTTCCCCCGCGCCGCCGACGAGCGTGCTGATATTCGTGCGGACCGTCACGCGGGCCTTCGCCTTGAGCTGGATGCCGTCCATGGCGACCGCCGACACCGTTGGCGCGCCTTTCGAAGGGTCGGGGCAATCGATGACCTTCGGCCGAACCGACGTCTGCACCGCATCGAGCACGTCGCGTCCCGCGAGGTCAATCGCCGTGGCCTTCTGGAAGGTCAGCGGGATGTTCGCCTTGTTGGCCGCGATGAGGGCTTGCACGACGCGCACCACGTTGCCGCCTGCGAGGTAGTGCGTTTCGAGTTCATTGGTCGAAATGTTGAGCCCGGCTTTCACAGCCATGATTCGGCTGTCCACAATAACGGACGAGTTCACCTTTCGGAGGCTCATCCCGACGAGGCTGGCAAGCCCTACCCGGGCTCCCGAGAGCAGCGCACGCAGCCACATCCGGAAGAAAGTGATGATCACGACCGCAAAGATCAGTATGACGATCACTACGGCAACGGCAATTATCCCAGCGAGTGGTGGCATTATTCTGTTCCTTTCGTGTTGTCAGATTGCGCCCAAATCTATTTGTCCCGAACCGGCTCTACGACCACGCGACTCCCGTGCACTTCAATCACGCGGACCCGGACGCCTTTGTCGATAAATGCGCCGTCCGAGACCGCGTCAATCCGTTTGTTATTGACCATTATCGTGCCTGCAGGGCGTAGCGCCGTGAAAACCTCGCCCTGCGCGCCCAGCAATGACGTGTCCGATTCCGACGCGACCCATCCGGCCGCGGCCTGTTGCGAGGATTCCAGGATAAGCCGCTTGCCGGCCCGCGTCTTCGACAGCAAGTACATGCCAAGGATGACCGCGATAAACACTCCCACAAGCTCGCCCACGACGATCATCACCGTGTATTGTGGAAAAGTGCGGCACGCGATCACGCCGCTCGCGATTATCATCGCGCCGCCCAGGATACCGCAAATCATCCCGGGCACGATGAACTCCGCCAGGACCAGCACGATGCCGGCCACGTACATGATCACAAGCCATACCGTCATGCGGTCTTCTCCTCCGTCATTGATTCGAGCAGCGTGATAAGCTGCCCCGACTCTATCCGAATCGTCTGCAATACCTTCATCTTATCAGACGGATCCTTCGGATCCGACTCGGGAATATCCTCGAACGTGGCCATAAGATCGTGCCCCCCCGGGAACAGCACGCGCGCCTGCTTCAGCAGCTTGTTGTAGCGGTGCGCGAACGGCGTGCACGTGTAGTACCCCGATCCCTGGTGCTGGATGATCTGCATGTCCTGCAAGAGCTGCCGAATCATCCGTATGATCGATTGACGCGAGTCCATTATGCTTTCTCCTTCAGTCTTTCGACAACATAACGGTTGCCGTCGACCTGAACAATCATGATCGGCGTCCCCGGCGGGATGTATTCGCCGCGGCTCACCACCTGGTATGAGACTTCCCCGAACCGGCCTCGCCCCGCGGGCCGCAGCATGCTGGCCGCAACGCCATCGAGGCCGACGGCCGCCGCCTGTTGCGCCGCCGTCTGGACCACGTATCCTTTGTCGGGTTGTTGGACGTGGATCTGCACAAACCGCCCATACAGCGGCGTATGCGGAAACACCTTCCAGACCACATACAGCAGCAGAGCGAAACTCGTCGTTGCGATGGTGAGCGAGACCGCGGCGTTCTTCAGCCGTTCATAGTCCCAGCTATATTGCGGGACCACCACGCCGGTCAGCGTCATGTAAAGGCCCAAGAGCAGGCATAGGATGCCCGCGGTTCCGACTATGCCGAATCCAGGAAGAACGAAGATCTCGATGAGTATCATCACGATGCCTGCAACGACCAGCAGAACGTCCAGCCACTCGGCGACACCCAGCACCAGGTGCGCCCCGAAGAACAGTGCAAGGCACGTGAAACCGACTATGCCCGCGAGGCCGAACCCCGGCGTCTTCATCTCCATGTAAAGGCCCCCAATGCCGAACATTAAGAGCAGACCCGATACCATAGGATTCGACAGCCAGCGGAAGATCACCTCCGCCCAGGTCGGCGTCACCCGGCGGATCTCGGCCCCGGCGCAATCGTAGTACGCCAACACTTCGGTGAGCGTGTTCGCGGTTGTGGGAATGAGCCCATACTCGATCGCCTCCTTCGGCGTGAGCGTAAGCAGCTTCCCGGACGGCAGGATCAACTGGGTTTGCTCGATGGGCACGGGCGTCGGCGTTGTCTCCGAGGACACGAACTTGCGCACCGGCCCAGGTTCTTCAGCTTTCTTCTTCGATTCCTCCGTCGGGATCGGCGTCTCGTCGAGCAGTTTCTTGACGATCTTCACCGCATCGTCCGTGTTGAACGTCTTCGAGGGCGCCGCCTGCTCCTGCGTCCCCGACGAATACACGGCGAAGAGCTGAAGCTTACCGTCCGCATCCTTATACGACCTTAGCTCGATGTCCTTGTCCACCATGGCTTCCGCGAGCGCGGGACTATGGTGGTTCCGCTCGGCCAGCGCGCGCATCTTCGCGCGCATGAAAGACACTTCTTTCTCGCCCGTGGGCAGCATCCCCTCAGTCGAAGGTATAACCGGCGTGGCCGCGCCGATGTTCGTGTCGGGCGTCATAATAATGTGATTACAGGAGAAACTGATCAACGCCCCCGCCGAGATCGCCCCCATTCCTTTGATATATGCAATCGTAGGACACGTCGCTGAAAGAATGCTCTCGCTGGTGCGAATCGCGGCATCAACCAGTCCGCCTGGCGTATCTATCTCGAGAACAAGCGCCTTCGCCCCTGCCGATTCGCGCACCGCGCGATCCACCAGTACCGCGATCCCGTCGTCGATCATCCCCTCAATCGGGCACACCACCACGAAGCCCTCGGCGGATGCCGTGCCCGCCAGGAGCAGTATCAAGGATACAACCAGAGCGCGCCCCATCCATGCCCTTCTTTCCCGGGCGCCCCATGCCCGACCATTCCAATACCGCATGCAACCATTCTACGCCTCCCTCGACACTCCGTCAACATGGCGTGGGCGAGAAGCTCCCTGTGAGTTGACGGAGCTTGCTCCGCAGCCGCGTCCCCTCATAGCACACCTAGAGCCGGGACCGTCCGCAGCTTTCGCAATAGCCCGCTATCTGGTTTGCTTTTGCACGGAAAGTGAACTATAGTTTTCGAGGAGGATATGTGTTCCATTTTGAGGGGAGAAAATGCCGGGGAAAGTAGCCCTTCTCATTGGCACGCGTCCCGAGGCGATCAAACTTATGCCGGTGGTGCGCGCCCTGGAGCGTGCAGGTCACCCACCATACGTGTTCGCCACAGGCCAACACCGGGATCTGCTTCAGCCTATACTGAGGGAGTTGGGAATCGCGCCTCTTGAGAATCTGGATCTGATGACCAGCAATCAGTCGTTGGGGGAGCTTTCGGTTCGCATTTTGGCGGGGGTGCAGGTTCTGCTCCGCAAGTATACGCCGGAGATCTTGCTGCTGCAGGGTGACACAACCTCGGTGGCGATGGGCGCTCTGGCGTGTTTCTACGAGGACGTTCGCGTTGGACATGTCGAGGCAGGCTTGCGCACGCACAACCGGCGCAATCCATACCCCGAAGAGATGAACCGAAGACTCGCCGGCTGCATGGCCGACGTTCATTTCGCGCCCACGGAACCGGCTCGGCAAAACCTGTTGCGCGAGGGCGTCGATCCGCAAACGGTGCACGTGGTCGGCAATACCGTCGTCGATGCCCTTTTCCTGGCGCGCGACCAGCTAGTGCCAAGTCTAGCGCCGGACCCTGAGTTGGAGCGGCAGCTCGATTCGGGCAAGGATCTGATTCTCATGACAGGGCACCGCCGGGAGAGCTTCGGCCCGGACTTCTACGCCATCTGCGACGGCGTCCGCCGACTAGCCAGGGAGCACGCTGGAAGGGTCCAGATCCTTTATCCCGTCCATCCCAACCCCAACGTGCGCTCCGTTGTCGAGAAGGAACTGACTGGAATTGGAAACGTCATACTCACTGAGCCCCTGTCGTACTTGCGGTTCATCCAGATCATGCTGCGGGCGCGCATGATCATCACCGACAGCGGCGGGGTCCAAGAAGAAGCGGCCGCGCTGGGGATCCCGGTACTAGTCACGCGGCGGACCTGCGAACGGTTGGAGGCGGTGGAAGCGGGCGTTTCGCAGTTGGTGGGCCCGGATGCCGACGCAATCCTTGCCGCCGCCAGCGAGCTTTTGCTGGATGAAAAGACCTATCACAGGCGAGCACGGCCGACTTCGGTGTTCGGGGACGGGCGGGCCGCCGACCGGATTGTCAACATACTCCTGGAGATGATGCGATGAACGCTGAGATCGAACCTTTCCGCCGGCCGCAACCATTCAAACGGCGCAAGGTCTACGTCGCTCTGCCCGCGTTCAACGAAGAAGCGGGAATTGGCCGGCTCCTGACCCGCATCGACGAAGCCATGCAGGAGGCCGGCCAACCCTATCAAGTCGTCGTCGTTAACGACGGAAGCAAAGACCGGACGGCCGAGGTCGTCTCCGAGTACTCTAAAAGCATGCCCGTTACCCTTAAAGAGCACACGGCCAACCAGGGGCTTGGCGCCACCATCCGCGACGGCCTCGTTGCGGCGGCCGACCTGGCTGAGGATCGCGACATCATCGTGACGATGGATGCCGACGATACGCATACGCCGGGGCTCATCGTCCGCATGGTGCGCATGATCTCTGAAGGCTACGATGTGATTGTTGCATCGCGCTATCAGCCGGGAGCGCGCACCGTTGGAGTCCCGGCCTATCGCCGTTTGGTCAGCTACTTCGCGAGCATCGTCTTTCGGGTCGTGCTGCCGATCAAAGGGCTGCGAGACTTCACCTGCGGCTACCGCGCGTATCGGGGTGAAGTGATCAAGAGAGCGATTAAAGAATACGGACCGCGCTTTGTGGACCAGGAGGGCTTTCAGTGCATGGTGGATATCCTGCTGAAACTGCGCAACCTCCATCTCCTGTTCGGCGAGGTCCCCCTTGTGCTGCGGTACGACTATAAGGAAGGCGCCAGCAAGATGAAGGTGGGCTCCACAATCGTGAGAACGCTCGCGCTGGTAGTGCGGCGGAGGTTCGTGGGCTAATGGAACGTCCATCCGAGGCGCACG
>Ga0315274_10005872_pt1 | contig 17935 bp, 25 predicted proteins | sample YL17G02_20_MG_FD_203700 | JGI IMG/M metagenome (GOLD analysis project Ga0315274, IMG submission 203700) | Sediment microbial communities from Yellowstone Lake, YNP, Wyoming, USA - YL17G02_20 | ecosystem: Environmental > Aquatic > Freshwater > Lake > Sediment | place: USA: Wyoming | collected...
TCGGATAAAATGAGGGGGCGTGGGCGATTAACTCAGCGGTAGAGTGCTACCTTCACACGGTAGAAGTCAGAGGTTCAAGTCCTCTATCGCCCACCATTTTCTTATCAACGACTTGCGCGACAACTCGTCCCGGTAATAAAGCGCTTGCGCCCAAAAATGCGCCCATTTTCGGGCCGGGCAACTCGCCGATAACGCCATGAAGATGCCTGTCGCTTAAGTGGGAGTAGATTTCCGTCGTCCTTATCGATTTGTGGCCCAGGAGCTTCTGGACTGCCCTGATGTTCCCCGTTCTCATCGTCAAGTAGCTGGCAAACGTGTGCCGCCAGGTGTGCAGGCTCGCGTCTGGAATCGCCAATTTTATTAGATGTCGCCTGAACCTGGTCTCGACAGAATGGATCTTGAGCTTCTCTCCGCTTCTATCAGAAAAGACCCATCTTCCCACTTTCTCCTTGGCGAATAGGGTGAAGAAGACGGCGTCGTGCATGGGAAGTGACCGCTCTTCGTTCCCCTTGGGCTTCCAGAAGGCCTTCGGCCGGATGGTTATGGCCCTTCGTGTGAAATCGACGTCGTCCCATTCGAGGTTGACGAGTTCGCCGATCCTCATCCCCGTGTACAGCAGGACTAGGTAGATTCCCCGCACTCGGTCGTCCTTGCAGCCCGAGAGAATCCGGGCGACCTCCTTCTCATCGAAGAAACGCGGGTTTTTCTTGGCGGTCGCGAGCAGCTTGGCCTTCCTCGCCGGGCTATCCTTGAGGTAGCCAAGCTCGACGGCTCGATTGCAGAAACGTTTTATGCCCTTAAGTTCGGTATTGACGGTAGATCTCTCGACGGTGCCTTCCTTCTTCCGAGAAGAGGGGCACTTCAGCCGGAAGGCGACGTAGCGGTCTATCATGCCCACGTCCAGGTCCTTGAGCCATTTGACGCCCTCTTTGTCGCTCAGGTAGGCCCTCAGATGCCCGAGGGCGATTGAATAATTCAGGTGAGTCTTCTCGCTCAGTCTGGACTTGGCATATTCGAGGAATTCTTCGACATAAGACGCAATCGGAATCTTCTGCGTCTGCTGGAACTCGTTCCTGGAGAGCTTATAGACGAGCTCTTTGAAGGCGATTTCCGCCCGCTTCTTGTCACGGCCGAGGCTCTTCCTATGTCGCTTGCCGGCCAGGTAGAAAGTGGCGTTCCACGTTTTCCCTCGCCTGAAGAGCTTAGCCATGGTCTTAGCCGCGTCTGCCGTCCATTAGGACGTCCTCTAATCCTTTCATGATAGCCCCTCTTTCTTTCGATTTCAACCACCTCAGGAGCTCGCTTTCCCTGAAGCGCAGAAGGCCGTTTACCTTGATGAAAGGAATCAGGCCCCGCGAGGTCCATGCATAGAGAGTCGATTTCTCGATCCCCAGGATCTCGCAGATGTCTTCGGGCGCGAGCAGTTTTTCCATCTTATTCCAGGCCGGTCATCATAAGCTTGTTATGATGACCTTTCTTCCCATTCTTCCCTTTGCTACTTCGTCTTCGTCCTGTCCAGCCTAGCGCCTATTTTCCCCGGCGAGACGGCGGACAGGACCACGTTCCCGCTGTCCATTACAATCGCGCTCCTCGTCGGCTTTCCGCAGGTAGCGTCGATTAGGAGGCCCTTTTCGCCGGCCTCCTTTACCATCCGCTTTATCGGAGCGGATTTCGGATCGACTATCGCCACGATCCGGCCCCTGGCGACCAGGTTTTCGTACCCCACGTTGACCGAGCTCGCCGCTTCTCTCATGGCTTCCGCCCTCCTATCGCCTTTCCCGCGTTATACTTTTTCTTTTTTGATTTGATTCGATTTTCCCCAGAATTAACCGATTTTCCCCGGTTTGAACGGATATCAAACCGGCGCTGATTCCAGCGCTTTCTCTCTCGCAGATGCTTGCGATTGCAAGTCGCAGGTCGCAAGCTCTGGCCGTAAGGCTGTCATCCCAACAGGGATAAAAAAATAAGCGTCTTGAGCGGGTTTTAATCACTGTTTTTCTCGCGTTTCTCGCGCTCTTCATTCTCTCTCTGGCCTAGCATCTCATCCATGAGGCGGATTTCCTTGAGGAGCTTCGGCAGATGCGTTCTCAGGGCTTCGCAAATGAAGCTTGACGGGCTTATGCCGTCGTGCTCCTCGATGAAGGCAAGCTGGCGGGCGAGGCCTTCATCTATATCGATGGTCATGCGTTTCATGCTGTCACCTCCTTGCTGACGTACGGCAGGTCCCGGGGCCTGATCTCCCAGGTCAACGGGGCGAGGGACTCGATTTCCCTTTGGGAGAAATACCCCCACTCTGGCTCAAGGCCGATGACGAAACCGAACCAGATGACGTCCGGGACGGCATTGCCCTCCCCGAGGTCGCTGAGCCGCTCCTCGACCTTCTCGACGGCGAACCAATACCAGCCGGTGTAGGATTCCCAGGCCTTGAGGATGGGCCTGCCGTTGATTTTGCCGCCGCGGACGACGACGCGGCTCATGCTCTCGCCTCCATGACGGTCATGAGGAAACAGACCGGACAGACGCGCATGTCCCTCAGCTTGCCGTTCTCCACTCGCATGAAGTGGAGCCTTGGCCTCGAACCAATCGGGTCGCCGCACAGGCCGCACGTCGCCGCTTCGCTCACCTCCCCGCTCTCTATGGCAGGCGCTTCCTGCCTCCCGCTTTCGAATTCACAAGTCATACGTATCGAACCTCCTTTTCCGGAGGCCGGGCAAGCGGCGGCTTATCTCCTTTATCGCGCTTCCAGCCTGCGGCCTGCGCCCGCCGGCGCGGCCGGAAAGGAGAATATGCCCGCCGCGGCGTATGCCAATGCCTGGGAGGTTCGATGACTTGTCGCCTCGCGCTTTCTGCGGGAGGCTCGCCTGCATAGCCGGGCGGGCATTGCTTTCAATAATCATCCCAGTCCTCTTCATCGAGCGGTTTTTCCTCCGCCTCCTCTTCTTGCTCTAGCTCATCGGCCTGACGCTCCATCTCGGCTTTCTCGCGCTCGAAATCTCTTGCGAATTGCTCGTTTATGCGCTTCCGCTCCTGGATCTCCGCGAACGTTTCCGGGTCGAAATTCTCGGGATGGTCGCCCCAAGTGCCGTCGTATTGGCCCCGCGATTCGAGGTCCTTGAATTCGTACCAGCAACGCCTGAAATCGCCGTCCTGCGCGTTCCAGACGCGAAATTTAGGGCATTTCAGGCAGCGGACGAAGGCGACGTCGCGGCCCTCTTCCGGGCAATGGACCAATGGACCCGCATAGCCTCGCGGATAGGGCAATCTGGGAATGGGCGTCGTGACGACGCGCTTGACCATGCCCATCCGGTTGTAGATGGGATTTCTGATGAGCCTCATATGAACTCCCTGAAGAGCTTGAATTTGACGCGCCCGAGCTTCTCCCAGGGAACGGCCTTGTATATCTTGTCCTTCGCTTCGTTCTGGCCCGTCTGGTTCTTGGTGACGACGATGATTTCGTCGAATCCGGCTTCGATGTCGCGCAACACGTTCTCGACGACGTGCGGATGCGCGGGCTCAAGCTCTATCTCGTAAGCGCACGCGCCGTCTTCGCGAATCTCGGCGACGTCGACGGCCTTGCCGTTCGCTTCGTGTTCTATCGCGACCGTCTTGCCGGCGCTCCTGAGCGATTCCGCTAGAAGATTCTGGAGAATCACGTGCTCTGTCGAGCCGCGCCCGGCCAGGCGAATCTTCTCGAAATCAAGTCCGGCGAACTGCGCGCCTTTCTCGGTCAGGACGGCGAAGGTCTTCGGATTGCCTCGCGTTCCTAGCGAGAGCGGGCACAATTCGACGAGCGCCTGGCGCTCCATCTCATTCATGATTTTGCGGGCGAGCCACGGGGTGACGTTGCCAAGCCGGGCATAGAGCTCCGAGAGCGAAAGGAAGCCGCTCTCTGCGAGCGCCCGGCAGATTTCCTGCCAGGCCTTGTTAGGCTTCGCGCCTGACGAGCGGCGCTTCTCTCCGGGAAGCGGCTTCCCGCATTCGCCGGCCGCGGGAGTCTCGTCCACGAGCGGCTCCCAGTCGAGCGACGAAATCATCGACTGCGAATGCCGCTCCGCTTCTTCGTCGGAAACGCAGTCGAAGGTCAGCAGCGGCACTTCGAAGAGAACGGGCTCCGGATAATCGGCTGATTGAAAGATGCATCGCCGCTTCGGGATGAGCGGGATGAAGTCCGCTTGTTCCCGCGTGAGGTTCATCGCCTGGGCCATGCGCCAGCCGCACTTGCCGTTTACCAGGCGCATGACGAAGCGTGCGTTGACGTTCGCCAGGAGCGGGTCCGGCAGGGCGCTCGGAACCTGGTCCGAATAGACGAATCCAATCCCGCGCTTGCGGAACGTTCTCGCGCTCCCGAATATCATGCCTTCGCCCAGGTCATAACGGCTGGATATGCGCTCGTTGAAGAGCTTGTGCGCCTCCTCGATGACCACGAGCATGCGCAGCCCGGGCGCTAGCGAACGCTCCATGTACGACGAGAGGCGCAGGAGTTTGAGACAGACGTAGAAGTTGCGGATGTCGTCACTCATGCCAGCGAGCCTGAAGACGACCGTCCTGTTCGCAAGCGCAGCCAGGTCGAAGCCGCGCCTGCACGAGAGCGCCTTGTCGAGGTTCGCGGCCAGGCTGCGGAACCGGTTGACCAGGCTCTCGTGATAGCCGGAGAAGCGCGTGCCCGGCTTGAATTCCATGCGGTCGAGCGTCGCGACCAGGTCGGCGATGCTCGGGTAATCGCTTCCGCCGTCGAGAACGCCCCGATTCGCATAAAGCCCCCTGATAATGCCGTCGAGAAGATTTATCGAGCCGTCGCGGAAATAGAAGACTTCGCGGCAGAGGTTCTTCAGCCGTCCGAGCCATTCCTGCGGCGGGACGCCGGCCGGCGGCTGAAGGAAGTTGTCCCTGTCGCTGGCGGGCGAGAGAACGAGGAAGCTCGCCGGATCTGTTCGCCTCAGCAGGACCTTGTATTCATTCTCGGGGTCGAATATCCAGCTCGGAATCCCTCTTGCCGCAAACTGGGGAATCAGATGGCGGATAAGGAACGATTTGCCGCTCCCGCTGTGGCCGACTATGAGCGCGTGCTCGTCGAACGAGCCGGGATTCAGCGCGAGCCTGCTGACCTTGCGCTCGCCCAAGAGAACGTCGCCCGGCGATATGCCGTCGCTAGCGGAGGATGGACCTACGCCGAACGCGGGCAGCTCGCTCAGCGTCAGGCCGCGCCGGCGAAGCTCGCGCATGAAATGCTTTTTGTAAGCCGGAGCGGTATCCGGATTCCGCCTGGCATTCTCCAGGCATTTGACGATTTCCGGCCTGTCGATGCCGAGCAGCTCGGCGTAAGCCTTCAGTTCTTCGAAAAAGTAGTCGCTCATTTTTTGGGGAGTAGCAGGTTAAGAAAGCCGATAATCGCCGGCGCGACTATCGCGACGCCCATGACGACGTACATCAACATGACGCCCTTGGGGAGCGCGGCGCATCTTCCGAGCGACGCGCCGAATACGAGGCCCGAGCCAATCCCTAGCGCGAGCGAGATGAGCGGCCGGGCGTTTCGCATAGCGAATCTGGCCAGCCCGACGAGAAAAACGATGAATATTTCATCCAGCGCTTGCATCACGGCCTCCTTGCCAGCGAAGCTCTCAGGATTCCGCGCACGCCGCATCGCCTACAGATCCTGACGCCCGGCTGGAGCAGGCTTTCCCTGGAACAGTCCGGGCAAGCGACGCGCTTGCAGTTCGAGCAGGCAAACCTGTTGTCTTTCGCGCAGGCGGCGCAGAGCGTAAATCCGCCGCAGATATGACATGCGCCTCCGCTCTCTCCCGAGTGGCCGCAATCGTGGACGTTCTGCTCGACTTCGGTCGTCTTGTGAATCGTTCCCTCGTCGTCGACGCTCTCGACATACGAAGTCGTTTTCGATGCGCCGTTCGCTCGAATCCGCCTGCCGAGCCGCTCGATGGTAACCTTGATTTCCGTTTCGCCGCTCATGTTTCTCCTCCTGCGCGAAAATCAAGACTCCCCGCCCTCCGTCCAAACGCCGCAGTATGCGCAGTCCGGCCGGGGCACCCGCCTGAAACTGACGCTTTTCTGTTTCAGGCAGTCGAAAAGGACGAAGTTGTTTCTCTCGCCTGCAAGGCCGGCGGGATCAATAAGAGCGGACAAAAGAAGATTCAGCCCCAGGAGAGAAGCGAGGGCATTGACCACGACTAACGAGACGGCAGACAGGTTCGAGTAATAAGCCTCATCGAGCGAGCCGCAAAGAAGGCACGCTCCGCCCTTCTCATAGAGAGTAGCCTGCGCGCCCAGCTGTAGGATGCGACCGTCGCCAACAAAAGCGCCCGAGCCAAGCGAAAGGAGCTTTGTCTCGCGTCCCTTCTCGTGAAGGCGGGCCGTGAAGCCGTTGGCCTGTAATTTGGATTCTATTGAGTCCGTCGCGTCCACCAGCGCGTCCGCTCTTTCCAGGGCCTTATCCGCTTGAGAGAATCCGAGTCTTTCCCTTATGGGCTCGCATTCAATCGAAGGGTCGATAGATCTCAGACGGTCTTTCAGCACCTCGACCTTCGGCCTGCCGATATCGGCACGAAAGAACGGGATGGTTGCATTGAGGTTATGAGCGCGCACGACGTCTGCATCGAAGAGTAAGAATCTGCGGAAGCCCGCGTATGCGGCCAGAGTTACAAACGCGCTGCCGTTCCGGCCGCACCCAATGACGCAGAGTCGTGTTTCGGCAATGGCTACCATGGCCGCCCGGCCGAATAGCTTCTCCTGCTTCGCCAGCCTCGCGGACGTGTAGCTCATTGTGCTCGTCCCTCTTTCTTCAGCGTCTCCGTGATAGGGCAGTGATTTATGTCGCCCGGCCTTCCCTGGGCGAGCGGGCAGGCCATGCAGGTTTCCACGCCGTAGCGGAATGCTTCCCTCAGCAGAAGAATTGAAGAGTCGGTCGATTGCCTCAGGAAACGCTCGCAATCCGAGAAGCCCTTTTTCGCCGCGCTCATAGCCGCGTTTCTCGCCCTGCTCCAGGTTTTGTCCCTGAGCACCAATAAAGCCGGCTGCGCAGAGTTCCTGAACCGCGTTGAAGCGATGATGGCGAAAATCTGGTAGCAGTTGTTGGCGCCGTCGACCGCTGCCGCGATGTCATCGCGGGTTCTTCTGTTGAGCTCCTGTAGTTTCATGATATCCCGCACGTCGCTTACTCCGCCGGAGAATTGGCTTCCCCATCTAATCCGCCTCACTGCCTCCGCCAGGCCCGCGGCCATGAGGCCAAGGCCGACCGTCACCAGAATCCCGAAAAGGAAATTCATGAGAATCCTCCTTGAGTCGATTCGTCTTTCGTTTTCGCTCCTATCGTTCCTTCAGCTCGCTAAGGAGCGCTCTAAGCTCGCGGAGCTCCTTCTTCAGCAGTTCGATTTTCGCGACGTCCGCGCCCGGCTTTCTCGCTTCTCGGCTTTCCATTGCTAGAGCGACGACCCTTTCGCCAAGCTTCCCGACCTCCTCCTTGAGAGCGGCGAGGTCCCTCTCCAGGGCACGCAGGTCGAACGCTGCATCGTTCGCTTCGATCGCTTGCCGGGACTCCCGCTCCTCAAAGATTTGTTCATTTATTCGGGGCTCGTTTCTTTGCAAGGGCTCGCGGACGCTCGGCATAAAGACGGGTGCGCGATATGCGCGATAATAGACGGGAGGCCGGCCCGGGAGAGTCCGCGGATGCGCGTAACTAAAGGTCCTTATTACGCTGATACGGGACGGGTATTGCTTGATTCTCGCCTGGCTGAAGCCATCGGCTGGAACGAGGCTGGCCGCAAGTAAGATCCAAAAGACATAAAGCATTTTCTTCATGGGCTTTTCCTCACTTGTCGCCCAAGACGTCATCGATAACGCCCAGGACCCTATCGATTTTCTGCGACACCCTTGCTTCGAGCTCCCGCCTCTTTTCGCGTAGCGTATCTTGCGCGTCGTCGGCGTCGTTTGTCATTCTGTCGTATTGCATCGCCTGTGCTGAGACCTGCGCCACATTAGGGAGCGGTTCAGGAGTTTCGGGTCCCCTTTCGAACGGCCTTGCTGACGCCAGCCAAAGCGCCGCTGTTCCTACGATTAAGGCAGCCAGGCCTAAGACGAACTTTCTTGATCCCAGGATTTCCCGGAGCACGGCGAGGCCTCATTCCGTCTGGAAGGACGGCAGGCTCTTGATTTCGAATTGCCCGCCGGCTTCCGGGATTTCGATGACTTCCGAGTCCGTCATGCGGACGTAGGACGAGCCGCGCTTCGCCATGATGACGCTGCCGACGTATGCCTTCGCCAGCTCCTTCAGCGCCCTGACCGTAATCCTTTTCCTCGCGCCGAAAGGAATTTCGATTCGGTTGCCGTCGACTAGCACGACCGGGCCGCTCATCAGCTTGATGTCGAGAATTCCGACCGCGAGCGGGCCGCCTTGCCTGGGAACAAGGGGCGCCGGCTCGCGGCAGGCCGTGACGGTCACCGGAAACGCCGTCTTCGCCGGAGCTCTTTTCGACTCCCTTCGTTCCTTCGCATCCGTCCTGACCAATTCCGTTTGAGCGTTCATGCTCTTCCTCCTTTGATTATTTGATTTGCATGGCCGCATTGAACGCGGGCATGCATTTCTCGCAGGACGCGCTCCTCGTATTGCCGTGTATTTCTTCCAGGCACAGGACGCACCGGCTCACCTGGCAGAAAGGGCACGTCCTGGCGCACTTCTCCTTGCAGACGAGCCGGCCGCACCTGGGGCAGAAGTCGAACGTCTCCTCGTCCAGCGGGAGCGAGCGCTGGCAAAGGGCGCACTTCTGGCGGATGACGATGGGGTCAGCGGGAGAGAGCATGGGATTCCTGGCTTTCTTGCTCGGCCCAGCAAATATCCGATGGTATTTTTTCGGAGAGATTCCACAAAGAATTATCTTCGAGATCTAGTTCGCAACCCATATTCAACTTGACACTTTAATTGTATTCAGGATTATTCGTTTGAGGATAAATCGACATAAGCCGCATTAACCTTTCCGGCTTTTCGTATCTTTGATTCATTTCATCCTCCGCCACCGACATTCTGCATTGCTTAATGATTTACTCCGGTCCGCTTTTTACAATTTTCTTATTTTCTAATTTGAACAGGATTTTCCTGAAGCTATGTCACTCATTACTAATTATTTAGAAGCGTCAATAGCGAAGGCTAAAAAAATATTTGAATATTTTTAAATACTTTGTAATATTCCCCTATCGTTCTTTCCTTACATTCAATAAGATGTCAGACTGCGTAACGTTCTTCATTGAAAAGAATCCTAATCTGCTTTTGGGTTATGCTTTTAAAAGAAGCGGCGGGAACTGGCAGATTGCCGAAGATTCGGTCTCTTTCGTTAACGTTAAGTCACACGAAGCTGACGTTTTCTGTAAAATATATAACCGCTGGTGGCCTTTTAATCAAATCAAGGAATTCATCAAGAAAGAATGGAAACGAAAACGCAAAGAAGTGGATAAGCCACTTATTCTTGATTTTGTCGATCATAATCAAAACGTCGAGAAGGATTTCATTACGAAGGATTATCTGATATTCATCACGAGAGAATTTTCCGCCTTCGTACGAAAAAAGTATCCGAGAGCACATACAAAATATATGTTCTATTTTCAAATATGGCGTTCGCATAAGCTCTCCGGTCGCTCAATAGAGGATATTCAGGCGGATTTTCCAGACACTAATATGAAAGAAGTGGAATCGAGGTGTTCAGCAATGATTTCTGAATTCATCAAATATCTAAAGAAGAAGAAATTCCGATGACCCTCGAAGACGCCATTACGATTATCGACGAGAGTAATGGTGACATGAAATTGATTCTTAGTAAGATTACAGACAATTCTGTTTTAAAACAGCTGATGAGACTCGAAACTTTTTCTGATCAGGTCATAGAATACTTTTCTAACAATCCAAAAGCTCCGGGTAGAAACATACTGCTGGAAATCCTCAAAGACATTTCCGCTGAATGTATTCCCGACTTCGGACAGGCAGATAAAAGCGTTTTAAAAATAGCAAAATCTGTCAATATTCATATTAAAGCCCGGGAAGAATATCTTTTGTCCTATCGGCGCGATTTTATGGCGAGATACTTTATAGACAAGCTTAGGCTGACTCCTTTAAAGAGCGCCGCACTCGGCCTGTTGCTTGTTCTTTCCACTTATTCTCTGGGTCTTATCTTGCACATCATTCTTCATCGTCCGATTGCGGGGATCACGATATCGGCCATCGATTTCATATATGATTTGGTCATGATTCCCGTCGTATTCGGATATTACGTTTGGATATCGGTCAAATCCAGTTATCTGTTTCTTGAGCTTCAATCCAACGGGACTATAATCAACGGAGAAAAGAATATCGAGCATTTTGTATCGACTTCAGTAAACGGCCTCATAAACAGAAAATTATGGAGCGCTATATCTGGCGCTACGGCAATAGCCAGCGTCTTAATTACGGTTTGCGTTGCCGCAACGTATTCGACTATCTGGGGTCCTCGCGAATCAAGCTTCATTTTATTTTTTCTCATAAAAGTCCCGCTTCTCTGGGGTTTATCATGGTATATGGTCATAATGATATTCCTTAAAGAGACCGCCATTATTATTTCTATCAGAAGGCTCTTTACCAAAAAAGAATTCCGGCTAAATGCTCTCAATGAAGATCTGCATGGAGGACTAAAGCCTGTTGTCGATTTTGCAACCCGCTTCAGCTATTTCATAATGGCGTGCGGCTTTGGCTTTGTTTTACTTTTCCTTAGAAGCTGGAAGTATTCCTATACTCACGAGGACATCTTCGTCATTATCGCATTATTCCTTTATATTATATTGGCTTGTTTTTTTTTCTTTTCTCCTCTACGCCCGGCTCAACGTTTATCGCTAAAGCTTAAGCGTGAATATTTTTCCGAGGCACGCAAAGTAGAGAACATAGTTCTTATTCCTCCACTCCGGCCCATAACGGTTTTCAGATTTGCTTTAACGTCATCGTTGCCTGTTCTATTGCTACTGCTTTATCCGATTATAAGATCGGGCTTAAAAAACTTTTAAGCATACTTTTTTAGCTTCCGGAGAATGGTCATGTCAACTGATGCTCGCAATCTCGGGGTCATCGCAACTCGTTTCAGCTTGCCAATTGAGCGGTCAGCTCATGGAACTTGTCTAGGGACCCGATAATCTCGTCTTTATGGATGTAGCTTCTTTCGTTGTTCCAGCCCTCCGAGTATTCGAGCAGGTAGCAGATCGTCAGCCGGACTTGCCGTCTTTCGAATGCACTTTGGAGTCCTTCTGGACGAGGCGCTGGAACGCCTTTCCTTTGGCGAGCTGTTTCGGTTCCCTGCTCACTGCTTCTTATTCAGCATAGGTTTTTTGGTTGCTTCGATCTTTCCTCATTAGAAGTTTTACTCAAATAAATATGCTCGTCAAGTTTCTAACCGACTATCGTAAGATGTATTATCGGCTCATTCCGCATCCTCTCCCCGTCCCCGATATAATCCTCGCCGGCCCAGTCATCCTAGTTCCCGGGGGATGCCATGGTTCTCAAGAAGCCGAACAAGTATGACGTCTATGCGAAGGAAACTTTCTATATCGACACGAAGAGCCTTACGTACGCGCTATACGACGAGGGCGCGGAATTCACGTCGTTCCTTTCCCGCGACCTTTCAAAGAAGCTCGTCGACGGGCTCGATTCCCTGTTGGAGAACGGCAACGGCGAGCGGAGGAACGAGAAGCTGAAGCGGCGCAACGGGAACGATTCGGGCATGGCAGCGCTTCTGAAGGCGAACGGCAAGATCAGGAGGCCGGTCATTTCATTCTTCTCGGATAAGGCGAAGGTTCTAAAGGAAGAGATAGAAAAAATCAATGTTGATGCGGAGCAAAGAAGGCGCCTTCACAAAGAAATGAAAGAAGATCTCTGTGTCGATGCGAAAGAGATCAGGAGGCTGCTGCAAGAAATATCGCTTTATTCGCCGGGTACGAAGCACTCGATTGATCTGCGGCGCATCGAGCTGGAGCGGGAGATGCTCGGCCTGAGGAAGGAATCGAGAATGGCTGGCCTATCGCTCTGGAAGGACGTAGTGATGCTGCGCCGGGAGCTGAGGGAAATCCTGTTCGAGTACCAGGCCCTGAAGCGTATGGCGGAGCTCGTAGAGGTGTAGTCGCAGCAGGAATCCGGAGCAGGAGATCAGAGTTCCTCCCGGTTCCAAAAACTTGACAAGGGCCAGCGATTCTTATAAAATAGACGGAAAATCGGCTATTATATTTCTTATGAACGAGTTATGTGGGTGGCGTCAAGGGGAAAAATACCAGATGCCGATTGCTGCTCCCCCTCGGTTCGGGAAGCTAGCGGAAAGCATCTTATTATCCCAAGAGTAAGAAATAGTATAGGTGAAATGAAATGTTGGCCGATAATAGAAGCTCCGTGATATTCAACCCCTTCAAGGAATACGACAGCAGAGTTTATTTCCACAAGGAACCCGATTTCGACACCGATGCGGCCTGGCTTAGGAAGAAGCTGAAGAACACGACCGGCGACGTCTACATATCGTCGGGAGAAGCAAATTATCAAGTATACAATCAGCTTGAAGATGAACTCCGGTTTGCGAATGACAAAGGAAAGGTGAAAATTAGGTTTCTCGCAGGTCCATTGATAAGCATCCCTTCGGCCCCTGGGCTCGAACGACGGCAGAAAGGAAGGGAGTTTCTAAACGTCATAGTGAAACTAGCCGGAGAGCACAGGCTCGAATTATATCCCGCTCCGCACAGGCAGAAATTTCACTACAGGGTCTTCGAGAACGAAGCCATAACGAACATCATGGAACCACATCCTCTAGGAATCATCTCCTCTGGTTCCTGGTTCTTCTATGGTTCGAGATTCGAGGCGGAGGAATGGAAAAAGAAATTCGTGGAAGCCATAGCGGGAATCCCTCCTGCCCAAGAGGGCTTTTTAGACCGTTTCCTGTTCTTGACCGAGGAGGAGAACGGCGAACTCAGGGACTGGGCTATAAAGAACAACGTGGACGTGAATAAGGTCGATTTGAACGAGTGCAGGGCTTTCTGGAAACAACATACTGGCCAATGAGAATCATCCCCAACGGAGCCCCTCCTTACATCTTATTTTCCATCTACTTCGCGGGCATTGCCCTCATCGTGGCCCTAAAGACCTATGCCAGGTTCCGCACCAAGATATCGCCTCAGGTCCCGTTCAGGAAAAGAGGAGCTCAAGAAGACGTCATTATATCAAAGGAAATGTTCTACAAACGATTTGCGATCTACGTCGGCATTTCTCTGATAATCAGGTCCATCATCGAGAACTTGGATAACGTTAACAAACTCGTCTTTCTTACGGTCGACGTCCTATATCTGGCTATCATCGTTTTTACGTATTTCATTCTGTTCGACATTACGGAAAAACTTACGGACTACGCCGGAGAAACGGCGGACTTGGAATCACGCCACGAAATTCCAGCCAGCGAATTCGAGTTCACGCGGGTACGCACGCGCGAATAGCCCCGCAGTATTCCCGTTTTCATCAGCATAATCGGCTGAAAACGTCAAAGAAGCTCTTGTCCTACTAAGGCCGCGATTATGTTATGGCATTTCAGGAGGAAGTTGAGGCGCTTTTCCGCAAGCTAAAGCCGGTTCTGGGCAAAGAAATCGACGCCCTCTGGCTGGCGTACAATACGCAGACGGATTCGCGGTCGAGGCAGGAGATCGTCGGCATTCTTTATTCGCTGGCTTCGAAATACCTCGACGAAACTTTCGACAAGAAGCTCCTGCTCAGCGTGCCCGAGGCCGGTGTCGCCGAGGGCGAATACGGACTCGGCCAGGTCGTTTATGCCGGCGAGGAGTTGTATCCTTTCGGTTTACGGGAAGACGAATGGCTCAGGCACGTCGGGATATTCGGGACGACTGGCTCGGGAAAGACGAACTGCGCTTTCGTCCTGCTTTCAATTCTCCGGCGCATGGGCAAGCCGTTTCTCGTCTTCGATTGGAAGAGGAATTATCGCGACCTGCTAGCGCTTCCAGATTTCGAGCCCCTCAAAGTCTACACGGTCGGGCGCGAAGAGTCGCCGCTTCTGTTCAATCCGTTGATCCCGCCGCCTGGGACGAGCGCCCAGACCTGGCTCAAGAAGCTTATCGAGGTTATGTGCCATGCTTATTTCCTGGGCGAGGGCGTTGCTTACCTGCTCCAGAAGGCGATAGACCAGACGTATTCTGACTCCGGCGTCTATTGCGGAAGCGCAAGCGAGTATCCGACCTTCCGCGACGTCCTGGCCGTTCTTGAGAAGACGGAAGTCAAAGGACGGAAGGCGCTTTGGATGGACTCGACGCTTCGAACGCTTGGCGTCCTCTGCTTCGGCGAATTCGGCCGGGTGCTCAACATTGCTCATCCGCCTCGGATCGACTCGCTTCTTGCCGAGAGCGCGGTGCTGGAGCTCGACGCTTTGACGAACTCGGACAAGACCTTCTTCATCGAGGCTTTGCTTCTGTGGATTCATCACTACCGCATGTCGCAGTCGGAGCGCGAAGTCTTCAGGCACGCAATTCTGATTGAGGAGGCACATCACATTCTCCTTCGCAAGAAGCAGGAGATGACCGGGAGCGAGGCGATAACGGACATCATCCTTCGAGAGATTCGAGAGCTCGGCGAAGCGATAATCCTGCTCGACCAGCACCCTTCGCTTATCTCGCTGCCGGCGCTTGGGAATACGTATACGACTCTTTGCTTCAACCTCAAGCATAGGGCGGACATGATGACGATTGCCGACTCTCTTCTCCTTTCCAGGGACGAAGCTGACTTCCTCGGCCAGCTTGACGTCGGCCTAGCGATAGCGAAGTTACAAGGGCGATACTTCCTTCCTTTCCTCGTGCGAATCCCTCTTTTCCCTCTACAAAAAGGCGTCGTTTCAGATTCCGACCTGATAAGGCGGAATCCAGGTAGTTCGGCAGAAAGCGAAGTTGTCAGGCTTCGACAAGGCGTCGACGGGCTTGTTCGTTCGCTTGAAGGTCTTGTTAATAATGAGGGCGCGGAGGTTGTTCTAAGCGATAGCGAAAGGCGGTTTCTAGAAGACATCGCTTTGCAACCCATCTCGGGCGTTGTGGCGCGCTATACGCGACTTGGGATGAACAGATACCAGGGCAATCAGATTCAGAACATACTTCTTGAGAAGAAACTCATAACTTGGCGCGGCGTTTCGACAATGACGGGTCGGCTTAAGGTGCTCGTTTTGACGGATGCAGGCAAGAAGGCAATTCCAGACGTGCGAGTCGAAAAGGCGTTCAACAAGAACGAGTCATTCGAGCATGCGGTCGCGAAAACGAAGGTCGCGGAGCACTACAGGGCGAAAGGCTATGCCGTAACGATGGAATACAAGCTCCCAGGCGGGCGCGCCGTCGACGTCGTCGCGGAGAAGGACGGGAAGCGTATCGCAATCGAGATCGAGACTGGGAAGAGCGACGCCATCTATAACATCCGGAAGGATCTGGAGGCGGGGTTCGACGAGGTCGTGGTCGTAGCCATCTCGCGCAAGACGGCTGATATTCTAGCTGCCGAAATCAGCGGGCTCATTTCAAAAAAGAATATAAAGATTATCGAGATGGAGCGGCTTTTTCGGGAACGGGAACGTTGAAAGCCAGAACGGTGAGAATCAATTCCCTGTTCACGTCATCAGGCTGATGTAGGACAAAACGGAATTCGGTTTCTCCGCGTTTTCCCTCGTCCCTCTTGAAGCAAGCATGAGCCTTCAAAATGTCCGGGATCTTTCCCAGTACCGCGCTGAAATCCTTTCCCCTGTTGAAGAGAATGATAGAGGTCTTTGTATCGCGCCAGCTCGTATAGCTGAGTATCTGGCCAATCGTCTCAGAGAACGCTTTCTCGCCCTTCCAGAACTTGCATTCGGCGATGAAAGCGTTCTTGCCCTCATGCCTGATTAAGATGTCCGTTTTGCCCTGATAATTGAACGTCTCTCCGGTAGCGCTTCCTTCGTATTGGGCGTTAAGCTGAACGAGAAAGTGCTGCCGCAAATCTTCTTCCTTCATACCTGCGAAAGCGCTCGGGCTTCGCTCAAGGACGAGCGCCATGTTGCCTACGATCTTCAGAATGCTTTCATATTCCGCCATTTCAAGGGCCGGCTCGGGAACGAATGCTTTTCCCGACGCAGCCGGCCTTGCGATCGTTGGCCTTCTCTTTACTTCTGGAATAGCGTATGTTCTGGGCAAATCGTCTCGTCGTTTTACCGGGATTCCCAATTTCGCTACTAAGTCCAGATCCCTGAGTCTTTTCTGCTTGCGCTGCTTGATAACTTCCCTGATGAACGGCTCAAATTCGCGGTTGAAAGCATCGATGTCCCTTTTTACCCAGCCAAGATATTGCTGAATATCCGAGATACGCCTTTTGATTTCTCTGTCGAGTTCCTCGGCTTTAGGCTCAATCTGAGTGAATATTAGTTGCACTTCTTGCCCGGCGATTTCTCCTCGTGGAGGATTATAGGTAAACGTGCCGGGAGTATAATTAAAAAACTGACCGTCGCCATCGAATGGCACGGAAACTGTAACGGTAACTCCTTTGACATAACAAGGTCTGTTTCTATCGAAAACGGCCCTCATCCGGTCTTGGCTAACGTCAATATCAATGTCTTTGGGGTGTGATATCGTCGTCTTATCCGTCGCGACGACGGGCGGATCAAGGAAATGCTGGTCAGAATAATATTTCACCAAATCTTCTTCGCTGGTATTCAGGAGTGAATTGTCGTCAAGGGCTTCGACTTCCCGCTTCGCGTTTTCCTTGACGTTCTCGAAATAGTCACGAAGTTCCCCATGCCCATGAAAAAATAGATTTTGCATATCTTACCCCCGTAATATCTTTCAGTTGGAAGATAACAATAAAAAGTATTTCCGTCAATTTATCGGCTAATGATACAAGAGCTCAATAATCAGAACATTAGCCGGACATGAGTTTCAGGCTTCTCAAGGCACTCCCGCCAGAGCATCTTTGCCTTCCTCTTGTTTCAGAATTCCATCCCCTAAAAGCTCGTACTCCGCAATGACGCGGGTCGTGTCCCTGTCCATGAACACGAGCTGTTCGGGGAAGAAGCTGGCCTCGTCGTGGTACCAATTCAGGTCCCGCTTGATAAACCCAAAAACCATTGCGGCGTTTTCTGGCCGGAGATGAAGGCGGTCCCTCAGGTTGCAGACGCATTTGTACTCGTTGAGCATCTCTTTCGCCGATACTGCGGCGATGTCCAAGGCCTTCTTCTGGAAGCCCTTCGTGTCGAGCTCGTAATCCGACTCCATGTCGTGGCAGCGGCGGCCGATGACCTGGTTCAGGTAGCGCGCTACAGGGTCGTCGCCATAGCCGAATCTGCGGTTGTAGAATTGCCTATAATAGAAGGTCCTCTGCTTCGGAGAATACTGGCGCGCCCTCATCATGATGATGATTTGTGCCGGCCGGCTTAAATGCCTTTCCGGGCATCCAACAGATGCCTTTATAAGCCTTCTTTATCGGCATAATCCGCAAGCGGCCGGCGAAGGTTTAAAAAGCCACGAATAAAGTCTTAAATCCGCTTTCACTATGAATATTGGCCGCGGAATCGTGAAGAAACCAGACTTGCTGGAAGAAGCGCACATTCCTTCTATAGTTTCCTATAGAGAACGGGAAATCGCTGAGCTTGAGAATTGCCTGAAGCCTGCGCTTTCCCAGAACAGGCCCATTCATGTTTGGCTATATGGCCGGCCCGGAACCGGCAAAACGCTTGTCGCAAAATACGTTCTGCAAGAGATGTCCAAATCCGGCAAGCTTGGCGGCATTTACATCAACTGCTGGGAACACGCTTCCCATTACGCCGTCCTGGACAAGCTCGTCCGGGAGCTGCGCATTCTCGGGGCTGAGAAGCTGAATGCATCATTCAAGCTGGAGCGCTTCCGCCACTTCGTCGGGAAGCGCCCTTTCGTCATCATT
>Ga0315274_10005873_pt1 | contig 17934 bp, 16 predicted proteins | sample YL17G02_20_MG_FD_203700 | JGI IMG/M metagenome (GOLD analysis project Ga0315274, IMG submission 203700) | Sediment microbial communities from Yellowstone Lake, YNP, Wyoming, USA - YL17G02_20 | ecosystem: Environmental > Aquatic > Freshwater > Lake > Sediment | place: USA: Wyoming | collected...
ATCCTCCTGCAGTGGTCCTTGCTTGCGGTTCCATCCGTCAAGACTGCGGAGGATATATCACAACACTGCGCCGGGCGCAAACTTCCCATCTTGCCTATACGACCCAGCTATGCGCGCTGGCCCTGGGTGCTGCTTTTGACCATAGGGTTGCGGCATCCCAGCATCGAGGCCTGCTTGGGCGAGCTCTCCCGCAACCGGGGGTTGCGAGAAGTGATCGGCATCGAGACGGAGTCCGGGGTACCCAAGAAGTGGAACATGTCCCGCTTCCTGGAGGTGTTGGGACAAGAGCCGCACCTTTCACGGGTGCATGAGGTTTTCAATGTCATGATCCGGCGGTTGGGGGAAGTGGTGGTTAATCTGGGGCGGGACACGGCCGGAGACGCTTCGGGGCTCAGCGCCCGTCGACGGAAGAGCAAGGGCAAGAAGTCGAAGTCCGGCCTGCCGGAGCCGAGCGGCGGTCGCAAGGAGTACAGCGATGAGACGGGGAAAGTGGTGAAGGTGGTGGAGTGGTTCGGGTACAAGTTTCACCTCTTGGTGGATGTCAAACACGAAGTGGCCCTGGCCTATCGGATTACGGCGGCGAATGCAGGGGACAACGAGGTGCTGCCCGCGTTGCTGGAGGAGGGTCAAAGGAACCTGCCGCAGGGACGAATCAAGACCTTGGCTTACGACAAGGCCTGTGATGACGGCAAGGTGCATGCCCTGCTGGACAAGGAGGGTATTGCCCCGCTGATTCAGAACCGTGCCTTGTGGAAGGATCAGAGCGAGCAGCTTCTACCCGGACACGATGGGAACTCCAACCTGGTGTACGACGAGGCCGGGACGATCTACTGCTACGACAAGGTGAGCGTTGCCGCGGTTCGGCACAAGATGACCTACATCGGTCATGAGCCGGGTCGAGGCACGCTGAAGTACCGCTGCCCGGCACGCCACGAAGGGTGGCCGTGCCCCAGCGAGAAGGTCTGCAATGCGGGCAAGACCTATGGACTTACTCTTCGCGTCAAGCGGGAGATCGACCTGCGGCGGTTTCCACCCATTCCGCGGGGTACCAAGCAGTTCGAGCGTAGATACAAAGGTCGTACCGCGGTAGAGCGGGTCAACGCTCGCCTCAAGGTGTTCTGGGGCCCCGACGACGGCAACATCACCGGGGCGCGGCGCTTTCATGCCTATCTGGGAGTAGTGATGATCGTGCACGCGGGTTTCGCGACCTTGCTAGTACGACAGCGCTATGAGGTATCCGTTCGCATCGCACATCGTCGTCGGCTTTCATAGGATGCCCGGTTCCGGTGCTGGTGGTAGTTGCAGCGCCTGCTCAATTCAGCCCACGAGTGCGGCCAACGGTTCCATATCTTCGACGCCAGCGTATTGGCCACCTCCGCCACTTGCTCCAGCGTGATCCGCGGATTTTTCCCCCCGAAGCCGCTGCGTCTGGGCGGCCAGGAAATACATCACCATCCGACTGCATAACCAGTGGCGGATCAAACTCCGGTACGTACGGACCTCGAAAGCCCCGAACCCCGCCTCCTGTTTGGCACGCTCGAACCACTTCTCCACATGCCACCGAGCGAAGGCCACCGTCATCATTTCCTTCAGGGTTGCGGACGCCGGAGCGTTGCTGACGAAGTATTTGATTTCCTCCGTAGTCGGGTTGTGGGCCACGATCAGCCAATACTTGCGGTCCGTGGGCTGTGGAACACCCGTGGACGTATCCTGCAAGTGAACCCGCGCCGCTTTCACTTCCCAGATCACCGGCCCACGCGTGGCCTCCTTGATCGTCAGGCGACGCCAGGATTGTTCGGTAAACACCGGGCTGTGCTGACACACATTGTCCACCCGCTTGGCGGCGTGCGCCTTCTGCAACGAGTGGTAGTGCGGAAGCGTCGGCCAACACCAGAAGCTCTTGCGCACTTCGCCGATCCCCCGTTGTCCCAAGGCATCCAGGCAGAACCAGAACATCGGCACGCTGCCGTATTCCTCGTCGAAGGTCAGCCACGAAAAACGCACCCCGTTGCGTTGCGCCTCGGCCACTTGATCCAGAGCGATCTGCCACTTGGGGCGGTAGGTCACCTCGTCGGGAATCTTCGCCGCCCGGCAACGCTTGCGATCCTCGTCCCACGACTGGGGCAGGTAAAGATCGCTGGCCAGCACGCAGCTGAAGGGATTGGTGGGATGATTGTCGGTGTACAACAAGTGCTGCCCGACCACGCAGTTGTCCACCTTCCCTGTCTCCCCGCACCACTGCCGCTGAACGCCGGGCGTCTTGTCGCCCTGCTTGGCGTGCCCCGAACCGTCGAGAACCCCGATGGTGCCGTCGCAGGCGTGCTCGTCCATCACCAATTGCTGCAACAGCCGGTTGACCCGCTGCTCGTCCCAGTCGAAAAAGGCCAGAAACTCCTGCAGCGTTCGCACCGCCACGCCCGCCGCCAAGGCGATGGGCTCGATGCTCTTGCGTTTCAAGTCCGCCATCAGCCCCAGCAGATACCGCTCCCAATGCTTGAAGGTCTGCTCCTTCTTGAAACAGGGTCGAAACCGCTCCAACAACGCAGCCAACGCCGGCTGCAGGGATCGAATCTGATCCGCAATCATTTCCACGCCTCCCATGATGTCCGATCGCCAACATCATCGGCGCGAAACCCCCATTGGCTTGAGCCCGAGTAGCGCTGTCGTACTAGGCTGAGCTGTTTACGTCCCTTACTGCATCGAGGCAGTCTATCGGTTCGCGTCTCCTCGCTCTTTCGCGTGCTCAGCGGCAGCAGAGTAGATCTCGTCCGGGCTGATTACGGTCGCACCGATCAGCGTCGCACTAGCGGCTGCCGAATCAAGGAGCATAATCGCCTTGGCCGGAAAGCACCCCGGGAGCGATCGGCTTGCCTGAACACACGCCGTGATACAAGAACCGTCAATTTCAAGGCCATGGTGGTCCGCAATCCGCCCCTTGACAGCGTGCAGCACTGCAGCCGTATCCTTCGGCGGCATCTCGGGCAACTCGATGACCTGCAGGCGCCGCGCGAGCGGTTCGATAGCAAACCTCGGCAGGTGCAGTGGCAGGGTTGTGCCGATGATCCTCGCGCCCGCGTCAATGGATTCGGAGAGGATCGCCGGCCCGTGGGGCATGCACATCGCCAACTCGACATGCTCGACCGCAACTGCCATAGCGGGTAAGGCCAGCGCTTCACTCAACAGGGCCCGCAGGGTGTGCTCCCGCTCCGCATCGAACAGCGTGCCCGCGAATAAGCCGCCGAGATCGAAGCACGTCAGACTCAGGTCCGTTTGGCTGCCAAGCAGCTTCTCCGCCACGCCGTGGAGGAGGTTGGTTTTGCCGACGCCGGAATCTCCGACGACCACCGCCATCCGTGTCTGCCCCCAGCGGATCAGGCAGGACGCGGCTTGCGTGATCTCGCTTTCGCGGCCGATCACGGGCTCGCTGCTTGCGTTCCTCGCGAGCTCGGACAGATTGATGCCCCTGGTCGTGAACAACCCACCCACCCGGCGCAGCGTGGAAGCTTCCTCCATCCGCGCGACCGTGGGTCCCCGCTCATCAAAACCCAGGGCGCAGAGGACATTCGTGGCCGCATCGTGAAAATCCGTCCTCGGACGGCTACCGAGCAAGATGGCGAGCCAGCCGCCTCGGCGAATCCCCGTGCGGAACGCCTGGTGCAACGACTGATCGGGGCCGGTGTATTCCAGGTCCTCGTCCACGCAGGCGACGAACGGCATTTGTTCAGCGGGCCGTTTCAAGAGCAGGTTGGTATGCGTCTTGTTAAAGAACCGCAAGTTGGCGGGTACGTTACGCAGAATCACCGTGTTGCCGTCCAGCACGTCAACCCGAACGCCGAGCTCCTGGAGTCTGGTTGCTAATGAACGCCCCAACTCAAGCATGGGCGACTCCGCTACCCAGGTCTACGTAACTCCTCGCATACGGCGCGGAGATCGCTCGTTCGCCACGTCTGCCAGCGATCAAGGTCTACCTCCGCGATAAAGCAACCGCCGCGGCGCGGCGGGTTATGGTAGTGACCTTCCCCGTCGATTCATCCGCCCTTGTCTTGGTCACCGCTGTCGCTGACCACCTTCGACTGAATTAGGATCGAACCGTTGTTGGCTTGGAACCCGTTCGGCGCCGCTGCGGCCCTCACTGGAACCGCGGAGGCGGAGCCTTAGGGCAGCGGCCAGATGTCTGCTGAGATCTATCGGGGTTCCTTCTGCAGCAGCGATGGATGTCGGGTCTTGAATGAGATTGCCATTCTGCCCCTTGTGAGGTTCGAGCCAGTCCTCCCTGCTTGCCAATGGATCGCGCAGATCAAGGGTCTTGCCAGTGACCCGGTCGCGAATGTCAAGCCACGAACAAAGGAATCGCTGGCCGCAACCAGCCAGGCGTCGGATGCACTCGCCGCGGATCTTGGCCCGCCCGATTGCGGGAGGGTTTTGCATCGCGTGCTCGATGTTGTCCACGCCTGGAATCTGATGGTGGAGCACGCCGGCCCGATCAAGAGCCGCGAAAATGCCGTTGCCTTCCCCCACTTGGCCGAACCGGGTGTCAATCTCAAACAGCTCTTGCCTTACAGCAGCCCTGCGGCCGGCCCGAGCCGCAAGAGTCAGAACCCCTGCCCGGTCGGGCGATGGTTCCCCGGCGGTGCCACGCCGGAGCGCGTGCCGGGCGAAAAGCTCTCGCTTGGTCGCCCAGTCCAATATGGTGGTCAAGGCGTGCGGTCCCTGCCCGATGCGGTCAAGGATCTCCCGCCACCGTCGGCACGCCTCCGGTGCCCAGGCAGGCATGAAGGGTTCACTCATGTGGGCTTCGGCTGCTGCAAGGTAGTAACGCTGGATCTCCAGAGCCGAAATCAATCGTCCGCTGATCGTTCGCGCCGACGCCTTGCATTCCGGGTCGGCCGCAAAGGCCTGCATGGCCTCCAGGGGGGATTGGAGCAGAACGTCGGGTCCCGGCGAGATTCCCGCCTCCCCAAGCGCGACCACGAGGGCCGTGGTCGCCGTTCTCAGCCACATAGCAGCATGGGAGCAAAGGCTCTCGCCACATAAGAGATGAAGCCGATGATAGCCCTCAGAACTGAGGCTCTCGTCTTTGGTGTGAAAAACGCCTCGCGAATGTGTTGAGTTTGGGGAAACTTCGGCCTGCAGGTGCCAAACGCGAGGGGAGAGCGTGAACTCTACATGCTCCGGCCCGATATGAAACCCGCCGGCACCAGTAAAGATGATCCGAGATACCAAGTGCGGAATGATCTGCCGAGGGAGCGCAGCGGGATCCGCGCGATGCAGATAGGACTCATGGCAGCCCCAAGTAGTCAAGCCGTTGTAGTCCACGTTGCACTTGAACACCAGGATCTGCGAAACCTCAGGGTCGCTGACCATCAGGTCCGCCGCCAGGCGGGCGAGGATCCTCTCGCCCGCGAGGACATAGCGGACAACGTCCCAGGGATTGGCGCACTCGGGCGTGGTCATTTCCGGGTGCAAGCCGCAATCGATGTAGAATCGGGCGCCGTTTGCAAGGAACAACCCACGCCCGTGTGCGTCGCGCAGGGACGGCAACCGCCCGCGCACCAACTCGAGGAGATTGCACAGGAGCGCCTCAACTCGAAGTGGTGCTCCGGCTTTACCCAGCGGGGCAAAGGCGTATTCCGTTTCCACACCAAAAAGCCGCTCCGCCACGTTCACTCACCTCCTTGCTGCCGGCAGGCCGCGAGGAACCGCTCGCTGTTGCCCGACAGAGCGCGATCAATTGCTTGGTCGCCGGCGGCTATGAACGCCTCCGCGGCCTGCCTGATCTTGGGAAGGTCAGCGCCTTGGGGGCTGCCCGCAGGGGGCGGTTGCATATCCTGGCGGCTTTCATCTCGGCGTGCTCGTTCACGGGATCTCATGGTTCTCTCCTTACATCCTGCTCCAGTATGTCGCCAATCGACTCATCAGTTTGCATTCGCGTCGGGTTCGCCGTCTCTTCGACCCGCGCGAGGGGAAAAGAAGGCTCTTCGGCCTCGGAGGCCATTCGCTCCGGAGCGTCCGATTCGTCTGCCGGCCGCCGGGCATCCGGATGACGCAGTTCCAGGGCGTCAAGGACTTCGCAAACACTGAAACCTCGGCGAAGCAACGGCTCGCACTCGTTGCGAGTGAATGACAGAGGATCGCCTAGATTGACGTCGCGATATTTGGGCCAGGGGCGCCCATCCGCTTTAAGCTTGAATCGAATCGAGTCCCACTCTACATCAGCGATCTGATCCGGATCGGCATAGCGGAGCAGCATCGTACGCCCCCACGCTCGGGTGTCCGCCGGCGGATCGTGGACGAACTGCTCGATCCTGGCGTCGGCGATGAGTCTCTCCGTGAAGCCCGCTCGCTCGTAGCCCCAGTACAGCCCCTCCTGCGGGTCCAGACTGGCGTAGAGCTGATCCAGGTGCTTGATCTGTGGTGAATCCCAGGATAGGTCGGGATGTTGCTCCATCGCCCGCCGCAGAATGAAGAGCTTCAAAACCCAGTCCAGCCGAGGCGCCAGCGGCGCCAGCGCGGCAACGTCACGGTTCAGCGACGCTGCCCGCAGTTTTGTCAGCGTGTCGCACCACAACGTGAGGATCTCCCGTGCATGCGGGACCATGCCTTCGCACCCACCGCCGGCCACAAAGCGAGACGCTTCTTCGAGAAAACGAAACTGCAGCTCGACGGCAGTGAGGCTCTTGCCGCCGACCGTTCTTGCCCGGCACCGCAAGGTTGGGTCGTGACTGAATGCCATCAGGGCGCTGATGGGATCATCCAAGATCAGGCTGGGATCAATACGCTCGCACTCAATCATCGCCAGAATGATCTGCATGACGCCGACTTTGAGAAGCGTGGCGACATGGCACAAAGTGTGGTCGTAGAGGATGACGTGCAGCCGCGCCAGGCCTTCCCCCGACCGTGCGCGCGTCGGCGAACGACCAGGACTTCCGCACAGCGCCTCATCCCGCGAGTTCACGATGGGCCGATGATACGTCGTCTGCTGCCCGACCAGAGTCTCGAAGAAATCAGCTCGCGCAGAAATCTGATAGGGAACACCGGTAATGCCGTTCTCGCTGCCAACCTTTCCGGCCCCGGCGAACACGATGCTGCTGACCTGGTACGTCGCCAGAAAAAGCATGTAGTGCATTCTTCGGTGAAAAATGTTCTTCCAGGTTTGTTGTGTCGTGAGCAGGTTGAGGTGGCTGCCATAGGAGTTGTTCTGACCATCGGTGTTGTTTGCGAGCACCTGGATGCGCTGACCTGCGGGCAAAGTCTTCTCCGCATCTTCCTTGGCTTGCCTGACGATCCGGAGCATGGCATGGGTGGCGGCGATGAAGTCGTACGCACTGGCGACCTCGGGCGTACAAACCTCCAGGTGCCCGAGGTCGATGTAGGCGCACCCACCGTTGGTACGCAGGTACTTGCGGCCCCAGTCCTGGGCGTCGTAACCGTCGTCCCCCGTGCCGCGATGGCCCCGTCCCCGGTCACCGTCGTCGTCGTCGTACCAATCGCTGTAATACTTGGATCCGTCGGCGGTGTCTCGGGGAGTATTCCACGACCTCAGGCTGCGCGTCTGCCCGCTGATCTGCCGCAGCAGCGTACGGGCGGCCGCATGACACGTATCGTAGTTGCCGTCGGCACCCACAATGAAATTGCCCAGCTCCATGTCGGCACCACATACCTTTGGTACTTGGAAAGGCCGCGCGTGGGCCGACAGCGATGCGGACCGTGTTCGTTTGCTTCTACTCATCACTGTGCTCCAGCTACACCGTTCATGCGACGCTCACATACCGATGAGGACGCGACACACGTCGCACAACCGGCTCCACGCTCACCACATCCACATCCTGGGGGAGGTCAGACAGATACGAATGGGCATTGCGCGGCGTCAGGCTCGTAGCCAACCGATCCATCGCCGCCGCAACGGCCTCCTCGATGTCGGCCACGCAGAGCCCCTTCTCACCACCATTGACGCTCCGTCGAAACGCCGAGCGCCGCGCCGAACGGCAGATCTGTTCGAAGCAGCGGCCGCTTGCCAGCTCTCGAGCCGCAATCGTCCGCGTCTTTCCGTCGCGGAACCGCAGCACGCACAATTCGTTGCCTGCGTTCGGACTGTAGAGGCGCGAGACCGCGGTCTCGATCATCTCATGACGCGTAGCGGCTGCCGACTTGCCGTTGGAGTTGTACGGAAACGACGCGGCGAGATGGATGCCGAGGATGCTGCGGGCCCCGCGCATGTCCGGCCGACCGACCGCGATCTCGACTTCTGAGATCCTCTCTAGCAGCGCCGGATCGAGGAGGTCCTTCCTGTTGGTGGCCGCCACGACGGCCACATTCCGCAGATCGACGAAGCCGTCCAGCTCAGCGAGGAGTGCCGCGAGGAATTTGTCCGAATGGGGATTTACGAAGCCACCCCGGACGCGGCCGACGGCCTCGATTTCATCGAGGAAGAGCACCACGATTCCGTCTTGGGCGGTACGCCGAAGGGCTTCGAACGTGTTTCGGATCCGCCGCTGTGTCATACCGACAAAAGGATCCTCCCACTCGCCCGGCTTAACGACCGCGAAACGACACTTCTTGCCGGTGAGTCTGCTGAGCTCCGCCGCCGCTACTTTCGCCATAAGTGTCTTCCCGCACCCGGGCGGGCCCACCATCAGAATGCACTGTCGCTCGGCGAGGCCGTACAAGAGCGCCTCTTCGGGCGAGATCAGCGTGGCGGTCAGGACCCACAGCAGTTTGTCCAGGTTTGCGTCCTGACCTCCGACCCGATCGCGGCCGACCACCGGCACATCCTCGAGGAGGAACTTGTCTTCCTCTGCCTTAGGGAGCTTTTCGAACGCCATCCAACACTCCCGTTGCCAGCGCAGAAGATCTCCGGGCTGGAGGTCGGCGGCTGCAAGGGCGTCAGCCACCTCAACAACGATCGATTCGTCGCCGCGCACATTCAGCACCAGGCGGCCGTCTTCCATCCTGCGCTCCAGCGTTCCGACCTCCCCGCACGAAGGGAGACTGTAGGGCGACTTGGCCATCACCACGTTCAATTGGTTACCGAGGAAAACCTCGTCGCCTTTTTGCAGCGACTCCGCGGACACTCCCTCGGTCACGCCGACGAGACGCCGCCCGTTGCCATGGGTCACGGCAATCCGGCGGCCCTTGGCGGTGGCCACAGGGCCGAGGCACACGGCGGAGTACCAGGGGGGGGCGGCCAGTTCGTCGAGCAGGGCCCGGGCCTTGTCGAAGTTCACTTTGGCCACACGCAGCGCGTCCTGGTCGCTTGCACCCTTCTGGATGAAGAAGCGATCCATTTCCAAGGAGTGCGCTTCCGATTGCTGGCGAATCGACTGGACCAGTGCCAGCTTCTGTTCGATGCTCGCTGCGCCCCCACCCGAGGACGTCAAAATGGCTTGAAGCTCGGTGGGGATGCAGGGGCTGTTTCTAGTTCTTGGCATCTTCATACGCTCAAGCGGAAAGCGCCGGCACCGACGTGCTCGCGAACCGCAGCGCCTCAGTAATGTGGAAACCGCGCGGAACAACCATCCCGTACCGCCATCCGAACAGTTCCCACCCCAACCCCGAGCACGGACTGTCGCTGATGACCAAGGCCAGGGAGAACGCTCGCGGAAAGCAGGTCCGATGCAACGCTACGTCCTCCACGGACATAAAAGAGGCGTTGGCGGTGCAAGTTCCGTCCGTGCGTTTTTCGCAGTCCCTGCAAAGTTCCTTGAGATACGAATGGCTGTGCCACCAGCCGAGATGAATCTCGTCTTGGCCCCTCAGAGTGATGGCTTCCTGAACGGCGGCCCAGGTATCAGCGGTGAAGGTCAGCTGCGTCAGGCCTGCCCGAGTATGTTTCGCCGGGATCTGCGCCGTAATCTCCGCGAAGATCTCTGGCGATCCGGGGCCACGCAGAAGATGGCCGATGAGAATGCCGCCAGTCTCGTTAGCCCCTGCTTGCCGCGTGAGCTCCGAAGCTTCGTTCAGGACGCCCTGGGGAATGAACACAGGCATATCGCCGGCGGTCATCGCTCCAAAGCGCACGCCATTGCCAAGGAGGTCGCGCAGACACCCTGCGTGAAGGGGCAGCGGCTGAGGCACTTCCTCGACGGAAAAGGGCAGTGCCTCGACTGGCTTCGCCTCCAGTGCCGTCGCGTCCGGCACCGCGGAGACAAGGTAGTGGAACCACGAATCGGCCTTCAGCACGCCCCTCTCCACTAGCCGTGCAGAGGCCCGTCGAGCGAGCTCTTCGATATAGGACGACGGAATCTCCGCAGAGGCCTCGTCGCTGTCGTCGCCGAAGACGGTCATGCGAAACCCGGACAGATACGGCGGCTTGTACTTCGGGTGCCACACTGGCTGGACGATGCTGCGCCCCGTAGTCATCACCGGAGGAAGCTTGCCTCGGCGGATTCCCGTAAAGCGAGTCGATTCGATTGCCGAGTCCCAGTCAATATCCGCAACAACCCGCTCGAGAATCTGGCCGCCGTCAGTGATCAATTCCAGGGTGTACCGATACGCTGAATGGCTCATGCGAACACTCCCCACGTCGGTTCCAATCCCTTGCCTGTCGTCGTCGGTGCGGTTCACCGGCAGCCGGCGTCCACGTCCGGCAGGAGGACAATACGGTCATTCTCCTGCAGCGAAGCGCCAACGAACTCTGATGCATGAAGGTGCCGACCCTCGCGCTCGAGCCGAGCCTGATAGGTCAGGGGACGGCCGCTGACATCGTTGTGCGGGAGGTTCATTCGTCCCAGCAATCCGTGGACAAGTTCGCCAACCGTAGAGTCCAGGGGAACGCCTTTGGCGTTCGCATGTTTCTGCCCGGAGACGTCCGAGACCTGCAGGCCAATGGACCCGCTGCTACCCTTGACTGTTCCTAAGCTGTTCATAAACCGGTCTCCTTGTAACAACTCGATCCGCGATCCTTCCGTGGCTGTGGCGAGGACCACCCTCGCACAGCCAAGTATTCGCGCGCAATTACCAGATCATTCTGAAGAACCTCAACCTCGCGTCCGCAGAGTCGACAACCGACGGAGATCGCCGAGAGAGCGTGACCCAGTTCCTCCGCAAACGGGAAGTGCGGCAGAAGCGCCTCGAGATGGGCCGCCACCTGTCCTTTCTGCTCATCGCCGGCTGCCCGGGCAAAACGGAGCACGCCGTTGAGGGTCAGAAGCAGCACCGCAATGGAGTTGCGGACCTCGTCCGAAGCCATCGCCGGCGCTCCAACAGGGGCGGCGACGCGGATACCATCCGTCCGCCGTTCGACCAATGCCTGCCAGAAGTCGCCTGACGCATCCAAGGTCACCGCCAGTTTCTCCTCGGCGCGCTCCGTAAAGGGCCATCCGGCTTCCTCACAAAGGCGGCGGAGGTCGCATGCCGCCCGGTCTCCTTCTTTCTCCCACGCGATTCCCGACCGTTGCTCCCCCCTGTTCGTTGCTGGATCGTGAATAGCCGCAGAAGCGACTTCCAGACCCTCCCAGACCGTCGCTATGCGACCGCACAGATCGAACTCATGTCCATCGTCCGGCAGAGGCGTTTCCGCGCGGATCCGCAGACGTGAGTGTGCGTCCAATGCGTACTTGACGCCGCTCGGGAGAGTCCCGTTCCGCAGAAGCCAACTCCAGGCTCGGTGCTCGTTCGGCTGCAATGTGCTGCGATACTGGTCAATATCAACATCCAGATGCAGCCACTGGTCATTCAGTGTGGCCCGGCACGGAAGAACGCTTCCGTTCTTCAGCGAGAGATCCCATTGATCCGGACCGCATGGCTCGATTGGCTCGGCGCACTTGGCCAATGCCCATTGCACCCGATCCGACAACGCGCTTGTCTTGGTGTCGATCATTGCCCAGCACCCTCCAGCACGCCGCTGCCCGGACCCAGGTTCAGCTCGAACTGGATCACCCGACGTTTGAGCGGCCGACGATCGATCGGGAAACGATGAGTGTTGTGTCGCGCCCAAGCACATGCAGCGGGATTCAAGGCGTCGTCCTCCCGCATGGTGACCTTCTGGTACGTTGCGATGTCGTGAAGCTGGTAGACGATCTCAACCAACGATGTGCCCGGATTCACCCGGCCGAGGCAGACCACAGGCGGGCTAATGTTCGGATGAAAAACGTTGAACGGAGCGAGCCAAGTGACGATCTGCAGCGGTTCCGCCCGCCGCAGGTAGTCCGCCGGAAACCGGATTCCAGCAGCGAACCGATCGGCCACCACGATTTCACCTTCTCGATTTCGGATAAGCCCCTTGCAACGGAGTTCCACGATGTATCGATCCGGTGGTTCGCCTCCGGCAGGAAGCAGGTTGAGAACGTCGCTCTCTTCGGCCAGGCGCATCCCTTCCTCGTATTGCCGTCGCAGGAATCCTTCGTGGATCTTGTTTCGCATTGCGCCAACCTTGCGACTTAGTTCCTCACCCTCGCCATCAGCATACCCGGCTCCCGGCCGTCCTCGCCCAGAATCCGAGAATCACAGTGCTTGCTGCGAACAATCCGCTGCGCCCGCGGGATTTTCGCACGAGGAAGAATCCTCGATCACCTACGACTGCTCATGTATCACAATCGATCTCATAATGGCGGACGCTGCCCAGCGGCGTACCGACGCTGAACACATCGCCTGCTCGAAGCCCGAGGCTGCGCAGTGTGCGGTGCTGGATCCGTTCCGACATCGTCGCGTCCAGCCGCTCCACCATCTCGAAGCCGATGGGGACCATCCGGCCGCCGCACTTGGCGCACCGTGAGTCGCGCAGGCGGCGCTGCAGGCGAAGTGTTCGCCGTCTCCAGCCGCAACGCGCACACGCCGTCGCAACCACGAAGGCCTGTCCCTCCACCCAGAGAGTGGCAGATCCCTCTTCGGGATCCGGCTCCCCGAGGAGCCCCAGAGCCTCGCCCACGGCGATGTCCGGCGACCGAACCTCGTGACGAAAAATGCACCAGGCCTCATGGTCAAAGCGGCAGTGCCCATTTCGCACGAGCTTCGTTACATAATGCTTGTGGTGCGACGCATCGATCAGAACCTGCTGTGCGGCGGCCAGCCGCTCGAACTGACCGGTCAGGAGTTTCTGGCACTCGATCGCCTGGAGGGACGCGGCCAGCGCCCCAATGCTTGATGGCGCATTTGTCGGGGCGGGTGAGCTTGCTTCGCCCCCACATGCGTAGAGCTGCTCAAGAAGCGCATAGTCCTCATCATGCCAGCCACACTCCAGGCATGGTGCATCAGCAGTCGGCAAGTAAACGGTCACCCTCGCGAGCAGTCCCCGGGGCTCGACGCCGGCGTCGAGCCAGGGCACGCCCAGACGAAACGAAGCCTGGTTGACCACCCGTCGAGCCTCGCGCGAATCCAGGCACGCCAGGATCACGTCCGCTTGCAACCGACCAAGCGGCACGTCCTGAATGGCTTTGGGCACGGCTTCCACCTGAAGCCGCGGATTGATCTGGCGCAGGGCGTGGGCTTGGACGCATGCCTTGAGCTTCCCCACGGCACGAGGCGTGATCTCCTGTGACCACACGTTTTTGGCCTCGTATACGTCCGGGTCGATCAAGATGACTCGATCCAACTCCGCCATCCGACCCAGGTGCGGCACGAGGTGCGATCCGATGTTGCCGCCCGCACCCGCGACAATCGTCGTCTTCCCGGCAACTCGTTTGCCGGTCGCGTTGTTGTTCATTCGGTACTTGCTGTCCATCGAGAGACCATCTACAGGCCCTCCGGCGTCCATTGGAGGTCCGCTCCAAGCATCGATGGTTGGTCACAAACTGCACAGGTTGGGAAACGTTCGTCCTCGTAGCCGGTCCAGCAAGGCAATTCCTCGCTTTGATGATGAACGACGCGGCAGCGCGGACAGCGGACGATCGGCGACTGCTCGTCAATCCTCTGTTTGCAGCGCGGACAGATCGTTGACCCGGTCCCCGGCAGCGCCGTGATGCAAGCCGCCCTCTCCGCCGAAAAGAAAAGCGACGCACCGTCACCAATACGCATCTCGTCTTTGTCCCGCAGGACGCGCAGGCCGAGATGCAGTGGTTGGCCGTTCACGTGGACAGCGGCCTCTGCGGCCGCTGCCAGCACCCAGACTTCGCTGCCGCCTTGCCCGGAGCGAACAACCACAGCCTCACGGCATCCATCCTCGCTCCGGACTTGGGGGGGGGCTGGCCGGATGGAATCCCCCGTGAGTACGACGGTATCTCCATCGAGAGGCACGGCCATCCAGTTCGAAGCCTCGTCGCACATCCAGAATTGAGCCATTCTCACGCCTCCGTGTGATCACCCTCAAGACGCCTCAACGCGCCGGCAAACGGTGCTGTCGTGAATTATGCACCGATTCTCCGGACCCTCGCCTCGCCAGCGGTGAATCACGGCTTCGACCATGCTCTAAGGACATCGGGAGCAAGCTCTTGCGCGTTTCGATGGCCTCGCCGATCACGTGTGATCGTCGCTTATCACAACCGTCGCACCTTTCTTCAAGGCTAATCTCACGCCCCCATTGCGAGTCGTCTGGATGAGGTAAGGGTTGTTCCCGTTCGTTTGCAGGACCAGCCTTAGACGGTAAATGTTCTGCGTGATCGCGTGGGGGGTAAGCCGCTTGTTACGTTTCTTCTCCAGGAGCAACGCGAGCTCAACTAGACTCTTGTATCCCATCAGGCCGTCGTCGCCCTGGCTCATGTTGGAGCATATCGCCTCTAGGAGATCGGCTAGAGCTGCAGGGAGCCGTACGCTCGGGCGGTCCTCGACCGTCACGGTTGCTGCCCCACCAGCCAAGCGAGTGATGACTAGCTTTCCTACGCCACTCTGCGCGAGTTCCCAGAGGATTCGATCAGCATCCCTCCCAACCGACGTGTTCCGCTGGCGTTTGCGCCTCCTATCGTGCGTCGCGCTGCTCAGCTCCAGGGTGATGCTGCCTTCCTCCAGGCGCTGGAGCAGGCCGTGAAGGTCGTCGCTGATATCCGATGCCTTCGTTTCGACGTTGAAGGCTTCCTTGGCAAGCCCCTTGATTTTCCGCACGAGATCATCCCGTTCCATGGGCTTTTCCCTCCCGTCTAGATCCGAGGCCGAGGTACAACGGTGCCCAGCCGGACGCCTTGTTCCGTCTCCCTCAGACCGAATAGCCACGCTCCCCGTCTTCTGACGGCCCGCATGAACAACCAACAATCCGTTGCCCTCAAACGCGAGAATCACAGGCACGGCTGGGGAGCGCATCCGGCCCACAGATCCACATCCGTTTGAGACGTGTGCATGCTCGCCCGTTGGGCAGACCTTCCCCACCTTCCCCGGGGGCCGTGCCCCGAATTCCTCCCTCGCAAGCGGGGACTTGCCGAAGGAGAGTCGTTCCCCCCGGCTTGACAGGACCGTAGCACGCCGTGCCGAAGCGGTGCCCAAAAGCTGACTTCTCGCCATTCGTTCACCAGCATCAATGGCCACTCCATCTGCTGGTGAGTGCTCGAACGACCGGCGGCCGGGGATCCCAGGCGTTTTCGCCCTGTCAACGTCTGCGGGGATGTACTCCAACGACACGGCCCCCAGTGCCCGCAACCAAGCAACAGCCTCACGGAACCCCGCAAGGGAGGTCTGCTTTACCGCACCTTTAACATTCGCGTTCACCGCGCCCGTTACCCGGCCGCCGCGACGCTGGAACCAGCCGACGACCCGGCCATCGCGGGCGAGGCCCACGATCCGTGGAGGTTCAGGGGCGACGGGCGCGACCGCATCGCGGCATCGGTCGTTACGACACCCTCCTGCCACTCCGCTGGTCTGCGATCGCTGTAACGGAGTTCGATTCATCCCGGACACGGCAAGTCGCCAATTCTGGACAACCGTCACATCGCGCTGTACACTACGCATCATTCGGCCAGCCATCCTACCGCCGATGCGGAAGGAGCTGCCGTTCGCAGAGTCCAGGGATAGGACCGTGGCTACGCCGACGCAACAGCGCAACGCTCAGAAGATGCTTTTTTGCAAAGGATTTTGCCTGCAATATACGGGACTGCCTCTTGAACTGTGTGGGCCGGCTATCCAGAACGAGTACAGTTATAAACAATTGTGATACGGTGTTCTAGTATTTGACGCACATGAGGTGCAACCGTCGGAATCCGGCTCCGATGCGATTCGGACGGGTCACCAGGTGCCCCAACTGGAGGACCATCATGAGACGGGCAAAACGGAAGAAGAGCGGGAACGCGGCAAGGGTCGAAGATGTCCGACCCCGAGAGCTTGCGGGCCCGAAGAGCAAACGCGGCGGTGGAAGGATCCGTAGCTCGGACGTGTCGCTGGATCGGACCGAGCTCGTCTCGGCCGCCTGCCGAATGTTTTGCTGCGGGCTTAAGGCGAGCGAGATCCGAGACAGGATCAAGACCGAATTCGGCGTAAGCATGACCCGCGAAGTCCCTTACCTGCTGATTGGCCGAGCCGCGGCCCAAGGTTGGATTCGTTACACACCACCGGCCCAGTTCGCCGTGGAGGAGAAGATCAGACAGCGCTATCCGCGTTTGCAGGGTCTCACCGTCGTTCACGCCGCGATGGCGGAGGACGTGGCGAATGCCGGCGCGAGAGCGTTGCTGCGAATGCTGCAGCAGCATTACGCGGATTCCGAGGTGCACATCGGCTTCTCCGGTGGACACGCAATGCGCATGGTGGCCCGCCACCTCGCCGAACTCCTCCGTGAGCCGTCCGAAGCGCTGCCCAAGAAGATCGTCTTTCACGCACTAGTGGCCGGCTTCGACCTCTACGATCCGACGACGGCACCCAATTCATTCTTCACCTACTTCGTCAGTGACCCGGGATTGCAGGTTGAAACGGCATTCGTCGGTCTGCACGCTCCGCCGATCATCAGCCCGAAACACGTAGCTGATGTCATGGCACTCGAACCAATTCGGCTCGCACGAAAGCAGATTGACAAATTGGATATCATCATGACATCGGCGAGCCCGGCCAAGGACGAACACAATGCACTCCGGCTGTACATGCACATCCCCGAGGATGAGCTGAAGAAAGCCAAGTGCGTGGGCGACATTCTGTGGCAGCCACTCGGCCCGGACGGGCCGATCGATTTGCGGTCGAGCGTCCGGGCCCTGACCCTAGTCGATCTGAAAGAGCTGCAGTCCTTCGTCGCGGGCGGCCGACGGGTCGTTCTTGTCGCCGGCCCATGCGGTTCGTGCCATTTACCTAAGGCCGGGATCGTTGAAGCAGTCCTACGCCAGGAGCGCCCGCTGATCACCGACCTCGTCACCGATAGTCGCTGCGCGAGCGAACTGCTCAACGGCGCTCGCGAGCAGTGAAACGTGGCGTAAGTTCCATCGCCGCGGAAGAAGTGACGCGCCGCGGATTCTGTGCGGCGCGTATCCGGCGCTTTGTCGTCCGATACGAAGATCGGCCCAAAGACCTGCCGCCCCCATCATCGCTTCGAGTAGTGTCGATACTTTCCAAGGACGCAACTACCTCAACGATCCTGCGGTGGATGACGGCGTCGCCCTCACCCGGAATATTCATAACGCACGTCGGCCGCAGCGGCGGATTCGCACGCGTCGTATATCCATGGCACGCCGAAGCCGGCATCGCCACGAACAACGATGGTCACGTCCGGCCAAGCTTCACGCAGGCGGCGGACGACGTATAGCAAATCGTCATCGGCGCATAGGGCGGTATGCACGTTGCCCGGTCGCAGGGTGGGCCAGACGATCTGCTGGGTCTCGGCGCAGGTGATGAGCAGAGGCAGGTACTGGTACTGCTCGTAGAAGCCGTGAAAGAAAACCAACTGCTGATTGCCGTGACAGGGATCGTCCAGGGCGTCGATGTCCAACGTGATGGAAACGGGAGGTCGATCGAACGATCGAATGAATTCATCCAGGAAGAAGTCGTGCAGCCGCCAGAGGGAGGGAATATCCACGGCGTTCTCGAAACGCGAGAGCGTCGGCTGGCTGGCCAGGGGGTTGTTCGTCGGGCTTGCGTCCGCCGATCAGCTTGAACACCGGA
>Ga0315274_10005876_pt1 | contig 17930 bp, 10 predicted proteins | sample YL17G02_20_MG_FD_203700 | JGI IMG/M metagenome (GOLD analysis project Ga0315274, IMG submission 203700) | Sediment microbial communities from Yellowstone Lake, YNP, Wyoming, USA - YL17G02_20 | ecosystem: Environmental > Aquatic > Freshwater > Lake > Sediment | place: USA: Wyoming | collected...
TTCGTCCCTATGGGACTTCTGCTCTCATTCATGTTATCCCGACTTTGAGTCGGGATCTATTTTCGAATATCCCTATTGGGATCTTCACATAAATCTGCCCCTTGTTCATAAGTTAGCGCTTATGCCCCTGAGGGGAGAGGGCAGGGTGAGGGGGGACATAAGTGTTAGAGATAAATTCTCAGACTTAAAGATATAAGAATCTACGCCTCGTCCGGGACTTCCCCCGGAAGAGGTGGCCCCTTCGGGGCAATCTTCAAATAACCCTTATTAACCTCCCCCTTTGGCAAAGGGGGATTGAGGGGGATTTCCCTGATCTTAAATCCCCCCTCGCCCCCCTTTTCTAAAGGGGGGATGATGGGATTAAAGACAAATCGGCAATTTTTTGTCGATATTGATGCGCTAAGCGCCTAAACACAAATTTCAGATTTCGGGTTGTGCCTGCCTGCCGGTAGGCAGGGATTTCGAATTTTCTATTCCACAATCTGCAATCCGAAATAGAAATCTAATCCCATTATTCCAGCACTCCATCCCTCCAATATTCCAATAGGATAGTCTCCCCTGCCCTGCTTTTCTCTTTAAAGTTCCGAATCTCAAGTCGCTTGTCACTTTCACTTACTACTAAATACTTTCGGTCACCGGTAGAATTAACTATTACCGTTAAAAATGCTCATTCCTATCATATGAGCAAGGGCAGGAGGAGCCTTGCAGCTCCCCCATGCTTGCTTGTACTGTGAATCCGATTGCTTTTAACCTGAATGCAACGGGGCGGGTTATCATCTCCACCTACAAAGTTTCTCCTGTTTGTATCACTGAAAATCAGCGATAACCGTTTGTAAGAACAGCTAAACGCAAAGGTTAAGGGATATTCCTGGCCCAAACCTTAGAATCTTTCTCTGATCGGTTAACTGTTTTTTTTTCACGCCAAATTCACGGTTGCGGTGTTGTGGAAAAGCAAGTAATAGGTGCCACCGGAAAGCGTTACGCTTTTTGTTCCTTCTCCCGTTTCAATCTTCTCGAATTTGCTGTTGTATATTTTCCAGCGGCCACCGGCGACGGCAGGGGTGATGGTTACTGTTTTCGTTATACCGGTGGCGTCGAGTGAGCGCCATTCCGCAAGACCTTCCGCACCGATACTCACAGTTCCGTTGCTTAACGCCTGTATCGTCTCCTGAGGACGATAGAGATAACTGCCGAAGCGAATCCACTCCTCACCGGCACGGGTTTCGATAACGACATCATTAAGCTCCGTTCCATACATTTGAGGGATCAACAGTATCATGCCTGCCCTGGAATCGCTGAAAAGCGGATTCACAACCTGAAGTCCCGCCCAGTAGTCAGCAAGGAGCAGGTTATCAACAGCGGGTAATTGCATCAGGGGTGATGCCCATTTGTCTGAAGATTCAGGATGTTCATTAGTCATCAGCCATTTTTGACCCAATCGACCGTTCCATGCAGCCGGTAAAACCCCTGTAGCGGCAACCTGCTGTCCATAAATAAGATTATCCTGATAATGGCCGTACCCCGTAGGATAACGAAGGATGAGGTATTGCCGTCCATCGGCTGTTTTGAATGAAAAAGACGCGGAAGGGTCGGCATCGCTGGAAAAACGATCATCGTCACGCAGTTTAAGCCCGGTCATCCAAGGCGTCCAGTCGTTTTTGCTTGCATCATACTTGGCAAAATTCAAAGGATTGGATTGTCTCTGCACCCGCATAAAAGTGGTATAATTCGAATAATAGCCGATGGCGGAATTAAGGAGTTCATCCGTCGGTGTCTTCTCCGGACGAGGCGAGAAAGTCAGCGGGGCGGGCATTGTCGCAATCCGTCCCTTTTCCGCAAGCGCCATCAGCAGTATCCTCTCCGCAATAATGGTCGCTTTGGTTGAACTGAAACTGCCGGAAGCGCCCAGGACGACAACCGCTAAACCCTCCTCCGGTGCGATCGTCATCACAGAGCCGCCCAGGGGAACGTCTCCGCCCTTTTGCCAGCCAATCACGCCGACGGCGCCCAGTCCCGGCTGACACACCGTGTCCCAGCCAAGTCCGTAGCTATATGTATTTGCCTTGACGGGATTGAAACTTGTAAGGGTCTGGTCAGCGCCCATGGCGGCCACCGAGGCTTCCGAAAGGATCCGCTCATTGCCGAACCACCCCCCACCAATCAACATCATGGCGATTTTCGCCATATCCGTCGGGGTGCTGTATAACCCGCCGGAACCATAAGTGTTTACGAACAATTGCGGCAGCGGTGTATGGCCTTCATGTCTTTTGGCAAAGCTGCCGTCCGGAAAGTAATCCAGGGGATAACGGCTGTGAGTCATGCCAAGCGGAGTAAATATCTCGTCCTGAACAAACTGCGCATAGCTCTTGCCTGTACGCGCCAAGACAAGCTGCTCGATTATGGTAAAGCCGTCATTGCAGTAGACGCTCAGATAGCCGGGGGAGTGCTTGAGCCGCTGTGTCTTGAGGGTTTCCAACACCTGAGAGGAATAGCTGAACTGCAAAGGGGAGGAAGTTTCAGCATTACGGTAGTCGGTGCCCGGGAACCCTGATGAGTGGTTGAGCAGCATCCTGACCGTAATCTGCGTGTATTCGGGGGAAAACATGCTGAATGATTTGATGTAGTCCGTAAGCGGCGCATCGAGAGAAACTTGTTTTTGATCCACAAGTTTCATAACGGCAATGGTAGCCAGCATCTTGCTGACCGAGCCGATAGGATACATAGTGTCTGCCGTGGGCGCGGTCTTTGACGCCTTATCCGCCCAACCGAAGGTCTCCGCCCATACCAATCTATCCCCGTCAATAAACCCCAATGAAATGGATGAGGCACCGGTTTTTTCCATGATCTCCGTCGCGGCTGATCGCCCTTCGGCAATTGTAGCGGCGTAGGGAAAAGTACAAGATTCGTAATCGCAGCCTGTCCCACTCAACGCAACATTGATCGTTGCTGTATCCGGATCGTTTGAGGTTATCTCCAGGGTTGCTGTTTCTAATCCTGCCGATTTCGGCGTATATACAATCTTCAAAGTGTAACTCTTCTTGGATTTTATGGTGACACTACTACTCCCCTGAATGCTAAAATCTGTCCCCTCTAACCCTGATAACGTGATCACGAGATCTCCTGAACCATTGTTGGTAATCTTTAATGTCTTCGTTACTTTCTTCCCTACCTTTATACTCCCAAAGTCAAGGGAAGTTTGGGCGACTGAAATATCAGGGGTTGTTGCCGGAAGGGTTGCGGTCAATGAGATCTCGAGTGTCGGTGTATCAGGATCATTCGAGACTATACTCAATGTAGCTGTCTTTAAGCCTGCCGATATCGGCGTGCATAGAACCTTTAAGCTGTAACTCTTTTTCGCCTTGATGGTAACACTACTACTCCCCTGAATGCTAAAATCTGTCCCCTCTAACCCGGAAAGCGTTATCACCAGATCTCCTGAACCATTGTTGGCAATTTTTAATGTTTTTGTTATTTTTTTCCCAACACTTACACTTCCAAAGTCAAGGGTAGTTTGAGCGACTGAAATGTCAGGGACCTTTAACGCAAAACTCGCTGTCACAGTGATTACAGCATCAACCGTGACTGTACAGGTCCCTGTCCCCGAACAACCCCCACCCGACCACCCTGCAAAGGTTGAGTTCGCATCGGCCTTGGCCGTCAGTTTCACTTTTTGGATATTTGAATAACGCTCACTGCAATCATCACCACAATTGATTCCTGCTGGACTGCTGGTGACCGTGCCACTCCCTGTTCCAGACTTCGTCACCGTGAGGGTGTATTGCTGCTGATTGAATGTTGTCGTAAAACAGTTCCAACCGCTATAAGAGCGATTGTCTGCAACAAGTCCATCCGGATCATCAAATACCTCAACCCGCCACTTGTAAGAGCGTTCTGGTTTCAACACCCCTGCTGGAACCGTAGCAAAGAGATCTGTGGATCTTAGAGATTGGTAAACAGTATATCTTTCTTTCCAATCATTGATAGAGATTCTGTAGTAACGTGGACTTCCTTCCACTGCCGACCACGTAAAGGTGGGAGTAAGGGTGTCCAGATAGGCATTGTTTGCAGGCGACATACTACTCCGCTCAACAATAGGAATGACTACCGACGTTTGCTCTTTACTGAAACTATCTGACCCTCCAAATGTATCAACAATATTATAATCATATGCCCCATCAGCAGGAAGGCCTGCCTCCAAATAACCATAAACATTCCCAATTGAACGAACCCACCATATCTCGCTTTCTTTGAAGGTGTGGTTAAAACCTCCAGGTCCAGTGACTGCAAGAGAGGTGATATGCGGGGGTAAGGGACCAGATATCAATGCACAGAAAAACCTTCTCTGACCCGAATAATAAGCATTATCACTCCAGGTGGGGCCTTGAATATCTAAGGTATATGGATAGCTTCCCGTAGAGAAACCAATGGTGTCGCTAACCGATCTGTTTTGCTGGGAACTGTCGAATACCTCCGCACGCCATTTATAAGGAGTATTGGGTAGGAGGTAACCCGAGGGTATGGTAAATTGAGTCTCCTGAATATAAGAAGAGTAATAAATGTCGGCCTCCTGACCGTTCCAGTCAAAGATATGGATTCTGTATGATAACCCTGTTCCAGCTACACCTCCCCAACTGAAGGTTGGTGTCGTCGTGCCCAAATAGGAGTTATTTGTCGGAGACATGGTTGAAGAATCAACCCGGGGAACGGGGGCAGAGGTAAAGCTGGTCGTCTCTGTAATTGTTCTTCCCATGGAATCGGTGACAGTAAAAGTATAAGTTCCATTGGCTAATGGATTTGTTAAACTCCGCCAATAAAATAGTCCAGTAAATTCGCCCTGGAAAATATCATCCTCTGTGAATATGTACTGGAAACCTCCAGGGCCTGTAACCTTCAACTCTCGAATGTCTGCTGGACTGGGTCCGACCACCTTCGCACCTACATTCCACTGCATCCCTATTGGGCCATCATCACTTCGTACCCAGACCCAAGAAAAACTTGGCAGAGGCGGAGGGGTTCCACCTGTTGTGAACGATCGGATTTCCGAGAGGACCCCGCCATTCTCATCATAATTTCCGCCCCAGACCCCCCAGTAATAGGTGGTATTTGGAGCAAGTGCTTTGTCTGAAGGAATGGATATACTGTATGTGACAGGTCCACTATCAAGCATCCATCCCTGCCAGATCGCCCGGGCAGTGTATGGATTGGGACCATCGAATATAACCGGTGTGTATTCAAACGGCCGCAAAGTACCACCGTAGCTCCATTGAAAAGTGGGAGTTGTGGAGACACCTGTGGCTCCACTGAAAGGGGAACTCAGAGTTGGATTAGAGTCGAAGATGAATATGTCCCGCTGGAAAGTAACCGTATTCTGGGGTGATGCATCATCTTTTACTGAAAAAGTAACAGTATGGGATCCAGAAGAAAGCCCCTCATTACCTGTGCTATTATACTCGTAGTTTTCCTCACCTGGGCGGTTGGTCAGGGTCCAATTTTTAGAAGATGTTGTGGCCGTCACTGTGAGGCGGTCCGTATGATCATCGCTTGCACCGAGGGACAGCTCAATGAGGGTTGTCCCGTCAGACCATCGAATGCCCACATCATCCCCCCCAAATCCCCACTCAATAACAGGATCGCTGTCCACCCCAGCCTCTGCCACGGTGAAAGACCATGTATATGGAGCAGAAAGCCCATTTCCAGACAGATCCTTAACCCCTGTGCCAATGGTTACAGTGTAGTTATGCCCATTCACTAAATTACTCTGAGGACCAAAGGTAACATAATAATTGTCTCTATCGAAGATATCAATGGGGACATTCGTACCAGCAGTATTATTATAAAGGCTAATATTTGCGGTAGTTAAAGTATTCTCATCCATCTCCTCTGAAAAGGTAACATGAAATCGAGGATGGATGCTTACCTTAGTATCATTATTTGCAGGGATGGTCTGAGTAACAGTGGGAGGAGTTATATCGGCACTGGTCGTAAAACTCCACTGATACTGGTCCTTGAGCCAGTTTCCACGAAGATCCTTCACTTTGGTCGTAATCGCTACAGTATAGGTTGAAGAGGGGGAAAATGGGATATTCTTTTTGATCTCTGCCCCTCCTTCTCCGAAATCATAAGATATTGAATAATCACCTGTGCCACTGATGCCCGGACCGGTTAAAGTGATGTTACCGGGTGTAGTGACGCTCCAAGGATTCATGGCCTCACTGAACTCGATATCGATACTCCTCACGGTTGGAACACCTGTCATCCCATTGTAGGGATAGACACCTTGAACCGTAGGCGGTGTCGTATCGGCAGTGGAATGTTTGGTGATGAAGGAAAACCCATACCAAACACTCTCGCCTCCTGTGGAGTTTCCTATACCCCCTGCTTGATAATGGGTGGCTGGCTTCAGTGCGTTGGTCGGGATAAATCGGAGCGTGTCATTTGGAAGCGACGTGGTGGCCCATTGAACCGTTCCTAAGACATCATCATCCCACTCATCCTCGACATCAATTTCGGTCGCATTTGTATCCATCGAGGTGCTAAACTGCACTGTTATGATAACGTTGGTGAGAACATTAATCGACCTCTCACCCGGAGTGGTTGAGACAATATCTGGCGGCTGAGCCCACGAACCCTCCGCAAAGATCCCCACCAGAACAACAACCAGAATACCGAGAATACTAAGAATCCTTCCTATCCTTGTTCCCATCTTGTCCATGGTTATACCCCCCTCATTAAGAAGCCTTAACAATTCTTGAATCATGAATCAATTTGATGTTTGCCAATTACCAACCTATGTCTCCCTATTAAAACAAAGAGCAGAGCTTTCGAAAGATCTTCCTTCAGCAGCACGACCATCTTTCCCTTAATAAAACGCCCGCTTTCCGTCCCTCTCCACGAAAGGTTTGGCTTTACCGGGATTGATTTTTTAATAATATTTATTTTTACGGAAAGCCTTTAATATATATTTCAAAGTCAGATAGAGAGAGAACAAAATTTTAGATGGTAACTTAATATTTAGAATGGAAATTCTAAAGGTCTTTCTCCATCAGCCACCCCCTTTGGAAGAGAAAAAACCTTTATTGAATCGTCGAATTAACAATACTAAAAATACCTTTTTTGTCAATTCAAAAATGAGATCGTGAAAATCATCTTTTGAGGGGGTTTAGGGAGATTTTTGTTAAGGGGAGGCAAAGGTCATTGATTTTGATTTGAAAGGTTGTATTGTGGAACAAAAATGTAAAATCAACATTTCAGGAAGGAACATCGCATCGCTTCCCCCTTGGTTGCCTAAAAAATGGGCAGGCAGACCTGCCACGGACTAAAGGGGAATACCCCAAAGAGTGAAGATTTCTTTTGAAAAGGTATAGGTTATTGCCTTTCCCTTCCATGCAGACGCCTCTCCCAAGAAGACACCCCCTGAAGACTTCACCCCATAATCAGTAGATGTTACTCGGAAAATGGGAGGATTCAGATTTTGAGGGACAAGCCTATTGGGCTAATTAAATGGCGAAAGGCAGGATTGGGGAACTTACTCGTAAATCCTCACCCCAAAAGAAAAATTAAAGGAAAGGGCTAACAAGGATTATCGGGAAGACCAACAACGAGACTCACTTTAGCGATGAAAATTGCACCTACGAGTCTACACTTCGACGAAGTGGGTGTAGTTGATGATTACTAATGAAAAGAGTGGATGACGCCGCCTTCAGCGGTGCACTGTCTTTACGCGTCCACTCAAAAAGATGTTACAGGTCTAACCCAGAACCATCCGCTTCAAAATAATAGAACGGTTTTCGGAACAGAAATTTTTCATCGACAAACTTGATGAACGCATTGCCTATCTTTTTCCCCAACCTGCTCAACCCTTCCTGACCGTAACGGAACGAATCGTCTAGGATCTCATGCTTCCTGTGCCATTCGGCACTAAATGCGTTTTCCGCCGGTTGGAGATAAGGAAGCAGACGCACCAACAACCATCCAACCTCGGTTGCCCGATTCATGTACATTGCAATAGGAGATTCCTTAGGGGTTGGGCCAATAGACAGCGGTGCTGTGCCTCTAATCCAGTCCAATGACTCGGTGGAGAAGGAAAGCTTCGATCCATGCACCTCATCGTGAAAAAGCTGTTCCCATTTGTGCAGTTCCTCAATTATATCGGGGGGTAGTTTACTTTTCTTCCCAATGATTTTATCGAGGACCCGACGTTCTTCGGCCTTTCTGTTCCTCTTTGCTTCGTTTCTGCCTTCATATTTTGGCGCTTGACCGCCACCTAACCCTGATATCCGAGCGAAGGTGGTAATGTTGTGGGCAATGCCAGCCAGAAGGATTACACGGTCCTTCAAATCGCGTAGTAGAGCATAACCATCGAGCGGATAGCCTTTGAGCAAAAGGTTTTCACATGCTCTGAACCGCCTGAACATTATCACGTAATAAAGGAGGATGGGCGCATAGTTCTCGGACCCTTTAGGCCAGCCGTGCTTTGCCACCCAGACGAGAGCATTTTCCAAGGTGTTGATATAGAAGCTCTGGAAGGAATCAATGAGCACGTTTTGTCCGTGAAAGGTGCCCACGAAATATTCGCCACAGGCTTGTTCTTGATCAATTATCTTAAGTAGACCTCCCCCTATCACACCATTGACGGTGAAGTTGTCTTGTAAGCGCTTCTGCCATTCAGCTACGTTCACCACCCGTCTTCTATTCACCTGAGGTTTGGGATATCCCTATTGTTGATTTATGGGTGTAATATACACCTTTTCTCCAATTTTCGTAAGTGTGAAGTTCAGGAAGGAAGAGTTAATAAGGGGTTATTTCTTCAACACACTACTCATTTCCATTAACTGGTAAAAAAACCTAGGGTTCTCCAAACTCGTAATCCTGCCCCAATTTTCCATAACTTCCTCGGGAGTCGGAACCTTATCTCCACTGGAAAGAATGACACCTTCGCCTGTCATGATCGCAGATCTGCTAAAGTAGCCGAGCCCTGCATTAATAATAACCCCGGAGTCTTGGCATTGTTCGGAGCACATGTAAAGAACCGCGGGGGTAACAAAATCAACCTTCATCATTCTGAAGAGCTCCGGGGGCACGACATCCTCGGTAAGTCTGGTCCCTGCAATAGGTGCAATGACATTGGTCTTGATATTATACTTTGCCCCTTCCAGCTTTAGGACGTTGGCGAAACCTACGACGCCCATCTTAGCACTTGCATAATTGGTCTGACCGAAATTGCCGAAGAGGCCAGACCCTGAGGTGGTCATTACAATTCTTCCATAACCCTGGCGCATCATGTGAATGAATGCAGGTTTTGTAACACAGAAGGCCCCCTTCAGATGAACAGCAACCACAGCATCCCACTTTTTCTCGTCTATCTTTGAAAAAGTGCTATCCGCAATGATCCCTGCATTATTTATAAGGATGTCCAATTTTCCAAAAGCGTCTATGGCTGTCTGGACGATATTTTCCCCTCCCTCGGGAGTTACGACATTATCGTAATTAGGGACGGCCTCACCACCCAGTGTCTTTATCTCTTCTACGACATGATCCGCGGCAGATGGATTCGAGCCAATTCCATCCCTCGACCCACCCAGATCATTGACCACTACCTTAGCCCCACGCTTCGCAAGTTCAATAGCGTGATTTCTACCCAGTCCTCCACCGGCACCCGTTACAATGGCCACTCTACCTGTAAAATCTACCCGAGACATATGTCACACCTCTTTTACACTTTTCACTATTATTTTTCTGTAGGTCGTGTATAACAGACGCCTTTACTTTGATTGATGAGTCTGCCTGGAAACGACCACCTCACAACAGTCATCACCCTGATTCAGATTTTTTGTATGTCGCACTAACACATCCATCTCTCTTCCAAATAAACCCTTCATAAGTCCCTGATAGGTTTCTACCGTCACAATCCCACAATCTGCTATACCAACCTTAGCAATTGCTTTTTGGTTCTCACAGTCCGTAACCTGAACAGTTATGATGTCTGATTCAATAAACACTTTACGACCTTCAATTTTCAGAACCTTACTGAGAATCTCTAAAGCGTCCAGAAAACTTTCCGGCCATACCGGATGAGGGATAATTTCTTTTCTAATTTTTTTCCCGAAGACATAGGAGAATTGTTTCCACGCCTCAACATCAATTTCCCATGCTGTTTCTTTTCCAAACTTACCGGCTAAGGTCATAAACCAAGCACCATCCATACGGACAAACGAATATTGTGCGATTTGTAAAAGCCGCTCAGTGGATAAATTCATTCTGCCTCCTCTTTGCAAATATTTTTGCATTAAATATATGATAATCTTTAGCAAAATGGGGGGATATTTGTCAATTTTTCCAAACGCCATGTGCTTTGCTTAATCCACCCCTGCCCTCACCCTCCCCCGTCGAGAGACTGTGTCGCAATCAACGAGAACCTACTTCTGCTTCAACACGGAACAGGCGGTGGGGTGAGGAAGCTTTAGAGCGGAAACCTTTCATCGCTCAGCGTTGGGGTGCCAAGCCCATGAAAAGAAACCCGTTTCCAACAAGGCCGATTACCCATAACTTTTAACGACCGCATTCTAAAGCTGAAGAACCTGACTGCCTGTTCCGTTGGAATCCACTCTCCATCATGATTACGACACAGTCTCCGAGAGGGGGAGGGAATATTTTAGGAAACTTGTTTATCTCTTGGTAACTGAACATAATGGGTCATGACCGGTTCGTCACCCGCGAACGATGAAAATTCAATAAGTTACGGACACGCGACACGGACACGGTCACGTTATTTTCTAACTAAGAAGAGAGTGGTATCCGGAAAGATCATGATGATAGCTTTGAAACAGTATCGAGGATGACAGGAAAAAACTTTACAAAGTTATGGTTTGTTGTATTAGAATGCAAAATAGCGCGAGTCAACGATGAACCTTAGTATCCTGCTCTCAATCTTGTGTGCGATTGCCTGGGGCGTTCAATCCATTTTCCTTAAGATGGCCATGAGGGATATCCCTCTCTATACGGCCATCCTCATCACCTTGATCATTAATTTTTTAGCGCTGGTCTTTCTTATTGGCATCGGTGTTGGAAAAGGATTTTCCGAATTTTATAATATTTCGGGATCGGTCTATTTCTACTTCATGGTCGCAGGGTTCTTAAACTATTTCTTAGGAAGGACCTTCTATTACAGCAGCTTCCGTTTCATTGGTGTGACCCAGAGTACTTCGATCAGCTCCGCTTATCCTATTATTTCAGTCGTTTTTGCAATAACCGTCTTGGGAGAGAAATTGGATCTCCATCAATTGATCGGTATCGGTTTAACCCTGTCCGGAGTTTACCTTCTGATGATGAGAGGAAAGAGATGAGTCGATGGCGTGGTCAGATGGAAGCCGTCCTTTCATCCATCTGTTTCGGGATCGCACCGATTTTTGCCAAAAAGGGACTGATGAGTGGTCTAAATCCCTTCTACGGGGCGACCATCGCCAATGCAACAGCGCTTGCTATAATGATCTTCTTCTTTTTCTTCTCAGGCCGGGGGATGCGATTGGAATCGGTTAAGCGAAATGGTTTATTCCTCGCCATTCTTTCAGGCATCTGTAACTCAATTGCACTTATCTCTTTCTTTGGGGCGTTGTCCATCGGAAAGGTCGCACTGGTTGTTCCCATTAGTTGTATTTATCCTCTGTTCACCATGTTGGGGGCCTATCTCTTTATGAAAGAGAGCGAGTTCATTGACCATTTCACAGTGATGGGGACTTTCTTAATCGTCATCGGAATCATACTGACCATTTAAACCGAGTCTCCCAGGTAAAATGGAATGGGCTGAACTGCAGGGGGAAAAGAAAGATTACCTTTTGGCTATTGAGGGTAAAAATAGAGAGATATCAGGGAAAATCATAATAATGGCCATCGCAATGATGTCGATTATTACAAAAGGTACACTCGCCTTATAAATTTCACCCATGCTATGGTGCGGAGCCACTGCTTTCATCGTGTAAAGGACTAACCCATCGGGTGGAGAGATCGTTGCCATTTCCATATTGATTAAAAGCACCGAACAGAATGGCAAGGGATTAATTCCTAAATGTCTGATGATCGGCATATAGATGGGTAAGGCAACCATCAGGATTGAAAGGGGTTCCATAAATGTTCCGAGCAATACAAGAATAAACTGCATGATGATCAGAATAGCAATAGGTGGTAATGGAAGGTCAATGGCTAATTTTACAAGATTTTGGCTTGCTCCTGTATAGGCAAGCAGTTGTGAAAAGGCCGTCGCACCGCTAAGGATCATAAACATCATGACGGTGATCTTTACGCTATTCACAATCGACCTTTTTAATATTTCCCCCCTGAAGCCTTTATAAAAAAAGGCAAGGATAAAACAGACGAGTGCCCCTACTGCAGCGGATTCTGTTGGAGTTGCAATTCCAAATATAATCAAACCAATCACAGAAAAAATCACGAGACCTAAGGGTAAAAGAAACTTCACACTCAAAACTATCTTCTCATAAAAGGAAATCTTCTCAACCTTATATTGTGGAGCGAGGTCAGGCTGTAAAATACATCGGACGATGATATAGATGGCAAACAGAGCCGCCATCAAAAGACCTGGGAAGATAATGGAAAGAAGAAAATCCCCAACAGAAATCTGGGCGAGACAGGCAAGTAAAACCCCAAGGGCACTGGGTGGGATCATTGCCGCAAGGGTCCCGCAACCCATGATCGGACCCAAAGTGATCTGAGGCTTATATCCTTTCTTCTCCATTTCAGGCAAAAGGGTTTGTCCGAGCATGGCACAACCCGCCATTGAAGAACCGGAAAGAGTTGCAAATATTACGCCTCCAACCACTGCAAGAAGACTCAACCTCCCAGGTAATCTTCCCATCCACTTTTCCAAGGTCTCCATCATATTCTGTGCAATCCCAAAGAGAAACATGATTTCTCCCATTAAGAGAAAGAGTGGGATGGGAAGGAGTGAAAAGGAGCTGATCGATCGGAATATGCTTAAAATCAATTGAGTCAGCCCATTTTCTCCCCAAAAAATGTATCCAAAGAGGATATTGATAAAAAGAAAGGAATAAGCGACGGGTACCCCTAAAAAGAATAAGAAGATCAGTGAAGAAAGAATGATGATAAATAGAGTAACCCAATCCATATCCGAACTCCTCTCCACACTACTTTTTTAATAATTTCCAGCTTTTAACCAAAACTTCTAAAAAAAGGGGGATACTTCCCACAGGGATAACAATAATAATCAGTGATATAGGTGTTTCAATAATGGACGGATTATAAACTCCCCTAACATAATGATCATAGGTAGTATAAAAGCCATAGTAAATTAGTACAGTGGAAACAATACCAACCAGAAAATAACTGCTCCCATTTAATATTTTTTTCTTTCTCCCAACGGCCTTGCTGGTGAATACATCAATCACCACATGGCCATCCTCCCGAAATACCCATGCCATTCCAAGAAAAGTGATATATAAAAGCAGGATTTCTGTCACTTCCGTACCCCACAACAGAGGAGAATTAAAAAAGTACCTTAAAGCCAAGTCAATGCAAACAACGATCATCAACCCAGCCATCATGACCGAAGCAATAAATACGAGTACTTTATTTAAACCCACCACTCCCTTTTCAATACCTTCAAATATTCTGTCTACCATATCCATTCACCATTTAAATTTTGGGGGATGTATGATACATCCCCCCTCTTCTAAACATCCAATAACCAAATTCCAATCATCAAATAATAATCAATGAATTGGACATCAAGTTTAGGTATTGGTTATTGGAAATTCCTGCCGGCAGGCAGGGAAATTTATTTGGTTATTGGTGCTTGGAACTTGGTTGTTATCATTTTAATAACCCATAAGCTTCTTCAACACTTTAACCTCTTCAGGTACTTTTTTCTCAACATCCTCCCAAAATGCATCATTGGCTGTATCAACATATTTTTTTATATCTGAGGCCAAGAATTTAATTCTCTTCACTCCAATCTTCTCTATCTCCTTTTTCTCTTTATCTATCTCCTTTTCAAAATAAGCCTTCATCTCCGGTTCATATTTTATGGTGATCTCTATGATCTTATCCTGAGCTGATTTAGGAAGTTTATTCCACACATCCAGATTCATCACAAAAAAGGTATTCTGTCTCGAATAGAAAGGAATATCGATGACATACTTGCAGTATTCAAGCCATCCCCAATCTCTTGGCCCAATGGTGGGCCATCCAAATCCATCGACAACACCGCGCTGTAAAGCTGTGTAGGTTTCGCCAAATACTACTGTTACAGGAACCATTCCCAATTTTAACATCATCTTGTCATATTTTGCAGCGGTTCTCATCTTCAGGCCCTTAAGATCTTCGAATCCCGTAACAGGTTTTCTTACATACAGATAATAAGGATCGTGTAACCATGTGCCCAAAAGCATCATGTTAATTTTCTTATGCCTTTCGACGAAGTAATCCCAGAGCCCCCCTTTTTCCCTTTCCTTTTTATAATCATATTTTGATAGGGAAATAGCATCTGCTTCTGGAAGTATCGACATATAATAGGCAGCCGGTATAAAACCAATCTGTAAAATACCCTTTCTTATCGCTTCAGGTTGTTCAAAGGTTGTCATCACCTCCGGTCCACCGACCCAATTGATCTTTATGACATCCTTCAGTTCAGTATTTACCTTGTCGATCCATACGGGGATCATGGCACAGAGACGGTGATCTTTTGGCAAGAAAGAGACTCCCTTCAGTTCCATAGGTTGTGCTGAGGTGTTAGAAATATTGAAAACACTTACGATCATGAGCGATAAAATGACCAACATATCAACCAAAATTTTCTTCATATTGATATCCTCCTTCCCTTTCTTCTTTTAGATTGATTTTTAAAATTGGGATTCATCAAAAAATATCTTCTCACCTCCCTCTTGTTATAACTTGCTTTTTGAAAAATATTCAGTATATTGAAAACAGAAAGGTGTTTTATATTATTCTAACATTTCAGAGTTGTCAATGCCTTTTAAGATTGAAATGAGGAGTCTCCAATGAGGATATCAATCGATGTAGGAGGAACCTTTACGGATGTCATACTGGTGGATGAGAAAAAGGGATTTTTTAAGTATACCAAAACCCCTACGACCCATTACGATTTGGCTGAAGGGGTGTTGAAAGGGCTGGAGGAAATACTCCAAATCTCTAAGAAGTCGATCCGAGAGTTAGATTACCTCATTCATGGGACCACTATCGGGACAAATGCCATTGTGGAAGGTAAAGGGGCGAAAGTGGGTCTCATCACCACCTGGGGTTTCGAAGACGTGCTTGAGATTCGGCGTGTCGCACGGCCAAAGGAAGCTGCCTTCGATTTTGAGGTAGACAATCCCCCTCCTCTCGTCCCTCGGTATCTAAGAAAGGGTATCATTGAACGAATAAACAGCAAAGGAGAAATCTTCACCCCCTTGGATGAAGATTCAGTGCGTCAGGTCATCCGTTTTTTTAAGGAACAGAAAGTAGAAGCCATTGTGGTATCTCTTCTATTCTCATTCTTGAACCCTAAACACGAACAGAGAACCGCTGAAATATGTAGGGAGATATTTCCAGAAGCATTGGTCTCTCTTTCCTCTGAGATCTGTCCTGAGTTTCGTGAATATGAACGGACCTGCACGACCGTCATGAATGGCTACCTGGGTCCTGTGATCAAGCGATATATGGATAATTTGATGAATCGTCTAAAACAAAAGTATGGGGAAATTCGCCTCCATATCATGCAAAGCAACGGTGGCTCCATGGCCGCTGAAGTGGCAAGAGATCACTCCGCCCATTTGATCAACTCGGGTCCGGCTGGAGGGGCAATGGCCACTGCCTTTATTAGCAAGTTGACCGGCCATGAAATGGCCATAGGCGCGGATATGGGTGGAACAACCTTTGATATTTCTATCATTGACAAAGGAATGCCCAAAACAACAACTTGGGGCGGTGTCACGGAATATCCTATTAAACTTCCCATGGTCGACATGAAAACGATTGGTGCAGGAGGTGGCAGTATCGCCTGGATCGATCGAGGAGGGGTTTTAAATGTAGGGCCCCAAAGCGCCGGCTCAAACCCAGGTCCTGCCTGCTATGGATGGGGAGGAACGTTACCGACGGTTACAGATGCCAATCTTATCTTGGGCCGTCTCAACCCCAATTATTTTCTCGGCGGGAAGATCCCCCTCTATCCTGAGAATGCAATAAAAGCAATTAAGGAACATGCCGCTGATAGAATGGCCCTTTCTGTTGAAGAAGCGGCCTTAAGTATCATTCGAATTGTGAATGCAAACATGGCGAAAGGGATCAGTGGTGTTTCGGTTCAAAGGGGATACGACCTGAGAGAATTTATTTTGATCCCTTTTGGTGGGGCAGCCCCCAATCATGCTGTCGACATGGCTGAAGAACTTGGCATCGATAAAATCATCGTCCCACCTATGTGTGGGAACTTCTCTGCTGTTGGCCTTGCAGTCGCAGATATTCAGCACGATTATGTCCGAACCATAGCGAAAAGGCAGCAAGATATCAACCTCGATGAGCTCTCGGAGACCTTTAGGACCATGGAGAGAGAAGGGATTCGACAATTAAAAGAAGAAAATGTCAAGGAAGAGGATATTCACATCGAGTGGTCAGTTGATCTCAGATATGAAGGACAATCCTGGGAGCTGAATACACCGATAGAAAGAAGCCCTGTTTTTGACGTCATGGAATTACAAAATATTTTATCCTCTTTTCACTCTCTTCATCAAAAAGTCTATTCTTATAGTGAATCGAAGGAATCCGTGGAATTTATCAACCTGAGGGTGAAGGTGATTGGCAGGAATCCCGGGTTGACACTGCCCAAAGAAGAAAGGTCCCCTATTCCTCCAGGCGGAGTACTGAAGGAAAAGAGACCCGTCTATTTTAAGGACAAAGGTTTTATCGAAACTCCCATTTACGAGCGCGATCGGTTTCGATGTGGAACTGAAATTTCTGGCCCTTGCCTCATCGAGGAGACGATTTCGACTACCCTTATTCCAACAGGATGGAAGGGCACCATCGATGAATACAAGAATATTCTGATCACACCATCCAATTGCGGAATGTAGAATGCGAAATGCGGAATTGAAATTCCGAAATCCACACTCCGAATTCCGCACTCAATAGAGGAGGTACCATGCCTTATCAAGCCGACCCCGTGACCATGCAGGTGATCCGTTACGGATTAGATGCTATTGCTGATGATATGGGATATAATCTCATGCGAATGGGAAGAACAACAATTGTCAAGGAGATCATGGATATCAACTGTGCCGTTTTGGACTCCTCTGGCGGCATCTTAGCCCAGGCACATCTATGCCCTTTGATGATGTTCAGCCTTCCGACGACGGCAGTCAACATGCTGAAGCATGTTGAGAGTTTTGAGGAAGGGGATATCATCATCTGTAACGATCCCTATTTAGGTGGCCAACATTTACTTGATATGCAATTTTTTTCACCGGTTTTGTTCGACGGGAAATTGATCGCCTTTGTGGCCAACATTGCCCATCAACTGGATATGGGAGGGGCTGTCCCTGGTGGGGTTGCAGGAGGATTGACTGAAATCTATCAGGAGGGATTACGAATCCCTTTTGTGAAGCTCTACCGGAATGGTAAAGAAGATCGTCAAATCTTTGATATCATCTCCAAGAATATTCGGATCCCTGAAAAAACCTTGGAGGATTTCAGAGCGCAAGCAGCAACGACCATAGGGGGTGTCCCACGGGTGAAAGAGTTGGTGGCCAAATACGGACTCCAGACATTCCGAGAGTGTACCTCGATGCTCCTCGATTACGGAGAAGATATTTCCCGGCGAGCTATCGAAGCTATGCCAGACGGGGATTATACAGGGGTGGATTTTGTGGACGATGATGGGTGTTCAAATGAGCCCTTTAGGGTTCAGGTGA
>Ga0315274_10005879_pt1 | contig 17924 bp, 13 predicted proteins | sample YL17G02_20_MG_FD_203700 | JGI IMG/M metagenome (GOLD analysis project Ga0315274, IMG submission 203700) | Sediment microbial communities from Yellowstone Lake, YNP, Wyoming, USA - YL17G02_20 | ecosystem: Environmental > Aquatic > Freshwater > Lake > Sediment | place: USA: Wyoming | collected...
GGCCGCTATCTCTGGGCGAACGAAGCCGGCCGGGACGGGCGGACCAACCGTTTGGTGGTCGTTGACCCTGATTCGGGCCAGGCGGAGCGAATCACCGCCGCGGACGGCCTTCTGCCGGGCGAGATGGTGATCGCTCCCGTCATCCCCGGCTGCATCTGCGCCATCGGATACTTCGGCCGTACGTGGTGCGCGCTCGTTCGCTACGAAGGTCCGGGCCGCCGGTCGGTCGAGGTGTTCCACGAGGCGGCGCTTGCACAAGGCGACGCGCTTGACTCCCGCGTGGCCTTTCAGCCGGCTATCGCCGCAACACTTCCCGAATCGGCGGCCTCGACCCGGCCCTATGTTCTTGTTCTCAAGCAACCGCAGCCAACCGTCAAGAGCGCCTCATACAATCCCCTCCTGATTGATCCAGTCGCAAAGACCCTCAAGGTGCTTCCATTTCCCGTTCTGTTGCAGCCGGGCCTGGTCGCCCATGCAACTCACAAGGGTGTGTTCTATTGGCTCGAGCCAATTGGTCAAGCCGACTTGCAGCTGTGGCAACTGGCCGGGCCGGATTGGCAGAAGCAACGGATCACGGAAAAGGTCAGGAACAGTGTCACAGGCTTAGTCCCGCCGCATCTCGCCTTCCTCGGAGACCGCTGTTTGCTGCTGGGTCCGAAGGTCTGGCACGTGGACCTCGAAACGGGCCGGCTCGCTCCGGTCGAATACGACGAGTACCGGAAGAAGTTCCCGGATCTTTTCAGGGAGAGCTTTGTGCCGACTCATCACAGCGGTCTCGTTGTCCTCCCCACTTACGGGGAGTTGTATCGAGCTGAGTTTGAACTCGCCACGTCTCGGCCGGTCCCGGCAACAGGGCCATCGTTGTCGCAGCTGGCGGACGCGCGACCGCCGGACAGGGAGAGACCGACGACTCGTTCTCTCGATTTGGCAGCTGGCACGAAGCCTGCCGGCCAGCCCACGTCCGCCGTGTCCATCCCTCCGCGCGTGGCGGCAGAGGTTGCGGGGACGGGAAGACACGTGAAACGCGAGTCTCCCGGCCCCTCAGCACGGTCAGCCGCCCCGCCGCTCCCGCAACGCTCCGGGGGGCCGCCTCCGTTGGCCACGTCCTTCAGCATGATGGGCACAATCACGAGGTCCACCGAGTATGGGCCGCGACCAGTGGTCTTCGAAACCGTCGGCGAGACCGTCTGCGAGGGACGCATTCTCGATAATGAAACGGGTCGGCCGATTCCCGACGCTCTGGTTTTTCCTTCGCCGATGCCGCCGCCGTTGAATGCATTGTGTTTCACCGAAGAACAGTGGGCCAAATTCCGCGCCCTCTCGCTCGATGATCTGCGCAAGATCGGCTCCGCGACCAGCGATCCTGAATTGCAGAGCCTTGCTTCCCTGAGAGCCTACCTGTCGTTTCCGTTGGTTGGACGGACGGATTCACAGGGCCACTATAGGATTTCCGTGAAAACGCAAGACGCTCCTTCGCAGCTCGTGGTGATCGCGAAACTCTACCTTCCTCTTCGTTCCGGGATCGCCGACACGGGCCCTCCCAATGACGGAATCAAGACGATGCCCGACGTGCGGCTGGGCCGTTCGGCCATCGTCGCGTTCCGGCCCGTCGCCGCGCAGCGTCTCAAACTCCAACTCTATTTGGTTGGCGACCGCGGGGGATTTCTCTCCCATGGACCGACCTATCGCTACATGCAAACGCCGCCACCTGGCATGCCCAAGGTGCCGACGCCTCCAATTCCCTTCCCCCGGATGGCGCCGCGTCCTTACGCGGAAGGCCGCGAGGGGGGCCGAGCCGTCGCCACAGAGCCTTCGCCCATCTGGACGAACGAAGACTGTCGGTTTCCCGTTCCGGCCGGGATGGAAATAACGATTGAGCTGCGCGGACACCAGGCTGGCGCGGCTTCCGCCCGCGCGGTCCGACCGGCCGTTGTGGCCCAAAAGGTCACTCTGCGGCCGGGCGAAGTCCTCGACGCGGGCGAGGTCAAGATCGAGTACACCGAAGAGTAGGAATCGGGTGTCTTGCGTGGCTTCGGATTGACCACGGGGGGGCAGTTCCATCGCCATATTGCGAAGACTCGCCATGATCGGGAATCCCCATCCGAATAGACGAGTTCGCTCAGGACTGTTGTGGATTATGCCGGACCCGGGTTAACCTGTCTTGCTTTCAATACTGCGCACCAGATCGCCCACGTTCTTGAACGTCAGCAATTCCTTTTGGCTGAAGCGTATGCCGAAGCCCTTCTCCACGGCCAGGATCAGATTGACGTGGGCAAGGGAATCCCAGCCGTCCACGTCGTTGGCCGTCGTTTCGGGCCGGAGAGCGATATCCTCATTGTCAAAAACCATTCGAAAAATCCCCGTCAGCTTTTCCATCGTTGTCATAAGGCCTGTGCTCCGTTTGATTTGTCTTATAGGTCCTATGGGTCCTATCTGTCCTATATTTCCAGCGTGCTCACATCGCCCACGTCCGTCCCCAGGTAGCGGGCTTTGAGAACGCGGCGCATGATCTTTCCACTCTTGGTTTTGGGGACATTGTCCACCACGAAAAACTCCTGGGGACAGGCCATGGTGGATACACGATTGGAAATGTGCAGACGCGCTTTCAGCTCCAAATCGCTGTCCCAAACATATCCTTTGCGCAGCGCCACGTAGGCCACAACCTTTTCAAACAAGATCGGATCCGGCGCGGCGATGACGCCCGACTCGGCAATGCCTTCCACCTCGAGCAAGGCGCTTTCCACCTCAAAGGGGCTGACCAGATGACCAGCGGTGTTGATGACGTCGTCGCTCCGACCCATGAACCAATAATATCCTTCATTGTCCCGATAGGCCGTGTCGCCCGTCCAATACCATCCGTGGCGGAATTTCTGCTGATAAACGTCGTCGTGCCGATAATAGGCAATGAACATGGAGTCCCATCCGGGCCGCAGGCAAAGATTGCCTTGTTCATTGTCCGGCAGCACGCTGCCGTCGTCGGCGACGATGCCGGCTTCGATGCCGTCCAGCGGCCGGCCCATCGAACCGGGCTTCACGGGCAGGCCCGGCCGATTGGCGATCAGGATCGAACCGGTCTCGGTCTGCCACCACGTGTCGTGAATGTCTTTGCCGAACACCTTCCGCCCCCAATGAACAACTTCCGGATTCAACGGTTCGCCCACGCTGAAAATGTGACGCAACCGGGAAAGATCGTATTTGGCGAACAAGGCGGGGTCTTCGCGCATCAACATGCGCAACGCCGTCGGCGCGGTGTACCAGACGGTGATGCGTTCGTCTTGGAGAATCTCGAACCATTTCTGGGCGTCGTAAGCGCCGCCATAATGAACCTGCGAGACGCCCAGACTCCACGGCCCGATGATGCCGTATGACGTTCCGGTCACCCACCCATGATCCGCCGTACACCAATAAAGATCATCTGGTTGCAGAGAAAGAATTTCGCGCGCCGTCCGATTCTGCAACAATACACTTCCGTGCCGGTGCAACGCGCCTTTGGGCTTGCCGGTGGACCCGGAAGTGTAATGCAATACGGACGGGGTTTCCGGGTCCGTCGGCAGTGTGGCAAAGTCCGGCGACGCTTGGGCCATCAGTTTCGGCAGGCTGAGAATGTCAGCGGATTGATCGTCGTCCGCATCCGTCAGAAGAATGTATTTCAATGCGGGAAGCTGGTCGCGAATTCGCAACAGCTTTTTCAAGTAGCTCTTCCGCGTCAGGATGCCTTTTGCCTCGGAATCGCCCAGCCGGTCGAGCAACGCCTCTTCGCCGAAATTGGAAAAGAGCGTCCCCACAATGATCCGGTCTTTCAGCGCGCCCAAAAATGCGAAAAACACCTCCGGCACTTTTGGCAGAAAGATGAAAAACACCTCTCCTGGCGCAAATCCGAGGTCTTGAAAAACGTTGGCGCAACGCGAACTTTGCTGATCCAAATCCTCAAACGTGAACGACGCCTGCTCGCCGTGCGTGCCGAGCCAGTTCATGGCAAGTTTCTGCGAATGCCCGAGATCACACTGCATGCGCGTACAAATGTGGCCGATGTTGAATTGGCTGTCTCTGATTAGCATTCTTCCTCACCTTAGGGCACCCGTATAATCTCGGCCCCATACCGACGCAAGCGAAATCGCCAAACGAGGACACGCACCACCCCCACTTGAACATCGAATCGGGAAATGGGGGACAGGCACCGAATTCCCCGGTCAGGATCCGCGCGCTTCAGCGCGGCGGATTCACTCCCCTGTCAGCTGCCGTGCCGGACTGCTCCTTTTGGTATGGAACGATAACGTCCTGGAGCATGGGAAAATGCTTGCGATTGAGGGTCACCAACGGGACCTGTCGCTGGGCCGCCGTCGCGGCGATCAGAGCATCTGTCAGCCCAACATTATGGCTTTTGTTGTAGTCTCGGCGATAGAGACCTCCTCGGGCAGCAAGACGCAGGTCGAGAGGGACGATTTCAAATGCCCGGAGAAAACCCTCAAGGCGGGTCCGCTCCTCACCCTCGCGCACACCTGCATACAACTCTGCGACCGTCACCGCCGAGATGAGAAAGTGTTCCTGGCGCGACTCCACATAGCGGACGGCTTCGGAGTAGTCGCGGAGGTAGTCAATCAAGACATCTGTGTCAATCAGCAATTGGTTTGCCATCATCCGGCTCTAGTCGGCGGTCCCATTCGCGGCGCAGTTGAACGACGGAAGGCAAGTCGGTCCGGTCTTTCCACATGCCGCGCGCTTGCCGCAACGAACGGAGGCGATCCTCGTCCTGGAATTGCGCCAGCAATTGCTTAACGGCGTCGTGAATCAGTTCATCCGGCGTCTTGCCGTTGCGTTGCGCCAGGGTCTCCAGTGTTGTTTGTTCCTGTTCAGTTAGGTGCAGATCCGCGATGGCCATAGTGCCCTTCCTCCATCGTACGCGTATAACTGTAACGCCCTGGAAGGCGGTGATCAAGCGGATTTGTGTTCAGAGAAGCCCTCACCGTCCGGACCTGAGCGAAGGCCGGCTTTTGTCCTGACTTCCCTCGCCCTCGGATTCATGCTTCACCTCAACGGCCTGAACCACCTTGGCCTTCCGGGAGCGCCGTGTATGCTTCCTCACTTCATCGTCCCCGTATAATCGCCGCCCCATACCGAGGCAAGCGAAATCGCCAAACAAGGACACGCAGCAACCGCAGACAAAACGGGGACCGGCTCTGACCGCTTTCTCGTCGGTGTCTGTCGCCCGTTTTGTCGGATTCGGCGGCGGACTCGCCAAGCCACTTCCGCTAGGCATCGCGATCTTCGCGCGCAATGAACACACCCAGCCGCCGATTGCCCGGCCGAGAGCATCAAGCTCACTTCGTCTCGCCGACTGGTTCCAGCAGAACGTGCGTCGGCTTGTCGCGGTCACAGGTCAGCTCGCCATCTTGGTACTCGAGTTCGACGACCTGGATCGAGCTGCGGCGGCGTTCATAGGTATCATCCTTCGAACCCTTCGGACCGGGGTTCTGCCTGCCGGGGTGAGTGAAATAGAACATGAAGGCCCGGTCGCCGCTGACCACCACGTCGGGGTGTCCGCCCTTGACCTTGTCATCGGGGCCTTGTCCGGCCGCCTTGAGCAGATTGTTCGCCTGCCGCGTCCACTTCAGGCAGTCATCCGAACTATACACACCAAGACCGTCCCACACGTCAACGACCATCCAATAGCGGTCTTTCCAACGGAACACATTAGGCCCCTCGCCCGGCTGATCGCCGATGGCCTTGCCGCGATCTTGCCATGTGTATAGGTCGCGACTGTCGGCGTAGTAGATGGACTTGTGGTCGGTTTCATTGTTATACCAAATGCGCCACGTGCCGTCCGGGAGCCGAATGACACAGGCATCTATGACCTTGTTGGACGAGAGTTTCAACGTGGATACATATTTCCACTTGAGCAGGTCGGCGCTGGTCAGGTGAAGGATATCGCGTGTGCCCGACCAGTCGGTGTGCATTCCCGGCACGAAGCTGAGGAACATGTGATAGGTGCCGTCATGATACAGAATCTCCGGCGCCCAATAGCTGTAGTCGCCCTTGCCATAGACGATGTCGGCGGTGCCGCGATACTTCCACGTCGCGCCGCCATCCGACGACTCCGCGATACCGATGGGCGTGCCGTGAACCCAGGAGACACCCGGCGTGTTCGGCACGTTCGCGCGCCGGTTGGTGTAGAACATGAACCACTTGCGTTCGGCGCGGTTCCAGCACACGACGGGATCGGCCGCGCCGTCGTAAACGGGATCGCGGAACAAAGGCTTCGCCGCCGCCTTGCCCGGTCGCGCCGCCTCCTCCGAACCCACGGATGCGGACATGCCGGATCCCCACAACACGCCGGCCACCGCCAAGCCTATCCAGCGACGGATAGTCCTGGTTGGCCGGCTGTTGGTTCCTGTTGGTTGAGTCATGTTTATCTCCTTTGGCCCCTCTCTTCCACCCGTCCTTGCATCTCATGGGCGGCCCGCTGCCTCTGTCAACCAATTCCGGAACGTCGGGTCGGCGGAAATTCGCTTCGCCAGCATCTCATAGCCTTCGGTCAGCGGGTGGCTCGCGTCGGCGTAGAGCGCGCTGGGAAGCGTTTCGGGCGCGACGTGGGGAATCCGGTTCTCCGCAAGCCAAGCCGCAACGCCGTCGCGGATGCGCCGATATGCCGCCCGGTTTTCCTCGGCCATGAGATGCTCGTTGAAAGGCCCCAGGACAACCAGAACGTTGTTGTCGCGGCCACGCAACCGCGCAATCAAGCGCTGGAAGGCTTGCCACTGAAGCGACGAATCAAGGCCGACCCATTCGAATTGCGTCGAGCCTCGGCCATCCTCGGACCAAGGCTTGTGGCGCGGGCTCGCGGGACCGCGCTGCGGATCGTCCTGAGGAGACGACGGAACGGTCAACGTAATTTGCCTCATCGGGTTTTTCCAAAGGTTGCGGTAACGCGGCGGCGTCCCACCGTCGTCTGCCAGTGTCCATTGCAGAATGCTCTTCTGTCCGAAATAGGCGTTCTGCAAATGATTCACCCATGCCAGAAACCCGACCCGGCGTTCCACGACGGCGCTCAACCGCTCGTTGGCGTCCGCCTTGTAACACCGAATACGCGGGCGGAATTGCGGCACGAGCCGCGAGTGGTTGAACGGCTCTTCCTTCTCGGTGCTCAAGTCGGCCTTGGGACTGGTCATCCACAACACATTACACTGTAGGATAACCTTTCGGTGGCGCAACGGCTGGCCGTAGTATGTAATCAACCCTTCCAAAGCGAGCGGAAAGAAACCGTTCACGCCGCCATTGATGTAACAATCGGCGGCCCCCGATTCCTGATTCAGGAAATGCGACAGCGTGCCGTTCGGTAAGACATATTCGCCCCAGACCACGGAATCGCCGAGCACGACGACTTGGTTGGGATTGCTGGCCGCCTTGAGCCGCTGCCCGTAGAGCCCGTAGTCGTTGCTGAGCTGGTATGGAATGCGATAGTCGGGGCCGGTATCGTAGCGCTCGATTCGCTCCCAGAGCGGCGGCGTCAGCAGCACGACCGGCAGCACGATCGCCAGTGCCGCGAGCCATTGGCGGCCGTTGAGCAGCGTCTTCTCGATTTGCGGTTCGTTTCCCATACAAATCTCAGAATTGGAAATAGATAAAAGCTCCGCCGCCCGAAGAGAACAGGCAAAGGCCAAGCACCATGACCACCGCAAGTCCCACGCGAACGACGCCGAGTTCCAGAACCTTGCGGAACTTCGATTCGTAGATTATCTGGTATATCCACACCAAGACTACGAGTCCAACCATCAGCGCCGGGAGTTGCGGGTCCTGCCACGCGGCGGTGAAGATCCGTCTGACAATCAACAGCGCATCGCTGAGCGAGTCGGCGCGGAAAAAGATCCACGCGAAAGAAACATAAATGAACACAACGGCTTGTTTCAGCAGCTTGGGCACGCGTTTTCGGTAAAACGCAGATCGTTCCAATGAGAACGTGGCCGCGAGGCCGTGAAGAGCGCCCCAGATGATGAACGTCCACGCCGCGCCGTGCCAAATACCGGAAACCAGGAACGTAATCAGCAGCGCCGCCGCCGTGCCCGTGGCTCGCCAGTCGCGCCAGTACATTTGGAGGGGCATGAATATGTAATCCAATATCCATCGAGAAAACGAAATGTGCCAGCGGCGCCAGAAATCGCCAATGCCAGTCGCCAGATAGGGGTGGTTGAAGTTCTGAAGCAGATCGAAGCCCATCAGCTTCCCGACGCCGCGGGCCATGTCCGTATAGCCGCTGAAATCGAAGAACAGCTGCCAGCCGAATGCAACAGTCCCAAGAATCAGCGCTGGCGCACCGCACACCTTGGGATTGTCGTAGATGCGATCCACGTAAACTGACAGGTAGCCCGCCAGCGCCAGCTTCTTGAACAGGCCAACGAGGAAGAGCGACAGACCGTCGCTGAAGTTGCGCAAGCGAATCGCCGGAAAACTGGAAAACTGCGGCAACAGATGTCCCGCGCGCTCGATCGGCCCAGACAGCACGATGGGGAAAAAGCAGACGAAGTTCGCGAAGCGGAGAAAATTCCGTTCGCGCGGCGTTTTGCCAAGATAGAAATCAATGAGATAACTCATGGACTGGAAGGTGAAAAACGAAATGCCGACCGGGAGGATGTAGCGGATGCCAAACGGCATAAGAGTTGAAGGATCGGGCATCGTCGCCGAAACGTGGAGCCACGACAAGACCGCGTTGAGGTTCTCGCCGAGAAAACGGGCATATTTGAAAAACAGCAGCGGCAAGAGATTGCCGATCAGGCCGACCACCAACCATGTTCCACGGCTGCGGGTCAGACGGGTCAGACGAGTCAGACAGGTCGGACGGGTCGGACCCGTCCGAAAATCCACCTCTTGCCCTTCCTCGGGGCAGCGCTCCATCAGTGCGACCAGAAAGAAATCAAGAACAGTGATATACAGAACGACCAGGAGACAATAGGGATTCCACAGGCCGTAAAAGAAGTAGGAGGCCGCCAACAGCCAGAGTAGCCACAGGCGGGTCTTCCGCAGCGCAAAAAAGATCGGCAGCACGATTAGCAGAAAAATCACAAATGGCCACGTGTGGAAAAGCATATTCGAGCGGTTTTCTCCTGTCTATCGCCCGCAGGAAGGTATTACTTTGATTGCACTTGCGATTACCGTCCCTGCGGCGGCGCTCTCCTCACACAACGGAAGCCATAGGCGTCGGAGCCGAAACAGGCGTCGGCGAAGCGCGCGTTTTCGCTTGCTCGAATCGCCGACCGGCAGGCGTCGTCATTGGCGCTCCAGCCGCCGCCGCGAAGGACGCGTTTGTTTCCCGCGGAAGGGCCGCGAGGATCTTTGCCCTCGCTTTTCTGGTAGCAAGTCTCGCCATAGACGTCGTGACACCACTCCGCGACGTTGCCGTGCATATCATAAAGGCCCCAGCGATTGGGTGCCTTCTGCCCGACCGGATGCGTCGCCTTGTCGGCATTGGCTTTGAACCAGGCGTAGGTTTTGAGCTTGGCCGGATCGTCGCCGAAGGAATACTTCGCTTGCGTTCCGGCGCGACAGGCATACTCCCATTCGGCTTCGGTGGGAAGGCGATAGCCGTCGGCCTCGAAATCGCACGCCAGAGTGCTCGGATCATAGCACGGCTTCAGGCCCTCTTTGAGCGAACGCATGTTGCAGTAGAGAACCGCGCGATACCAGTCCACCTGTTCGACCGGCTTGTCGGGCCCTTTGAACTTGGAGGGATTTTGCTTCATCAGGCTTTCGTAATTCTCTTGCGAGACCTCGCGTGAGTCAATGTGGAAGGCGCCGACCTGCACCTTGTGCGCGGGTTTCTCGTCGGCGTCGCCTTTGTCATCCCCCATGGTAAATTCGCCGGCGGGGATAAGCGCCATTTCGATGCCCGACGATGTTGTGATGATCTTCGGCGCGGAGAAAAAAGAGTTTTGAGTTTTGAATTTTGAATTTTGAATTTCGGATTGTGGTTTGCCGGACTGTTTGCAGCCGGCGATGAGCAGCGCTGCCAGAACGGCGGCGAGCGGGGCGCGGCAATGTCGAATTGCGGATTGCGGATTCTGGATTATGCGTTGGCTCATGGTCTTAATGTCCCGCACTCTGCAAAAATCCACGGACCGACACGGGCGGACACGGACTGACACTGATCTTCATTCTCTCAATGCCTCGGCGCTTCATAGCTGGTGGGATTGCGCAACATCTGCTGGGTGCGGCGGCGCACCTCTTTGGCGACCGGGGCCACGCGCGGATCGGCGGCCATCGCCAGGGCGGCGCGCTGCCGCAAGATCTTGACAACCATGCGGCACTCGCCGACGAGATCGTCCTGACTGCCTCCGATTTGCACGACCGCCGCTGTGATTCTCTTGCATCTCGCCGCGGCGTCGTCGCCTTCGTAGTCCACCAGGTTAGCGCGAAAATCGTTGAACAGTTGCGTGGCGTATTCCGGCGTCTGGATCTTGTCTTTTCGCGCTGCGACGTAGTCATCGGTTTTTCGGGTGATCTCCTGCATGGCGGTCAGGAACGGCACGAGGTCGCTTTGCTTTTTCTTTTCCTGCTCGAACCAGGCGTTTATTTCGTGCGAGAAAACAACATAGTCCTCGATTCGTCCGCGGATATGCCGAACAAACGACGTCACCTCGTCGAGTGTCTTCAGCACCTCGGCCCGCTTCTGCTTCTGCTCTTTCTTGGTATAGATGTTGTCCAGGATGGTTCGACAGGCGCAGGTGGGCCGGCCCTCGTAAGTTTTCTTTTGCCCTTCCACGTCGAGGATATATTCACAGGGGCCGACGCCCAACGTGGCCCGCATGACGTCCACCACCGTGAACTCCTCAAGGGGCGTCTCTTCGACGCGGTTGATCGGATAGACGAGGGCGGGTCCCTGAAACCGGAGCTTTTGCGATTTGATCGGCTGGATGTAGCCCTTGCCGTCTTTGTCCGTCCAGCAGGGATACTGGAATCGTCCCAGCACTGTGGTCCACCGCTCCCGGCCTCCGTGCAGCCAATCCACGTTTCCGAACGCCTCGGGCTGCCCATACCAACCGTGCTTGACGTATTCGCCGTCGGGCTTCTGGGTCATCATCTCCCAGCTGTCAATCAGCTGGTCGTCCCGCCGCCAATCCACCCGCCAGTGGGCGGTGCAAGGGGCCTTCCAGTCGAGCGGAATGATCTTGTCGGCATCGCCCGCCGCAACGTCGCGCTCATGCCATGCCCCGGGGCCGTTGAGGACGGCCACCCACACCTTGCCGTCTTTGCCATAAGGAATCTCGGACCGCGTGATGGTCCGTGTTTGTCCGTGTCCGTCGAGGCTCACACGCACATCCTCGCCCGCCGGATGCCACACGGCCATGACGATGGCCTCCCCGCCGCCGAGCATGTGGAGGAGAAAATTCTCGCTGGGCAGTTCCGTCTCCGAAACCGCCAGTTCGGCGGCATCGGCCACGATGTCGTCCGCAAAGAAATCCGGCAGCACCGCAAAACGACACGGAGCCTCCACCCGAAGCGCCGTCACGCCCGAACGAGGCCGGGTCTCAACAAACACCTGGCCTAGTTTCAAATCGTAGCTCAGTGTGAGCGACCCGCCCTGGGTTGTCTTGAACGTGGCGTCCACGATCACGCTGCCCGGGTTGTTCTCTAGAATTTTCACCGACGAGAGCGACTGAATGGACAAAATGGACGGGGTGGACAGAACGGACGGCGCGGAGAGCGTGGGCGGGGCGGACATCGTGCGGAGTTGTCCGCCCTGTTCGCGTTCGTCCGTGCCCGTCCGTGCCCGGCCACCTCGTCCATCCGCCGCCGGACCGCTCCCCACCGCGACCAACTCCGCCCGCATCGCCAGACCGCCTTTGGGATTGACCGCATAAACCTCCGCGCCACGTCCTTTTTGGCGGAGAACGACAACGAGTCTGCCGTTCGACAAAACCACATTGCCCTTGAACTCGTGCTTGGTTTGGTCCTCCGGGATCAGCGCCCATCCGGCCTGCTTTGCGAGCGCATCCGGCGTCAGCGGAGCAGGCGAAGGCGTGCCGGTGTCGAATAACTGCACCGCCAACGCTGCTTCGGCGGACTGAACCATCGGGCTTTGCAGGACGAAACAGAAGGCCAACAAAACTGCCCCAAGCCGCCCCGCGCGGGCTGACCAAAGATTCCGGTCCACCGTGAAAACCGGGCTGCCTGGAAAACGGGTCCTTGCCGTCGTTCGCATGTCAATGCCTCGCTCCCTCGTGATTGGCGGGGTTCCGCAGCACGCTCTGGCTGCGCCGCCGGATTTCTTTGGCCACTTCGGCCACGCGCGGGTCGGTCGCCATCAGCAGCCCCGCCCGCTGCCGGAGCATCTTCACCGCCCAGCGACATTCGCCGACCAACTCGTCCTGGTTGCCGCCGATCTCTACCCAATGCTCCGTGAACTGTTTGCATTTCGCCGGCGCATCGTCGCCTTCGTAGTCCAGAACGGTCTTGCGGAACTCGGCGACCGTTTCCGCGACATGTTCCGGCGTCTTGATCTTTTCCTTTCGCGTGGCATACTTGGCGTCAATTGTGCCGACCACAGTCTCCAGTTCGCCCAGGCGCCCGGCCAGTTCGGGGTGGGCCTTTTTCTGCTCCGCGAGATAGGCGAGAATTTCGTGCTCGAAAACTACGTAGCCCTCGATCCGCCCGCGGATGTGCTTGACGAAGGCCATGAGGTCTTCGAGGACCCGCTCGATCTCGGCCCTGCGTTGCTTCTGCTGCTTGTTCTCATAAATGGGATTCAGCGTGTCTCTCACAGCGCACGTGGCGCGGCCTTGTCGCTGCGATTGCTGCCCCTCCACATCGAGGATGTACTCGCACGGCCCGACACCCAGCGTGTTCCGCATGATGTCCACCACGGTGAAGGTGTCGAGCGCGGTGGCCTTCGTCCGGTTGATGGGATAGACGATGGCCGGTCCCTGAAAGCGCAGCGCCGGCCTCTTGATCGGCTCGAGCCAGCCCTCGCCGCTCTTGTCAATCCAGCACGGATACGGAAATCTTCCCAGCACCGTGGTCCACCGACTCCTGTCCGGCGTGATCGTCTCCGGCTGGCCGAACAGTCCGTCCTTCATAAAGCTGCCGTCCGGCCGCTCGGTGATCATCTCCCAACTGTCGGTCAGATTTCCGTCGCGCCGCCAGTCAATGCGCCATTGCGCCGGGAAGGGCGTCTTCCAATCCATGCGGATGACCTTGCCCGCCTGATCCGGCGCGACGTCCTGTTTGTGCCAGACCGCCGGCCCGGCGATGACCCCCACCCAGATCTTTCCATCTTTCCCGTAACGAAGTTCGGAGCGGCCGATCATCCGCTTTTCGCCTTGGCCGCTCACGGCGACTCGAATATCCTCTTCATTCGCCTTCACCACGGTCACCACAATCGCCCGACCATCGGGCAGGAGGTGGAGGAGGAAGTTGTCGCTGGGCAGCTCGGCCTCGGCGACGGGCAGTTCGGCGGCGTCAATCACAATGTCGTCGGCGAAGAAATCCGGCATCACCGCAAACCGACACGGGGCCTCGACGCGCAAACTCGTCACGCCGGTGTGCGCCTCGGTCTGCACAAACGGCTGGCCCATTTTCAAGGCGTAGCGCAGTGCGAGCGTCCTGCCGTCGGTCGCCGCGAATACCGCATCGGCGGCCCCGGCGCTGGGGGTGTTCTCCACAATCGCAAAGGACAGAAAAGACGGAAGGGACGGAAGGGACGTAAAGGACGAAGGCGCGGCTGTGTCGGAGCGGCCCGCCGGCGCCAGCACGGCTCGCTTGGTCGCGCCTTCAGGACCGATCGAGTAAATCTCGGCCCCGCCGGCCCCTCGGCGAAGCACGCAGGCGAGTCGGTCGTTCACGAAAACCGCGTCTCCTTTGAACTTGGCTGTAACATCATCCTCGCGAACCTCCGTCCAGCCCGTCCGGCTCGACAACGCTTCGCCGGAAAGCGGAGTCGGCGACGGCGCGCCTGTGTCGAACAAGCGCACCGCAGGCGCGGCCGCCCAAACGGGCGTAGGAAGAGCTAGCGACGTGAGTAGCGTCAGAATCAGGAAATTGGGCTTCATCACTTCAATCCTCCGGTCTCCGTGGATGTCGTTGTCTTGGTTTGCAGCATTTGCTCGGCCATGAACTGGACATCCTGAGCAAGTCCGGCATCCTGCGGCTGGACGATGGCCATAGTCCGGCCTTCCTGTTTCAGTCGCCTGACCGCCATGCGGCACTTGGCGAGCGCCTTGTCCTGAGTGGCGCCGATGGCGCGCAGTTGTTCGCCGAGACGCCGACATTCGGCCGCCGCGTTCTCCTTGCCGATGAGCGCCGTCACCTCTGTGGCCAATTGCCGGGCGCGCTCTGGCGAGGCGGTCGGGGCCATGCCTGCTTCAACGGACCGGTTCAAGTCAACGACGATCGAAGCAAAGGGTTCCGCGCCCCGTTTGCCGGCCAATAGACTCCGAGCCTGGCCGGCGAACTCGCCATAGCGCGCAATTCTCATCCGAGCGTCGGCCACGTGCCGGGTCATCTGATCGAGGCGTTCCTTGATGTCGTCGGCCGCTTTGCTCTCTTTCTTCTGTTCGAACTGCTTCTCCACCCAGTTCATCACGCTGTTGGGTGTCGGATCGCCCTCGGCGGCCAGCCCTTCGACGGCCAGAATATACTGGCAGGGACCCACGCCCAGGGTATTCCGCATGACATCCGTGGGGCAAACAGTCGTCAGCGGAGTGCTGCTGCTGCGGTCAATAGGATACACGACGAGCGGCCCCGTGTGTTTGCCGGCGATTTGCTCCGGGCTGGGTGCGCTGTCGCTGTCCCACGAATCGGCCACGCCGTTTTCGCGGACGAAACTTCGCCGCCATTTTGCGGGAAAGGGCCCTTCGCTTTTGTCCGAAACATCTCCCGCGCGCCAGATACCGGGGCACTCGAGAAAGGCCAGCCAGATGCTCTTGCCGCTGAGGCAGCCAATCCGGGTGGAGGAAAGGGTTCCTTCCTTTTCCGCGCTCGCCGCGTCAATCCACACATCCTGCTTACTCGACTGCCAGACGGCCATCACGATCGCGTCGCCGCCGTCGAGAAGATGGAGGCAGAAGTTCTCCGCCGGCAGTCCGAGACCTCGGAAGGATTCCGCGCCGAACACAAGGTCGTCGCCGAAGAAATCCGGAACGACCACATAGCGGGTCACGGACTGCACACTGACGGACACGGCTCTTTCGGCGGGTCGGATTTCCAGGATGGCCTCGCCCGTCGTGAGGCGAAAACGCAGCATAGCCGGTCCCGTTGTAGCCGCCGAAGTGATGGGGCGGACGGGTGCGCCCTTGAAGGTCGCTTCGACCATCACCGCGCCCGAGTTATTCTCCACAATCTTGAGATTGTTGAAAGCATCGGGTCCTGAGTGCTGAGTGCTGAGTGCTGAGTCTTTGGCCTTGAGTCCAGAGTCTAAGGTCGAAAGTCGAGAGTCCGCACTTTCAGTATGTCCGATGGTCGCTCGGTGCTGAAAGCCGCTGGCGGTCTTCGAGTACACCTCCGCTCCGCGCCCCTGTTTCCTCAGAACGACCGCCAGCTTGTCGTTCAGAAGCACGGCATCGCCCGTGAACGGGTGCGTGACATTGTCCTCCGGGACCAGTTGCCAGCCGGCTCGCTTGGCAACGGCGTCATTCGCAAGCGGCTCGGCAGAAGCGACGCCGGTGTCGAACAGCCGGGTCAACGGCGTCTCCTCTTGCTGCCCGAACGCCGGCAAAACCGTCAGGCAGGCGATGAGCAACGCAAGACAACGAGTCAGTGCAGCGGTATGCGACATGGTCCAAGACTTTCTATAACCGGTCTTGAGTTCTGAGTGTTGAATCGAGAGCCTCAAGAATCAGGTGCCTATCCACTCATTCCGTGTTCATTCGGCCCGCCTTCTGTTCGTCCGTGTCCGATACAACCGCTCCGTGAATCCTCCCTCTTTCTCGAACGCCTCGGCCTGCGCCGTCAATTGACGGTCCAGAAAATGACAGCACAGATTCAACAGAGACAGCGCCGCATTGGCCACCAGCTCGGATGAATAGGAAGGCCGACATGGACCGCCACCGACGGACACGGACGAACTGCCGCCGACTGACACAGACGAACCCTCGTTCGCCCCACCTCCAAAGTCCGTGTCCGTCCGTGCCCGTCCGTGTTCGTCCTGTGCCCCGCCCCTCCGCCGCTCCTCCTCAGCCCAATCCCGCACTTCCTCCAGTGAGGAGCAGCGCTTCGCCTTGAACCGTACCAACGCCGGATCGTCCGGCCCCCACAGCTCCAACCCGCGTTGCCTCAGGAAATCCTCATAATCCAGCCGCAGTTCCTCCAAACTCGCCCGCGCCACGTTGGTCAACTTCAGTTCCGTCTTCTTCGACGTGCCGCTTGCCTGGCTGCCCTCGGCGATGTTCTGCACCCCGCTGCGCGCTGCTTGCACCATCTGGTCATGTGTGCGGCTCCGCCGATCCACATACCGATCACAAAAGCGCACCGTCACATCATAGACCACTTGCGCAATCTGAAAGCTCCTCAGCTTCCGATAGCCGCCGCGCTTTGGGATCAACGGTTCATGCTCGGGCATTCAGCGCTTCCTCTTGTTTCAATCTCAGCCATCGGTTCATGTCCGTGCCCTGTCCGTGTCCGTCCGTGTTCGTCCGTGTCTATCCGTACTACTATCATCCAAAATCTGCGAAGGCTTCGCAGATTTCTCAGGGTTCTTTTGACTATCGGTGTTCTTCCGTGTCCATCTGTGGTTCGTCTTGGTTCTCGGTCGAAAGTCGAGAGTCGAGAGTCGAAAGTCCCCTTTGGTTGCGGCTCCGCTGCGCCAGGTCTATCCGTGTCTGTCCATGCCCCATTCATCTCCAGTCCGGATACATATTCGACCCGCCGTCGGTGAGTTTCTCGGGCGTTCCGCCGGTGGCGGGGATGACGTAAATCTCCCACGGGCCTTGCTCCGAGACGCCCTGGCAAAAAACGATCATTTTCCCGTCGGGGCTGAAGCGGCCATAGCGTTGCACCCCGCCGAAATAGGTCACGACGCGGTTCTTCGTGCCGTCCGGATTGATCGTGCAGATGTGCGTCTCCGTCTCATAGACAAGGCGCGAGCCGTCTGGCGACCAATGGGGTTCGCACGCGCCCTGCTGATCATAGACTTTGGCGGGTGTGCCACCTTCGGCCGCGACAATGAAAACCCCGTTGCCCTTTTCCCACCGCGCCGCAAAGGCGATCGTCTTGCCGTCGGGACTCCAGGCCGGCCCCGAACAGTGGGGCCAATCCTCGGGACTGAGGGCCTTCTCTTTGCCGTCGGCGAGGTCGCGCGTGAAGATGCGCTCGTTGCGGCGCAGCACGATTCTGGCGCCGTCGGGCGACCATTCGGCCTGGTCGCCGTCGCAAATCCGCTCGGGTTTCGAGCCATCGGCCGCCATCCGCCACACCCCGGCCTTCCCGCCGCGCGTGGAGGTAAACAGAATGAATCTCCCGTCGGGGCTGAACATGGGATCCACGTCCTGCTCGTCGCCGTCCTGTTTGGTGATTTGTCTCGGCTCGAAGCCGTCGGCCTTGACCGTCCAGATGCGCCACCCCCGCGAGCGATTGCTGGAGAAGACGATCTGGCCGGTCCGCGACGTGGCAGCAGGAAGACCCGATGGGAGCAGGAGGAGCGCCGCGCACAAAAACAGTTTGCCAGTGTTCATCAGTTGGACTCCTCGAGTGGAAGTCAGAAGTTCGAATCTGGAAGCCAGGAGGCAAAGTGGCGCGAGCGGCAATTGCGCCTGAATCAAGGCCGCGCGTCGGCCGTCAGTCCCTCAATCTTGACGTTGGTCGAATCCTTGGCCTGTACCGCATCAACCCCGTCCTTGAGTCCTTTAATGGTTACGCTGCGGAACACGACATCGTCACAGTTGCGCAGGTTGACGCGACTGGTCTCAGCCGCGGGCTCGTTAGTGATGGTTAGGTTCTCGACC
>Ga0315274_10005880_pt1 | contig 17921 bp, 27 predicted proteins | sample YL17G02_20_MG_FD_203700 | JGI IMG/M metagenome (GOLD analysis project Ga0315274, IMG submission 203700) | Sediment microbial communities from Yellowstone Lake, YNP, Wyoming, USA - YL17G02_20 | ecosystem: Environmental > Aquatic > Freshwater > Lake > Sediment | place: USA: Wyoming | collected...
CTTCGATCGCTGGCAACACAGAGGCGAAGCGATCCTCCAGACCGCGGATGTTCGTCCCGAGATTAAGAGCCATATCGGCGGCTTCTTTGTAGGCGCGGCCCATCGCCTGCGTACGATTGGCCATGTCTTCACTCGATGCGATGAACATCGCCATCGACTCGGCGATCTGCGCGTCCTTGTACGCCTGGCCCACCGCCTGGTAGCGGTTGCCCATATCGGCGAGGGATTGATTCAACTTGGCGAGAGCCGCGACGTCGGCCTCACCCCCGACGTTCGCGATGACGGTGTCTTTGTTGCCTTTCGCTTCTTTGGCCGCTTCTCCGAGTTTGACAATCGCGCGGCTGAATCCTTCGATCTTGTTCTGGAGCTCGGCAAGTTCTCCTGGCCTCACGAGGCCCGTACCATGACCGGCAGCCACCACACTCAACTCTGCGTATCTATCGCGCAGAATCTTGAGAGCTGCCTGCAACTGAGAGACGCTTGTGATTGTCGAAGGGTCAATCGCCAACAGGCTTTTGACGGAGAAATACCGGTTGATCGATGCCAGGAATGGATTCAACCCTTGGGCGATCAGCCCCCCCAAGGATTCCTTCAGATCGTCGATCTCATTACGGAAGATGACGAGTTGCCCGCCAGTGGTCTTCCCGAGTTGTTCTGCCATGCCGCCGAACTTCTCATTCAGCCCTTTGAGGACATTCGTGAAAGTCTCGCTCTTAGTCGCGCCCTCTTTCACCTCGATGCCGTAGCGCGAGAGTGCGCCGGTGTTACCGGCTATCGCCTTGCCAACGAGCGTGGCGGCTGTCTCGAGGTCCATCCCCATGGCGGCTGCGAGGTCCTGCACTACGGGGATCGCCATTTTCAGTCCGCGTTCGGTCAGACCTCCTAGCTGCTGGAGCATCGCGGCTGCTGAGACCGTAGCCTCATCGGAGTAGATCGTCGTCTTCTGCAAGGCCGAGGCCAGGGCCTCGATCGCCTTGACAGAGATATTTCCCGCCTGGCCCGTCGCGGCGATCGCGCCGGTGAGTTTCGCTGTTGCTTTCTCGGCTTCGAGGAAGCTATCGACGCAGTCCTTCCCGATTTTGATGAGAGCGGCCACGGCAGCGGCAGCTATGGCCTTCATAGCGAGGCTTGTTTTCTTTTCAGCCTTATCGAGACCTTGCTCTAACCCGGTCCCGTCTGTCGTGAGTCTGAGGACTGCGGTACCTAGGTCAGCCAATGATCTTAACCTCCATCCCTAGCGCCTTCAGCATCGCGAGATCGCGCGAGGTACCGGTCATCCTGTGGCTCCCGTCACCGCGACCCAACGCGGCATTCCACCGTGCGACCACCTTGTTGCACCCCGCCCGATCGAGCTTCCCTGCGCCCATCGATACGATCTCGGCCCCACGGAATGCCTCCTCCGCCTGGAGCTCGCCCATCGCCTCAAGATGCGCGCGAAGCCACATCATCGGCATGGTCAGGTACTCGCCGAGGGAGCCTCCGTAGAATCTGCGGAGCCTTGCGATGAGCCTTCCCCAGTCCGGCTCTCCTCCGCCTTCGCCCCGGCTCGCCTCAAGGACGCGGCGGTTGTGAAAGCCTGCATGATCTGGAGTTTCTGCGTCGCAGTGAGTTTGTCGCGGACTTCAGGAGGAAGGCCGACGAGGATGATGTCGAGCATCTGATTCGAAAATCCCTCGACCTCCGCCATCTCTTCCTCGCTCGAATCGATGCTGAGCCCCTTCTCCACCACTTTCTTCGATGCCCGCCGAATACGGGCCAGCTCCGTGAGGGACAGCTCCCCATCCCCGCGTAGCGAGTAGGGTTTCCCGTCGATCTCGATGAAGTCGCGGTCCGGCTCCATCGTGTCCAGCGTGAGAACGTTCTTTCCCATCGTGTCACCTTACGGCAGGGCAGGGGCGGTCTGCGCGATCACGTTTCCGAACCGTTCCGAGTCGGATGCGGCGTTCGGATCCTCGAGGGCCTCGTAGACGAACTTCAGGCCCGCAGCCGTTCCTTCTCCGTCGAGAGTGATTTCGATGTTCCCGCTCTCGATGCACTTCGGAAACTGCCACTGCGTGTTCAGCCCGTCACCATAGGGCGAAGCCTCGACCCTCACGAGCACCGACCAGGTCTGCACGTCCAGGCCCATCTTGAGCCCCATGGACTTGTAGCCGGCGACGCCGGAGGCGGCCGCGACCTCTCTGACGCCGGCGAGATTCATCGCTTTGGCGTACAGCTCGAGAGTGAGATCCTCCATCGTGACTTCGATGAGGTGCTCCTCCGCTGTCCTGACCGCCTTTACCGGTCCGGTCGCGCCTGCCGTGGTGTGCTTTTTCTGAGTTTCGTTGTGCCGGATCTTCACGCCCGACGTGTTCTGGTTCCGCTTCCCGGCTGTGCCGAGTGCGACCCAGTTCCCGCCGGGGATCGCGTTGATCGCGGGGAAGGTCTCACCTTCCAGCGCGATGTACACGTCGGCGGGACATAGGATAATTTCATAGGGCTGCATTTACTAAACCCCCCTTTCATCAGCGCGCAGGATCACCTGGCGCCGCATTGCGGGCCAGAATGTCTCCGGGTCCCGCGCCTGGAATGGACCTGATGCCACCGTCGCGTTGTGCAACAGGACCCCCTCATATGTCTCACGACTCAAAGTCTTCAGCGCCTCGGCGACGGGCCGCTCCATCGCCGCGGCTTCAAAGTCAGTCTCGCCGTAGCAGACGACATCGACCTTCGCCTCTGTGATCGTGCGTCTGCTTTTCATCTCTCCGCCCGAGGCGAGAAGCACAACCACCTTATGCGGCCCCGCTTCCAGCTCCGCCTGCGGCATAGCCAGCACGTAGATTCTGCGGTCGCATAGGTCCGTGACCGCCTGCTGGCCGAGGAGGTAGCTGCGGAGCGCGGTCAAGAAGTCTGTCACTTCGCCCCCCATTCAAGTTGCCCCCGGATGCGGAGCGCGAGACTCGGATAGTGCTGTTCCGCCGAAGGGATGAGATACGGCCGCGCCTTCGTCCCGGGATGAAACACCATGCGGACCGGATGATCTGCGCCCTTCCAGAAGAGCGCCTTCTTCGTCTTCGGAAGGATGACGTGCGGCCCTGTCCCCTCCTCGACCCACCGCGCGTATTTCACCGCGAAGGAACCCCAGTAGCCGGTGAGCTGGCCTCCCGTCTCGACGGTCGGCCGCATCTGGATCGAGCCCTGCAGGATAGTGGTCTTCACGGGCACCTTGCCCTTCGCGGTAGTGACGCAGTCGGTCATCACGCTATCCATGCCCCACCTTGCCGCTCTGAGCACATCGGCCTTCACCTTGTCGCCATACCATTTCAACTCGACGATGTTCGTGGTGTCCATCACGTCATCTCGCGCAACCTGAACTCCAGGTGCGTGATGCGCGGCAGCACCGCGTCGATCCCCATGGCGGGGAGAATCACGTTGCCCGCCCGATCGAGGATCTGCTGCACCCGATCCGTCGTCTTCACGTCCGTCCCTTTGGGCACGATCATGCCCGGCATGTCGCTCGTCACTGTCCTCGCCTCACCCGCGCTCGTGTGCTTCCCGCCGCTCGATCCCGCCCAGGCATGGCATGCCACCGTGCACAACTCGCGCCAGTCGCCGTGTTTCTGCCCGAAGCCGTCGACATCCGTTGCGTAGTCCCGCTCGATCGTGACGCGGTACTTCATGCGCGAGCGCGCGGCACCGTTCATGCGAAGGGCCTCGTGCGCGCGCCCGAGATGATCTTCACCCGCTCCTCGTCGTATGCGCGCTGGCTGCGGTTGTGGTCGCCTATCGCCTCTGAGGTAGCGCCGAAGCGGTAGTCCAGATCGAGTTGCACCAGTTGCACGAGCGCCCTGTTGCGGCGATTGAGGTCCGCCGGTGTGTACGATACTTCGACGCGACCCCACCATCGATCCGATGGATTCGTACCCGTCGCCAGCCGCTCAATCTGCGTCATGTTCGGCCAGAGCTTCCAGTCGCTTGCCGCCAGGGTGGTGACTGCGGTCCCGATGGTTCCCGTGATTCCCGAGATCACCGAGGCCGGCCTGTCGAGGAACAGGAAACGCTCGCCCTCCATATTTTCCGTCTGCACATCTGCCGCATCCGGGCCCACGGCAAGCGTGAGGTCCTCGTCGGCCGCGCCAAGGATGACCTGCAGCGCGGCATCGGCGAGATCGGTTTCGATGAAGGTGCGGAGCGTCGTCAGGGTCATCGCGGTCTCTCCTCCCCTACAGCGCCGCTCCCATGAACGTGAGGCCCGTGACTTCCGAGAAGTTGAACCTCATGTCGCCGTTGCCGTCGTTGAACAGCGAGGGCGGGAACGGCCCGAGCATCACGTCGCCCGTCGTTGCCGGGATCGAGATGGTCACCTCCGCGATGTCCAACCCCTGGACCTGCGCGGGGGTCTTGCAGATCATCGAGCAGGCACCTGCTCCGCTCTTCTTGACGTGCAGCAGAGTGCGCCCGTCATTCTTCATCACGAAGTCCGTGGTGCCTACGATGATGCCCGCCGTGTAGGCGGTGGTGAGTCCCGTCTTCACGATCTTCAGGGGCGCATACCTTGTATCAGCCATCTGTCATTCTCCTTTCCTTGCGCGATCTCTACTCGCGCGGCTCGATGGTCTTCCGCTGCGGAGCCTCGACCATCTTGTTTTTCGCAGGCGGCATCACCTTCTCGATCACTCTCAACGGTGAATCCTCGGGGATGTCCGCCCCCTCTGCGTAGGCAAAGAACTTGCCCTCGGGATCCCCGACGGGGACCAGGAAAGTCTTCGCCTTGTTCCACATGAGCGTTGCAGGAGCTTTCATTCGTCGCCACCGTCGGCGCCATCTTCGCTCTTCGCGCGTTCGCGCGCGGAGGCGCGCTTGCTGCTCTTACTCGAGGCGAGCTCGCCCTCCTTGATGCCGTACTTCTGGACGGCATACTCGGGGATCTCTTCGCCCGCCTGCGCGAAAGGGAAAGCGCCTTCCGGATCCCCTTCTTCGACCACCCTGTCCCGATCCTTCGTGAGGACCAGGTTCGCCTTTGCTATCAGCATCCGTCGCTCCTTTCAATTGGCCGGGGGTCCTATGATCCCCGGCCCTTTCACTCGATTCGATCTCGCCTACTTGTCGATGTAGGCGAAGAGCAGATACTGAAGGAAGCCTGCGTTCGTCGCGTTCGGCGAGTAGAAGTACAGGGGCTCTCCCATGTACTTCGCCATGATCTGGCCTTCCACGAACGTGCGTTCCGTGCTCGCCACGGTGTTGACGTTGAAGCTCTTGAGGTCCGCGGCAACGCCGAAGATCATGACCTTCGCGCCGATGGCGACCAGCTTCACCGTGTTGGTGTGGAGGGTGAGGATGCTTCCCACGATCCCATCCAGATAGTTCCACTCCCAGGTGCCGTCGCTGCACTGGTAAGCGACTATGTCGCTTGCCGCCGCGGCGGCCCCGCCGGGATCCTTCGGCGCATCCGTGCAGGTGATGTGGTGATCTCCCACCGCGCACTCTGCGGCCGCGGTATTCCGCGAGCCCGTCCCCTCCGCGTACATGAACTGCAGAAGGTGAGCCGTCGCCGCGGGCAGGTACCCTCCTGCCACCATGCAGAGTCGCTTCCCGTCCACCGCATCGATCCCCTGCGTGATCGGGGTGTTGGCCGCCTCGGTCTTATAGGACCGGGCAAAGAACCCAGAAGCCCATGCTCCGATGTTCATAATCTTTGTTCCTCCTCTCTCTTACATTCCGCTGATTTCGCAGAATGCGCTCGGGCGGTAGTTGACCATGGCGACCCGCACTGTGGCCTTGACGCAGTCCACGTTGTTGATGAACAACGATGCGTGGCTGTCGGTCACCTCCAGCACGATCCCGCGCTTCTCGAACAGCTGGCACTGGGAGGCGTAATCGCCGACCAGCGTGCTGCCCTCCGTGATGGCATCCGACTCCACCACCTGCAGACCCCAGATCCGCGAGAGCGGCTCGTTGGGGTTTCCCAGGATGTACAGACCATCGTCGCTCCTCTTGAGCCTGATGGGCTGCCAGTCGTTGGGATGCACGATGACGGCGTTCGGGTTGGCCCTGCCGGTAACCCGCACGCGCCGCGCGGCGTCGTAGATCGCGTCCAGCTGATCGCCCGCGAGGACGAAGGTCTGCCTGCCTGCGTTCGTCAGAAGACCCGCGAGGAAGCACGTGAGACCCGTTCCGACGATGATCTGGCTGTCCAACCTCTGGCGCAGCATGAAGCTGAGCCGGTTGTCGATGTAGGCGGTGACTCCCTCCACGTCCTCCAGCTGCTGCCTGGTGACGGGGAGCCATACGCCGATCTCCTGCACCGTGACGGAGCGCTGGGTCAGGGCGAGAGTCGCCTCGACCATGGCGCCGGTGTCCTCGACGTGTTCAGCCGCGGTGTTCGTGAAGCCCGTCTCCTCCATGTACACGACGGCGGCATCGGAGGTTCTTCCGCTCGGGATCAGATCGATGATCTGGATCGGCCGCGTGGCGAACTCCACGACCTTGCCGGTGCGGAGGGACTGAGGAGCCCAGCCGGCGGCGGTGGTCATGTGAGTCTTCAGGGGGATGTCCAGCGTGACCGGCGCGCTCTGGCGCGTACCCGGCCTGTATGCCTTGAACTCCGGGGACTCGGTGAACATCTGCCCGATGCTCTTCTCTTCCCGGTCCTCGCCCTTCTTCCCCTTCGGCTGCGGGGGTTCCCTCTCCGCCCCCTTCACTGCGTGCTCGCGGGCGAGATCGAAGCCGCTGATGGAGTCCAGCTCCGCCAGCCCGTCGACCTCCTTGCCGATGTCCTCGAGCTCCTTGTTCATCTTCCGGATGGAATCGACCTTGGCTTTCGAATCCCCGTCGAGGGATTTCACCTTGGCCATGTCCAGCTCGGACCCTGCCTCTTCGAGGACCGTGTGCAGTTTCAGCTGCTTGGCCTCGAACTCCTTCCGCTTCTCAATCAGTTTTGCGGATGGCATCTGCGTACCTCCTCTGTGCGATGATTGTGTTGAAGCGCACAAACTCCTTCGTGATCTCGCTGTGCCCGCACAGAATCTGGTCGAACCCGCGAACCAGATCTTCGAAGATCGTCTTCAGAGCCGCCGCCTCAGAAAGGGTCGCCTGAGAGGGATGACGGTCTTCCGCCTCCCGTTTCTTGGCGACCTCCTGTAGCCTGGAAAGTGCATCGCGCGCGTCCTCCGCCAGAGCCTTGATGTGCTCGGAGAGAGGGCCGTGCGACTTGATTGCGAGAGTGCGGGTGCCGTTTCCGGCGCCTCGCAAGACTGGACTCACCTCGTTGACTGTGACTTTCTTCAGGATCCTGACCGTGTTTCCATCGATCGTGCGCATCTCGGATTCGATCTCGGGCAGCGAGTAGGACCATTCCTGCAGGTCGCCCACGTTCTTAATGGTCTTGTAGGTTTCAAGCCCGGCTTGCGTATCGAGGAAGAACTCGCCTTCCATTACCCCGCCGATCTCCCCATCGTCGAAGATCCGTCCTCTGCCGACAGGAAGCCCATCGTCCCACGATCGATGGCCATAGGCTCCGATGATGATGCGTTGGTCCCCGAAGGCGCCGGGCAAAGTGAGATCCCCCTGCTTGTCCACGACGTTGAAGGGGGCGAACAGAGCGCGCACCGTCCCGAGCTTGTCGTCGAACTTGAGATCCTTCAGGCTGAAGATCTTCCTGGTCACTGGCATGTCTTCACCTTTCTCCGCAGCCTCGAATGCCCCGTCGTGATCTTTGCAGTGCGCCCGTGCATCTTTGGCGCTCCATACTTTCTCCGGGTACCGCATGGCCTGGATCTCGCTCTTGCCTTCCTTGATCCCGTAGATCACGTCGATGCACTTGTCCTCGTGTTTGATCTCGCAATTCTTCCGCGCGAACTTGTCATAGTCGCTGGGGTTGTGAAGCCGGCAACTGTGCTCATTAGGATACGGAATGGCTTTATTCTCCCTTCACCCTATCCGTTCGGATTATCGTGGAGCTATGTTCGGAATCGTGTTCGGATTGGTATCTGGGCGGCGTCGAGGATGAGGGGCTCGAGGCTTACTGTATGTTGGGGCAGACGGTGAACTTGTCCTCGTCGCTATGGCGCTTCCAGGTGGGCGTCTCGCAATACGCCTGCACCGCCCATACCCCCCCCACATCGAGATCTGTTGCTAATGTCGTTGTGGACTTCAATCTTGTGCCGTCGATCGTATTCACCCATTCCCCGACTGTGCCATTCGGCTTGCGATAGAAAAGCTGATGGACCGTGGCCGTGGACAAGTCCTCGCCGGTGTCGAAGATGATCTCCGTCCCGATGTCGCCGACGTGAGCCGCCATTAGTTCAACCTCCCCGCCACCGATACCGAATGGCCGAATGCGCCGCTCAACAGGATGCTACTCGCGCCGAAACCTCCCGCCACCGATACCGAATGGCCGAATGCGCCCGATAGAAGCACGATCTCGCGGATCACGGCGACGAGAGCGGCAGAGGCGATGTCAAACCCGAAGCAGACGAAGCGAACTCGCTCCGTATCGCTCAGCCCTACCCCCGAGGCCGCCATGTTCGAGAACTCGTCTATCCTCACGATGCCGCCCCCAGGGTCTGCGTGGTTCCGTCATCGCTCGTTGTGCGGGTTGCCAGCGCCGTGACGCCGTCTGCCTTCATGGTGATCTGCTCCGTCGCGGTCTGCGTGTTCTTGTGGAAGAAGCGCGAATAGAGATGCCAGAGGAAGTTCCTTACGCTCTTCGTTGCCGAGAGATTCGCAGGCTCCGTAATCGCGGCGTTGAGTTGGTTGGATACCGCCGTCTCGACATCCGTGATGGCTGCCGCTGCCAGACCGCCGACGGCACCGGCGACGCTCGCTGGAATCGCAGCGTTCAGACTCGCCTTCTGAAGAGCGCCGAAGTCGATATTCGCCTGTGCTCCCACACTTGCATCCATGCGCCCGCCCACGAGGGCCGCCGGGATGCGCCCGTCGAGAGTCGTTCCGGTATCGGTGAGGATGGCCGCTGTATCCGCTTTCACCGCTGCGATGGAAGTCGGATAATCATCAACTTGGAGCTCGTTTGTATCGGCTAGGATTGTCGCGGTCTCAGCTTTCAGCGCGATGATGTCAGCCGCGATGTCCACTCCGGCCGCGTTCGTGATGACTGCCGCGATGATGGCATCGAGATCAGCTTCTAGAGTCGTTCCGGTATCCGTCAGGATAGCGGCCGTATCGGCCTTGACTGCCGCAATCGAGGTTGGATAATCGTCCACCTGCAATTCATTCGTATCTGCAAGAATCGCATCGATGTCCACCCCCGCCGCGTGAAGCCCATCCGTGGAAGGGACGAACGTCGAAGTATCCCCGTTGCCCAGGACGCGCGACAGGATTGTATTGTCCGCAACCTCGGTCGTCATGTCAGCCGCGCCCGTAGCGGTCAAGGCAAGGTGGTCGAGGTTGTTTGCGACAAGGGCATCGTTCGCTTCCGTTTGGATTGCAGCGAGAGCGGTCGCGTTCCAGCTCACCGCTGCATCAGACTTGGGCACCTTCGCCAATTCAGCGGCAGTCGCCAGTGCAGTCAGTCCAGCGCCCAAGGCCCCGATGACTGCGGTATCGACGAGGATGTCGTCCACGATCCCATCGAGAGTCGTCCCCGTATCAAGAAGGATGTCATCCAGAATCAGGTCAAGCCGCCCGCCGTTGATCCAGTCGGTGAGCGCTCCCATGCGAGCAGCAGTCACCTCGTTCGTGTTCGCCAGTTTCGCGTCCAGGTCCAGTCCACCAGCATCCGAGATGGCAAGTCCGCCTGCCGCGTCAGCTGCCGCGTTTGGCAGTGCGGTCAGCCCGAATCGGACAGCGTCCTGCGGGTTGTAGTTCACGAGCTGAAGCTCGGTCCCGATCACGATCATCCCGGTGACCGCGCCTCCGACCATGACAGAGGCTACCCCCGTTAGAACCGCCGCGTCGGGAAGATCGAGCCGGTAATAGCCGTCGCTCAGGTGAATGATGCCGCCGTCGGAATGTGCTGCATCCGTCGTCGCCAACGTCGCCTCTGTGATCGCGGTCACCGTCGCGCCCTCGCGCCGGTACCACATGGCGATGCCAGCGGTATTCCACACGACTCCCGTCTCTGGCGTTCCATCAGTGGAGTCGATGATGCGGACGATGACCGATTGATCGGTGGCACCCTTTAGAATCTGTCTCATCTCACCACCTCGTTCCCCCGCCGAACTGGTTCATCTGCGCCATGATGATCGGGACCACAGCCCCACCGCCAGCCGCCGCCTCGACGCCGCAACGGATACACCAGATACGACTATTGTCATCCTGCGCTGGTAATGGATCGGGATACCCCCCTGTGTAATCCGAACCCGATGTGGCCTTCCCTTGACCAGCCGACCCCGCCGTGTGACGACAATTGCAAGTTGCGCCAGCCGTCAAAGACATACATAATTTATAATTGGCCCCGCCCATCAACGTCGGAGTAATGTCTGCCCCGGCGGCATTGTGGAAAGCAGTGTGTGTTTCCCAATTCAATGCATGAGTGCCAGTTATGACGGCATCGCCTTGCGCTATGAAATTGGAACTCGCATCGTAAATGGCGAGACGCAATGAACCGGAGTCCAGATCAACATAGGCCCCCAATTCAACAACGGTTTGATTGCCGGTGCCGGGACAAGTCCACGCGACACTTCCATTGCTCATGCAATAATCGCCGCGTCCGGTTTCGTCTGAATCGCCGGTCGATTTGTTGCCGAAATACTCGATCGCCATCTCTCCCCCTACTCCCCCGACAAGCCCAGTGGGCGCTTTGGGCCGACGAGTCGAGGGCGCTTGTAGAGAAAAGGGCTGAGCGCGTCCCCCACAACGTCCGACCAGCTAAGCGTCGAGTAGAGAGTAGTGGCCCCCTCGTCCGTGAGCAGCTTCGCCCGCACCGCGTAGGTGTACCGCCCGCTCGCGGGGATCACAAGGTGCATCTGTGTCGCGGCAGTCTCGCCCAGGAGCACGTACAGCGACGGGTCCTGTCTCACGCCCACGGGGTCAGCCGCCCGATACACTTGGTAGGAAAGCACGTCCGTAGCGTCGAACGGCAGGCCATCGGTCCCCTGCGTCACCGCGTTCCAGAGAAGGTCAGCCTCCTCCCGGTAGAGAGTCGGGGTGCACTGTGCGGCAAGGGCAGCTACGAGCAAAAGTGCTACGAATGTGAAGCGTTTCATGTCGTTCTTCCTTTCCCATTCCCGCCAGTCATAGCTAGCTCTTTTTGTTTCTGATCCGGTATCCCAGCGCTTGCCATGAGGACATCCGCATCGTCGGGCAACTCGCCCATGTATGGCGCTAGGGAAATCGTGCCATTGGGATGCTCGTTCTCGACCATCTGCTGACCGATCTCGAAGGTGACAATTCTTTGGTTCCTGGCCATGCATTCCTCGTCCGTCGGCCCGAGTTGCGCGTCGAAGACGAGCACGCCGCTGATGTTCTCCCCGCCCTTATATGCCTCAAGGCTTGATGCGTTCTGCGCGTACTTCGTCTCCGTGCGCGCCACGACCATCGCCCGCGTCTCGGCTGTCGCCCACGGACCCTTGCCCACCAGGTCAACGATCCTGCGCGCCAAGTCATCCGCCCCCTCGCCGAGATCGCGCCCTTCGCGCAGTGCATCGGCTATCGAATCCTTCGCCTGTTTGTCCAGCCCGATCTTGAGCTTCCTCGTCCCGCCAAGGCTCACGATGCGCTGCTCCACCGGGTCGGACAGATTCACGCCGAGACCCATGATCGAATTGATGTTCTCGAAAACGCTCTTCGCCACGAGCAGGTAGTGAGCGGCGAAGTTCACGCCCTTGTAATCGATCTCGCCCATGAGGATCGCGGCGATGCCGTCAAAGTCCTCAAGCGGATCAGCCTTCAATCCGCGCTCGCGCGCGTAATCGAGGAACTTCTCCCCCGCCTCCTCGCCGAGTGTCTTGAAGTCCTGGGCGAGCGTTCCCGTCCACTGCTTGGACAGCCGTTCCCAGTCGCGAGCTGTGGCGCGCATGAGTTGGGCAACCTGTCGTGAGGCGCGGACTTTCAATTCAGGGATTGTCCCGGCCTTCGGGGGTATGAGTGCAGGGGGGATGGGCCCGGCAGGCGCTTCACCCGCGGTCGCAATCTGAGCGGCCGGAACGACGCTGAGGCCCATCGGCAGGTAGAACACGTGATGCTCGGGCCGCGCATCGTAGCCGAGTTTCTCCCGGTACTCGAAAAGCTCCACCCCGCCTGCCATCAGCTGCCGCGTGAGCCGATCCGAGAGCTTGCCCGCATCGTCGCGCAACACGCGGACATTCGACAGATCAAAGACCATGCGGAAGAGCTCGGGCTTCTCCTCGAACTCGGGCAGCAGCTGCATATCCCACTCATCAGCCCAGATGCGTTGCATCGGGATGATGCAGTCCTCGTAGGCCATGGCCCGCATCTCCGCCATGGTGGCCCCGACCTTCGTCTGCTGCAGGCCCGAGCCGAATCCCACGACAGCCGCGGGGATCCCCAGCAGCGCGCTGACGCGCTCCTCGGAGACATCGCGCAGCCGGGAGAGATCGAGCTTTGCAACATCAAGCCCGAAGTAGTCAACCTTCGTCGGGCCGCTCATCACGAGCGGGTCCCCACGGCGCAGACCTGAGAACTGCGCCTTGATGTACGCCTTTGTTTCTTCGGGCTTATCGCCGAGTCGCGCATTCGCCTCAGCGGGGGAAATCACAGCGCCGGGCACGCCGCCATTTTTCAGCAGCATCGCGGTGAAGGTCGCAGCCTCATCATCGGTGAAGATCTCGCGCAGCAGGATGTTCAGCGGGGCCAGACCCTTCCTGATGTTCTCGGGATCGAGACCGTTTCGCAGGTGGATCACGTCCTCGACCGGGACCTTGATCGGCACGTTCGACCCGCGGCCCATCATCCGCCCCGGGGTGTACTCGTAGTAATCTATGTAGCCCTCGGCGCTCTCGGGGGTGTGCGGTTCCATGCACCAGTGCGGGACGAACCATAGCTGGATCACCTTGAGTTGCTTGTTGCGGATCTTCAGCGCATAGCCGTTACCGTCAGTGAGAAACTCGATAGTGAGCGCCATCGCAAGAGCCGAGCCCGAGTAGTATGGGTTGGGCCGCTTCATCAGCCGCGCGGCATCGTGGGAGAAGTCGATCTCCTCATCGTCCTCGCGTTTAACGCCGATCGGGGATTCGGCCATCCTCCGCGCCGCCCAGAGCACGGGCGACATGATGACGTCCGACTGGTAGCCGTTGCCCACCGCGCCTTTGTAGATGTACCTCGCCTCTCGCGCGTCGGGAGATTCATAAGACCTGAAGATCGAGAAGCCCTTGCGCAACGGCGCCCGCGAGAACAACTTCCTGATGCCGTCGAATACGCTCACAGTGCCCCCCAGTCGGACCGCGAGTGCATACTCTCCGTGGCGTAACGCACGGCAGCGATCCCATCATCCTTGAAGCCGACGAACTCATCGAGCACGTTGCCATGCTTGTCCTCGCGGTACTTGAAGATCGGGATCTCGGCGGCGATCCCCGGGCAGCGGCTGCGATGAATGTGCAATCGATGATGCTTCAGGAAGTCGATCCCGAAGCGCTCGCTCCCGGGACCCTTCTTCGATGCGACCACGCGCCAGCCGGACTGGTTCCACTCCTTGATCCGATCGGGCTCCGCGCTGTCCCCTGTCGTCGTACTGCGCTTCACGCTTTCGAGAATCTTCCGCTCGTCGAAGTAGGCGCGCGAATCCTCGATCAATTCCCCGTTCGTGCGTTGCCGTTTGTACACCTCGTCGAAGACATAGAGTTCCCCATCTTTCAATCCCACGAGCTCGAAGGCGAAGGGGTGATTGAACCCGTAGTCCTGGCCCTGGTACACGGCATCGAAGTCCGCATAGTTGAGCGGGAAATCCTCGACCACGTAATTCGTGAAGACCACGTTGCCGATCACGCCCCACTCGCCCAGCGCATAGATCTGGTAATAGGTGAGGTCCTCATCCTTGAGGCCCTCGAGCTCCGCGCGGTCATCGGGTGCGAGCCATGCATTGTCCTTGTAGGTGGTCTTCAGGACGGTCGCGCGTTCGAGCGGCAGTGGATGATCGAAGAAGCGGCCTTTGAGCCAGTGCTGCGCATCGATCGGGTTGAAGGTGTAGGTGACCTGCTTCTGGACGGCAGCGAATCCGCGAAGGCGCAGGCGGAGCTGGTGGTCGTCCGTCGGCGTGATCTGGCTCGCCTCCTCGACCCAGATGTCGGTGAGCGGGCCATTAGCGAAGGTGATCGACTTCAGTTTCTCGGGATCGTCCAGACCGCGGAATAGCATCTGGTTCCCGTTGTGCTTGCAGGTGATGGATAGCGGCATGACGGTGACGTGGAAGATGTCGCGCAGACCCCAGGCATTGATCGTCTGGTTCATCTGCGCGAAGGTGCTGTCCCGGTTGGCCTTGTCGACGCTGCGCACGCCGAGGACGTTGTGACCTTTCTTCGTCGCCATCCGGTAGACGTAGCGCTGTGCTGCGAAGACGGATTTGCCGGATCCCGCCCCGCCATAGAACACGTTGAAGCGTCGTGTGTCCCAGAGCAGCGGGTAGAATGCGGGATTGATGACCTCGGGCAGCCGCGAGAAATCAAGCGTCATCGACAGGGGTGTCCTCTGGCCGCGGGGCGGGGATGATCTCGACCACGTCGCTATGGAGATTGATGTCGGTCCTGCGCTTGCCATGCATATCGACGAGAAGCTCAAGAGCACGAATGCGAACAGAGGGAGGGATTTCCTCATCGAAGAATTTGTCAAGTTCGCGAAGAATGCGCTCATCGCCGAAGTCAGCGGCTTCAAGCATGTGTGGCCAATCGACTTTTTTTTTATGCGTCCCATCTTCCGCGGACCCAGCGTTTTCGCGCTAGCGGGCGTCACATCGGGATGGATCTTGAGGTAGGCTTCCTGAAGCGTTGCACCCCTGATGCGGGCGCGGACAAAGATTGTGTCGCTCTTGGTAAGTTTCCCGAGTCCACGTGGTCCGCTCATAGTGCCTCTCACCCTATCCGTTCGGAAGAACTCGCGGTCGTGTTCGGGTTTATGTTCGGATTGGCAATTTCCCCGGCGCGTCTGCGCCGGTACAGGGCGCGGTCGTAGGCGTTTTTGATCTTGCGGTAGGCGAACCGTCGCGCCTCAGCGCCAGGCTGGACGTGCTGCATCCCCGCGAACTTCTCCCACACCTCGACGATCACATCCTCTCGGTCCTCGCGACAGGAGAAGTGACGCCGAGCCTGCGCGTCGATGTAGCGGCCGAGCGCGGCGTCCCTCCAGAGTCTCAGCATCATTCGTCGATTCACTTCCCCTCCCGAGAGTGAACTATTCCGCGAAATAGATTCGTTCTGCCGAGTACTGCACTCCGGTATCTTTGTCCTTATATTTCACACCGATGAATGCGGACTTCGGCTTTATCTCACTTCGCACTAGGTAATGAATTTGACAGCCGCCTATCAAGATATGTTTCTTTTCGATACCCACTTTTAGAAACCAATTCGTCGACGGCCTCGCGGGATCGAAACCAAGAATGTCTTTCGTTTTCAGAACACGAATCCTTCCCCATGCAGCACGGTAAGACTGTCCATCAGGAGCATGGAACCAATTGTCGGTTGTCACTAGATACCGATCCCCGTCTTTCATTCTTCACTCTCCTTTCCCGTCGATCGCCCGCTGCACGTCCTCGATGCAGTGCGCCAGGATGACAAGTCCGCCCGAGAAATGCACCTGCTGGAGCCAGAGTTGCTGCGCCTCACTCACGATCCCGCCCTCACTCTTCACCTCGACGGCGAGCATGCGCCCTCCTCGCAGTACTCCGATGATGTCCGCCATGCCCGGCGTCTCGGGATGATTACGAGACGAATGCGTCGACCACGCCGGGATCTGCCGCCACTTCAAGTACGTGAGGATGTCGAGCTGGATCGTCGCCTCGCGAATCTCGGGCAGCGTGAGGCCAAGGTGCGCAGGACCGTGATGTCGCTTCATCGTCTCCCCCTCCCCTCAGAACGGAATTGCATCAAAGTCATTGCCCTTCGCTACTGGTTCCTTGACCGCCGCCGGCGGATCCACCATGTGCAGCCTCGCCCTCGCCTCGGCAGCGAGGCGCTCGACCTCCGCGTCGTCTTCAGGCGTCGAGTGGTGCGGCTCGATAGGCTCGTACTTCGCCGGCTCCGCAGGCTTCGAGGCAGAACCGTTTTCCCGCCACTTTCCGATCCAGTCCCACTCTAACAAACCCTTGGCGAACCAGGAGGAGGGCTGCCGCGCTTTCGCCGCCTTCGCCAGCGCCCAGGCGATGAACGTCTCGCAGTCAACGCTTTTGGCGATGAGGAGAGCTGCGATGTTCTCGAGCTCGGCAGGGGTGGTGAGGATGCTTGCGTCGGCCAGGCGTTTTTTGAGAGCGGGTACTGAAAGGGCGGCGGCGGGCGGCGTTGCGTCGGAAGAGCTGCTGCTCCCGTATATTCCCGTAGCTCCCGTAGCTCCCTCCCCGGACAATTGCTTTATCCGGTCGGATTCCGGCCGGACAATGCTATTTTCCGGCGGGATTCCACCCGGAGAATTGCTTTTTCCGGCCTGTTTCCGCCGGTAGTCCGCATCGCGTGCTTTGGTGAGCTCCTCGAGCTCCTCTTTGGTGCGGTCCGTCCATAGGATTCCGTCATCGTTATGGAGGAGATCACAGAGCTTGGGATCTGCCAAGAAGGCCACGAACTCGTCGAATTCGGACATGGCCATGCCGAGTTTTTCGGCGATCGAGCAGCGAATGAACGGCTTCGAAAGGTCCAAGCGGCAACCGTCGGCACGTCCGATCATGCCGTTCAGAGCCCAGAACCGACCCTCTGCAGGCCACCCGAAACGAGCACGCAGGGCGACGAACTTGGGGCTTTCGAAGGCATCGCAGTCATGGGTGAAGTACAGGAGGTTGTTCTTGCGGGGTCGTCCGGCCATGCTCTTACCTTTCCTCTCTCAAGCTCAGCCTCACACTCTTCCCGTCGACGCGCTCCGCCCTCAGCTCCCAGACCTTCCCCCGCAGCACGATGATCCCGTGAGTCGCGCGCATGAGGCGGTGGAATACCTCGCGGGTGAGGGTGGCGCTGCCGTGGGCGGGGTCGAGAAGGATGCGGTCGGTGAGCGCCTCGGCGACGGCGGGGGTGATAGTGGGGGTCATGCCATGGCCTCGCCCATTCCGTGGGATCCCAACCTCGCAAGCTCTCCGTCCAGATGCATCTTCTCGGCAAGCAGCTCTCGCGCCCGCGCCGGATCCGGCGCTTCCTTCTCCATCCGCCGCAACTCGGAGCCCAGCTTCTCGGTCTTCCGCCGCAGCGCTCGCTCGCGGACCCGCTTCACCCCATCGGCGATCAGCCTCTCGGGGTTCAGGTCGAACTCCCCACTGGAGGCCTTGCGAATCGCCGTTTCCCGCAGCGCGGAATCCTCGATGCGCGCGCATAAGGCCCCGAAATCGTTCTCGCCGTCCCGGAAGGCCTCCTCGAGCGCGACGAACAGTGTCCGAGCGCGCTCGTCGTCGAGGTCGGTCAAGGAGATACCGGCGTTGCGCACGATTGAATACAACTTCTGGTTAGCTGCAATTAGAAGCATCATGAAGAGGTCGGCGGAAACAATTTCCTCGCGCTGTGATGCTATCTTCTTACTGTACAATTCATGACATTCATCGCACAGAACGCATAGGTCTTCCGGTTTCTCATGCCCGAGATTTTCATAGGTGTTGTGATGGACCTCAAGTAGTTTCGTAGAACTGCAAACTTGGCAGCGCGATCCTGCACGTTTAAGGGCGACAGCCCGGGTTTCCAGCCAGTGTGGAGTCTTGAGATACTCAGAATAGTCAGCTACGTTGCTCACTTCCCTGCCCTCCCTGTCTCCGCATCCATGCGGCGCATTAAGGGTTTGCCTCGAAAAATGATCGAGCGAATCCAGGTGGTGTTTGCGCTCTTAGCAATTCCCGTTTCTCCCCGTGT
>Ga0315274_10005881_pt1 | contig 17921 bp, 15 predicted proteins | sample YL17G02_20_MG_FD_203700 | JGI IMG/M metagenome (GOLD analysis project Ga0315274, IMG submission 203700) | Sediment microbial communities from Yellowstone Lake, YNP, Wyoming, USA - YL17G02_20 | ecosystem: Environmental > Aquatic > Freshwater > Lake > Sediment | place: USA: Wyoming | collected...
CGGATTAGCGTCACCATTTATCACCGAGGAGAAGGTCCTGCTATGATATATTATGCATTGGAAAAGGAGGACGGCATGGACAAGATCACGGTCCTGTTTCTGTGCGTCCACAATTCGGCCCGGAGCCAGATGGCCGAGGCGCTCCTCAAAAAAATGGGGGGAGACCGTTTTGAGGTCTCGAGCGCCGGGCTTGAGCCGGGCGAGCTCAACCCGCTGGCCGTCAGGGTCATGGCGGAGATCGGGATCGATATCTCGCGGAACAAGGCCAAGAGCGTCTTCGAATTCATCAAGGAAGGCCGCCTCTTCCAGCACGTCATCACTGTCTGCAACGCCGAGGAGAATGAGCGTTGTCCGATCTTTCCGTCTTTCAGCCGGAAGCAGCACTGGAATTTGCCCGACCCCGCCTCGTTTCAGGGGAGCGACGAAGAGAAGATGATGAGAACCCGGATGGTCCGGGACGAACTCCGGCGCCGAATCGAACTCTGGCTCGCGGAGCTTTCCGCGGATATAAATTGTCGATAGATCTTATAGTGAGTTAATCTCTTTTATTCCTGCTATTTTTATGAGTGGATCGACTTGAGATCGACGGAAAGACATTCCTCCACGGCCTCCTGGATATTCTTCTTCAATTCTTTGAGCGTTTCCCCCTGGCTGACGCAGCCGGGAATAGCGGGGACTTCCGCCCAAAATCCCCCTTCCTCCGCCGAATGAACAATGACCTTAAGCTTCATTGAGGCTCCTTAATAATGACGCTTATCTAATCGCAATTATATCACTTTAAAGCTTGAAAAGCGGCCGGGAGAAGGGATTCTGTTTGATAAGGTAGCGTCGAGCAACTCGACGGCTTGTTGACCATCGAGGGCGCGGCCGAAACTTCGGTGGAGTTGGCATTTAATATCCCGTCCCACGAATCCGACCGCGAGGCATGAAACCGGGATATTATGGATAAGATCTCGGTCCTGTTTCTATGCGTACATCATTCGGCTCGGAGCCAGATGGCCGAGGCGCTCCTCGCCCCTTTATATCATCATTCGCGGCTAAGAATGATGGTCCGGTGACGCCTGAAATTCTAGGGATACTATGCGAATTCAGGGAACTCGGCAATCGCGCTCATTCGAACTGGCCGCCGATGGCGTTAGCCCGGCTCAGGACACTTCCACTCCGTGAGCCAGAGCATCGATCAGGATCATGGATTGGTCCTTGATCCTTTCGAACTCTTCGGGAGTGTAACAGAGGTAGTCCACGTGTTTGACGAACGGGGCTTCCTTCATGACCAGCTGCATGCGCTTAAGACGGGGCACGTTCAGGAAGCTTTCGGCTACGATGACGGCGTCGAGGTCCGAATCTCGGCCGGCATCGCCACTGACTCTTGATCCGAACAGGATCACTTTCCGCGGCTGAAACCGCTCGACGATCCGGGGCAAGGTCTCGCGCCGAAATTTTTCGATCCAGATATCTTTGGCCATTATTCGATTCCCAATCCGCGCCGCCTGGTTTCCAGCGCGCGAAATATCCGCCCGGCCCGCTCGACCAACAAGAGATCATGGCAGGCTTGCCTGTACTATTTGATCGCAATCTCCCTTCGCACGACTGAAATTCTAACAGAGAGGGTCCCGGATGTCAAAATACCGGAGTTGATTCTGTTAATGGCGGCTCATTCAAACCGGCCGATGAACGATAAATTCTTATAGCTGCAGATGTCCTGTCAAACCTCCTTTTCAAATTTGATACCGGTCCAAGATTGACCCGTTCGCCGACGCTAAGTCCCGCCTTTAAAGGCGGGGACGAGAAGCGAGGCTCAGGATTAACCCTGAGCAAGCCCCGGCATTCATGCCGGGGAGTCGATGGGTTGACTTTTTTGCGCGACGGTTCTATCTTTTCATAGAAAGAACGGGGGAAATTGAACGTATCCGCAATTCGATCAATAGCGGAAGAAAGCGGGCCTTATTTTCCGCATCCGCACGATCCAGGAGCTGATGGGTTACAAAGATGTCGGCATAACCATGACCTACACGCATGTATTGCAAAAGGGAAGGCGCGGTGTCCGTAGCCCGGTCGATGGGCTTTGACTTGGCTTATACAGTCTGCATAAACCGAAGGGACCAAGCTCGGTAGAAGGAGGTAGTGCGTTGAAATGAAAGGTTTTAGACGAATTGGCAGAAGGATAGGGGAACTTCTTATGCAGAAGGGAACAGTCTGTATTCTCCGTTTTATACAGACTGTATAATCATTGTTAGCGCCAGGCAGATAGAAAGGAAGGATGAAGAATGACCCACTGGATCGTGAGTTCTAAACACTCTCGGGATGAAACGACCAAGGATTGGGGCTCGAAATGGACTACAGATAGTTTTCTGCGAAACCGGAAGTTCTATCCGACTCATCGTAAAGAGGGGTTCTCAGCGGGAGATCGCTGCCTATTGAAGGTCTTGACATCGCAGGACTTTGTCGGCGACTTCAGGATAGCATCGACTTCTCACGTTGATTCTGAGGATCATATCTACTACGAATTGAGTGATGTCAACGAGTGGGAGTTTCCGGTTAACCAACACCTCCTTCCCAAGAAGTACACTGACCAACTAAGCCGCAGCCTCTCGACAAAGATCTCGGAGCAGGACTTTTGCGAGCTTCTCGGAATTCGCAACTTCACCCAGAACCTGCGGCTGAACTACCGGAATAAGCTCCCACTCTACATCTCAGAGAAGGAGATCGAAGAGAAAGTTGACTCAAAGAACGCGCTACGCGCGCTGAAACTTGAAATAGTCGAACGACAACTAGAAGTGGTCCCCGGCAACCGGATCGACCTCTTGTGCCAGGACCGGCACGGGGACTTGGTCGTTGTCGAACTGAAGAAAGCAAGTGCAAACGAGACAATCGGCCAATTGGCCCGTTACGTGACGGATGTGCGAGAGCACAAAGCCAAGCAGGGACAGAAGGTGCGGGGAGTGATCTTATCTCTTGATATTGACGAGCAACTTGTGAAGGCAGCGCGGGGTGTGGATTTCGACGTCGTATTGTGTCAGTTGACCTTGGGGCGCTAACAACGCGCTCAAGCACGACTGCGAAGATGCGGCGGCTTAGCGCGAGCGTTAGGCCCATTCGGCATTTTCCTTTCCAGCTGTCCTGGCTTCATCTTCCAAAGGCTATCCACGAGGTAAACATGAAAAACAATCCCGATTCCCGGCCGTTCAGCGTTCTGGTGCTGATCCTGCTGCAGTTTTTGCTGGGCCTGGGCGCTATCGGTGGCGGTGGCGCCCTGCTTCTTGCTCCCGATGGCCGGATATTGCAGATGCCGATCTGGATCCTTAAAAGTTCACCGTTTTTACTGGGGCTGGGTTAGTTCATTGGTCGCCGGCGTGATCGTTATTGTCTGGATCATTGCCCAGGTGCTCATCATCAAGGCCGTGGTTTTCGCGCATATTCTGTACATTGGCTGGGGAGCAGGGATCATTCTCCTGAGCCTGCTGCCGTCCGTTCGTAGCCACTACCGGGTTTCCGTAAGAACATTGTATACCAAAAAACCGTAAGGACATCGTGAACCATTTTGGCTATCGCCTAAACTTCTTCCGAGATCATTCGGAAGGAGTCGATGGCGATGAAAGAACGCTGGGAATATGAGATCCGTCTCAAAGCGATTCGAATCTATGAGGAGACAGGTCGATTCTGCCGGACGCTGGAGACAGTCCGTCGAAGTCGAGGGTGGCTGGCGAAGTGGATTCACCGATACAAGGCCTTTGGCCTCGACGGTCTTCGGGACCAAAGCCGCGTTCCGAAACATGTCCGGAATAGAACTCGAGAGCCGCTCGTCCGCAAGATCTTGGCTCTCCGCGACGAGCTGGCAGCCCATAAGACCCGTCGGGCGGCTTTCGCCGGAATCGGCGCCGAGACGATCCATTTCGAGCTCCAGCGACGGGGCATCCGTAGGCTTCCCGCCATCTCGACCATCGAGAAGATCCTGTCCCGGGCCGGCAAAACGAAAAAGGTCAAAGCCCAACGCCTTGCCGGCGGCCCCCCTTATCCTCACTTCAGAGCTCGCAGGATGGGCGATCTTCAGCAAACCGACCTGGTCGGGCCTCGATACCTGCGGGGGCCTCGGGGGGTCACTCGCTTCTACTCCTTCCACACCATCGATGTCGTCGGACAAACAGCCTCGGCCAACCAGTTCCCCGATAAGCAGACGATCTCGCTCTGCCGCCATCTCGTTGATTCCTGGCGCTTTATGGGACTGCCCCGGGTCTCCCAGATGGACAACGAGATGTCCGCTTCGGGAGGAGGACGCTATCGCTACAGCCTCTCCCAGGTCATCCGGCTCCATCTCCTGCTGGGAATCCATCTTCTCTTCATCCCGCCGGGAGAACCCGGCCGGAACGCCAGCGTGGAGAGCTTCAATGGGCTCTGGCAAAAACGCGTGCTTCTTCACGCGTGTCCCGATCTGCGGGCTCTGCGCCGGACGAGCGAGCGCTTCCTTCGCTACTACCACGTCCAGAAGCCCAGCCGAAGCCTCACCCTGGCCGACCACGGGACCCGGTTCCCCGGAGTTCTTCGCGATCGGACCTGGACGACCCTCCGCCATCTCCCGGACGGCTTCTCTCTCGATCCTTACATCGATGCCCGCGGGCACCTGGTTCTTCCAATCGCCAAGGGTCGCGTCTCGTTCGTCCGCAAGGTCGACAGTCACGGCTGTATCGAGTTCAACGGGGCCGAATACTTCATCCGCCGGAAACTGGAAAGGCAATACGTCGTGGCCACGCTCTCCACGCATCACAGGAGAGTCTTCATCAAGCATGAGGGTAGGCTCATCAAATCGGTCCCGTTCCCCTTCACAGGAAGGGTTATCGGTCCCCTCTGCTGAGGCACGAACAGTATACGATGTCCTTACGGTTCCACGCATTAAGAATCAGTTCACGATGTCCTTACGGCTACCAACTACCGGCGTAAAATCTGATTTCCTTTTGTAATATCTAACGTTGCTCCTCCATGCTCTGTGAATTCTCGCCTCCCCTCGTCATCCGGCTGGCTGTTGGGCCGGTTAACGGTTGTCGTTGGAACGAACGGAAGATGTAGTTGTTCGGCTGACATCGATGGAAAGCCTATTTCCTAACGGCGGCCGGGCCCTCCGCGCCGAGCTTGAGGGTCATCCGGCCGTCCGCGTCCGGCTCGAACCGGAGCCGCTTACAGGGCCTGAGGCCTCTTTTTCCACATGTAGATGTTGCCCAGGAACGCCCGGACGCTGTCTTCGAAAAGTCATTGACTTTTTATTACAGCGGTTCTATCATCTCATCGAAAGAATGGGGGAAATTGAACATCAATCTACACGCAAATATTGAATAAGGAGGAGAGCTGTGTCCGCAGCCCGGTCGATGGCCTTTGATTCGGCTTATACAGTCTGTATAAGCCGACGAGATCTAAAACGGTAGAAGGAGGCAGCAAGTTGGAATGAAAAGTTATAGACGAATTGGCAGAAAGATAGAGAAACTTCTTATACAGAAGGGAATAATCTGTGTTCTCCGTCTTATACAGACTGTATAATCATTGTTAGATCGCGCAATCGGAGAGCACCCATGGCCGAGAAGAAGTCGACAAAGCAGATCCTTCAGCGAGCTGAAGAAACGCTCTACACGGCATCGCTCGGACTTGAGCATGTCAAGGGCAAAGATCCCCGTGCCAGGGTTGCTGGCTTGCGAAACGTCGTGGTGTTCGGTCGGGCGGTAACGAACGTACTTCAGAATCTGCGGTCGGTTGAGCCTGAATTTGATGAGTGGTACGCCCCTCACGTCGAGGCGATGAGTCGAGACGAGCTTATGAGTTTCTTCTATCAACTCCGCTCAGAGATACTCAAGCAGGGTGCCCTGGCTATCTCTTCGAGCATGACGCTCAGTGGAGATCCAATGGCTGTCTTTCGCCACTTTAAGCCACCGCCTCGTGCCAAGGCCTTCTTTATCGGCGACAACATTGGTGGCAGTGGTTGGGAAGTCGAAACAGAAGACGGTGCAGTTGAAAAGTACTACGTGCAACTTCCTTCAGCGTTGCCCGGCCTCAGTGTTGATATGAACATTCACTTGCAGGGAGCACCGGAGGAATTACAACGAGTACCCGCGCCCGATCTCTGCGAAGCGTATCTCGACAAGCTTTCTGCGTTAGTAAAGGAAGCCAAGGCGCGCTTCTTGAAACATGCGATCTAACCAAGGCATCCAGACAGACGCGGCGCAAGCGCCGCGCCGCTGATGCCTAGCGTTGTTAGACCGCACCCACAAAGGAGGAAGGCATGGCGTACAAGCGGCCACTTCACCCGCCCGAACCAAAGGTACTGGTGCCACTGTTCGAGGGGGCGATCAAGAGCCTGGTCCATCGATTCAGGAATCACCCTTACGCCTTCTACACTGAAACAGACATGCACTGCTACCTCTACCACCGTTTGTATACTGGTGGCCTTCTGAATGGCCTCTATCGTACGTCCGAGGGCCGCGACACGATTCTCCTGCACAAGGAGTATCCCACCGTGGCGCGGTACGACCGGCTGCCAGATGGAAGGCTCAAGGAGTCGGGCCAGGGCCGTCGTCGTGGCGCCTTCGACATCAGCGTTTGGGATCCGCGATTCATCGGCCAGCGCGAGCACCGGAAGCAGAGAGTCCTGTGCGCTGCTGAACTCGCGTTGAACGAGTGTCGGCCTGGCAATCTCCATACCGTCAATGATGCCACGAAGCTTGCCGGACCCATGAACGAGATCAAGTACGGCTATCTGCTGTTCTTCGTTCGTAACGATCCCGACTACGAGCCCAACAAGGAGGAGGTCTGGGCGCATCTGTACCGCGCAGCCGAGAGGGTTCGTGTTGTCTTCGCGCTGGTTTCGGACGAATCCAAGCCTAAGCCGACGTACTTGGGTCAATGGGGTGCGGTCTAACTAACGTTTGCAGCCGACGGCGGGTTGGGCATTAGCGGCCACCCCAAGAACCCTTTCCCCGCCGCGGCTGACGCCAGCACGTTGGAACGAACGGGAGATGTAATGGTTCGGCCCACATCGACGGTCGGTTGGCTGTGAAGCTTGATGTTAAAGGAAAAAGCCTATTTCCTTACGGCGGCCGGGCCCTCCGCGCCGAGCTTGAGGATCATCCGGCCGTCCGCGTCCGGCTCGAACCGGAGCCGCTTGGAAGGCCGCAGGCCTCCGTCCCAGGAGGCGAAGACGGTTCCTCCCTCGGGAACGAAACGGAGCCGAACCGGAAGCCCCCGCATCGACATGCCCATGAGACTCGCCTCCTGATCCGCGGCCCAGACATAGGTCCGTTCCGCGGAGCCCTTTTCGCAGACAAACCGGACAACGGTCTCGTCCCGCTCCGTCGTCCGGGCCGTGCCTAAAATCTCGTGCCTCAGGATGCGGCCGTTCCGTCCCTCGATCGTCCCGGTGATTTCCCGCCATCGCTCTCGTATCCTATCGACGGGAACGCGTCCCCCGTACGCTTCGGATAGAGGCCCGAAATCGCCCGTCCTGTTGGCCGCGATGATCCGATCCATCAGCCGGTTGAGCTGCTCGAATCGCCCCGGCGGGACGGCCTCCACGGAGTGGAGGAGGGAGAATGCTTTCTGCCCTGCCGGCTCGAGGACGAGACCTCTTCCCTCCACGGCCACGTCGATCCGCCCGCCGTCCTCTGCCAGGACATAGGTTCCGACCAAAGATTTCAGGCTCTCCTCCGGCACCGCTTTCGCGTCCGGGACTTCGGGATAGGGACGGCCGCTCAGAAACCGGCCCCTGATCTTGTCCAAGAGCGAGTTCGCGCCCGGCACGTCGGCGACGACGTTTGTCATCAGGAAGATGACCAAACCGGCGTCGGGCACCATGGCCATGTCGGCGAAGAAAATGCCGTTCCCGCCGTTGTGGGTGACGACCTTGAGGCCGCCCGGCGCGGTCGCGATCGACCAGCCGTATCCGTAGAAGGTGTCGCCGCCCTCGCTGACATGGGGCGTCCAGTATTTCTTCATGGATTCGGGAGAGAGGATCTTTCCTTCCATGAGCGCGCGGGCCCAAAGGAACATATCGTTGCAGGTCGAATGGATTCCGCCGTTCGCCCTCAGCGCCCAGTAGGGACCATCCTTATCGAACGGCCGCTCGAGGATCGTCCCCCACCGCTGGTTTCCACGATAGCCTTGGGCAACCCGTCCCTCTCCCCAGCGCGGGAGGAGGTAGCCCGTTTCGCGCATCCCGCAGGGCAGGAACAGCTTCTCATGGAGGTAGGACTCGTAGCTCCCGCCCGAGAGCTGCTCGATAATGACCCCGAGCAGGCTGAAGTTCGCATTGGCGTATTCGTAGCCCTCGCCGGGCGGGAAGGCGAGTTTTTGGGCCAGGACCTTGCGGACGTAGTCCTCGCGCCCGATCGGATCATAATCGCCGATCTCTTCCGGGTCCAGGAGCCCGGAGGAATGGGTGAGCAGATGGTGGAGCGTGATCCCGGCTTTGTCGGCTGGAACGTCCTTGAAATAGGAGGAGATCGGATCCGTGACGCGGAGGCGCCCCTCTTCCTCGAGCTTCAGGATGGCGGCCGCCGTGAACTGTTTCGTGATCGATCCGATGCTGGATACGGTGGCCGGCGTCCAGGGCAGGCCGCGCTCGCGGTCGGCCAGGCCGTACCCTTCGGCCAGCAACAGGGCCCCGTTCCGCGCGACGAGGACGGCCCCGGCGAAGCCGAGTTTTTCCAGCCGCTGCAGATAATCCCGGCTGTCGAGGACGGCCGTCCGGTCCTTTTCGGGGACTGAGCCCGGGGCTGCTTCCTGGGTGCCCGCTCGCGCGCTAAGGATGATCGGACAGATCGCGATCAGCGCGATGATCCGCAATCCCGGCAGGCTTCTTTTCATCTTCTCCTCCTGGCTCCGGACAGATGACTTCACCAGTATAACATTCCCGCGGCCGAAATTGATTCGTACGTCCTTGCCGTGTCCGGCCCGTCCGTCATTGACCCGTTCGCCGACGCTAAGCCCCGCCTTTCAATACTCATAAGCCTGGAACGGCCTATGAGTACAGGCGAAGACGCCGGGGAGTCGAGGGGTTGACATCGGCCGGGAGCGGAGATACCATTTTTGGGGGAGTCGCGGGCGTCGATCAAGCCTGGTGAGGAGCGATCGTCATGACAAAAGCGTGTTCGCTGTTTACTAAAGTGTAGGTTTGACCCTGATCGGTTGACCCCGATCGAACCCTAAAAATCGAAATCGAGCAGCAGGGTGAAGAGGTTGTCCTTCGTCTGATTGACGACGCCGATCGTGCGATGGGAGTACTCGGCATGGAGGGCGATGTTCACGGCCGACCAGCTCCCTAGATAGTAGCGGACCAGAGCCGAGAAGGCGTTCAGCTGCTGGGGTTCGGCGCCGGCGGGGGGCCGGACCCAGTTGTACATCAGGGAGGCGACCAGGCGGTTGTCGGCCAAGCCGGCCCAGTCGAGCTGGGCGATTCCTCCCCAGAACTCATAGTCTTGCGTAGGGTCGATGTCGTTGAAATCTTTGTCGTCCACACCCCGGAAGGCCATCGCCTGCAGGTTGAATGTCTTCCAGTTCAGGCTCAGGCTTCCGCCCAACCGGTAGAAGTTCCGATTCTTCTCCCCGTTGGCGTCCCCTACCGGCGATACGCTGGAGTCGCTGAAATCGGTCGGCTGCCAGCCGAAATAACCGAAGACGCCGATGCGCTGGCCGGACGACTGGCCCTCGCCCGGGCCGATCGTCTTGGACAGGACGCCATAGAAATCCTTGTAGGAGTTGTTGTCGGGGTTGGCGCCGTTGCCGTTAACGTAGCCCAGCCCGTACTTGAGGCCTCCCTTGAAGCGGCCGCTGGCCTCGATCCCAAGCTGGTTGGCGGAATAATCGAAGCCGTTCAGCCCGCCGATGAAATTGTAGATCTCGAACGGCTGGAGGATATAGGTGAGCCGCTTGGAACTCAGCAGCTGGAAGGACGGCTCGAAGCGGCCGATGCGCAGGTTGAGCTTATCCTTGATCAGGTTGCTGAAGACCAGGTTGGCCGACTCGATCGCCGCCAGCTGGGCCGGATTATCGCCCGAGCCCGGGCCGTGGAAATCGGCCGCCGGCTCGTCGATACGCGGGGTGTAGACAAACAGGAACGAGATATTCTTGTGGAGGACGCCGGCCGCCAGCAGATCCAGGCCGTAGATGTGGAAGCCGGCCATGGTGCCCTTCCCGTTCTTGTAGAGGGAATAGCCCGTTGTCGTTCGCAGTGCGATCGGGACGGCGGTCTCGAAGACGGTCTTCTCCAGACCCGCCTGGCCTGGGATCTGATAGCCGTTGTCGCGGAAGCGCTGGCCGAAATCGTTCAACTTGGGAAAGGCGACGTGGCACATGTTGCAGTTGAAGCCGTATTTGCGGGCGAAGGCCGGGATGGCCGACACGCTCTGGCTGAAGAGGAGAAGCGCCGCGGCGACGCACACGATGGTGGTCAATGTCTTTTTCATGGCCTCCTCCTCACTTCGGGAGCTTCCCGGCCGGAATCGGCTTGACAGCGGCGACTTCGGGGTTGAGGCTGGTCAGGGCACGGATGAAGGCGACCAGGGCCGCTTTCTCCGTCCGGCTCAGGCCCAGCGGCACCATGAGCGGATCGAGGTTGGGGTCCTTGCCGCCGCCCCGGTCGTAGAACTCGATCAACGATTCCAGCGTTTTTTCAGACCCGTCGTGGAGGTAGGGGGGCCGCAAAGCCGCGTCGCGGACGGTGGGAGTCTTGAAAGCGCCCATGTCTTCGGGATTCTTGGTCACGGCGTAGCGTCCCTGGTCGGGATTCTTGGGATCCTTGGGCGGCACGCCGAGATTGTGGAAGCGGCCGTCGCTGAAATAGGGGCCCCAGTGGCAGGCCGTGCAATGGCCCTTGCCGTTGAAGATCTCGAGCCCCTGTTTCTCCAGTTTGGTCAAGGTCTGGTGATCGCCGCGCATATAGCGGTCGAAGCGGGAGTCCGTCGTGACGACCGTGCGCTCGAAGGCGGCGATGGCGTCGGCGACCTGCTGGACCGTGATCGGTCCCACCCCGAACACGTCCTTGAACAGCTTGACATAGCCGGGGATATCGGCGACGGTGCGGATCATCGCTTCGTGGGTATTGCCCATCTCGACCGGGTTCTGGATCGGCCCTTTGGCCTGATCTTCCAGCGAGGGAGAGCGTCCATCCCAGAATTGGAGCGGGCTGAAGGCGGCGTTGGAGACCGGGGGGGCGCGGCGGCCGCCCATCTGGCCCCTGATGCCCTTGCTGGTGGGCCCGGCGTCGGACCAGCCCATGGCCGGGTCGTGGCAGGTGGCGCAGCTGATCGTGCGGTCGCTCGAGAGGCGCGGGTCGAAATAGAGCATCTTGCCCAGATGGATCTTGGCGCTCGACTGCGGGTTGGAGGGTGGGATGACGACGGGCGGCAGCGGGCCGAGCCGCTGAGGGCCGAGCTGCTGACAGTTGACTTGGGTGATCGGAGGCGCTTTGTCTTCGGCCGAGAGCCGGAGGGCGCCCAGGCCGGCCAAGGCCAGACAGACCGGGAGAATTCTCCACCACGTTCGATTATTCATCTTTTCCCTCTCTCAAAAAAAGCATCTGACTATATAATAGCAAGATGACAATAGATTTCAAGTGCAAGCACTCGTGCCCTGACAGTCAAGCCCCGCGGGTGCATTCCCTCCCCGGTTGACTCCCCGGATTCGAATTGATATTCTCCGCTTGAATCCCCTTCGCGGGATTCCAGGGACGTTAGTCCGTGGAGTAAGAGCGAATTCCCCGCTTCGGGGACAGGCGCTCCAACGCCTGCAAAGGGTAGATCTCACGGACGCAAGTCCATGGAGCTTCAGCGGCAAGCGCGTTCTCTGAGGAAAGGAGAGTCGTCATGGGGAAAATTTCAGGGGTAAAGGAATGGACGGCGTCGGGCTGGGGTCTGGCCCTGGCCGTCGTGTTTGTGCTGCTGGCGGCGCGCGTGTCCGGCGCCAAGCCGGCCGCGGTCCGGACCCAAACCTCCCAGGCCAAACCGGCGTCGGCCGCTCCCGCCGCTCCGGCCGCCGATAAGATGAAATGGTGGACCGAAGCCCGGTTCGGGATGTTCATCCACTGGGGCCTCTACGCGCTCCCGGCCCGCCACGAGTGGGTCAAGCGGAACGAGCGGATCAAGGACGAGGACTACCGGAAATATTTCGACCGCTTCAACCCCGACCTCTACGACCCGGCCGCCTGGGCCCGGGCCGCCAAGAACGCAGGCATGAAGTATTTCGTAGTCACGACCAAGCACCACGAGGGCTTCTGCCTCTGGGATTCGAAGTACACGGACTACAAGGCGACCAAGACCCCCTACGGCAAGGACCTCCTCAAGCCCCTGGTCAAGGCCATGCGCGACGAAGGGATCAAGGTCGGGTTCTACCATTCCCTGCTCGACTGGCACCATCCCGATTATCCGGTCGACAAGTACCACCCGATGGCCGAGAACGCCGAGTTCCGCGAGAAGGCCAAGAACCGCGACGTCCGCAAGTACGCCGAATACCTTCACAACCAGGTCCGCGAGCTCCTGACCGAGTTCGGCCCGATCGACTGTCTGTTCATGGACTACTCCTTCCCCGGCCCGGACGGCAAGGGCCGCGCCGACTGGCAGTCCGAGAAGCTCATCAAGATGATCCGCGAGCTCCAACCCAACATCATCGTCGACGACCGGCTCGACCTCCTGGACGTCCCGGGCGGCTGGGACTACCGGACGCCCGAGCAGTTCATGCCGCGCGGCTGGGTCACCGTCGCCGGGAAGCGCGTCCCCTGGGAGACCTGCCAGACCTTCTCCGGCTCCTGGGGTTACCACCGGGACGAGGCGACCTGGAAAAGCGTCCGCCAGCTCATCGTCATGCTTGCCGAGACGGTCAGCAAGGGCGGGAACCTCCTCCTCAACGTCGGGCCGACCGGTCGCGGCGCCTTCGACGACCGGGCCCTGGAACGGCTCGAGGGGATGGGCCGCTGGTTGAAGCTCCACGGCCGCTCGATCTACGGCTGTACCCAGGCCCCGCCCGAGTTCCCCAAACCCGCCAACTGCCTCCTGACCTGGAATCCGGAGGCCAATCGCCTTTACGTCCACGTCCTCGAGTGGCCGATGGGCGTCCTGGCCCTCGACGGCTTGGCGGGCCGCGTCGAGTACGCCCAGCTTCTCAACGACGCTTCCGAGGTCAAGTTCAGCGAGGAGACGGACGCGTCCGGTTTCATGGCCGGCGAGCGCGAAGAGGGGGCCCGCAACGCGGTCATCTTACGGCTCCCCGTTTTGAAACCGGCCGTCGAGGTCCCGGTCATCGAACTCTACCTGAAATGATCCGTATGAATATCCGATAGCCGGCGCTCGAGGAGGGCGGACCATGAAAGCGCGGATCAGCATCACCGGAAAGATCGCGGCGGCCGTCGGCCTGGCCGTTTTATTCGCGGGCCTGGCCGGTCCCTTAGCTGCCGAGACCAAGAACTTTTATTTTCCCGAGGTCCGGATCCGGATCGACGTCCGCGAGGACGGCTCATTCGCGGTTGACGAATTCCGGACCTATGAGTTCCGAGGACGGTTCTCTTGGGCGGCGCTCTGGATCCCGCTCCGGGTCGACCGCGAAGGCTACCTTTACGACGCTTCGATCGAGGAATTCAAGGTCTTTGACGAACAAGGGACGCCGCTCCGTCTCGAAACCGGGATCGAGAAAGGGGCCTTCCAGGCCAAATGGTATTACTCGGCCCGCAACGAGCGCCGGACTTTCCACATCCGCTATATTGTAAAGGGCGGCGTCATTTCTTATCCGGAGCTGACCGAGCTTTACTGGCAGCCGATCGGGAGCGGTTGGGACAAGCCCGCTCGCAAGGTCTCGATCGAGGTCTCGTTGCCCAGGGACGTCCCATCCCGCGACGACCTCCTCGTCTACGGACACGGGCCGCTCTCGGGGTGGGCCGAGATCGTGGACTTCCGGACGGCCCGCTTCACGGCGATCGACGTTCCCTCCCGGCAGTCCGTCGAGATCAGGATGATCTGGCCGGCAGGGCTGGTCGAGGGAGTCCCGGGGACGGGGCGGACCATCGAGTCGATCAAGGCCGAGGAAGCCCGCTTCGTCCAGGATACGATCAAACGCGTTGAACGGTGGGCCGAGGATCGGGCGCGGCACAGGCGTCTGTTCGGGACGATCGCCGTCGCCTATATCGCTTGGCTCATCATCGGCCCGCTCATCTGGCTCGCGGTTTATATCAAGGTTTGGAACCGGGTCGGCCGCGATTACAAGTTCGGCGGGATTTCCGAGTATTGGCGCGAACCTCCATCGGAGCTTCCGCCCGCCCTGGTCGAAGTCCTGCTCCACGAAATGGGGTACGGCTATCCGACGCCTCGTTCGTTCACCGCGACCCTGTTCGACCTGGCCCGCCGCGGCTATGTCGAGCTCGAGGACCGGCCGACCGAGAAACACGGCCTGTTCGGCTCCAAGGAAGCCATCACGACCAAGGCGACGCTCAAGAAGGATGTCGATGCGGACCGACATCTCCTTCCCTTCGAACGCGATTATCTCAAGCTTTTCTTCGAGCGCGTGCCCGGCTGGGCGGGCCGTCCGGGGACCCAGGTCGACCTTGAGGACCTCAAGCGTTACCTTAAGAAGAAACCTATCGAGTTTCAGAAGTGGTACAAGGACTGGACGTCCAAGGTCAAGGAGGAGGCCAAGCTCCGCGGATTCATCGAACCGCAGAGCCTCCGGGCCCGGAATATCTTCCTGGCGGTGAGCCTGCCCATCGCCATCGTTCTGTTCAACCCGATCGCCTTGATCATGATCCTGGTGCTGACGCCGTTTCTCAAGCGGCGGGCCATGGCCTGGGCCGATGAGAACGAGCGCTGGAAGGGGCTGCGCCGCTTCCTCCACGATTTCTCCGACTTCAAGGAGGCTCCGCCCGAGGCCTATAAGCTCTGGGAGCGCTACCTCGTGTTCGGGATCGTTTTCGGGAGCGCCAAGAAAATCATTAAAATGCTGCCCGTCATACTGCCCGACAAGCGGGCGGCCGTTCCGACCTGGTATTACGGGGCGGGCGGCTCGCGCTGGCTGGGCTCGGGCGGCGGGATCGAGCACATGATCAAGGGGATCGAATCCCTGTCCAGCTCCATCCAGCAGGCGAGCGCCAGCGCGGCCCATTACTCCTCGGGCGGGGGAGGCGGGTTCAGTGGCGGAGGCGGCGGCGGGGGAGGGGGCGGCGGAGGGAGTGCCGGATGAGCGCCGGCCGGCCGCGGCCAGGGCTTAAAATATTGAAAAGCAGATTCGTTGGGGCGGCTTTCTGCGCTTTGTTGATAGGGCTTTCCGTCTCCTGCGGCAAGGTCAGCGAAGAGCAACGGCTCATCGACCGATTCGAGTCCATGGCCGACCTGGCCGAGGATGAGAACCTGGCCAAGATCATGGAGTTTTTCAGCGACGGATACGAGGACTTCGAGGGGCGCGACAAGCCCGCAACCGAAGAGATGATCCGGAACTATTTCGCCACCTACCGCGGTATCGTCCTTCACGTCCTGGGCGTCCGGGTGGCGGATCTCCAAGCGGAAGAGGCCTCGCTCGAAGCCGACGTCACGTTTTCGTCAGGCGCCGCCCAGGCCCTGCGCCGCCTCGTCCGCATCGCGGGCGAGTACTACAGGATCGAGATCCGCTGGGTCAAGGAGGGCGGCGCCTGGATGGCCGCCTACGCCGAGTGGCGGCCCGTCGGCCTCGACGATCTCTTCCCCGAATCCCGCGACAAGCTCCAGAAGATTCTGCCTATAAATTGATTTCTTATCAAATCCACTGAAGCTTCATGGACTTACGTCCGTGGAGCTTCAGAGATAATCCCGATTTGTCGGTTGTCTCGCGCCGGAAATGTGCGCTAAAATAGGGCTTCTCATTTTCCTTAGGAGGTCTCATGAGATTTCTTCCCCTTCGGCACCTTAAGAATAATTCGGCACTAATCGTCCTTTGCGCCGGGCTGATCCTGTCGGCTTTAAGCTGGGGATCGTTCGCCCAGGAGAAACAGGAGCCGGTCAAGACGCCCCCGGCCCAACCCCAGGAACCCAAGGTCGAACCTAAGCCCGAGCCCAATACCCAGACGGGCGCCCTGACCTCCAAGGATTTCGACCAGTTCTCCTGGCGCCATATCGGCCCCTGGCCGTTCTCGGGCCGGATCACAAACTTCGCCGTCCCGCCCGGCCAGAGCCAGACCTATTACGTCCTGACCGCGACCGGCGGTCTTTGGAAGACCGTGGACGGCGGGATCCATTTCGACCCCCTGTTCGAGAAATACGGTACGATGAGCATGGGCTATCTCGCCATTGCACCCTCAAAACCCGACATCCTCTACCTGGGGACGGGAGAGTCCATCAACGCCCGGGCTGCTTATCACGGCATGGGCATGTTCAAATCGGCCGACGCGGGAAAAACCTGGACGCCGATCGGGCTCGAAAAAAGCTTCTTCATCCCCAAGGTCGAGGTCGATCCCCGCAATCCCGACGTCGTCTACGCCGCGGCCGTGGGCAAGCTTTACGACAACGCCATGGACTGCGAGCGCGGCCTCTATAAAACCGCGGATGGCGGCAAGACCTGGGTCCGCGTCCTGGACCTCAAGGACCGCGGCGTCACGGACTTCGTCATGGACCCCAAGAATCCCGACGTCCTGATCGCGGCCGCCTACAAGAATATCCGCCGGACCTGGACCTTCATCGACCGCCAGGAGGGGAATATCCTTTATAAGACGACCGACGGCGGCAAGACCTGGAAGCCGCTCACGAACGGCCTCCCCGACGCCAAGGTCAAGACGGGCCGGAACGGGGTCACGCTTTATGAAAAGAATCCCAACATCCTCTACGCCCGGATCGACGAGGAAATCCACCTGGGCCTGAGCGAGGAGGAGAAGGACTCCCTGTTCGGCGAGACGAGCGTCTTCGAGGACGGCTATTATTTCAACAAATGGAAGACCTTCAAGATCGCGCCCGAGCTGGCCAAGCTCGTCAAGTTCATGCCCCCGGCGGCCGACACCGAGAAGGATCTGGCCAAGAAGCTCAACGACCTCGTCAAGGACCGGGCCTTCCTCAAGACGATCGGCCTGGACTGGACGCCCTTCCTGGCCGCGGCCCGCAAGGTCTACGCCAAGTCCGTGGACAAGAACAAGGATTACACGATTCTCGACGAGATCGCCGAGGTCGAGAAGACCGTCAAGCGCGATGCCGAGAAGAAGGACCCGCACCTCAAGATCAACCGCTTGATCCTCCAGGCCTTCTTCGGGACTTCGGAGGGCATCTCCTTTAAGGACGACAAGATCATGGTCACGGACGCCGCTAAAATCAAACTTCAGGCCGACTTCAACGAGAAGCCGACCTATGACGCCAAGACGATCAAGGACGAGGCCGACCTGATTGCCAAGATCGCCGAGCTGGCCGTCGATCCCGAATTCACGACCAAGCTTAAAATCAACGCCAAGAGCGTGATGAGCACGGCGCTCAAAACTTATAAAGACAACAAGGAGCTGGCCGAGGCCTTCAAGGACAGCGAAGCGGCGGCCGAGGAATACGACCAGACCAAATTCCGCCACCGGACCCTGAACGGCGCGGCCCTCCGTCTCCTCTACGGCGGCGCCTTCGGACTCCTGGAGCCCGTCAAGAAGGCCGGCATCGTCTACAGCTCCGAGGACCAAGGCGAGACCTGGAAGCCGATGACCGAGTACAAAATGACGGGCGGCAGCGACGTCGTCAACCAGGTCGAGGCCGGCTACAACGGCCGCCTGCTGGTCGATCCCAACGACGACAAGGTCGTCTACGCCCACGAGACCCGGACGGTGATCTCCCGCGACGGCGGCAAGACCTTCAAGTTTCCCAACTGGGAGAACAAGGGGGTCCACGTCGATTCGCGGGCCGTCTGGGTCGATCCCCTCAATTCCAAGCACATCCTCAACGCCAACGACGGCGGCGTCAACGAGAGCTGGGACG
>Ga0315274_10005882_pt1 | contig 17919 bp, 13 predicted proteins | sample YL17G02_20_MG_FD_203700 | JGI IMG/M metagenome (GOLD analysis project Ga0315274, IMG submission 203700) | Sediment microbial communities from Yellowstone Lake, YNP, Wyoming, USA - YL17G02_20 | ecosystem: Environmental > Aquatic > Freshwater > Lake > Sediment | place: USA: Wyoming | collected...
CTAGGCGGGGAGGCCAGGGAGCGAGCCAGGTGGCTGGCCTGAGAACGGATTTTGCTGAACGGAATCTCAATATCGAACACCATCGCCAGGGCCATATCTCCGCTCACGGCAGTGGCATACAGCATGTAATCGCCGTCGGTGGCGTTCAGGTGGACGAAACGGGCCAGATCGCTGCCGTTGCCGCGTTCCCAATAGTGGGCGACGGTTTGGGCCAGCTCTTGGGCAGCCGGCTGTGAAAGCTGCCCGGCATAAGCCCATAGCTGGCCATCGCGGATGATCAATGCAGCCAGGGCAGACGTTTCAAGCGACAGGCGGGTAAGATGCTGGGCGGCACGCGTCACATCCTGCAGCCAGGCCGGGGCGGTTGGGGCAATCGGCTTCGATGGAAGCCGCCTGGGAGAGACGCCATCCATGGCTGAAGCGGGGATTTTCTGCGGAATGGGCGTGGTTCCCGCCGGGCGCACTCCGGCGGCCGGCTGAGCTTCAGGATGGGCTTCTCGATCCTGCAGTGCCCGGGTAACGATATTCATTAATTCTGGCAGGTAGAACGGCTTGCTCAGGTAGCCGTGGGATGGGAGGCCCGCTAGCGTGGGGTTGTTAGGATCGCTGTTGGGGGGAACGAGGATCAGGCGGATGCCCGGACGAAGCTTCTGGACTGCAGTAAACAGATCGGGCAGGGGCAGATCGCTCAGGTCCGCGTCCAGAATGGCGAGAGTAAACGGCGTGGATTGGCATTGTGCGAGTGCTTCGCAGCCAGTGCTGACGCGTGTGGCGCGGTAATTCCCCTCGCCCTCGAGCGTCAACTGGATGAGCTCCCCAAAGGCTGTGGTTGGAGAAGCGATCAGAACAAAAGTCGCCATACTTAGAGTGTATCACGGGGTTTGCCTGGCGACAAGTGGATTACAGGCGCGCTCAATTGCAGCTTACTATTCTGATGGGAATCCTTATTTGATCGAACAGGGATGAACAGGATATTCAGGATATAAATCCAGAGCATTTTGCGTGACCCACGACAGTGCGCGCAGCTTTTATAGGTGAATGCCGTATGAGAAGAATCTGGCCTTCCACCGCTTTGGATTGACAACCATCCGTGAACATGATAATGTTATTCAGAATGAATCTTTGCAGGCGATCCCTGGTCGGTTCGTTGGCATTCCTATTCCTCCTGAGCGTAACGTTTCCGGGGGGTAGGGTTTTGGCTGCGAACGAAGACGCCGCCGGACCGCAGCTCCGCCAGGCGTCTATCATTATCCCCTATGTAAAATATGAATGGTGGCTGATGTATTGGGCAGATAATCGTATTATCTGCCAGATGTACACGGACCACGAGGGCTGGCCGAATGGGGAGGAGATCCTCGCCTCGTGTGGACCCAGCGTATACAACGAGTGGCAGCGAACCCCGGCCTGCGCACAACTCGAACAGGGAGACGCCTCTTTATGCGCGGGGGTATATCTTCTGTTGATCGGCAGCCAGCCTGCGGAGAAAACCATCCTGGTCGATCTGCCCCCCATCCAGGTGTGGCTGACGCTCTCCGGATGCACCCCCACTTCCCCCGAAAACCTGTGTCCCCTGATTCCATCTTTACTACTCACCGGTGAGGAGGCCTTGCCGAACGAGCAAATCACCGCGATTCACGCGGTCCTGGATGGACAGACTTACCAGTGTAACACGGTCACCTGCACGCTGCCGCTGGCGCCCACCCCGATCGAAGGTCTCGCCGTGGAATTTTGGGCCGATTCGAGCTACGGCGATTCAAGCGAGCATTTCACCGCCCAGGTGCGCGTGGTGGACAGCGGGAAGCCCGCCAGTGAAGTCCCCACGTCGCCAGCCGGCTGGTATGTGGATGTGCTGGGCAAGCAGTGGCGCGGGGCAGAGATAGCCAGCTGTGCTCAAGTCTGGCAAGCATTCCCGCCCGTGGGGGGACCTCCTGCCTGGCTCACCACGCCCGAGGTGCCCGAGTTACTGGCGACAGATACGCCGTACTATTTCCTGGCAGGCCGGCTGATTTCACAGGGGCTGGTGGATGCCTCGGGCTGTATTGGCGGTGGACTGCTGGCCAATGGCTATGCCGATATCTGTGGGCTGGAGGCAGCCCAGCCGCTGGTGGTGGATTGGCAGAACCGCTTCGATGAGCGGATCATCGCGGTGGCGCGCGAAACCGGCGTGCCGGGCCAGTTAATGAAGAACCTGTTCGCCCAGGAAAGCCAGTTTTGGCCGGGAGCTTTCAAAGATCCCAACGAATTTGGTTTGGGGCAGTTGACGGAGAACGGAGCAGAGACCGTGCTGCTCTGGAATCCAGATTTTTACAACCAGTTTTGCTTCCTGGTGCTGAACGAGGCCACCTGCCAGAAAGGTTATCTCTACCTGGAGCAGGCTGACCAGGCCATGCTGCGCGGCGCATTGGCGCTGCAGGCCAAATCGGAGTGTAAAGACTGCCCGGCAGGTATTGACCTGAGCCATGCAGATTTCAGCGTGAAACTGTTTGCGCAAACGCTGCTGGCGAACTGTGAACAGGTGGCTCAGATCGTGTACAACGGCACCGAGCAGATCGCCGGGAAGGTGAGTAATTACGAGGATTTATGGCGCTTCACACTGGCGAATTACCATGCCGGGGCAGGCTGCCTGTCCTATGCAATCTACAGCACCTGGTCAAAAGGCGATCCGATCGATTGGGCGCACGTGTCCACCTTTTTTACCCAACCGTGCCAGGGTGTAATCTCCTATGTGGAGAAGGTAGCCAGATAAACGGGGGAATGAGTTTACACCAGGAATTACTCTAACCGCTTCACCAATTCCAGGAACTCGTCCCACTCTTCGCGGAAGAAGTGCAGGGTGACGTTATTGAGCTCCAGGTGGTAGGTGACTTCATCCGGTTCAACGGCTTTCCATACCATGAAATTGTCGGTCTCAGCGATGGTTTCGGTGGTGGGTTCAGGTGCATCTTTCGGCATTGGAATATCTCCTTCGGAAATGGTTTAGGGGGCGGGCAGCACATACCAGGGGCTGAGGAAACCGCCAAGATAACGCACCTCGAAGTGCAGGTGGGAGCCAGTAGAGTTCCCGGTGCTGCCCGTTGCGCCGATGTAACCGCCCTGGTACACATCTTGCCCGCAGTACACACTGACGGCGCTCAGGTGGGCATACACGGTCTGGTAGCCATTGCCATGATCAATCATGATCATGTACCCATAACCTTGGGATGAAAACCCGGCGAAGACGATCACCCCGCTGTCGGAGGCGTAAACGGGATCCCCGACCCCGGCAGCGATGTCGATACCCAGGTGACCTGACCAGTAATCATTGCCCGAGAGGGTGTGATTGGCAGTCGGCCAGACAAAAAAGCCCGTACCCATCGCGCCGCCGGTATAACCGCCCGGGCACGCGCCGGCCCCATAAACAGATTTGGCTACACCGGCCTGGCCGCGCGGGATAACCGGGATCAACCACTGTTGGAATTCGCGCTGCCCATCGGGGATCATCACCCACTGGCCAGGCTTGACTTCGGGACTGGCAAGATCGAGCTTGTTGCCCGCGAAGTTGACAATGCCATCCACGTTGGACTCGAACTTCACCGCCACACTTTCCAACGTGTCGCCTTCTGCCCACTCATAATAGACACCATTCACCGCAGGGACACGCAGCTGCATACCAGGCGAGAGCGCATCTGGGCTGTCGCGCAGCTGGTCGTAGTTCGCCCATAAGATGGTTTCGGGTTCCAGGTTGAAATCCTTGGCAATACTGAAAACGGCATCGCCGATCTCCACGGTATAGGTGATCGTTTCCTGGCGCGGGCGTTCGGGGATGGTGGTGTGCAATTCCGCCAGGCGCGAGATCGATTGTACGGTGCTGTCTTGTATCATGGAGGGCAAGCCGACATCCAGCTTGGCGGCAGCCGTGGAGGTGGCAACCGGCTGGGCCGCTTGAGAGGTGGGCGGGATGGGAGTGGCTGCGGCCGCGCGGCGGACACGCCAACCCAGATACACGGCAAACAGGACCACGCTCAGAGCCACCAGCCAGGCTCCCCACAACACCAGCCGGTCGCCGCGCTGGGCGGTCAGGGATTCTTTCCTGGGAGGATTACCCTCAGGTGCCGGTCTCCCATCCGGTTGGATAGGGGCAGTTCCCCCGGGTTGAGAGGCAAGTTCAGTCGGCATCTTTCCTGCTACATTTCTTCGTGTAACGTTTCCAGAAATTCCTGGTTGTTGGTGGTCCGGCCCAGGCGCTGCAAGAGCGCCTCGGTGGCGTTACCCGAGTCCATTCCAGCCCCATGCGGCGGATCGGCGACCATGTGATCGTACATGCGGCGCATCAGCCATACTCGCTGGGTAATGTCGGGGCCAAGCAGCAGCTCTTCGCGGCGGGTAGAGGAACGCTCGACTTCAATGGCGGGGAAAATGCGCCGCTCCTGCAGCTTGCGGGAGAGCAGCAGCTCCATGTTGCCCGTGCCTTTGAACTCTTCATAAACAACATCATCCATGCGAGAGCCGGTGTCAACCAGGCAGGTGGCGATAATCGTGAGCGATCCCCCGTCTTCGATATTACGGGCCGCACCGAAGAAACGCTTGGGCGGGTATAGGGCAGAGGGGTCGATACCACCCGACAGCGTGCGCCCGGAGGGTGTAACCACCAGGTTGTAGGCACGCGCCAGGCGGGTGATCGAGTCCAGCAGGATGACCACGTGCCGCCCGTTTTCAACCAGCCGCTTGGCGCGTTCGAGCACCATTTCTGCCACGCGCACATGCGAAGTGACCGGCTCGTCGAAAGTAGACGCGATCACTTCCGCGTCTACCGAGCGGTCCATATCGGTCACTTCCTCGGGCCGTTCACCAATGAGGGCTACCATCAGGTGCACATCGAGGTATTTGGTGGAGATCGCGTTGGCGAGCTGCTTCAGGATGGTGGTCTTACCGGCCTTGGGCGGCGAGACGATCAAGCCGCGCTGGCCGCGGCCGATGGGGGCCACCAGGTTGATAATGCGCGGTCCGAGGGTGTGGCGGTCAGTCTCCAGGTCAAAGCGCTCAAGCGGGAAGATCGGCGTAAGCGACTCAAAAACCGGGCGATCACGTATACTATCGGGGTCGAGGCCGTTGATCGTCTCCACTTTCAGCAAACCGTAGTGTTTTTCCGATTCGCGCGGTGGGCGGACGTGCCCGATGATCAGATCACCCGTACGCAGGTTGTAACGGCGGATCTGGGATTGGGAGACATACACATCGTAGGGCCCCGGTTGGTAGTGACCCGAGCGCAGGAAGCCAATTCCATCGCTCATGATCTCGAGGATGCCGCCGCGCACTTCTATGCCTTCTTTCTCGGCTTCGGCTTGCTGAATGCGCAGGATCAGATCCTCTTTTTTGAGGCGGTGAACGTCAGATATGCCGAGGTCCCGGGCTATCTGACGCAAGGTAGCCAGGGAGATACTTTCCAGTTCAAGAACTTTCATTTTGAGTTATCTCAAATCTCGATTTCAATTTCAAGGGGGTGGGATAGAGAGCGAGCGCCGCGTCTATTTGACGATACCGGCGAAAGCCAATCATGGGTTAGGGATAGGTCAAAGGGAAGTTACACCCTGATTATAGCATGCAAAAGAGCAGACTGCAAGTCACCGTGGGCACTTAGGGAATTTGGTACTTGACAGACGGCTGATTTTCTTGTATGATATTTATGAGAGCGCTCCCAAAATTAGACCTATCCATGAATATACGCCCCAAATATGCCGATATTTCGTCGTTTTCGGCCATTATTTGTCCCAATTCATGGGAGCGCTTCTAAAACAGGGCCCCGTTGAACCTCGAAGAGATCGCCAGGCTGAGTGGAGTTTCTCGTTCAACTGTTTCTCGGGTGATTAACAACCACCCGAGAGTTAAGCCTATAACCCGCGCGCGGGTATTTGAAGTTATTCAACGCCTGGACTACCACCCCAGCGCGGCGGCGCGGCGGTTAGCCGGAGGGCGCACCAATATTTTGGGCCTGGTGATCCCGATGGGCGTGCCGCGCCTCTTTACCGATCCATTTTTCGCGCTTTTAATTCAGGGGGTTTCGCAGGCCTGCAGCGCCAACGATCATTCGGTGATGCTGTGGGTGGCAGAGCCTGAATATGAACGCCGTACCATTCGCCAGGTTTTACAGAATAAAATGATTGACGGGGTGATCATCGCTTCGGCAATTTTAGACGATCCGCTGTTGGAAGCGTTAATGGAAGGCAGTTTACCCTTTATTCTGGTAGGACGACACCCGGCTGCCCCGCAGGTGAGTTATGTGGATGTAGATAATTTCAACAGCTCGCGTGAGATGGTCACCTACTTGCTGCGGTTGGGTTACCGGCGGATTGGGACCATTTGCGGACCCCAAAACATGATCGCGGGATTGGACCGCCTGGAAGGATACAAAGCCGCGCTGCGCCAGTGGGGACTGCCGGTGGATCCGGATTTCGCTATCGAAGGGGATTTCACCGAGGAGGGGGGCTACAAAGCAATGCAGCGCCTGCTCCCGCACCGCCCGCAGGCCTTGTTCTGCGCCAGTGACGCAATGGCGATCGGCGCGCTGCGCGCTTTGCGGGAGGCATCCCTGCGGGTGCCAGAAAATGTGGCGGTAGCCAGTTTTGATGATTTACCTTCTTCGGCGCATAGTGAGCCACCGCTCACTACCGTACGGCAGCCGATCCAACGTATGGGGGCGGTGGCGGTGGAAACGCTGATGGATATCATAGCCCATCCTGAACTGCCGCCCCGTAGTGTGATCCTGCCTACCGAGTTAGTGATCCGGGCCTCCTGCTGCCCGGCTGTATAAACCAGAAAGGAGATGATGTACAATATCGCAAACCACAACTATTCGCGGTTCTTCAACTCTATTCAGCTAAAAGAAAACCAGAACTTGAATCTAAAAGAAGGAGAATGAAAGTCATGAAACGCTTTACATTTGCAGCGCTCAGCCTGTTGGTGATTTTGAGCTTTATCATCAGCGGCTGCGCCCCAAAAGAGGTCAAACAGACAGTCGAGGTCAAGGTAGTCCAGACCCAGATCGTTGAAAAAGAAAAGATCGTCCAGCAAACACAGATCGTAGAGAAAGTGGTCAAGGAAACCTCGATCGTCGAGAAAGTGGTCAAGGAAACTCAGATTGTTGAGGTAGTTGCCACTGCAGTACCCGTGGACACGACTGTAACGGCTTCAACTCTGCCCCGCAACGAAACCCTGTACTTCAATGGTCAGCAGTGGAATGCGGTTACCTGTTGGAATCCGTACGTTGCAACCTGCAACAATGCGCTGGCTATCGGCCAGGCGGACAGCGCCCGCGTCATCATGTTCGAGACTCCGTACCTGTACGACATGCTCGACGGCAAGCAGTATCCTCTGCTGGCGGATGGTGATTGGGCCTGGAATGCCGCTATGACCGAGATCACCTTCAAGATCAAAGCTGCCGCAAAATGGAGCGATGGAACCCCGGTGACCGCGGAGGATGTCGCTTATACCTGGGCATCCCATGTCAAGTACAATACCCCTACCGGCTCTGGCAATAAAGATTACATCGACACCATCGAAGCGGTGGATGCCCAGACGGTTGTGATCAAGGCCAAGCTGGATGCGAACGGCAAAACTGTCAATCCTCTGGCAGTCAAAACTTACGTGAGCAACAACTATGTCCTCCAGAAAGCCTGGACGCAAAAACTGGAAGAGCGCACCGGCGGCGATGCCACCAAGTTTTTGGCTGATGTCGCGGAGGACGTGGTTTACTCCGGCCCCTATCACAAATTCTACGCTGACGATCAGAAGGTTGTCTTTGTTCGTGATGACAACTACTGGGGCCAGGATGCCTCCATGTGGGGCAAGCTGCCTGCTCCGAAGTACCTGGCGCATACAATCTTTAAGGATAACGCCGCCGGTTCTGTCGCTTTGGCAAACGGTGAAGTGGATGTCAGCCAGCAGTTCAATTCCAACATTCAGGTTTTGTGGCTCAACTACGGGCTGCCCATCTCCACCTACCTGCCCGAGGCTCCTTATGGCATTGGCGCCAGCCTCCCAACCGCCTTCTACAACCTGAAATCCAACGGTTTAGACCAGGTTGCGGTGCGTAAAGCCATTGCCATGGCAGTGGACTATCCCACCATCATTGCCAACGCCATGACCAACCAATCGGCTACCTTCGATCAGGTTCCGCGCTCACTCATGAACCCGACCGCTGGTGAGCAGGCCATGTACGACCATGCTGCCGTCAAGGAACTGCAGTGGGCTGGCAACGACATCGAAGGCGCCAAGAAACTCCTGGATGACGCCGGTATTAAAGATACTGATGGCGATAGCTGGCGCGAATTCAACGGGGAGAAACTTTCCTATGTAGCCACCTGCCCCAATGGCTGGTCCGACTGGCAGGCTGCGATTGAAGTGGTGGCTGCCGCCGGCAAAAAGATCGGCATTGACATCACGACCAACTACCCCGATTGGGGCGTTTATCAAACCGTCGTCACCAAATCGGATGCGCCTCTGCCCGAGGGCTATGACATCTTCATGATGTGGAGTGCCGGCGCCGGCCCCACCATGCCTTGGGGACGTATCCGCAATTTGATCGGCTCTGAATGGATTGGTTTGGCGAGCAACTGGAGCGGCAACTGGGGCCAATATAGCAATGCTCGCGTCGATGAATTGATCAAATTGATCCCCGGTGAAACCGACGAGGCCAAGCTGAAGGAATACTACACGGAATTGGTCAAGATCTACCTGACCGACGTTCCCTCCTTCACGCTCATGTACCGTCCCCAATCGTTCCATGCTGTGAACGAGACGGTTTGGACCAACTTCCCTAACGCGGATGATGGCACCATCCCGCCCGTCCCGCCGATGGACTGTACTGACGGTTGGGGTGTCGCATGTCTCTATAACATTACCCTGGTTAACCCGTAAACAGGTATCTCTAGAAACAGCCATGTCCCACGAACACCGGAACATGGCTGTTTCTAACAAAGTGACTTAAGCTGTACAGGTGCAACGCACTTGCGGGTATAGGCGGGCACAAACTGCCCGATCACCTGCCTGTGCGTTGCACCTACCCGTGAAATAATAATTCATCCATCGAGGAGGTATTGCGTTGAAAGGATACCGAAAGTATTTCCTCAACAAGGTGGCTTGGTTCTTAGTCACATTGGTGTGCGCATTCGTACTAAATTTCATCTTGCCCCGGCTGATGCCGGGAGATCCCGTGGCGGCTATCGTATCCAGGCTTGCCCAGGGCATGAGCAATGCGACCGGGGTCCAAGCGATTTATCAGCAATACGCGGACCTGTTTCATACCAACAAGCCCCTCATCGAACAATTTTTCATTTACATGAGAAATGTGGCGCAGGGTGATTTTGGTTTCTCGTTCAGCCAATATCCCAGAACGGTGGCAAGTGTTCTCAAAACTTCCATCTTGTGGACGATAGCTCTACAGTTCCCGGCGATCATCATCGGCTGGCTGATCGGGAACACACTCGGCGCCTTAGCTGCATATCTCAAGAAGGGCTTTGATAAAGTCATCATGCCCGTCAGTATTTTTGCAAGTGGTTTACCGGCATTTGGCATGGCAGTCATTATGCTGGTCATTTTTGGAGTCGGATTAAAATGGTTCCCAATCTCGGGCGGATATGGGTTTGACATGATTCCCAACCGTAGCTGGGAATTTGTGTGGTCGGTGATCGTCCATTATCAGTTGCCGTTCTGGTCGATCGTGTTGATCGCCATCGGCGGTCAGGCGATTGGCATGCGCTCCATGTCCATCTATGAACTGAATGCGGATTATGTGAAATACGGACGCTTCATGGGGATCAAAGACCGCAAGATCATCGGTTATGTATTTCGGAATGCCATGCTTCCGCAGGTGACCGGTCTGGCGTTATCGATCGGTACCATGGTCGGCGGTGCGCTGGTAGCGGAGATCATCTTTAGTTATCCGGGGCTTGGTTACACGCTCTTAAACAGTGTCATGGGACAGGATTATCCGCTGATCTCGGCAGCCACATTGATCATCACGGTGATGGTGCTGAGTGCGAACTTTATCATCGAAATCCTTTACGGCATCATTGACCCGCGCATTAAAGCGGCGCAGGCTGATTGATTAAGGAAAGATGCTGTTATGAAACATACCATTCAACAAGTTTTTCACTCTGGTAAATTTGTGGTTGGTTTTGTGATTTTTGTGGCAATGCTGCTGATCGTGATCGTTTATCCGCTGATCATAACCGATCCTCCATTAGCGATAATTGCCCAGGGTACTTTCTTCCCACCTGGGGTCTACGTGAATGTTTATGACAGCATGGGTTCCACTACATATACCCTTCTTCTGGATGATGCCGCTGCCAAGCGAATTGCCAGCAAATTGAGCAGCGACGACCGCCTTGCCATGCAGGACTGGCTTGTGGCAGACGAGATTCCTAAAGACGAGATCGATATCCAGGATACCGCAAAACTCCTGGATCAGTGGAAGAACAATTATGACCCCAAGGCGAAGGTTGCCGGGATGACCAATGCCAAGCGAAATTACTATATCCGGCTCAATGCCTCGCTCGAAGGACTTTTATCCACAGAGGGGGCGATCATTGCAGCCAAAAACGCGGACACGGGCGCCCTGGAGGAGACAGGTATCGTCAAACAATCCGATTACGTGAATATCAGCCAGGTTGCGAACGCGCGGGTGTTGCCGCTTGGAACCGATAACTTCGGTAGGGATGTGCTGACGGAATTGGTTAGGGCCACTGGCGTATCGCTGCAGATCGGTTTTGTCGCGGGTATTATCGCCACCTTGATCGGTTTGACCTTAGGATTGCTGGCGGGGTATATCGGCGGCCTGGTGGACGACAGCATTATGTTCGTCACCAATCTCTTTACCGTGATCCCCGCTTTTGTGCTGTTGATCTTGATTTCATTCAGCATCGGGCAGGGACAACGCGGCGCCTTTACCATCGCAACGGTGATCGGGTTAACCGCCTGGCCCTGGACTTCCAGGGCAGTGCGGGCGCAGGTGGTCTCGCTGAGGAATCGCGACCATGTCAACCTGTCAAAACTATCCGGGCATTCAATCGTTTACATCATCTTCGCCGATATTCTGCCTTACGTCGCTTCTTACGTGGTTATGGCGCTGATTCTGCAAATTTCTTCCGGAATCCTGACAGAGGCCGGGTTGGCGATCCTTGGGTTGGGACCCAAAACGACCGAAGTACCCACCCTGGGGCTGATGATGAACTGGGCGATGATCTACCAGGCGCCTACCCTGGGAAAATGGTGGGCGTACTTCCCTGTGATCGTAACCATCGCTCTGATTTCGTTCTCGATGAATTTGATGAATACAGGTCTCGACCAAGTATTCAATCCGGCATTGAGGGACTAGGTGGTTGATATGTCAAAAGTAATATTAGAGGTAAAGGAACTGACCACAAAGTATATTACCCGGTTTGGGGAAGATATTTACGCGGTTGACCACGTTTCTCTGAAGGTCGAAGAAGGGAAATCGCTGGGAATTGCGGGAGAATCTGGCTGCGGAAAGTCGACGCTGGCGCTCAGCCTGATGGGGTATTACTTCCCTCCGCTGCACTATACGAGTGGCGAGATCATCATCGACGGGCGTAATATTACCGGGATGGACCCGGATGACGTTCGTAAATCGATATTGGGGACGGAGATCGCCTATATCCCCCAATCGGCGATGAACGCACTCAATCCCACCCAGAAGATCATCCACTTTATTGAGGATGTTGTTCAGGCACATGATCTACCCTTCACCAAGAAAGAGATTTATAGACTTGCCAAAGAACGCTTTGAGAAATTGGGGCTTCCAGCGGAGGTACTGCAAAAATACCCCGTTGAACTTTCGGGCGGCATGAAACAGCGCACGGTGATCGCGGTATCTGTGATCCTTTTTCCAAAAGTGCTGATTGCGGATGAGCCTTCCTCCGCGCTGGATGTCACTTCACAGAAGATGGTCATCAAGATGCTGCGGAACTTGATGGAAGATGGTTTCATCAAATCGCTGATCTTCATTACGCATGAGCTCCCACTGCTTTACAACGTGGTGGATGACATTATGGTCATGTACGCAGGGCAGATCGTGGAGAAGGCTAATGCCAAAGAAGCCGTGTTTGATCCCCTCCATCCCTATGCCAAAGGCCTCATGGGCTCGATCATTGTGCCCGAAGAAGGTCTGCGGGGAATAAAACTGGCTGCCATTCCCGGTGTACCGCCTAATCTTAAAAACCCACCGGCTGGCTGCCGGTTTGCCGAACGCTGCAAATTTGCACAGACAGAATGCATGCTGCGTTCTGTCGATCTTCGTGAAGTTGAAGGCGGCCGCGCTTACCGCTGTAACTCGTCGGAAGAACAAATGAGAAGGGCTTATAAAAATGGCTGATGAAAAAAAATTATGCCTGGGCGCGTCAGGACTTACCAAGGTATTTGGGTTTGGCCGTCAGAAAACTATAGCCGTTGATCATGTGGATTTCAATTTCTACCAGGGCGAAATCATCTCGCTCGTGGGCGAATCGGGCAGCGGAAAGACCACTTTAGCGAAGATGCTATTGGGATTGATCAGCTCCACTGAGGGTGAGGTTTACTTCCTGGGGAAGAAGCGTGATATCCGTACTCAAAAGAAGAAACAGGAATACTGGAAAAATATTCAGGCGATCTTTCAGGATCCGTTCTCTTCATACAATATATTTCACAAGATCGATTCCGTGCTTTTGGATTGCATTCACATGCGCGGCGGTCGAAAGCTGCCGCGTGCGAAAAAAGTAGAGCTGATGGCAGAGGCGTGCAGCTTTGTCAACTTGAAGTTCGAGGAATTGACCAACAAGTATCCTTTTGAACTTTCCGGCGGACAGATGCAGCGCTTAATGATTGCCCGTATCTTCCTGCTGAAGCCAAAGATCCTGCTGGCGGATGAACCCACCTCGATGATCGATGCCTGTTCACGCGCCACCATCCTGGACGAGTTGATGCAATTGCGTACCGAAACCGGGATGACGGTTATTTTCATTACCCATGATATTGGCCTGGCGTATTATGTTTCTGACAGTGTCTATATTATGGAGCATGGCAAATTTGTTGAACACGGATCTGCCGATCGGGTGATTCTGCATCCGAAAGAACCTTACACCCGGCGCTTGATCAGTGATGTTCCAAAGATCTATGAAGAATGGGATCTCTCAACTGTGTAATGCATTCCTCTTGAGTTTGGATTCGAGCGAAATAACGTAATGCTCTGGAGCAAGGCCCGGTAGAAGAAGTCTTGAACAACCCACAGCATGATTACACCAAACGGCTGATGACCGATGTGCCGCGGATGCATGGGCTGGGGAGCATGCTCCAGGCTTTGTGAGCTTGCCGATGAATGGTCGGAAAATTTGGGCAAACCGGGGCTATTTACCAGCCATAGTTTGCCCAAATTTTCAGTTTATTCCGATAATTGGGGTGATGCGATAGTGAAAAATCGTTCGTAGTAACGGCTTCAACCGTTGGCACGTAAAGCGGCTAAAGCCGCCACTACAAAATCAAGGGAGAATGGTATGAAATACGGCTATTTTGACGATCAGGCCCGCGAATACGTGATCGCCCGCCCCGATACCCCGCTGCCCTGGATCAATTACCTGGGGTGCGAGGATTATTTTGGGTTAATCTCCAACACCGCGGGCGGTTATTCCTTTTTCCGGGATGCCCGCCTGCGCCGCATCACCCGCTACCGCTACAACAACGTGCCATTCGATGTCGGCGGGAGGTATATCTATATTCGCGATAACACCCTCACCCCCGGCCCCTCTCCCATCGGGAGAGGCAGGGGTGAGGGTTTTTGGTCGCCCTCCTGGCAGCCCACCCAATGCAGCCTTGAAGATTACACCTGCCGCCACGGCCTGGGCTACACCACCATCGGCTCCACCTACGCCGGTATTCGCGCCGAAACGCGCTACTTTGTGCCACTCGGTCAAAACCTGGAAATCTGGCAGCTCACCATCACCAACCAGCGCCTCACGCCCGCCGATCTCTCGATATTTTCCAGCATCGAATTTTGCCTGTGGGATGGCCTGGACGACCAGACCAACTTCCAGCGCAATTTCAGCATCGGGCAGGTGGAAATCGAAGATGAGGTCATCTACCACAAGAGCGAATACCGCGAGCGGCGCAACCACTTCGCCTATTTCGCCTGCTCTGAACCCCTGGCAGGCTACGACACGCAGCGTGACACTTTCCTGGGGCCGTACCGCGGCTGGGATCGACCCGCCGCCGTGGAACGCGGCCAATCGTTCAACTCTGAAGCCCACGGCTGGGCTGTAATGGGCTCTCACCATGTGAAGATCGTGCTCGCCGCGGGGGAAAGCCGCGAGATTCGCTTCGTGCTGGGTTACCATGAGAACCCCCAGGAGGACAAGTTTGCTCCCCCCAACTCACAGACGATCAACAAACACACCGTCAAGCCCATCATCGCCAAATACCTGAACAAATCCAACACCGACGCCGCCTTTGCCGGCCTGAGAAAATATTGGGACAGCCTGCTCAGCGCGTACCAGGTACAGTCGCCGGATGAACATACCAACCGCATGGTCAACATCTGGAACGCTTACCAGTGCATGGCTACCTTCAACATGTCACGCTCAGCCTCGTTCTACGAGAGCGGGATCGGCCGCGGTCTGGGGTTCCGCGACTCAAACCAGGATTTGCTCGGCTTCGTGCAGATGGTGCCTGAGCGCGCCCGCCAGCGCATGCTTGAACTGGCAGCTACTATGCTGCCGTCGGGCGGAGCCTACCACCAGTACCAGCCGCTCACCAAACGCGGCAACAACGATGTCGGTTCCAACTTCAACGACGATCCGCATTGGATGATCATCGCCGTCTCGGCCTACATTAAAGAGACCGGTGATTGGGATGTGCTGAACGAGAGGGTGCCCTACGATAACGCCCCTGGCAGCGAGACCAGCCTCTACGAACACCTGGAGCGAGCCATTCAATACACCCTCGACCGTCTCGGCCCGCACGGCCTGCCGTTGATCGGCCGCGCCGACTGGAATGACTGCCTGAACTTGAACTGCTTCTCCGATACGCCCGGCCAATCCTTCCAGACCACCACCAACAAAGAAGGCAATGTGGCAGAGAGCGTGTTTATTGCAGGGCTATTCGTGCACGCCTGCCGCGAGATGGCAAAGGTAGCGACCCGCTATCAGCGATTAGGCGATGCGGGGCAGCGTAACCAAATCGCTAACCGCTTCACACTCCTCGCCGATCAAATGACCCAGACCATCTACGCCCACGGCTGGGATGGCGAATGGTTCGTGCGCGCCTACGATGATTTCGGCCACAAGGTGGGCTCGAAAGATTGCGAGGAAGGCCAGATTTTCATCGAGCCGCAGGGCTACTGTGTGATCGCCGGGATCGGCCTGGAAAATGGCTATGCCCAGAAAGCGCTGGATTCGGTCAACAAGCACCTGGCTACGCGTCACGGCATCCTGCTCCAGCAGCCGGCCTTCTCGCAGTATTACCTGTACCTGGGCGAGATTTCGTCCTACCCGCCTGGCTACAAGGAAAACGCCAGCATCTTCTGCCACAACAACCCATGGGTCATGGCTGCGGAGACGATCGTCGGCAACGGCGACCGGGCGCTGGATTATTACCTGCGCATCAACCCCTCCGCCCGTGAGGAGATCTCCGACCTCCACCGTACCGAGCCCTACGTTTACTCGCAAATGATCGCCGGGCGCGACGCCCCCACCCACGGCGAGGCCAAGAATTCCTGGCTGACCGGAACGGCTGCCTGGAATTACGTGGCCATCACCCAATATATCCTCGGCATCCGTCCCACGTTCGACGGCCTGATGGTGGCGCCCGTCATCCCGCTGCGCTGGAAAGGCTTCAAGGCCACGCGCAAGCTGCAGGGCGTGACCTACCACATCGAAGTGATCCGCCAGGGACCGGGCAATACCGTTTCGTTGAGCATCGATGGGCAACCCATAGCAGGCAATGTGGTGCCGAGGCCAACCGGCGGCGAAAAAAGCGTCAGGCTTACGGCAGTTTTGTGCTAATATATGTATGAAAACCTGCTGCGCCAACACGGAATTGGCAGGGCAGTATGGTCGTACAAAGGGATGGGTTTCGGCCTGGTTGATTGGGACGGCCACGTGGTGAACGAGAAACTGGTGCAGATCGTCTGCGAGCGATAATTAAAGGCCAATTATCACTCCAGACCATCACAGGTCAAGGAGGCGCAATGCCGCGCGAGATCGAAATCTCCCTCATCTCCATTCTTTCATCCCCAGGCACCTCCGAGCGGGTGTTGAAGGAGTTCGAAACCCAGTTCGGGGTGCATGTGCAGTTCCAAAAACAAACCTGGAACACGGCCTGGTCGGAGCTGGTGCATTACAGCATCTACAAAAATGCCCCGGATATATCCGAGGTTGGCAGCACCTGGATCGGTGACCTGATCGGCATGAATGCCCTGCGCCCTTTCAGCCCGGGTGAGGTCAACTCCCTGGGCGGTGCACAGGCCTTCATCCCCTCCGCCTGGAACAGCGGGGTGGGTGGCGATGGGCTGGTGTGGTCGATCCCCTGGTTGATCGACTCGCGGCTGCTGTATTACCGTCGGGACCTGCTCGAAAAGGCCGGCATCGACCCCGCAGGTACAGATCACCTGTCTGCTGCCTTCCAAACCCACGAAGCCCTGGCAGCCACCCTGCAGGGTCTGAAACAAGCCGGGGTGGAGACACCCTGGAGTGTGCCCACCCACAAAACCCGCATGAGCCTGCACAACTCGGCCTCCTGGGTATGGGGAGCGGGCGGCCGGTTCGTCAGCCAGGATGGCCGGCGCGCTTTATTCAGTACGCCCGAAGCGCTGGAAGGTTTCAGGCAGTACTTCGAGCTGGGCCGGTTCTTGTCCCCGCAGGCCCGCGGGTTGGACGATGTCCAATCGGACCAGATGTTCTGGAAGGGACAGGTGGCCGTCACTCTGAGTGGGCCGTGGCTGCTGAACGACCCGTCCGCCGATCCGCATGTCTTAGCCAACACGGGAGTCACCTTCCCGCCGGGTGTGCCATTTATCGGAGGTTCCAGCCTGGTCATCTGGCAAAGCTCGCAGCGCTCCAGGGATGCTCTGGCGCTGGTGCGTTATCTTACCAGCCAGCAGGTGCAAAGCACTTACCTGTCTGCCGTGGGCCTGCTGCCCGCCCGCCAGGAGGCCTTCGCCTCCCTTTCCAAGACTTCCAACCCGGTCTCAGGCTTTATCAGCCAGGGACTGAAAGTGGGGCGCTCATTCCCTCTGTTCCCCCTTTGGGGGCTGGTTGAAGAACGCCTGTCCAGTGCGCTGGGTATCATCTGGCAGCAATTTTTATCTGAGCCCGAGATTGACGTGGCCGAGCTGGTCGAACGAGACCTGAGACTTCTGGCGCGCCGCCTTGATCTGGCATTGAATGGGAGATAATGAAATGGATTATTACAACTTACCTGCTCGTACCCTCAGCAATATCCACCTCAGCCTGGATTTCCTCACCCAGGCTGGGCCGCGCATCGTCCGGCTGTCGGTGGCTGGCTCCAAGGAAAACCTGCTGGCCGAGCTGCCTGAGGTGGTTCTGCCAACCTCCTTCGGTGATTTCCACATCCTGGGCGGGCACCGCCTGTGGCATGCACCCGAGGATATGCCCCGCACCTACATCCCCGACGACGCCGGGTTGACGGTGGAGGATCTGCCGGATGGGGTGCGCCTCAATCAACCGACCGAGGCCGCTACCGGCATCCGCAAGACCATGGAAATCCACCTGCAGGCCAACCGCCCGGCGCTTACCATCGTTCACACCTTGCAAAACGAGGGCTTATGGGCGGTGGACCTGGCAGCCTGGGCGATCACCCAGCTCCAGCTGGGCGGGGTCATGGTGCTGCCGCAGTTGACCGGCCCGGCAGACAAGCACAACTTGCTGTCCAACCGCAACA
>Ga0315274_10005883_pt1 | contig 17919 bp, 16 predicted proteins | sample YL17G02_20_MG_FD_203700 | JGI IMG/M metagenome (GOLD analysis project Ga0315274, IMG submission 203700) | Sediment microbial communities from Yellowstone Lake, YNP, Wyoming, USA - YL17G02_20 | ecosystem: Environmental > Aquatic > Freshwater > Lake > Sediment | place: USA: Wyoming | collected...
ATCTTTAAAGAAATTTTTACCGGCTTTTCTTCCAGCAATCTGGCTAAAGCGGAATCCAATTTATTGGCCACTAAACAAATACCCCCTCTTCCGACATTATTAGTAAAACCCTGCAACCAATCGGAAAAACTCTCTTTCCCATCAAGACTTGACAGTTGAAAACTGATCGGAAATGCCGAGTCTAAACGGATATACTTTCTGCGTTCTTGCCCCAAATATTTTTTCTTATGCATATTTACCTTATCCTTTCTAATACTATTCTTTGTTTTACCTTTCTGGCTAAATTTTCAAAGAATTTTTTAAACGCAGGGTATTCCTCAACCGTGACTAAATTATTTTTCCATACGATGTTCTCTTTACAGGATATTTTATTGCTTTTAAAATTATATTCGATATTGAATTCTAGCCAAGGGCTATCTTCAAATACATTTCCGGGTATATATTTTAGCGCAAAATTAGAGGGAATTTCAATCTCAAATATATTTTCCGTAGTATCTAAGATTTCGAAATCAAGGGCGTATTTGCGTTTATCTTTGGCTACCAAGCTTGTATCAAAGCCGGCTAACTGCGGCATTATCCTTAATTTCCCGGCATTAGTAAAATACTCCGGGCCTCCAAAGGCATAGTTTAATACTACCGGCTTATTAAGGTCTTCTAAGTTTTTTATGCTGTAGTTTTCCAATATTGCGCCTATAGAGACCTGCTGGATTTTCTCTTTTAATGCCTCTTCGATGAGCTGGGGAGGAGTATAAATTAACCAGAAGCGCTGCCCCTGGTCAAATACGCCATAAGTAAAAATCGATTTCTCCGCATTTATTGTCTCGTCCTTATTGACCTTTAAGCGAACATGCTGCTTTACCAAGTTATGCTCAGCCGCAAATATAGGAGTGCTCTGTAGTTGAAACGTATCTTCTTTGAAAACTAATACCTGGCGCCCCTGGTCTCCTGTGGGTAGGTCGCCGAAGGCACAGGTCTCAGCAGTAGGATCAAGAAATACTGTCTTATCTTTTAAAGATACCGCAGCAATACAGTGATTAAAAAGCACTGTCGGAAACTCCGGACTCAGATTGTAACAATCTTTAGTGGGGATAAGTACTGGCCAGGCGGAAAAGCCCGCTTCTTTAAGCATTGTCACTAAGAGTACGGCTTGGTCCTTACAATCTCCGTAGTTATTCTTAAATATATCTACGGCAGAATGCGGTTCATAACCTGCCTGTCCATACTCCACTGCCACATAGCGGATTTTTTGGGCACAGAAATTATAAATCGCCCTGACCTTTTCCTCTTCAGAACCGAGCCCCCGGGTTAATTCTTTAACTTTCTCCGTTATGACATTATCTGCTATTATCTTATCTTTTGCCAATGCCCACCACCAATTATAAATCTGTTGCCAGGAATTAAACGTAGAGATAATTAAAGAAGGATTTATATCCGCATTCGGCGGCATACTAGATTCGGGTATAATTTGGGGAATATCTTTAAATTGCCAATTGTAAATTAAACGGTCTTTCTCCTCTTTAACCTGAGGGCTCAAATCAGCAGAAAAATCATTGTACTCCTCGTTTAATCTCTTTATATTTAAGGTCCTCCCTTTGGGCAAATCTAAGGTAAAATTCGCAGTGATGATCGGCTCCGAGGCCTGCAAAGGATAAGTTACTCCAAAATCCTTTTTATTAATCAGTTGATTTCTGGATATCCTTAGTTTGTATTCTATACTTGCACCTTCGGTAATTCCGGGGAATGAGATTATGTACACCCGCACATTACTATAAAGCGGGAAATTTAAGTATTTGGAGACATCGCGGATATGCCGGCTGCCTACATCCACAACCGTGCCGTCAGGCTTGATGGTCCGGGCATATTCTAATTCCACTTTATCATAGGTAGAGTCATAATCTATGTGCGCCTCGGAAAAATCCTCTTTACCGCGCTCATTCAAAATTTTCACCAGATAATGTAAATAAGAAATCTGTGTGTTTCTAGGGGTAATCTCGATTTTCTCATCGCAATACAAAATCAATGCGCCGGCCTGAGGATATTTTTTCTGATCGGGAGCGCCGGATAAAATAGCGCCTATTTTAGGGTCTATGTTTTTTATATTATCGGCGTTGGTTTGTTTTTCGATAATATTGATGCGCTCTAAGGCGGGCCTTAAAAATTCTATATTTTTTATTTCTTTATAAAATTGCAGGGCCTTGTCAAAAAGATTCAATTTTTCGCAGGTGAGACCGTGATAAAATAACAATTCGTCATCGGGCTTTTGTTGCCGGTCGAAGACCTCCAAGGCGCTGGTAAAATCGCCTAACTCATAATAAGATATAGCCATTAACTTTCTTGCTTCAGAGCTATGTGTATTTTTAAAAGCCTCCACCGCTTTTTCAAAATCTTTATGTCTGTAATATAATTTCCCGAGCTTAAAGTACAACTGTTCCGAATCGCCGCCCCTAGAAATTAACTCTTTATACTGCTTTGCTGCGCGTTCATAATAAATAATTGACTGTTTATCGTATTCTTGCGCCTTCTCCAAATCATTCTTTTGAACGCATCCCGGCAAAACCCCAACTGCCAAGCAGCAAATTACTAACCAATAGTATAAGTTAAAATTTTTGCGATTTTTATAATTTAAAGCTTGCGGCTTAGGCTTTTTTATTTTACCTTCCGTATCTATAATACGCATTACAGGCTCCTTCGCTAGAGACCATGCATGGGCCAACGGGATTTTCAGGTGTGCAGACTCCAGAAAATAACGGGCAGGCCGGCGGTGAAATTAACCCTTTTAAAATATCGCCGCACCTACAGCGAGTATCGCGTAACGAGTATCGAGTAGCGAACTTAAACTTAAAAATTTTTCCCGCATCAAATTCAGAAAATTCGTTCTTTAACTTCAGACCGCTTTGGGGAATCCTGCCTAATCCCCTCCAAGAAGCATCGTAAATCTTGAAAACCCGAGAAATTAACTTTTTTGCCTGCAGATTCCCTTTTTCGGTTACCACCCGTGTATACTGATTGAAAACCCGGGGTCTTTTTTGGACTATTTGCTGTATAAGAAAACGCAGCCCTTCTAAGATATCTAATGGCTCAAAGCCAGCAATACAACAACCTATTTTATATCTTTTTACAAGAAATGCATAGGGTTTTGTGCCGATGATGGCAGAGACATGCCCCGGACACAAAAATCCATCGATCTTTAGGTCTCGCTCTCGCACCAAGGCCTGCATTGCCGCCGGGATTAGCTTTAAGTTGGAAAGGAAAAAAAGATTCTTTATTTTTTCTTTTTCCGCTGCCAAAAGCGTAAGCGCAATAGTCGGGGCAGTGGTTTCAAAACCCACTGCCAGAAAAATTACTTTTTTAGTTGGGTGTGCTTTGGCAATCTCTAAACTATCCCAGGCAGAATAAACTAAACGCACGTCGCTACCTTCTGCCCTTTGATCCTCTAAGTTGGTTTCGCTACCCGGAACTCGCAGCATATCTCCGAAACTTAAAATAACAGTATCCTTTTCTTTGGCTAAAGCAATGGCTGCATCAATATAACTTTGGTCGGAAACACAAACCGGGCAACCCGGGCCAGCAATAAGCCTCAAAGTAGAAGGCAGTAGTCTGCCTAAACCAAAGCGGCGAAAACTTTGCGTATGCGTGCCGCAAACTTCCATAATATTTATGGTATCTTCGGGCATAGTCTTTCTGATCTGTGCAGCAGCTTTTTGAATCAAATTTTTATTGCGGAATTCATCAATGTATTTCATCGATTATCCTGAGCGTCTCTTGCGCTCTCTTAGGGTTAACCTTCTGGATCGCAAATCCGGCATGCACAATAACATAATCGCCGGTTTTCACATGAGGCAATAGCTGAATATTAATGGTGCGCCTCAGCCGGCCCGTTTCTACCTCGGCAAATCTACCCTGAATACTTTTTATTTTCATGGGAATACCTAAACACATATCAACTCCTGGAATTAGCAATTACTGCCTGACCTAAGGAAATGCCGGAGTCATTACAGGCTAAATCTCTGTGGGCATATATGATAAAATCTTCCCTGTTTAATAAATCTAAACTTAAATTCAGTAAAAGTTTATTTTGGAAAACTCCGCCGGATAAAATTACTTCCTTAATTTTGTTTTCTTTGCGCAATATTAAACAAATCTTTTGAATCATTTGCGCTACGGTCAAATGAAACTGATAGGCAATTTTCTCCTTGGGCTCTCTTGCTTTTAAATCCGCAACTATCTCTTTAAATATTAATATCGGGTCTAAAATATACCTATCCTTATTTTTAATAATCTTAAATTTGTAACTTGCAGCTTGTAACTTGCAGCTTGTAGCTAGCTTCTCTAGCTCCATCGCCAATTTCGCTTCAAAATGCGCGTTAAATTTTTCTAAAATTAAACTTGCTGCTGCGTCAAAGAGCCTGCCCATACTACTGGCTAAAGGTGAATTTAACCCTGATAAATACATCTTTTTTAAAAGCCGCCACTTTTCTTGGTCTATTTTTTTGACAAAACCAACCTCCTGATTTAAAAACTCCTCCTTATATAGCATGAAAAGCCACGCTGCCGTAAGGCGCCAGGGTTCTAAAATGGCCTTTTCTCCTCCTAAAAGAGGGATCTCTTTGAGATGTGCTTTTCTCTGGAATATATTGTAGTTACAGATAAAAAATTCCGCACCCCACAAGGTATTATCCGTTCCTAAACCTGTGCCGTCAAAAGCTACGCCGATTACTTTCTGATTTTTAAGTCCATTTTCCGCCATACAGGAGGCAATGTGCGCATGGTGGTGCTGAATAGCTGATAGCTGATAGCTCCTGCCTGCCGGCAGGCACGGGATAGCTGATAGCCTTTGTGCATATTTAGTGGATTGATATTCGGGATGTAAATCAAAGGCAACGACTTTTGGTCTTTTTTTAAGAAAATATTTTGCCGCCTTTTCAAAACTTAAAAGATCCGCAGGGGTATTTAAATCCGGATGTATCGGGCTTAAAAGCGCAAGATTATCTTTTGCAAAACACACTGTATTTTTGCTCTGGCTGCCTAAAGCTAGAACAGGTTTTTTGATTTTAAAAGGGAGTTTTATTTTTTTAAATTCCATATTTTAATAAAAGGTTGTACTTTTGCCTAAAAAAATGGGCAACTTTAAAAAATTTTGCGCCTCTTCCAATAATTTTTTTTTCTACCGCTGACAAAGGCATAATCCCCATTAAGGAATTAGTTAAAAATGCCTCTTCTGCTGCGTATAAATCCTTTAAGGTAAAATTTCCTTCCTGGACTATAATATTATATTTCCTGGCCAAAGCAAAGATTACTCTGCGGGTAATCCCGCCTAAACATCCGCATGCTAAAGACGGGGTAAATATTTCCTTGTCTTTAACAAAGAAGATATTGCTTCGCGTTCCTTCGGTAAGATAACCGCGGTTGTTGAGAATAACCGCTTCAGCAAAACCTTTCTTTTTTGCCTCCCGATATGCCAGTTCATAAAGAATCCGATTAGTGCTTTTTATTCCAGCTAAAGGTGAATTTTCATTCTGCCTAAATTTAGCAATTCCTGCAGAAAAGCCCTTTTGATAATCTAAAATAGAAAAAGGCTTATAAGTTCTGGTAACAATCAAAATGTTTGTTTGCTTCTTGGCCGGCCATAAAGTTAACCTTACATAAGCATCATTCAAGCGGTTTATCTTTACTGTTTGTTGAATGGTTTGTTTCATTTTTTTGAGCGAAGAGGGGAATTCTATCTCCATCAGCCGAGAGGAGTCTCTAATCCGATGAAGATGCTGGTTGAAATAAACTATCCTATTATGATATGCACGCATGCTCTCAAATAATCCTAAACCGGATAAAAACCCCGTCTCAAAAACCGATACCTTCACTTCTTGTAAGGGCAAGAATTTACCATTAAAAAAAGCAATCTCTTCCATATTTTAGGCGGATATGGCCTGCATCATTGCTTGAGCCTTTATCAGCGTCTCCTGATATTCTGCTTCTGGCTTTGAATCGGCAACAATCCCCCCACCTACTCCAAAACAAAGCCAATCCCCTTTTTTTAAAATCGTGCGGATTAAAATATTTGAATCCATATTGCCGGAAAAACTGAAGTAGCCCAAGCAGCCAGTATATATGGAGCGCCGGCTGGGTTCTAATTCTTCAATAATCTCCATCGCCCGGATTTTAGGGCAACCGGTAATTGAGCCGCCCGGAAAACAGGCGCGTAATAAGTCTATACGGTCTTTATCCCGGTGCAACTTTCCTTGCACTGTAGCCGTGGTCTGGAGTACGGTACTGTACTCCTCTAATTGTCTTAAGGTAGCAACTTTCACAGAGCTGTAATTACACACCCTACCTAAATCATTTCTTTCTAAGTCCACAATCATAATCAGCTCAGCTTTATCTTTTGCGCTCTCTAGAAGTTCTTTTTTTAATTTTTTATCCTTTAGTCTATTTTTTACGCGAGGCCGGGTACCTTTCATAGGTCGAGTAGTAACTATATCGCCCTCTAACCTTAAAAATCTTTCTGGCGAAGAACTCAAGATCTGAAATTCTCCGGCGTCAAAATAAGCACTGAAATAGGAGGGGGAGATCTGACGCAAGCGTTGATAAATCTGGTAACCCGATAAATTCGTCTTTGTCTGAAAGGCCTGGGAAAGATTAACCTGATAAATATCTCCTGCCTTGATATATTCTTTGGCTTTCTTGACTGCCAAAAGATACTCCTCTTTAGAAAAGTTGGAATTTATTTCTTCAAAAGATGAGCTTAAGCCTTTTGTTTGAGGAAAGTTTCTGGTAGTATTTATTTTGGAAAGTAATTTATTAATTTTTTTAAAATTTGCTTCGGCAAGTAATTTAGCTAAATGGTATTTTGTTTCCGGAAAACCGTTCGAAAATATACCTAACCGATGTTTAAAATGGTCAATTATAATAACGGTATTATAAAACCCAAAGAGACAATCCGGTATTTTAAAGCTAGGTTTATTTTTCCTTTTAATCTTTTTCTCCAAGAAAACACCCAGATCATATGTCAAATAACCCACCGCGCCACCTGAAAAAGGAATGGCATCTTTAGAAATCTGAATTTGATATTTCTTAAGCAGACTTCTTAATTTTTCAAAAGGATCTTCCTCTTTTGTTTTGAAGATATAAAAAGGGTCTATGCCTAAGAAAGAATATCTTCCTAAAGAAAAATTGGCGTTAAGACTGCTGTCAAGAAAAAAACAATTCTTTTGCCTGCTTAAAACCCGAAATATTTCCAGGGGTTCTATTTTTAATTTATAGGATTTCCAGATGTAGTATGCCATCTATTCGAAATGAACGTTCTTGGTTCCTTAAACAACAATATCCCGCCAGATAATAACGACCTTTATCCTGTCGGATTTCTTTAGGCACTACTTCTCGTTCGGAAATTTCGGCATTGTAGCGGGAGAGATATTTTATTTTAAGCTTAACTCCCAAGTCTAAAGCTTCCTGTATCTTGGCGAGCTTCTGGTGATTAAGGTCATCTAATAAATTAGAGGCCAGGCCAAAAAGACTGAAAAAATTCCTGAAATCAGAGACGCCTTTCTCTTTTAAAATTTCGCTTAGTTTGTAAAATACCTCTAAGGTAAGCTCGACATCCGAAAGCGCGCGATGTTGTTGCGCCGTCTTTATGCCTAATTTTTCCGCTACAAACCAGAGGGCATAGCGCTCTAAGTTGGGCAAAATTCGTTTAGCCATCCTCAATATATCTACAATCATGGTATTTTCTAATGAATTTTGACCGATAATCTTTAATTCGTTATTTAAAAATCCTACGTCAAAAGTAGCGTTATAAGAACACAGACAACTATTTTGCATAAATGCTAAAAATTTCGGCAACACCGCTTCTATTGTTGGTGCACCACGAAGCATAACTGGCGTAATCTTATTTATTCTCTCTGCAGCTTCACAGATGCGCCGATGCGGATTGACTAAACTCTCAAAGGTAGCGATTTTTTCTTTACCTTTAAAGCGAATACCGGCAATCTCTACAATTCTGTCTCCCGATTCCGGTTCTAGGCCGGTGGTTTCAGTATCAAAGAGACTAAATTCTATTTGGTCTATATTTCTATCCATCTTGCCCTTGAATGATATAAGCGGGAATCAGTCTCTGCGGATGATAGGAAAGTTTAACTTTCTTTAAATTCTCTAATCCTGAATCATCCATAATATTTACATATTTATATTCTTTTAACTCAGTACAAAATCGGCGAAAAACGAACTGACTCAAACCTCTAATAGATAAATCCGTAATTTCATAGAGAATACAAAATGTATCTGGATTCAATCTGAAACCAAAGGTAAACGCCTTGATTTCTTTATCTATCTTGATAATTCTACCTAAACAATCCAAATGGCGATAATTATGCAAAAGAATCCGAAGACAACTTTTACTATCCTCAAGCATGCCTTGGTATAGCGGATCCTCAACTTGGCTTTTACGCTTTGACATCCAAGAATCATATAATTTCAGGCATTCGTCTTTGTGGCGCGAAGAAAAAGGCAGATATGCATGCTGATAGTGTTTAAGAAAATAATTGACGGAGGCGCGTTTGGATTTAAATTTATTGCCTCTCAATTGTATTAAGTCTGCTCGACTACAGAGATAATCGCAAAATTTACTCTTACATGCGTAACCTAAATCTTGATAAAAGGCGCGCTCTTTTTCTTCTACGTTTTCTATGCGGGACATTGCCTTTTGCGGATTAAATTTATCCATCACCCTAAAGACATCGCTGATCACTTCTGATTTTACCTCTGCGCCCAGCAACGGCAGGTACAAAAAGCAGCCCATTTTATCTTTAAAGAATATACACAGGTTATCCTTAATTATCGACCAGTAAATCTTGAAGATTCCTTGCCAAATAAAAATGTTCTGGAAAGCATAAACCGAAAGTTCATGTCGGGTTAAATTTAAAAACCGATTAAATAATTTTTTGTCTTTGAGTGTCAATTTATTTAGCTTCATGATTAAATTTCTAATTCCGAAACGTCAAGGGCGTCTTCGTATGGTTGAAAAAGTTGCGGATTATCTTTTAATAGTTTTAAATAATGAGAGGAATTTAAAAGGCTTCCTAAATAATTACTATATTGCTTAAAATTTTTTGAGTCTAACCCGTCTTTCATCAAAGGACAATGTAAATGTATTGCTAAAAAAAAATTTTCATGATGGCACCTTAAAATAAAAGGATAAATTTGGCATTCAAAAGGCCGGATTTTATAAATTTTACACTTGTTATCCTTTGGGTTTAAAAGGGAGCAAATAAAAGAATGAGTTTCTGCTAAAGGTTGGGGGATTATTCTTTTATCTTTACCAATGAAGAAAAAAGAGATTTTATTTTTTAATAACTTTTTTTGCTCTTTATCTAAAAGACGGACAGACCAGATACTGTCATTTTGGCTAAACCTACAACAACCCTGGCATTTTAAACAGACTTTGCTTGGAACATACTGTTTAATCATTTGACGGCACTACCGAGCTTCATCTTTCTTTCCGGAGTAATGATCACTATACCTTGCTCGTCCTGCGCAGCCAAGAGCATGGCTTGGCTTTCTACGCCGCGTAAACTAGCGGGTTCTAAATTATCCACCACTACAATCTGGCGGCCGACTAGGTCTTCTTTTTTATAGGAGCTTTTGATTCCGGCTACAATTTGTTTGGTTTTATCTCCCAAATCAATAATAATTACATAAAGCTTATCCGCATTAGGGTGGTCCTTGATTTCTTTGATCTGGGCTATCCTAATCTCCAGTTTCTTGAACTCCTCAAAAGTAACCATAATCACCTCCTTAGAAGTTAAATTCTACCGCCAATTCCAGCTGATAAGCAGGGTCCGCATCGCCATCTCCCCGCAGGAAAGGAGAAAATAAACTTCCCTCTATGTCAGACCTCTTTTCCTTATGATATCTCCCGGGGAAAAAGCATCCCCCTAAAAAACTAATCAATATATTTTTATTCAAACGGTAATCAATGAATAAATCCGCTTCTTTTCCTAAATCTTTTGAAAGATATTTTGCCTGGTCATTATACATACCCGCCCCTTTTGCAAAAGACCTTAAAAGATACCCGTAAAAACCCAGAGAAAGCTTCTCTGTCAACTCTAAATCGAATCCCAAACAATACATTACCAAATTATCAAAATCAGAGGCAGAGAATATTGTCGGACGTAATATGCCATAGTTTAATCCGTAACCTGTGCCCATAGCTACAATGGGACGTGCATCTACATTACTGCTAGAGATAGAATCACTCAGGTTTGTATTTAAGGGTGAATAATAACTAAAGGCCCTGTTTTTACTACTGGTTAATTTTTCATCCCGGTTCTGGACCATCTCTTTAGTCACTTTATTGCCCGAACAAAGAAGAAATTGAAAAGAAGGTACGAATTTACCCAAAGGATATGTTAAGTCAGTAAAAATAAGGTAGCCTGTATGCAATATATCTTCATAATCACTGTCACTGCTCTTTGCCTGACCAAAATTATGCGCCATCTCTAATGTCCAAGAGAAATTATCTTGGTCTATTTTGTAGGCTAATCCAGCCGTGCCCAAAATATCTCTTTTAATCGGAGCGGAAAAGGAATTATTACGCTTTCCTTCGGAAGTATAATCTATTAGAGCGCCAATGTAAGGATGAAGACAATGTTTACCCAGATTGAATTTAGCATCTGCTGAAAAGAAATTACTTGCGCCAGAATCGTATTGAATCTCCTGCTCTTTTTCCTGACGTATGCGCGGACCAAGGGGATTCTTATAGACGAGGTCTGGTCGGCAATAGTAAATCCTAAAAACGCTGTTTTCCCATTCTTTATACAGAGTGAATCCGAAATTTTCAAACCCACCATTTAAACTGAATCCGTTTCCTACTTCATAAGTATAAAGCCCGATTTTAGATCTAAAAAAATCCGCTAATGGCATATCAAGCCAGAATTCTTCTATCTGCGGCAATAATTGAGTACCGTGATATTTTTCAATAACGCCTCCTTGAGTCATCAGGGTGTTATGTATAAACAAAGGCGCATCGTAATCATAGGGGCCATTTCTTTCTAATTTTAGGTAAAATTTTGGCCCATTTTTTTTAAATTCGAGGCAATAACTCAGGTTATAATCAATTCCAAAATAAGTGACGGAATCATCTTTATTGCGATTATCTAAATCAACGACGTTTTTAAAAGTAACTAAATCGTTTCTCAAATAGAAAGCCGAAGATAAAATAAAATTATCGGTTTCTAATAACGAATATCCGAAACAGGAATTTATTATAAGAAAAACATCCCCCAGACATAATAAAACCCATCTTTTTTTAAAAATCTTTTTCAAAATAAGGACAATCACAAATATAAAGTCTTTTAGTGTTAATTGACCTCGTGTTGATGGATTAAATCCGATACAATACGAGGATTGAATTATGGTGGTTATCTCTCGTGTTGCGTAACTTTTAAAAAAGCATCTACAACTTTAGGATCAAATTGGGTATTTGCGCCTTTTTCAATTATTCTGATTGCTTTTTCTTTAGTGTATGCATTGCGATAAGGCCGTTTTGAAATCAAGGCTTGGTAAATATCCGCAATGGCAATAATGCGTGCTCCCAAAGGGATATCTTTTCCTTCTAAACCACTGAGATAGCCTCTTCCATCCCAACGTTCATGATGATAAAGGATAAAGGGGATTATGCTCTGCAAAAATTGAATCGGCCTGATAATATCGGAGGCAATTTGAGGGTGTTTTTTAATTTCGGTAAATTCCCTATCGGTAAGCCTTGTTCTCTTTAATAAAATCTTCTCGCTGATTCCGATTTTGCCTAAATCATGTAAGATGGCTGCTTGTCTGACGCGTTCTAATTCTTCTTTGGATAGATTCAAAGTCCGACCAATCTCGGTAGCATATTGCACCGAACTTTCTACGTGTTCTCCCGTATAATGATCTTTTAATTTGATGGTTTTGGCAAAGGCAAATACTGCCTCCATTAAACTCTGGTTAGCGCGCTTTGTCAGCTTTTCTATTTTCTCTTTTAATTGCTGAATGTCGGCGGTCTCTTCAATTTTTAAAGAAGCTGGGGATCTCTCCTTTTTTATATCCAAAGAGGAATAGGCACGGTTACCTCCGTCTTCTTTAACCTTATTTAATACTTTATCGGCAAAATCTACTAAATCCACCCCTTTGGCAATTTTATCTTCCGGATAAGAAGCTACTCCTAAGCTTACTTTGATTTTAATAGTATGTTTTTCATTACCGAAATTATATAAGTTGATAGCATCCAGAATTCTTTTAGCTAAGGTAGTAGCGGTTTGCCTGTCTGTACCAGGGAAGATGATTATAAATTCTTCTCCACCGTATCTGACCACGATATCGTATCTGCGTACCATTCTTTTGAGCTGATAGGCGAATTGTTTTAAGATTAAGTCGCCAAATTGGTGCCCATAGACATCATTTATAGACTTAAAATAGTCTAAATCTAGCATCACTACAGAAAGAGATAAATTGTATCTTTTCACCCGCGCAAATTCCCTTTCAATTGCTTCTGCTAAGTACCGGTGATTATAAAGCCCGGTGTGGGAATCCCGCAAAGCCAATTGTTCAAATCTGCGACTTGATTTTAGGAGTTCGGTATTTAATGTCTGTAGTTTTCTTTCTGTTTGTTTGCGCTCAGTGATATCTTCGATTACGCCATCTATCCATTTAATATGACCTTTATCGTCATATTGTGCTTTTGCGGTACAGGAACACCAGATGGGTGTACCGTCTTTTTTGCGCAAACGTAATTCTTTATCCTGAACATAACCTTTTTGTAATACCTGTTCTATAAAAAGCCTTCTGTCTTCGGGGTCCTGATAAAGATCAGAAACAGCAATCTTCTTGAATTCCTCAACCGAATTATAACCAAACATTTTCGCAATTGCAGGGTTAGCCTGAATAAAACGGCCGTGCGTACCACCGGTATTTCTATACACTCCGATATTTACATTTTCTACTAAGGTGCGGTACTGCTTTTCGCTATCCTCTAAGGCCTGCCGCGCTATCTTGCGTTCAGTAATATCTTCTACGGTTTCCACCGCGTAGCTTACCTTGCCATGATTATTCTTTACCGCAGTAGAAGTAATGCTGTATATTCTGCCATTGGAACAAGTCCCGGTTTCCGAGTAATGAATTTTTCCAGTCTTTAACGTCTTGATAGTAGGACAATATTCGCGCATCTTTTTCTTGCTGGAAGTATAAAAGCACTGGAAACAGACGGATTTTTTTCGGATATCAATATCAGGGAACCATTTTTTTAGAGTTTTATTTAACCAGATCATCTCAAGCTTCGGACTAATGATAGAAATCCCTACCGCCGCATTATCTAGCATCAATTTGATAATTTCTTCGGAAGATTGGGGAGTTTTTTTGTGTTTATTGTTTATTGCTTGTTTATTTTTCATTTCTAAAAAAGTCGCCATTTAAAACTTACGGTAGGTATGAATAGGAGTGATGGTGCGTCTATCTATTATCTATGATGCGTTGGGATATGTCAAGTTCTTCTCTTGGGCTCCTTAGTGCACAAAAATTGTCCTTAGAGATAGAGAAAGTGGGGTGGCTATAATCTGTATAAATAAAAAACTCCGTAAATTACTTACGGAGTTAATTTTACTGGCGGGCCCGACGAGATTTGAACTCGCGATCTTCAGATCGACAATCTGACGTGCTAAACCAGGCTGCACCACGGGCCCAAAGAATAGGGGCTAATTGTACTTTAAAACTCGCTGTTTTGCAATAAAATTATTCTGGTGGGCGGTAGAGGACTTGAACCCCTGACCTCTTCTGTGTAAGAGAAGCGTTCTAACCAGCTGAACTAACCGCCCCACTGGTGTAAGTATTATAAGCAAAATAAGAACCAAAGTCAATTTTAGAGCGAAGCAAATCTTTCTATGTACCGGCTAAGCGGCCCAAAAGTACGATGGTAAAGACCATTACCAAAAGAGCCACGGTCTCAGTCATGCCTAAAACCACAAGATAGTTGCCGAATCCTTTTCCTGTTTCGCCCATCGCATCGCAGGCAACTGCCGCGCATTTGCCTTGCCAGTAGGCAGAAAAACCTATGGCAGCTCCGGCAAAAGCACCTACGCCCCATAAATACTGGCCGCTTAAGGTAAGGGAAAGCATGCGATTCATCACAATAAAACCGTAGATAGTTTGGGTCAAAGGCGCAGCTACCAACGCTACCAATAAAAAGGGAGCTGTTTTATTCTGGGAGAAGTTCTTTTTCCATGCGCCTAAGGCACTCATGCCCGCTATCCCTGTACCTGCGCCAGAGCCAAGAGCTGAGAGCGCCAGCACAAGAATTGCTCCTAAATCTTTAAACTGCAATAAAAGACCCTGCTCCATGTTGACTCCTTTCCGCCTATTCTCTAAGAGGCTTATACGCCACTCCGCTCCAAGATAAACCCGCATGCCCGGAGAACTCCAGGACATTCAATCTGATGCCGTGCACTAGCACTGACATTGGCCCAAGTATTATATTTATAGTGTGCCCTACAAAAACAATCGCTATCTTTAGCAAAATATTGCTTGTGCCAAAATTGCTCGCTAAGCTATTCACGGTGTCAGCGATGGCCACTCCCGCTAACCCCACGGCAAAAAGACGCACGTAAGAAACCACGTCCGTAAAGTTATTCACCAAACTTAAAGCAACCGTGCCTAATCCTTGCCCAATCATCTTAAAAATATTTCTTTGCGGGCTACTAAATAAAACCACCAAAGACAACCCCGCGATAATGAACCATTTCCCAAAATAAGGAAAGGGGTCATTCAAAATCAGGGTTTTGGCTAAAAAGAATGCTGCCCAGAGCACAAAAATCCAGCCTATATCTGAGAGCGCCGTGAGAGACGGGGTTTTACGTGCTGCCTGCCAGCAATGCCCAAGGCTTAGATGAAAAGCGCCTAAAAAGAAACAAAACGCCTGCAGAAACTTTGTGTCATTAAGAATCGGGGTAAATGGTTTTAAGCCTGCCTTAAGGTACCACTCCTGGCCAAAAACCGTCCCGGTAAGAAGACCCCAAAATATGGCACAGGCACTGAACATATATATAAGAAAAAATAGCCGCGTATCGGTAACTTTTTGGCTGAATTTTTTATGCAGCCAGAAAGTAATAAAAAAATATACTGCGCCATATCCGGCATCGCCAATAATCATTCCAAAGAAAAGGCTTAAGAAAAGAAGAAAAAGCGGGCTGATATCTAATTCGCGGTAACCCGGTATAACTTCAATTAATTTAAAAACCGGCTGGATAATCGAAATCCAGCGGGGATTGCGAATCAAAGTCGGAACCATATCTTCTTCAGATGGCTCGCTTACCAGTATGCCCCATTTTTCGTTTTTGGCAGCCGTTAAAAGCAGATTTATCGAATCATAAGGAGCGTATCCAGTTAAATACATAATACTGCCTGTCTGTCCCATCCCCTCTTTAGCCTGCCGAAATTCTAATTCTTTGGCCAATAATTTTTTAGTTCTTAAAAAAGTTGCCAGGTAGCAGGCGTATTTTTTAATTTCATTTTTTATGGATTCTGTTACCCGGATACCTTCGTTGAGTCTTGCCTGCATTTTTTTAAGACCCATCTTAGGTAAATTTAATTCTTTAAAAGGTATTTCTAGTTTTTGGCGTGAAATGATCGCACAGTTGGCGATTCCGCCCTTAACTGAAACTTGCTTTACAATAACACCGGCGGGAAGATTTTGTATTTCTTTAGCCGGAATCTAAAAAAGATTGAGGTAAATATTTTTCGCGCTTAAATCCTTTATTGCCTCTGGGTCAAAATCTCCCCAGGGCTGCCACTGACTTATCCCATTCTTAAGCTTCAGGGAATATTCTTGTAGCTGCTCAATTCTTTTGCGCATATCTATAATATGACGGGCGGTAAATCTCCAGTCGCTTGGCTCTTTATTGTTTTTATCCTCTGCTTTGATAAATTCTGTCTCCGATAAAACTCCACTAGCCTGGTCAACCAACGCCATATCGTCTCCAAGCGTAGCAAAATCTTTACCAGAAGGAACGCGTTGGTGTTCTACGTGCAAGAGCCCAAGAGAGCGCAGTTGACTAACAGCAGAATTTGCATCCTTTTCCTGGACAATCACAGTGATTTTTTTCATGGGTACAATCATACTGCTACCTCAAGTAACTCCTGGGTCTGGATTTTTCTCTTGGCAATTTTACTGCGGCCAACCGCATTGGTCATCTGATCCCCCAGAAAAATTTTAATCGCCCGGATAGCTTCGCTAGCTTCGGGAATCTTTACCTTTTCGAACAAATTTACTCTTTGCGTGGTAGTGCGTAATTCCTGCCTTAAGATTTCTATGCCTTTCTCTAAAAATTTTCTTTCCTGGCGCAGGGAAACTAATTTTCTTAATTCTTCAATCGCCGTATCCAGCCACAAAGGGGCAATAAATAAATCGTACTCAAAAAACGCGAATTCCACACTGTTAAAAAGCGACAAATCCACTCCGGCAATATTTTTTAGCGTGGTGACGATTTCTTTAGGCTTAACTGCCGGCCTAAGGTTAACCCCGCCGTCAATAAGCAAGCCCGCCCAGGAATGTATCTGGTTTATTTTGGCTGTCTGGGCCTGTTTCTTTTCTTCCAAAACAGCTAACAGCTGCAGAATTTCCATCTGCAGCTGTTGTTTTTTCAGCTGCAAAGTTGGCAGATACCTTAAATATTGCCTTAAGGCATCTCTTTGTCTTTTCAATTCTCCTTTGGCGAGTTTGAGTTTTGCCATCTTATTTCTTGGGCCAATATTGTTCGATCATTGATTTTTTAATCCCGGTTTCTTCCGGAGTAAAACACTCGGCTAAAATCTGCCATCCTAAATCCAATGCTTTCATCAGGGAAATATTTACCTCCAGAGACATCATTTCTTTTTCAAAAAGCCGGCCGTATTTGAGCAGTTTCTTATCCCAGGCGCTCATCTGAAAACCCATAGCTTGTTTTTCTAAGCTTTCGCGATAGTTGGCAAATAATTGAATCATGGTATCCATGATGGTTCTATGGTCGGCTCGGGTTTTGCCGTTTACCTGTTGTTTAAGACGGCTTAATGAGCCAAAGGGCTCGATGACCGCGTTTTTTAAATAAAATTGGCCTTCGGTAATATAACCGGTGTTATCCGGAACAGGGTGGGTTACGTCATCGCCGGGCATAGTGGTAGCCGCCAAAATAGTGATCGAACCGGCTCCTTCAAAATCCACTGCTTTTTCATAACGCGCAGCCAGCTGCGTATAAAGGTCTCCGGGGTAACCGCGGTTAGAAGGGACCTGTTCCATAGTAATGGATATTTCCTTCAAGGCATCGCAGAAATTAGTCATATCAGTAAGCAGGACCAGCACGCGTTTACCCTTAAGCGCAAAATCTTCTGCTACCGCCAGGCTGATATCAGGGACAAGCAAACACTCTACCACAGGATCAGCTGCGGTATGAATAAAAAATATGGCCCGCGAGAGCGCGCCGTGTTCCTGAAGTTTATCTCTAAAAAATAAATAATCATCGTACTTTAAACCCATACCCCCTAAAATAATAATATCTACCTCTGCCTGTATGGCGATTCTGGCTAATAATTCATTGTAAGGCTCCCCGGGAATAGAAAATATGGGTAACTTCTGCGACTCTACCAACGAATTAAATACGTCAATCATGGGTATGCCGGTATGCACCATTTTATTAGGAATAACTCTTTTTACCGGATTCACCGGCGGCCCGCCGATATCAATTAAATTTTGCGATAAGGCCGGGCTTTTATCCAACGGTTGGCCGCTGCCGTCGAATATGCGGCCGAGCAAATCCTCGCCGCTGGCTACGCGCATAGGGTAGCCTAAGAATCTTACTTTGTCTGTGGTAGAAATGCCGCGGCTGCCGGCAAAGACCTGCAAAGCAACTTTTTTCCCATCCAGGCGAATCA
>Ga0315274_10005884_pt1 | contig 17918 bp, 13 predicted proteins | sample YL17G02_20_MG_FD_203700 | JGI IMG/M metagenome (GOLD analysis project Ga0315274, IMG submission 203700) | Sediment microbial communities from Yellowstone Lake, YNP, Wyoming, USA - YL17G02_20 | ecosystem: Environmental > Aquatic > Freshwater > Lake > Sediment | place: USA: Wyoming | collected...
GTCCGCCAAGCCCTTCAGGCGGTGCGGATTCCCCGGCTGGACGATCAACCCCTGCTCGCGCCCGACCATGCCGACGACGACCACCGGCGTTTCGGGAAGGTACTGGCGGATGTAGCTCAGGTTGAACTCGCCCGTTTCGGGATCGAGCAGGTGGCTGCCCGCGAGATGCGCTTCATTGCGGCGCAAGGCAACCAGCCCGCCCAGGCTGCCGATGTTGGCCGATGCCAGCCGGCGGCCTCGCCCGGCGAGGAACTGCGCCAGGATGTCAAGCGTCAGGTCGTGCGAACCCAGCGCGACGATCGTCTGCGCGATCTCGGCCCGCGAACGATACAGAGTGACGCGGACGGATTGGCCGGCTTCGAGACCTTGGGAGCCGGCGGGGATGCGGACGATGCCATCGGCCCGCACGAGCGACGTCAGCACACCGGCGCCTCGCGCCAGGGGGGCGGCAATCCGGCGCGAGCCCACCTCGCCGACGGTCACGCGCAGGTACTCCTCATCACCGACCGACGAGTGGACCTTGCGTGTCATCACGGCATCGACCTCGTCCGGCGAGGCGGGCTGCCGCCCCAGCCAGCGGTCCAGCAGCGGCCGGACGAAGATCTCTCCCGTCAGCGCCGCAGAAACCGGGTAGCCCGGGACGCCGATGACCGGCGCGCGGCGGTCGTCGACGTGCAGCATCCCCAGGATCACGGGGTGTCCGGGCCGAACGGCGACGCCGTGCACCAGCACCTGGCCGAGGGCGCCGACGACTGAGGCGGAGAAGTCCTCTGAGCCGGCAGACGAGCCAGCATTGATCAGCACCAGGTCGGCGCCATCCGCCATCGCGTCCTGGACGGCGGCCGAGATCCGCGCCAGATCGTCGGCGACGATCGGCAGACGGACGGCGAGCCCGCCCCATTCCTGGACCTGTGCGGCGAGGACGAGCGAGTTGTACTCGACGATCTCGCCCGGCCCGGCGGCGCTCCCTGGAGGGACAAGCTCGCTGCCGGTGGGCAGGATGGCGACCCGGGGCTGGCGCCGCACGCGGACATCGGCATGCCCGCTGCCCGCCAGTGCACCCAGGTCAACCGGTCGAAGTGTGTGTCCGGCCGGCAGGACCAACTCGCTGACCACCATGTCCTCGCCCAGCGGGCGGACGTGAGACCAGGGCGGCACGGCGGCGCGCAAACGGATCGCCTGCAGGCTAGCGCGCCCACCGACACCTACCGGTTCGGCATCTTCGATCGGGACGACAGCATCGGCCCAGTCGGGAAGCGCATCGCCGGTGTCCACGTAAGCCGCATGTGTGCCAACGGGCAGCTCCAACGGGGAACGGTCATTCGCTCCGAGGGTCGACGCGGCGCGCAGTGCGTAGCCGTCCATCGCCGCGGCGTGGTAGTGAGGCGAGGAGGCCACTGCCCAGACCGGCTCGGCCGTCACGCGCCCGAGCGCCTGGTCGAGGGCGACCGTTTCGGACGGGAGAGGGCCGTCGAGTCCGGCCGCCTGGAGCGCCTGCAGGAAGCGCTGCCTCGCCTGCGGCAGAGGCACATCGTGCAGGTAAACGGAGTCGCTCATGGCCCGGCTGCTAGAAGAGCAGCACCTCAACTTGTGCGCCGGCCGGCAGGCCGTTCGCCTCGGGCGGGACGCGCACCAACCCATCGGCGCGGACGAGGGTGAAGATCAGGTTCGACTTGCCAAAGACCGGCTCGGCTACGAAAGCCCCCTCCTCGCCGGATACGCGCACGGGGACGTAGTCCTCGCGCCCGGCCTCCGACGGGATGTTGGTCGTCAGCCGTGCGGCGACGCGCGGCGTCAGGCGAGGCGCCTGCACACCCAGCAGCCGGTGCAAGAGCGGGGTGACGAACAGACCGGCGACGACCAGGGCACTGACCGGGTTGCCCGGAAGCCCGATGACGGGCTTGCCGCCGCAGACGGCCAGGATCGTCGGCTTGCCCGGCTTGAGCGCCACGCCGTGAGCCAGTACGCCCGGCGAGCCGAGCGTGGCGATGATCTCCGAGGTGATGTCACGCGTGCTGACCGAAGAGCCGGCGGTAATCAAGACGACGTCGCACGACGCGTACGCGTCGCGCGCGGCGGTCTCCAGGGCGTCGCGCTGGTCAGGCAGGATGCCGTACAGCACCGGCTCGCCGCCGGCCTGGGTGACCAGCGCCGAGAGGGTGTAGGTGTTCACGTCGCGCACCTGCCCGGGGAGCGGGTCGGCGTCCGGCGCGACCACCTCGTCGCCGGTTGACAGGATAGCCACGCGCGGCCGCCGGATGACGCCGACGCGCGTGAGGCCGAGGGCCATCAGGCCGCCGATTTCCTGGGCCCGAAGCCGCACCCCGCGCTGAAGCACGGTCTCACCGGGCTGCACGTCTTCGCCCAGCAGGAGCACATTCTGCCCGGGGGCGGCGGGCTTGAGGATCTCGATCTCGCCGGGCCGGGCGACCTGCGTGTCTTCCACCATGACCACGGCGTCCGCCCCGGAGGGGATCATCCCGCCGGTGTGAACCAGCGCCGCCTGGCCGCGCTGCACGTTCAGCGTTGTCCGCGTTCCCATGAGCACTTCGCCAGCCAGCGAGACGTAAGCCGGCAAGCTGGCGGAGGCACCGAATGTGTCGGCGGCACGCACCGCGTATCCATCGACCGACGAGCGCGGGAAGGGCGGGAGCGCGTGCGGGGCGCGCACGTCGTTGGCGAGCACGCGCCCGAGGGCATCCTGGGTCGGCATGTCCTCGCCGCCGGGAGATGCATCGTGCGGCAGCGCTTCGAGCAGGCGGGCGAGGGCCTCGGAGGGCGTCTGAAGTCGGAGGAATTCTGGCATGCTCAGCTCAATAGGAATCCGACAAGGGTGAAGTAGGTGGTCAGGCCGACGAGGGCGATCCCGCCGGCAGTCAGGTTGCGCCAGTCCGGTGGATTCCCGGCGCGGATCCGGCGCATCTGCCAGACCTGCGCCGCGGCCAGCGGCAGAACAATCAGCCCTCCCAGGCCGATGCGCCACGGCAGCCCGCCCGCCAGGCCGGCGGCAAGCAGGATGGCGGCGAACAGGATTGCGCCGTCGTGCAGGCGCATGCCGGCCTCCCATCCCAGCCGGACGAGCAGCGTGCGGCGCTGGCGCGCCAGGTCGGACGCGAATGCCCGCAGGCGGCGCGCCAGGAGCATGGCGAAGTACAGTGCGATCAGCGGCGCAGTGGCAAGCCAGACCAGGCGGTGGGGCTCACCCGTCTGCAGAGCGAAGGCATAGGTTGGCACCAGCCCGGCCAACCCAAGCGAGAGAGCCAGTTCCCCGTAACCACGGGTCACCAGCTTGATGGGTGGGAGGCTGTACGCGAAGCCGATTAGAAAACCAAGGCCAAGCAGGAGCCAGGACACCCACGACCCATGGCCTTGCACCGCCAGCCCGGAGCACAGGACGGCGAACAGCCCGCCGCTGATGACGCCCGCGTACAAGGCCACTTTGCGCGGGAGCAGGACCTGCACGGGCGCGGAAGCCGGCTCGGGTTCAGGCGAACCCGGCCGCGGCGGATGTGCGTCGAAGAAGGCGCTCAGGAACTGCGCGGTGAGCTGGACCAACAGGACAAGGAGCAGCCCCAGAACCAGGCGCCCGCGGTCGATCGGCAGCCCCAGGTAGTCCAGGACCGAGAGCCCGAGCGCGTAGAACAGCACGCCGCCGAGCAGGAACGGCGGATTCATCAGGCGGCCAAAGGACTGCAGCGCGCGTAGGTTCATCGGCTCCTGGCGCCGGCATGCATCGCATGAGGCAAGGCATGAGGATAGCGCGACCCGAGGTTTCCTTCAAGGGTAGGCCCGGCTTCCCAAGTCCAAAGGACTTCGGAAGTTGGGGGGTCGACCTGCTTCGCAAGGCTGCTCAAGGAGGCTACCGGCGCAGGAGTGCAGGGTGAGAGGCGATCGGGCCAGCTTGGGTGCCAGCCGGACTCAGATGGAGGCACCCAGGAGGCGAGTTCATAGCCTGGCTGTCGTGTTGCTCGACGCCGCAGTGCTGCCCGCCCGCGCGGGACGCAAGCGGCGCGGGCACCCGCCGATCAGGCTGCTCGCCGCGGGCTGTTCGGCCTCCCGCCCGGCGACAAGCTTCTGAGCTCCGACGGACAACCACCCCAAGTTGGATCCGGGTGCGCCAGGGGTCATCGCTCCGAGCGGTGTACCGTCTCGCCGACGTCGATCTGCGCCGCTTTCTCGAATTGACGGAGAAAGCCGGCTGGCAGGCGCTTCCCATGCCTGCAGGGTTGCGCAAGCGGATCCCTTTGCGGGTTCTCCCGCTGCCCTGGGACAAAGCCAGCGGGTTGTGTCGGCGCCGGACGGGTTGCGATGATGACGTGCTGACCGCTCGGCGGACGGCGAGCTGCCTCGAGGCCGGAGCGCTTCAGGATGTCATTCTGGGCGTCGCGGCGCGCCTGGGTGACCGTTCCGTCGGAGTATCAGAGAGAGGCAAAGACGGGAGCAGGGCGGCGCGGACCTTGCTGACAGACGTCATGCGGGCGCGAACTGGTTTCCACCGTCAACCAGGAGCGCCTCACCAGTGATGAAGTCGTTCTCCATCAGAAAGCGCACGGCACGGGCGACGTCATCAGGCGTTCCTGTGCGCTGCATCGGGAGCTGTTGTCCGAGGGCTTCCCAGCGTGCCGCCGAGATTCGGTCGGGTTTGAGGACCGGGCCGGGGACGACGGCGTTGACGCGAATGTCCGGCGCCAGGGCCAGGGCAGCAACCTGCGTCAGCGACAGTACTCCGGCCTTGCTGATGGAGTGCACTGGAAAACGAGGCCATGGCCGCAGACCGGCGATGTCGGCGACGTTGACCACCGCGCCACCGCCCGATCTGCGGATCCGCTGGGCGGCCTGCTGTAGGACGAAGAAGGCGCCCTTCAGGTTCACATCGATCGTCGAGTGCCAATCGGCTTCGGAGACGGTCAGTAGATCTCCGGCGAGCATCACCGCAGCGCTGTTGACCAGGCCGTGCAAAGGGCCATGCCGGTCGACCTGCTCGAAGAGGAAGTCGATTCCGCCCGCCGTCCCCACATTGGCCTGGACGGGGTGAGCCGCGACGCCCAGGCGACGGATCGTCTCGCACGTCGCTTCGGCGTCTGACGGCGACGCGTGGTGGTGGACCAGGATGGCTGCTCCGGAGGATGCCAGCTCGACGGCAATAGCCCGGCCAAGCCGCCGCGCGGCGCCGGTTACCAGGATGGTCTTGCCGTGCAGGTCCATCGCGATTCAGCGCTCAGCGCTAGGGTTGCGGAGGCGTCGGGGCGTCGAGCGTCACCGTGACCCGCAGTCGCGCAGCATACTGCGCCGCCAGGTCGTGCAGCGTGAAGCCAGGCCGCTCCCCTCGCGGCACGAGCACGGCGATGTATGCTGCAGCCGGGCCCTGCCGCAGGAGCACGACCTCCGTATCGTAGCGGAAGTCGCGGAACAGGATGCGGCCCTGGGCGGCGGCGCTGGCCGTACCGATATCCGCGAAGCCGTTCAGGACGCTCGGCGATCCTTCCATCTGGCCAAGTACACCACCCAGGACCTCGATCAACGTGGTTGGCGTCTCGATCCACCGGGTGAACCCCTGTTCTTCGCTGTCTGTCTGAAGCAGGGCGGCGACGCTGATAACCAGCGTCCCGTTGTTCGGGTCTTGGAACATGGCGATGGCCTGCGGCTGAAGGACCCCGGCCGAGAGGATCACCGGGCTCAGGCCAAACGAGACCGGCTGCGCCGGGGCGTACCCGGATGGCAGCTCGGTCAGGCGAAGGGCTGTGACCTCGATCGCCGGTGTCTCGGTGGGTTCCGCGGCCGGGGGCGATGTCGGGCGAACCGTTGGCCGGGCCGCCGGGGCCGGCGTCGGCGTCCAGGCCGGTGGCAGGGCCACTCCGATCTCCGTGGGCGTTGGCGGTGGCGTTGCCTGTGCCGGTGTGCCGCCGAAGGGCAGGCTGCAGGCCGAAAGGAGGATCAGCAGGGCGGGGAGCAACGGTAAGCGCTTCATACCACCTCGGGCCTCGCTTCAGCGAAGGAAGTTGGACACGAAGAACCAGACGTTCGCCGGCCGCTCGGCGAGCCGGCGCATGAAGTACGGATACCACTCCGTGCCGTACGGCACATACACGCGCACGGGGTACCCGACGGCGGCGAGCTGGCGCTGCAGGTCCGTACGGATCCCGTTGAGCATCTGGAACTCCAGGGCCGGCTTCGGGAATCCAATCTGCTCGGCGTAGGCGCGCCCGGCGGCAATGCGGGTCTCGTCGTGTGTGGCCAGCGCCGTTATCGGCGGCACGCGCCCGTCGGCGGACACCGGTTCTGCGCCGGCGCCCTTGGCGGCATCGATCATGATGCGTGCCAGGCGGTCGTACGATGCGTCCACGTCCTTCTTCTTCGGATAGGCCCGATCGGCGGGTTCCTTGTAGGCACCCTTGCACATGCGGATGCGGCAGCCCTCGGCCATGACGGCCCGGATGTCCTGCTCCGTGCGGTAGAGGTACGACTGGAACACCAGCCCGACGCTGACTAGCCCTTCGCGACGCAGGGTGCGCCACAACTCGATCGTCCGGTCAACGGTCGAGGTGTCCTCCATGTCGATGCGGATGAACAAGTTGCAGGCAGCGGCCTTGCGCACGATGCGGCGGACGTTGTCCAGGCACAGCTCGAACGAGAGGTTGAGGCCAAGCTGCGAGAGCTTCAGCGAGGCGTTTGAGCGCACACCGGTCTCGCAGATCTTGTCGATCAGGATCAGGTAGTCGTCGGCGGAGCGAATGGCCTCAGCCTCGGTGGTCACCGACTCCCCGAGGTGGTCCAGCGTGGCATTCAGTCCGGCGGCGTTGAGGGCGCGCACTGCCTGGATGGCGTCCTCGAGTGTGTCGCCGGCGACGAAGCGCCTAGCGACACGGCGCGACAGGCTCCATCCGGTGATGATGCGGCGTGCCCAGCGGGCTTTGGCGAGATAGAGCAGAAAGGAGCGAAACACGTCAATTCTCCCCGTGGGTGAGGCATAGTGGAGGGCGACGTCCCAGTGCGGCTTCTCGAACCGGTCCCGGGGCAGGGGCCACTCCGGCGGTCGAGTGCGGACGGGGGCGATTGTAGCAGGAAACTGGAACCGGGAAAGCGGATGGTAGAATGCCGGCCCGATGGATGCCACCCGGCCACAAGACCCCGGCGCAACCGCACCGCAGCGGCCCGTCCGACCCGATGCCGAGCGATCGCTATCGGACACGGTCCCCGCCACGCGTCGGCCGATCCGACTGGAGGACGGGCCGTCCCCATCGCTCTCGATGCCCGCGTCTCCCCGTCCGCGGCGACGCAGGAGTCGCGTGGCGGTTGTCCTGGGGCTGATCCTCAGCGTGGCCGCCGCGCTCTTGCTTCTCGGGCCGTGGCGGACGACGGTACTCCTGCTGGGCATCGATCGTTCCCCCCAAGGGACGGCCGTGGCGCGCAGCGACACGATGATCCTTCTGACGATCGTGCCTCCGTCCAGCTACGTTGGGATGCTCTCGCTGCCTCGGGACTTGTGGGTAACGATTCCTGGTGTGGGCGCCAACCGGATCAACACGGCCCACTTCTTCGGTGAGGGGGCTGCACCCGGGTCGGGGCCGGGGCTGGCGGTCCAGACGGTCCGAGAGAACTTCGGCCTGGACGTAGATGGCTTCGCACGGCTCACGTTCGACGGGATCATCCAATCGGTCGACGCGTTGGGCGGGGTGGTCATCGACCTTCCCACGGCGATGTCCGGCTATGCCGCCGGGGAGCATCGTCTGGATGGCAAGCAGGCGCTGGCTTTCGTTCGGGACCGTGCCGGTTCGGATGACTTCTTCCGGATGCAGCGCGGCCAAGTGTTCCTCAAGGCCGTCCTGCGCCAGACGGCGGATCCTCTCCATTGGCCCCGCGTTCCTCGGGCAGCGGTTGCGCTCCTGCGTTCGCTGGACAGCAATCTGCCTGCCTGGGAATGGCCGCGCCTCCTCTTCGCCATGCTCCGTGCCGGCCCGGACAGGATCGATGCGCGCACGATCACGCGCGAGATGGTCTTGCCATTCACCACCAATCAGGGCGCGCAAGTGTTGGCGCCGAACTGGGAGCGGATCAACCCGGTGCTGCTCGAGATGCTCGGGCAGTAGACCGCTGCCGACGTGGTCGTGATGGCGCCTCCAGCGTGACGGCGGGCCCCCCGGTGGGCACGGAGCGCGCCGCTCCTTGCGGTGTACGCCGAGGCGCCGCCGATCGGCGCTGGGGCAACCCCAGCTATGCTGGAAGCTACCCCACACGGTGCCGATTTGAGCTTGCACGGATCCACCTCGGGCATAGTGACGGGGGCTGGCAGTGGCGCCGGCGACTCGGCTGGCTGAGGCAGGCTGGACACGGGAACAGGTCGCCGCACCGCTGGCTGCCGGGGCTGGTTGTCCGCCCAGCCGCGGGGGGTTTACACGCCGTTTGCCAGCCGGTCATATCCCCATGATCTGCGAGACGCATGCTGGTGTCAGGCAGGAGGTGCCTGATGGTGCAATGGAGAAGGTTGGCTGCGGTATGCATGGCGGGTGCTTGCGTGCTCAGCGCGTGCACTGCCCGCAGGTCAGCTGCAGCGGCCGAGCCAGGGACGAGCCAGCCGACGGAACCAGCATCCCAGATCTTGACGCCGGGGTCAACGCGGGGATCGATCGAGTTCCATGGAGTCACGCGAACATATGCGCTGTACGTCCCGGCCTCACTGCAACCTGGGGTGCCGGCGGAGCTTGTCGTGGCGCTCCACGGGGGTGGCGGGAATGCGGCCAATCTGGAGCGGACCGTCGGGCTCGATTCCATAGCCGAGCGTGAGGGCTTCCTGGTCGTCTACCCCGACGGGAGTGGCCGGCTGGAAGACATCCTGCTAACGTGGAATGCCGGCAACTGCTGCGGGTACGCGCTCGACGAGCAGGTGGATGACGTCGGGTTCGTGCGGGCAGTGGTCGACCAACTCTCGGGGATGTATGCGATCGACCCGCATCGGGTGTTCGCGACCGGCATGTCGAATGGCGGGATGATGTCCTACCGGCTGGCATGCGAGGCGGCGGATCTGTTCGCCGCCGTAGCGCACGTGGCTGGCGCCTTGAACGTCGCGGACTGCGAGCCGGTGGAGCCTGTGTCCGTGCTGGCGATCCACGGCGCCGCCGACCAGCACGTCCTGTTCGAGGGAGGTCCGCCGATCGTCAAGGCTGACGTCCACGAGCGTGTGGACCGCTCGGTCCACTATGCCATGACCTTCTGGGCCGCGCGCGACGGCTGCGGCCTCGGGCCGGTGGTCGAGCAGAGCGGGGCTGTGATGCATGAGAGCTACATCGGGTGCCAGCCTGGCTTGAGCGTCGAGCTCCTGGCGGTGGAGGGCGGCGGGCACGCATGGCCGGGGGCCGTCAAGTTCACTGCGCAGGGAGATGAGCCGTCACCGGACCTGAATGCGAGCGAGGCGATGTGGGAGTTCTTCGCGGCCCATCCGAAGCCCTGATTTCTTCTCCGAGTGGCCGCCAGCCATCTCGCCCGCATGCGAAGCCGGCGAGGTCGGTTTGAGAGGGGACCCCGACAGGGGCACCTTGCCGAGGGAACGATGGCGGCGGGGGGACTACCGGGGTCACGAATGCCTCCGTCGTGGTGGGCCGCGCCCTCAACGGGGGTTCAGGCCGATCGCTGCCTGATGGTCGGAAGACAAGCATGGAATCGGATATGTACGATCCGAGGGACGTGATCCCATGGCTGGAGGACAAGGAGCGTGAGCCCGGGTGCCCAGTCCAAACGGCACATTGCCGCGCAGGCCGCCGCCCGCATACAATCCATCGGACGCAATGGTGAGGCATTGGGGCGGGAGGGCATGGTGACCTACGGGCGACGATTGGCGAGGGTGTTGAGCGTGCCGGTATTGGTGGGATTGAGCTGGACGCTGCTGGGTTGCGAGCCGGTGATGGCGCTGCTGGCAACGCCCACACCGACGGCGACCGAGACGCCGACGCCGACGCTCACGCCTACGCGCACGGCGACGCCGACCGTCACGCTCACCCCGACCATCACACCCACGGCGACCGTGACTCCGTCACCAACCGTCACCGAGACGCCTACTGTGACGCTCACCCCAACCTTCGACTTCCCCGACGTGACGGTCAACCAGCAGGCGCACTGCCGCTACGGACCGAACAAGGCCTACCTGCACGCCGGGGACCTGTATGACGGCGATCACGGGGTGCTGTGGAATCGCAACTACGACGGCTCGTGGCTGTGGGTCCGCTTCGACAAACTCTGGTACGCCTGCTGGGTTTCTGCTTCGGTGGTCCAGGTGAACGGCGACATCTTCTCTGTGGTCACGTACATGAATGCTCTCCCGGCCTCGACCCTGTATGGTCCGCCGGAGTGGGTGAAGGCCGAGCGACAGGGCGACGAGGTCGTCGTCACCTGGGCTAAGGTCAACATGACCGAGGATGACGACCGCGGCTACTTCCTGAAGGTACAGGTGTGCCAGAACGGGTATCTGATCGACCTCCTGGCCGCCACGATGGGAACCACGTATTCGTTCACGGACCAGTCAGGCTGCGAAGGCGAGTCCGGAGGCCAGGTGTACACCGTCGAGAAGCACGGCTATACCGGACCGGCCTCGATTCCCTGGCCGTAGCCGGTCGGCCCGCACGAATCATGGTCTCGGAAAGAGACTCCGAGTTGAGAGCCACGTTGGAGACTGGAGGCAGCCCGGGAAGGCGTTGGCTGAGGGGGATGTCAGACGCCCGCGGCTTTCCTGGGCTCCCTTGAGCGTCGGCTGGCATGGAGCGCTGCGGCCTTCATCGACGTCCTCATCCATCATCCGGTGCTCGCTCGCCCCGCCCCGACGACCAGGTGGGGCGAGCCGTTTGAGGGGCGTGGGGGGCTCGTCTTGACACGACCGTTCGCTGCGGTACAATGGCCATCGCTGGCCCACTAGCTCAATTCGCAGAGCAGCTGACGCTTGAGAAGTCAAGCGTCTGTTCAAGTGGGGCAGGAGAGTGAACAGACTAGGGCCACTAGCTCAATTGGCAGAGCAAGCGCCTCTTAAGCGTTAGGTTCTGGGTTCGAGTCCCAGGTGGCTCACCTTTCCCCCCAAAGTCAAAGCCAGGAGCACCCCCGAACGCCCCCGCGGCTCGCGGGCCGGTACCCCAAGTGCGGGTGTCCGCCGCGCAGGCACGATCGGACCCGCGCGGCGACCCAGGCTGCGCGGCGCGCCCGTTTCGCGTAGAATCCTCCTCAAGCGAAGGGCGTGGCCGCATTCGGCTCGCCCGGCTCAAGCCTCCCAAGACGCCTCGAAAGGAGCGCGCCCGTGACGACGGTTGCTCTGGAGAAACCCCGCTTTGCGATTAAGGCCCCGTCGAACCTGTCGCCGCGCATCACCTGGCTGCGCGACTACTACTTCCAGGGCGTCGGGCGCGCCTGGAACAACGAGTACACCTCGTGGACGACTGGCACGGCGTGGGATTTCCAGTATGACGAACTGACCTTCTATATTGTCCCCGAAACGTATGCCTTTCTGCAGACGTTCCGCTCCGCCTTCCAACAGGTTGCACGCCCCGTGGCGCTGGATGCGGATTTCTGGACCTGGACACTACCCGAGCGGCGGGCATGGTTCAACCGCGAGGTGATGGTCCGCTACCTGCCGCGCGAGGTCCTGCCCGGGGATCTACTGGCTGGGGGCCGTTTCAACATCCAGACCTCCGCCTGCCTGACACGCGACGAGACGCGCCGGCGCGACCGGCTGGTCTATGGGCCAAAGGGCAGCCGTGCGGCGATGCTGTGGTTCCACAACCACGGCTACGGGAACGCCGGCGCGACCTCCGGTCACCTGATCCCTGACTACGGCCGGATCGTCCGCCAGGGCTGGAAGGCCGTTCATGCCGAACTGGAGGCGGCGCTGGGGGCACTGCCGGAGCGGGAGCGGCGCGGCCCACGTGGCGGGCAGCTGCGAGCGATGAGAACCGCCGCCACGATGGCGCGCGACCTGGCCGCCGCGTACAGCCGTGAGTGCACCCACCTGGCTCACGATGAGCCAGATCCCGAGCGCCGGCTCGAGCTCGAACAAATGGCCGACAACCTGCGCCGAGTCCCGTGGGAGCCGGCGCGCACATTCTGGAAGGCCGTCCAGTCGTTGTGGCTGACGCACATGCTGGTCATGGCTGACGAGAACTACCCGGGTCCGGGCGATTCGTTCGGCCGCATCGACCAGTTCCTGTTCCCGCTGTGGGAGGCCTCCATCCGCGACGGGATGGACCCGGACTTCGGCAAGGAGCTCCTCAAGTGCTTCTGGCTGCACTGCAACACTGCCTATGACGCCATGATCCGCACCGGCGGCAACCAGGGCATCACCGCCGGGTACGGGCAGCTGCTGACCCTATCCGGTCTCGGGCCCGCCGGTCGGGACATGACCAACGACCTGACCTACCTCCTGCTCGATGTGATCGACGAGATGTCGCCGATCCTCGAACCCAAGCCGAACGTCCGTCTGCACCGCAGGACGCCAGAACGGCTGCTTGATCGCGTCGTCGAGATGATCGCCTCCAGCCAGGGCTCGCCCTTCTTGCTCAACTTCGACGAGCGCTCGATGGCCGGGATGATGCTGCAGGCCAGGCGCTCCGGCGTGACCGGCCTGATCCACGAGGGGAATGTCTTCGACTATGCGCCCGTCGGCTGTTTGGAGAACACGATGGTGGGCAATGACCGGTCGGGGACGGTCGACGCCAACCTGAACTTGCTGAAGGCGGTCGAGCTGGCGCTGACTGGCGGGTACGACCTGATCCCATTCCACGATGACATGACGGGGAAGACCGAACCCGCCCGCCGCTGGGGCGCCGATACCGGCGAAGCGACGCGGTTCCGGAACTGGGAGCAGTTCTGGCAGGCGTATGCCGAGCAGACGCGGTCGATCATTCACCGGATCGTCGACCTGTACGAGCAGTCGGAGAGCATCCGCGCTCGCTTCGCCCCGACGCCCTACGTCTCGTGCCTGGTCCGCGGCTGTGCCCAGAAGGGTCTGGACATCACGCAGGGCGGTGCCGAGCTTGGGTATGTGACGATCGAGGCGGTCACCTACGCCACGACGGTCGATTCGCTCCTGGCGGTGAAGTACCTGGTCTTCGATGAGCAGGCCTGCACGATGGCCGAGCTGATCCAGGCGCTCAAGGACAACTGGGTGGGCCACGAGGTGCTGCAGGCCCGGGCGCTGCACAAGGCGCCCAAGTACGGCCGCGACGACGATGCCGCCGATGCGCTGGCGCGGCAGGTGATGGAGCTGTGGACGGACGAGAGCTGGGCTCATCGTACCCGGTCGACCGGGCGGCAGTATCGTCCTGGAATGCTGAGCTGGAACTACTGGGTCTCGGACGGATTCATCATGGCCGCCAGCCCGGATGGACGCCCACAAGGCAAGTTCCTGTCGAATGCGTTGTGCCCGTCGAACGGGGCCGACATCCACGGCCCGACGGCGAACGCCAACTCGGTGGGCAAGGTGCTCGGCGGCAAGGCAGTCGACGGGCGAGGCGACTGGGATGGCTATCTCAACCTGCTTCCCAACGGCGGCAGCCACACGATGACCTTCAACCCGTCGATCCTTCGCGACGCCGAACACCGTCGCAAGTTCAAGGCCTTCCTGCGCGGCTACGTCGAGAACGGCGGCAGCGCGCTGCAGGTCAACCTGGTCGACGCCGGCATGCTGCGCGACGCGCAGCAGCATCCGGAGAACTACCGCAACCTGTTGGTGCGCGTGACCGGCTACAACGCCTACTTCACCACCATCGGTCGCGAGCTTCAGAACGAGATCATCGCTCGCGAGAGCCACTCGATGCGATGACGCGCGGGCGGATCCTGCACCTGCAGCGCCTGTCGACCGAGGATGGGCCGGGGATTCGGACGACCGTCTTCTTCAAGGGCTGTCCGCTGCACTGCGCCTGGTGCCACAACCCGGAAGCGATCGCGCCGCGCATGCAGACGCAGTGGTTCGCCGAGCGCTGCCTGGGGTGCCGTTCGTGCCTGACGGCATGCCGCAATGGCTGCCTCATGATGACCGACGATGGGTTGGCGATTGATCGGCGGCGCTGCCAGGCATGCGGAGACTGCGCCCGTGCTTGCCCTGGCGGCGCGCTGGAGGCGCTGGGGATCGAGCTTACGGCTGACGATCTGGTGCACGAGCTGGCCAAGGATGGCGCCTACTTCGCCGCCTCCGGCGGCGGCGTGACGCTCTCCGGAGGCGAGCCGACGCTGCAGCCGGAGTACGCCGAAGCGATCCTTCGCGGTCTGCACGAGGCGGGTATACACACCGCGCTCGACACCTGCGGACTGTGTTCGCCGGGGACGCTTGAAGGGCTGCTCCCGGTCACGGACCTTGTGCTCTTCGACGTGAAGCTCATGGACGACAGCGAGCACATCCGTCTGACCGGGCAGTCGAATGTCCGTATTCTGGAAAACTTGCTGCTGGTGCGGGAGTTCGCCGCCCGGCACGGGCAGCCTGAGATCTGGATCCGGACGCCGCTGATCCCCGGCGCGACGACCGACGATGGCACGTTGAGCGCCATCGGGGCGTACCTGGCGGAGCACCTGCAGGGGCGGATCACGCGCTGGGAGCTGTGCGCGTTCAACAACCTGTGCCGCGAGCAGTACCGGCGCCTGGGGCTGGAATGGCCCTATGCCCAGACACGGCTGATGACGGCGCAGGAGTTGCAGGCCTGCCAGGCCGTGGCCCGGGCCAGCGGGCTGCGGGCCGAGATCGTGGCGACGGGAGCGACGCAGGCCCTCGAGCCGGCCTAGGAGCGGAGCATGGAACCGATGGCGAGCCTGACCACCTTTAGCGACGATGACATCCGCCGCACTCAGCCGGCGCTGAAGATCGGCCTGCTGGCGACGGTCACACCCCAAGGGCTGCCGCACGTGACGATGCTCTCCACGCTGATGGCGTGCGCGCCTGCGCGGCTGTCGTTCGGCCAGTTCACCGAGGGAATGTCGAAGATGCACTTGCTGGCCAACCCGCGCGCCGGTTTCATGATCATGGACCTCGACCGGACGCTCTGGCGCGGCACGGCTACGTGGACGGACACCGCCCGGCAGGGACCGGAGTACGAGTACTACAACAATGTCCCGATGTTCCGCTACAACGCCTACTTCGGCGTCCATACGGTGTACTACCTGGACCTGGTTCGCCAAACCGGCCGTCACCCGCTGCCGATGAACCGCATCATCCTGGCGGCGGTCCAGACGATGCTGGCGCGCGGGCTGGCCCGCAAGCCGGGCGGCCCGCCCGTGCTCAATCCCTGGACGCGCGGCTTCCTTAACAAGCTCGACAATCTGAAGTTCCTCACGTACGTGGGCGAGGATGGCTATCCAGTGATCATCCCGGCCATCCAGACCCAGTGCCTCGACGACAGACACCTGGTGTTCTCGACGTCGGTCTATACCGAGGAACTCCTGCGCATCCCTGCAGGAGCGAGTCTGGCGGCCTTCGGGCTGGCATTGACGATGGAAGATGTGCTGACCCGGGGGACCTTCCTGGGCTTCCGACGCATGGCTGGCGTCCGCGTCGGCGTGCTGCAAGTCGACTGGGTCTACAACCCGATGCCGCCGGTGCCCGGGCAGGTGTATCCCGCCCGGCCGCTGGAAGCGGTGCGCGAGTTCTAAGGCCGTGGTCGGCGGGTACACCGTCGACCACTGAGGTCTTCCCGATGACCACCGACCCGAGCACCGAGCTTCGCATCGTCCTTGCAGCCTATGACCTGGGCGAGCTGTCGGCGATGGTTCGGGATGAGCGCGGGACGGTCAACACCTCCTATTTCATCGACACCCTCAAAGACGGCCGGCGGCAGCGGTACTTCCTGCGGCGCTACAAGCCCGGCATACGGCACGAAGAGATCGTCTTCGAGCACGCCCTGATCCAACACCTTACCGTTCGCGGGACGTGCCCGGTGGCGCGCGTGCACGCCACCCGCGAGGGCACGACCGTCCTCCAGCGCCAGGGCGCTTTCTACGCCATCTTCGACTACCTGCTGGGAGACGATCGCTACACCTGGGTGGGGCCGCGCTGTTCGGCGCGCGAGCTGCGCGCCTCCGGGAGGCTGCTGGCGCAGTTTCACAGCGACCTGGCGACGTTTGCTCCGCCCGGGCAACGCGCCGAGCCCAAGATCATCGAGCTGCTCGACGTGATCGACGCCACATGGTCGGAGTGCCGCGCCCGGTCTACGCGGACGGTCTTCAACCGCTGCGTGGCGGCGCACTTCGACGCGGTGCGGGAGAGCATCGCCGAGACGTCGGACGTGCTCCGACGGGCGGCGGACAGGCTGCCCGAAACGATCATCCATTCCGACTACCACCCCGGGAACTTGAAGTTCGAGGGCCAGCAGGTCAGCGGACTGGTCGACTTCGATTGGGCCAAGGTGGATCTGCGTGCGTTCGACGTTGGGCTGGCGGTATGGTACTTCTGCACCTCGTGGGAAGGGCGGGCCGATGGTCGCTTGCGCCTGGAGGACACTCGCGCCTTCCTGGATGGCTATCAGCAGCGCCTGCTCGAGCCTGCTGCGGAGGTCGCACCGCTTTCTGCTGCCGAACTCGATGTCCTTCCGCACCTGATCCAGGCCGGCAACCTCTACGTTCTGTACTGGAGCCTGCGGGACTACCTCGGGAAGCCGGTCGACCCGCAGGAATACCTGATCTACTTGCGGCACTCGGTCGCGTTCGCCCGCTGGTTCAAGCGCCCGGCCAGCCGCCGGCGGCTGGCCAGCCTCCTGCAAGGGCTGCCGCGTGCCGGTGGGCCCACCGGAGCACGCGGGGGATCGCCTGCGGGCGGAGGACGCGGGACGCACTTGTATCCCGGCCGATGAGGGCTACCGCGTAGGCCCGAATCCTTAAGATCTGACGGCGGAGGGAGTAGAATCCGCCCTGATCCACGAGACTGATCCCAGGAGGGGAAACGCATGACCGGTTATGTTGGCCCCATCGAGAAGGAGACCGAGAAGAACAAGTTCTTCCGCAAGGTGCTTTACACCGGGAAGTACGCCCAGCTGGTGGTGATGTGCCTGCAGGGAGGTGAGGAGATCGGGAACGAAGTGCACGGGGACGTCGACCAGTTCTTCCGTATCGAAGAGGGTTCGGCGACGTTCGTGTTCAACGGCACGGAGAAGCACCATGTCGAAGAGGATGAGGCGGTGATCGTGCCGGCTGGTACGCATCACAACGTGATCAACGCCTCGGCGACCAAACCACTGCAGCTGTACACGATCTACAGTCCGCCGAACCATCCCGACGGCACGATCCACAAGACCAAAGCGGAGGCCGAGGCAGCCGAACACCACTAGCCGGGATATTGCCGGAAACCGAATTGCGTCCGACCTCCGAAGGCCTGCGGACTTTGGAGGTCGGTGCGCCGACCGGCCCTCCCCGGAGGGCCGGTCGCGTTGCCCGGCTGGCTTGTGGTCGCGGCAGGGGGACCGCAAGGTCCGAACGGAGCGGGGCGCCAGGGTCCAGGGTGCGCGCATCTGAAGCAGCGGCCTATGGCAAGGCGAGGGCCCGCGCATGGATCGGCTGGCGCCGCTTGCGCCCCTGAATGGCCCGACTGCGTTAAGCCTGCGTTCCGAGCTCGCGGCCGGGGCGCAGCTCGAGCTCGTACAGGGCGACCTCACGCGAGACGCTCATCCCGGCGCGTGCGTACAGGCGCGTCGCTCCCGTCAGGCTGCCGGAATCGACGCCCAGGCCGGCCCGCGCCGCCCCTGCATGGCGGAAGGCATGGAACGAGTGCAGGAGCAAGGCAAGGCCGAGGCCGCGCATTCTCCAGGCGCGCCGGACACCCAGGATGTCAACCCAGCCCACCTCGGCATCGTCATCGGCTCGACGCCGACACAGCGAGATGCCGGCGATCTCCGCGCCGTCCACGGCCACGAACCACAGATCGGGTTCGACCGGGTGGAGCACTGTGCTGCTGTGCCGGAAGAGCGCCA
>Ga0315274_10005885_pt1 | contig 17917 bp, 19 predicted proteins | sample YL17G02_20_MG_FD_203700 | JGI IMG/M metagenome (GOLD analysis project Ga0315274, IMG submission 203700) | Sediment microbial communities from Yellowstone Lake, YNP, Wyoming, USA - YL17G02_20 | ecosystem: Environmental > Aquatic > Freshwater > Lake > Sediment | place: USA: Wyoming | collected...
CGGATTCATAACTTCGCCAAAAGTAAAAACACCTGTTTCCTTGACCTTATTTTTTAATAAAAAGTCAACCCCCTGGGCGATAACAGATGCTGTTGCGGTAAATGTATCAGGATGATAAAGACTAACGTTCATGTTTTTAGTACATTCTTTCTTTTTCCCGGAGGCATCCATTCTCATTGCACAGCCACAGGGAGCGATATACTGATTTATTTCACTGGCATATTTCAGATATCTGCCCATTATTTTTGTCAACGTATAACTGTCAGCGTTGATAGAATGCGTTAAAAGTATCGCGTCTGATAAAATGCTACATGTCCCTGTTTTAAGAGAAAAATTTTGGATGTTTTTTGGGAAGTGAAGTTGTGTATCTACTGGAGGTGATGCATACACATGCTGGGTATTAAATGGTGAATGAAAACAAATTGTTTCCCTCAGTGAACCCAACCTTGGACTGATCCACTTTCCGTTTTCAAAAACAGCAACACGTTTTTGTGATTCTAACAGCATGTCAACAGCGGATCCTATTGAGAGAGGATTGTTAAATAGTACTGAAATTTTGATATTGTCAACGCTATCAAATGTAGTAGCTGCTAATTGAAGTAAAACTCTGGAAAGCCCGGGAAAAACTCCTGCTCCTGTAACCATCAAAATGTTTTTTTCTTTTGCGTTTTGATCAATTTCTCGGATGCTTTTTTCGCATTCATTTAAGAGCGATACGCCTGATTCTACATAGGGGATGGATTCCTCAACAGCCATTTCTGCGGGAATGGTTTTAAGAAGAGGTGCGGGGCCCGAACAATTGATAATCATATCTATTTCTGAATAAAATTTTTTCAAGCTCTTTTTGTTCTTTGCGTCTACCGCAAAAATATCTTTTATTCTGTCAAGTTGGTTATACATTTCCTGAAGTTTCTTTTGTTTTCTGCTGGCAACTATTATGTTATTTTTTGTGTTTTCAATTAATTCTTTGATAAGGTTTTTTCCAACTAATCCAGATGCGCCGAGAACTCCTATGGTCTTTTCCATTCGCACTCCTTTTAATGATTCAATGTTGATATTTAAGATTTATCACTATAACAAGAAATATTAATGTCCAACGCACTTATTTTTATTGATGATATTAAAAGACGTTCAGATTTATGGCGCAGGCTTATCCGGCCTTGTTTCAGCGATACATCTGGCGAGGAAAGGACACGATGTTACAGTATATGAAAAAGAAAAGAAAATCGGAGGGAATTTACACTGTCATCCGTCAGTTCAGATGACGCCTATGCATATTCAACAAATGGAAAGGTATGTCAGAATAGAATTAAAATCATGTTTTTCAAAATTAAATGATTTTAGAGGTTATATTGGTCAAAAAAAATGTGTATTTTCTACAAAAAATATGTATGTTGTTGAACGAGGGCCACGAAAATCATCCCTGGATTATTTTCTCTACAAAATAGCTTTAGATGAAGGGGTCACCTTCAAATTTTCACACGCGCTAACCTCGGAAGAATTGGGAAGCATTCCTGAAAATTCAATTATTGCTACTGCAGGATATTCGAAGATTGTTAGAGCTCTCCATCTACCCTATGTTACTTTCAAACAATTCGACACGCACATAAAGACCGATCTTGAAAATGTATCCATAGCGTACTTTGGAGATTTTACAACTGACTATGGATATATTTCAACGAAAAATGGGCTACTGTCAGCTCAACTTTCAGGTCCATTAAATCTCTCTCAAGAAAATTTAAATAAATTTACGAATTTGGTAAAAGAAACCGAAAGTATTGAACTGGATGGATGGTCCTCGATTATTGCCCATTTTCCTAAAAAAGCACGGTTGTTTACAAAATTTGCTGGAAAAACCTATGTATTGGGTGGGGATGTAGCAGGCTTTTTAGACCCCTTTTTTGGCTTTGGTATTAACGGTGCCCTTATATCTGGGAAAATTGCTGCAATGAGCATACTATCAAAACATGAGGCTTTACAGGAATTTAAACAGTTTACATCACATCTAAATAGAGATCTCTTAGTACATACGATTTATTGGCATCTTCCTTTTAAAAAGTTAATTCTTTCCCAAATAATGAAATTTCAAGATAATCATTTATCTCTGATTAAACGAAGCATACCAGGATTCACAGATGAAGATTGGCTAAAAATTATTTCAATCGTAGATTAAATTTCATTCCGTTTAAAACCTTTCAGGTATTGCTTCAAAAGATGGAATTTGACGAACAAAAAAAGAAAAAGTAATGTAGGCGGATCAACAAACGGGTTTGAAGGTCATTTGTTAAGAATTTCAACAGATAGGAGAAAATCTTAACCCCGCCAGGTCCGTTTTTTTGTAAAAATCTAGATGATATGACGATGTTTGAACACGAACCACATTTTAAACAAAGGATCGACAAAATCGTACTTTTCGCTCAGGATTCCTTTCTCAATAAGCCCCTTTAACGCCGTCTGAACGCTACTTGCAGGACCAAGTGAATATTTTTTAAGGAATTCTGACGACAACGGTTTTTGTGTTCCTTCAATCGCAATTGCTTTCAGAATCCTTCGTTGTCTTGTATTTTTTATTCCATCAAGTTCATCCTCAAACTCTTTATCCAAACTGAGACAGATTTCTGTAACAGTCTGTTGAACATGATCAGTTCCGAGACGTTCGCCCCTTTTAGCTTTTAAAAACAGGAAATGGCAAATCTGTTGGGTTCTTTGTGGATTCCCCGATGCGTACCGATAAATCTCTGTAACAACTGCGGTATCAACTCCACCAACCTTCGAAAAACCGTTTTTGATAAAGGGAGTAAATGCACCAATAGGAATCGGCCCGAGCGTCATTGGTCTGAGTTGATGATAAAATGGTCGTGCTTTTTGGGCCACCATTGCTTTCAGAACGTGTTGCTTTGAACCAGAAAACACGTATGTTACCATTGTTTGTTCCTGAAGCGTTGTTCTAAAAATTTTTTCTATACGATGCCCTTCAAACTCAGCAATGACTTGAGATTCATCGATGATCACGATTACTTTTTTTTTTCGCTTCTCAGAAACTTTCTGCATCATCGCGAGTGATTCTTTTAACGTTCTCTCCCGTTCAATGAACTCGAGTTTTATTCCTATGCTCCCGTCAGATTCCACGGTCAGTAAGGGGCGTGCGGAAGAAATCATCTCTTTCATAGCTGTCGTTGCTTTTTCAAGTGTCGTATATGCTGCGTTAATAATTGCACCAATGAGTTTTTCTGCGATTTCCTCTTCAGAGAGACATTCCCAAAGATCTACATAGATGGAAATACGTTTATTGTTGATTCGTTGCATCGATTCTTTTAAGAGAGAGGATTTCCCAAGTCTTCTTGGGGAGTACAGGAGGATATTTTCTCCAGAGAGGAGTGCCTCTATGAGAGCTTTTAATTCTTCTTCTCGGTCAACAAATGTTTTTCCAGCAACAATACGCTGATACTCGAATGGGTTTTCCATCGTGTTCATAATAAGAGTAATATATATTATGTATAAATACGTTACGTATTTTTACGTAATTGTAGTGGAGCAGGTTTTTCATAGATTGCCTTTATTCATGGTTTCATTACCAATGAATAAAAAATGATACGTTTCGTGATAAAAGAATCGACCTATACGTAGCTGAATTTCGTAAGCACTTTTTTCAGATGTTTTTCACCTGATTTTTCTCCTGGGAAACAGTCCTCCTTCCACTAGGTCCGTCTAAAAAGAATTTTTTTATAAATAATCGAAAGAAAAGATTATAAACTCCATATATAACTCTATAATTCATGGAGTACTATCCAAGAAAAATAGATAAAAACCTGGAAACGAGGGTAAAAAGAAAAGAAACCATCCTCATAAAAAGACCAAGGCAAAGTGGAAAAACCACAGTATTCCAACATTTACAAGAGATAAACACGTGAGAAAACCAAAACTTTTAGATGGTTGTTATTTCTTGTTTTTCTCTGTCTTTTGCATGGAATCCATAAAGGCTTGTATCCCCATAAAGACACCGGCGCCGAACATCTCTTTCGACAGATCTTTCTTTGATAACTCCTTGAGATCTTCTTTTTTCTCCGACCAGACCCTTGGAAACGCTTCGTTGACCATCATGGTCGCAAATTTATCCGCGATCTCATCGGCAACCTCCTCTAATGGAATGTCCACATGAACATTTTTTAATTCGTCATGCTTGAAATTTTTGACACTCTTTGGGTCCTGAAAACAGTTGTAGCACAGGTGTTTCTTTGATGTTTTCAGCATTTCCTGGGGGCATTCGATATCTTTTCCGCAGCAGTCGCATTTGACCTTGACAATGGTACTGTTTGTGTAATCTTTCATTTTGATACCCCCTTGTCTTACAATCATAGAAGCATCAGTTCTTTTAAAAACGTGACGGCAGAGAACACTCCGCAGAAGCATTTTGGATATCTAAGAAAGCAGGATAAATAAGAAATTACTGCCTTTAGTGCGATATAGGAAGAAATCAATAACATACTGCTCGAGCGCTCACTAAATCAAACACCTATGATTGTGGTCGACGTTTTTGTTTTCCTTTCATCGCGAGGTACTGTTCTTTTGTCATGGAAGCGGTTCGTACACAGGAATTGATAATCACATTTTGTTGTTGTGACCATTCTTTGTCATCATGGGTACGGATGTATTCAGCCCATTGGTCAATGAAACGGAATCGTTCTTTTTGGTTTTCCTTAATGAAACTCACGCAAGATCTCCTTGTAGTGTTGTAGTAATTTTTTATCTAAATACCCTTCGGCGACTTTTTGTAGGTGGCGTGCGTCCTCTCTATCCTTTGGTGATTTCAGTACTATTTCTTTGAACGCGATTTGTAGTTCAAGCTGGGAGACGAGCAGGGTTCCGTGTGGAAGGATCACCTTGATGGTGTTTTGTAATACAAGGTCATCGATGTTGTTTTTTGCCCACTTCATTTCGATGTTGGGGATCATGGTGTTTTGTTTTGCGAATCGGACTGCGATACCTTCACTGAGACACGCAAAGATATCACTGTCTTTTTCTTCATTGATACCATAGAATCCTTTCTCTTTGAGTTCGTATACCAATTTTTTTAGTTTGGGGAATGCAATCTTTGGGATGATGATGTCGATATCTTCGCTTGCCCGTGCTCTTCCTAAAAGAATAGAGACATACCCACTGACAATCACATACGGTGTATAGTTCTGAAGGATTGTGGTGAATTCAAAGGCTAATCGATCGAGATCAGATAATTCCCTGTCGATTTCAAGAGTGGTTTTGTCAATAAATCTCATTTTTTCTCTTAGGTGAGAATCTCGTTCCACTATATCATTTTTTATTGTGTTTTTTCTCATCGAAGTCTCACCCGAGACGCACGTATCTTTTTTATCATCTCCGGGTTCCATATCCAGACTACCCTTCCGTCGTTGTCGATCATGATTTTTCCTGAGGTTTCAAGGTAGTCTATGATGAGGCAGAAGGTTTGGTACATCATCTTCTTGGGCAGTGCTTTCCACAGTTCGGTTTTCTTCGGGTAGTCCATGTGTTGGATCGCCTCCTCAACAATGAGTATGGAATCGAGTGTCGGATAGTGGAGTATTGTTGTCATGTCGCACCTGCCTATTATATAAGTTTATATAATTCAGATATTTAAACATTCTTCTCTACCTCCCATGATTCATAACCCTCGCAGAGTGTTCCATCCTTATAAACCCTGACTGGAGAGGTCGTCGAAAGTATTATGTCTCGTAAATTATAATAACCACGAATGAAGCTTATCAAGGTTTGAACGACCGAAGGCTCGGTTGAAAAAGAAAGTAAAAAGGAGTAAGGTATAAGTATAAGATATTTCCATAGTAGTAGCTGGTAAAAATGGAAAAAAAACGTTTGACAAAGAAAGAAAAACAAAAAATAGCTATGTTAGTTAAAAGTAGAAAAAAATCTATTAAATACTGCGCAAAAGTTCACTAGATTATCCTCTTGTAAAATTTTACTGAAGCCATTTTTCCATTTTGTTATATCTTACCAAAAAACTTATTAACTAATTAGTTAATATGTTAATAGGTGGTGATATGAATTTCTTCAGTACCCCACAAAAACGGATCATTGAACTGCTGCTTACAAGCGATAAAACCTTACCTGAACTCGCTACCACTCTCGGAAGGAGTAAGCCAGGGACATCAAAATATCTTAAAAAATTAGAAGAGCTTCATATTGTCAAAGGAGCATATGAACGAAATGTCGCTGGAAGAACAATCCGATATCACCTCCAACCATTTCATATGGTGCTGTCGATAGATCCTCAGTCAAAAACAGCGTTTAGCTTCGCTGCTGATGACGCTCTTGATACGGAATTTCTCTGTCTAGGTTTTATCCCACAGAAAGAATTACGAGAAGAAATGAAAGATTATTTGAAAGAAATACAAAAGACGGATATTCAGCGATTGACTGTCGTCCTCTATGGATCTGTTGCACAAGGGATCGCCAACCGGAAAAGTGATATCGATCTTCTTCTGGTAAAGGAGGAATGGATGAAAAATGAACAAAACAGTATCCTGCGATCATTGGCAGATGCTTCCGAGAAGACGACCCATCCGGCAAAACCACTTTTTCTGAGTTATTCTGAGTTTGAACAGATGGATCCTGTATTAAAAAAAGAGATAAAAGACCATGGTGTTATCCTGTTTGAAAAAGGGAGTCCATGGGAGACGATACGACCGGAACTTCGAAGATACACGACTATTACAAGTTAAGTTGCAATTATTTGGAATCCGCTCGCATTAGCTTGAAAAATGAGTTGTTCGAACCAGCGATGTTTTCCGCGATACATGCCCTTGAGCTTGCGTTGAAAGCTGCCCTTCTTACGAAACTTACTGATGGGTGGAAGACCCATAATATTGGTGGACAGTTTGGGAAGTATTTCAGAAAAGAGGTTGGAGATGAAATATGCCGTCGAATTTCTGTGATTCTTTCAAAATATAATCTTCCACGGTACCCGAGTGAGGTTGCTGTCGATCCTGATGATGTCAAAAAAGACATCGAGTTCATTGGAGATTTTATCGAACAGCGTATTGTTCTCTTACTAAGGAAATAAAACATCCTGTTCTGGAGATGTAAATCAAAAAATATGTGAATGAATAATTAATTTATTCTTTTGGTTCAAGGATGCAGGTGTTCTTATACGCCTTAATGGTGACGTTATAATCTTGGAACACCGGCTGTATTCCAATAAGAATTGCTGGGCAGTTCTCCATGACACAAATTTCAGTGTCTGTGTATTTGACGACCCTGCCACCCCGTCCTAGATTGAAATTAGCTGTTGCTGTGAACGCTTGGGATTCTCCGGCAGCTGTTTGAGCAGGACCTGATCTAGGGGCTAGTTTTAGCCCTAAAATATCGGCGAGTGCTTTTGGAATTGTTATTTGGTTTGCACCGGAATCCAGGACTGCATCTTGAAACGGTTGGGTAGGTGTACTATCTTTATAAAAAAAGTTAACGGGGATAAGGGGTATCATGCTTTGTTCGTCATACTGAAAAGTAAATTTTAACAAAGTCGAATGTGGCATAGTGCTAAAAGAAGCAAGATCCCGGGTCTAATTTTTTTCCGATAGAGACTTCGTTGTATGGGTATTCTCTTCCCTTTTCAACCACGTCAGCGACATTGTCGCTTGCGTAGATCACCTGATTCTCTTTATCGAGTAATACCCATTTACCTAGGTATTTGTTCAATGTTCTTTTCTTTTTCATGTCTCTTCTCCTTTGATACTATATTGGTTGATACTTATATTCTTTTTCAATGCAGGCATGACTGGCATTATTTATATACAATTCTTGGAGGTCGTTGAAAGTATTATGTCCCGTCTAATATATTAACAAAACCAAAATGAATATTCTCTTATGATTAAATCTGATAAAAACAAAAAATATAAGTATAAATAAATAGTTCTCTTTTCTATGAAAGTCTGGGAGATTCCATGGTTTGAGAGACCGAAGGATTAGTATTGGAAGATACGGTTGTGGTTGGTTCTTTTCGAGGGAATCGCAGAAAATTATAAATATTAATGCCGTATTAATATTGTATTAAGGTGAAATGAATGGTTCAAGCCTTTATCGATATTAATGAGAGAGCCAATCGTTTGTTGAATATTCTCAAGGCGAAGTATGGTCTGAAAGATAAAAGCCAAGCAATTGAGCGTATGGCTGAAGAATACGAAGAAAAACTTTTAGAACCTGAGTTAAAACCCGAGTATATAGAAAAAATTAGAAAAATCGAGAAACATGGAAAGTTTACGAAATACTCCTCCCTTGAACAGTTAAGAGATGAAATCGAACATGCGTAAGTACTCTGCTGAAGAGCGTTTCAAGAAAAAGATGAAAATCCTTTTTAAAAAAGACAAGAAGCGATACTCGATTCTTTTAAAGAAGATGGGAGAGATCCTCAGCTGTGACGAGGTGACTCATTATAAGAATCTCCGGGCGCCACTGCAACACCTCAGACGGGTTCACATTGATTCACATTTCGTCCTGGTCTTTCGATATGATGACGCGTCTGATACGGTCTTATTCTATGATTTGGACCATCATGACACCATCTACAAATAAGGCAGGATACTACGGAGTGGTTTTACCTGGAAACATGGTCTTTTTCAGTTCTTTTTCTCTTTCGAAAAATATAAGATGAAATAAATAATACATTTTCCTAGGTCTGTCGTATGAAAGTCTGGGAGATGCCATGGTTTGAGAGACCGGCAAGAACGAATCTAGACAAATTCATATAGTTTTACCAAATCATTTGTAGAATACACGTTTATTACTTTTTGTTTTTTCATCTCCTTATCATTTGACCAGATTCCTATGTTTTGTTTTAATGCAGCGGCAAAATACATTACATCATCAGGGTCCGGTGTTATTTCATCAGCTTTTTTGATAAACGGTCGCAGCTCGTCTTTTGGAATGATGTTCATCTTTGATTCAATGATTAGTACTTTTACGAGTTCTTCGAGTGAAATTCGTGAGAGATGAGATTTCGTTTCGAATTCCTGTAGGTGGTCAAAGATTTCTTCAATGACATATTCTGGGGCGTACAGAACCAGTTCATCGTTGAGGAGTAATTTTCTGGTTGCCCCTTTTTTTAACAATGCAGCGACGAAGATATTAGCATCGATGATGACTTCCATTCATCCGTCTTCCCGATATTTTTTTGCGACTTTTTTGTTGATCTGTCGTCCTATTCGGATTGTATCTTCTTCTGTTAATTCACTTTTTGATAGAAGCTTGTCCATTTCCTGAAGGATCTTTATTTTTCGTTGTATCGCTGTTCGGGCGACGACAGACCAGTTTATTTCCGGGTAGAGTTCCATTTCTTTTTTCAGTTCTATAGGTATTGCTAAGGTCATGCTTACCATTCATATCACCTGTCCATTATGTTTATTACGTGTAATATGTATGTTACGTTTACATATTTAACCTTTGTTCTGGAACCCATTGATTTCACTAGCCTTTTCGTACGCATGGTCATCTTTCCTTATAAGGAATTATCAGAGGTGGCTGAAAGTATTATGTCCCGTCTATTATATTAACAAAACAAGAACGAATACTCACTCACGATTAATCCTGATAAAATCAAAAAATATAAGAAGGAATAAATAATTCATTTTCTTAGGTCTATTAGAAAAGTCTGGGAGAAATGAAGTCATGAATATTCGTGAGATGCCATGGTTTGAGAGATCTGGGGCTCGGTTGAAACGCAATGGTCCTGAGGTGCTCTCTGATGCTGAGCTGCTCGCGATCGTGCTTGGTCGCGGAAGCAAGGAAGAAAACGTCATCGATTGTTCCCGTCGGGTGCTGCGTGAGCAGAACCTGCATTATCTTGCGGAGCAGTCGCTGCCTGAGCTTGCCAAGACGTTTGGTGATGATACGGTCAAGGCACTCAAGGTTTCTGCGATGTTTGAGCTGTTCCGACGGACGAACAGGCTGAAGGTGCAGGGGTTTGCTACCAAGATACAGAGCGCGGAGGATGTGTACCATTATTTTGCTGATAGGCTAGCGGAGAAGAAGAAAGAGTATTTCTACGCGCTGTGTCTTGATACGAAGAACCGGATAATCTCTGAGACGCTTGTTTCCGTTGGGATCCTTGATGCAAGTCTCATCCATCCACGGGAGGTGTTCAACCCTGCGGTGAAGGCGAGTTGTCATGCGGTGATACTTGTTCATAATCATCCGAGCGGGGAGGCGGAAGCAAGTGCTGCAGATATTGAAGTTACCAAGATGTTATATAACGCCGGTGATATAATCGGAATCAGTATTTTGGATCATATAATCATTGGAAAAAATGGATATTCAAGCATGAAGGAAAAAGGGATAATTACCTAGTAAACAAAATGGTAAAGGAATGAAAGTCCGGGGGAAAAAAAATGAAAATTAAAGAGATGCCGTGGTACACACAACCATGGATACGGGTACAGAATGATGGTGTTTCCGCGATGAATGACGCAGAACTGCTCGCCGCTGTGTTAGGAAAAGGTGTGGGGACGGAGAATGCAGTTGATCTGTCACATCGAGTGCTTGCGTCTTATAATTTCTGCAAACTTGCAAATCTATCATTACCAGAACTGAAACGAGAATTCAAGAAAGATATTCATGCGATACGTGTTCATGCGATGTTTGAAATCGTAAGAAGGACGAATAAGCTTGCCAAACATGGGTTTAGCAAGAAAATTGAGACAGCAGAAGACGTGTACAATCATTTTGTTGATGAATTGAAAGATAAAAAGAAAGAACATTTTTATGTTTTATTTCTTGATACAAAAAACAGAATTATTGGTGAGGAGCTTGTTTCAGTTGGAACTTTGAATTCTTCTCTGGTTCATCCTCGTGAGGTTTTTAAAGGGGCAATAAAAGCTAGTGCTAATTCTGTTATTTTTGTGCATAATCATCCTAGTGGGGATTATAATCCAAGTAAAGATGATAAAGAAATAACAAAAAGACTTTATGATGCAGGGAATATTTTGGGAATTAAAATTTTAGATCATATTGTTGTTGGTACTGATGGTTTTTGTAGTGTGAAAGGGAAATTATGATGTAACTAATGATGGTAATTTAACCCCAAATTTAAAAATTATACTAAAATCAGAAGTTTTTTTACATAATATTAATAATATAAACTCTAATGTCAACATATATCGGGTAAGGTAAAAATATGGATTATGCTCAGCAAAACAGAATTACAGGCTTCATTTGGAACATTGCAGATGATGTCCTTAGGGATGTTTATGTTCGGGGAAAGTACAGGGATGTAATATTGCCTATGACGGTTATAAGGCGATTAGATGCTGTTCTAGAGTCTACTAAAAATGATGTTATAAAGATGAAGGAGCAACTGGACAAAGCTAAAATAGTAAATCAAGATGCTGCGTTACGTCAAGCTTCTGGGCAGGCATTTTATAATACATCATCTTTCACTCTCAAAGACCTGCAGTCTAGAGGAAAACAGCAACAATTGAAGGTTGATTTTGAATCGTATCTCGATGGTTTTTCTCCAAATATTCAGGAAATACTTGACAAATTCAAATTTAGAAATCAGATACCGACCCTTGTTGATGCAGATATTTTGGGTAATCTTATTGAAAAATTCTTGGATAACAGTATTAATCTTAGCCCCAAGCCTGTTGGTTCTTTGCCTGGGCTAGATAATCATTCGATGGGAACGATTTTTGAAGAACTAATAAGGCGTTTTAATGAGGAGAATAATGAGGAAGCCGGAGAGCATTTCACTCCTCGAGATGCTATCAAATTAATGGCTAATCTCATTTTTTTGCCAGTGGCAGACAAAATAGAGTCCGGTACTTATTTGGTGTATGATGGTGCTTGTGGTACTGGTGGTATGCTTACTGTTGCCGAAAAAACTTTGTATGAGCTAGCGGAAAAAAACGGAAAAGAAGTGTCTATCCATTTGTATGGGCAAGAAATCAACCCCGAGACTTATTCTATTACAAAATCTGATCTTTTACTTAAAGGTGAGGGTGAAGAGGCGGAAAATTTTGTCTATGGATCTACTCTGTCTCAGGATGGTTTTCCTTCACGTGAGTTTGATTTTATGCTCTCTAATCCTCCTTATGGAAAAAGCTGGACGAAGGATCTAGAAAAAATGGGCGGAAAGAGTGACATCCGAGATCCCAGATTTGTGATAGAACATGCTGGAGATCCAGAATATAGTCTTATCACAAGGACTAGTGATGGGCAATTGATGTTCCTTGTTAATATGCTAAGCAAAATAAAACACGATTCACCTCTCGGATCCAGGATAGCAGAAGTACATAATGGTTCTTCTCTTTTTACTGGTGATGCTGGGCAAGGTGAGACTAATATACGTCGATGGATTATTGAGAAAGACTGGTTGGAGGCAATAATTGCTCTCCCACTAAATATGTTTTATAACACAGGAATAGCAACATATATTTGGGTTTTGACAAATCGAAAACCAGAGCATAGAAAAGGTAAAGTTCAGCTTATTGATGCTACTGAGTGGTATAAACCTCTTAGAAAAAATTTAGGAAAGAAGAACTGTGAGTTTTCTGATGAAGATATCGATAAGATAAGCAATCTGTTTCTAGAGTTTAAAGAAACTGAGCATTCCAAGATATTTAGAAATGAGGATTTTGGATACTGGAAGATAACTGTTGAACGCCCCTTGCGTTTAAAAAGTCAGTTCACTACGAAGGGAGTTGAGTCTTTACGATATACATCTGGCCAAGAGTCATATCGCAGAGAGTTATTTGCAAAGTTTGGTCAGGATCTTTACGAAAATTTCAGTGCAATAAAACCCGAGATCGAACAATATTTATCTGATAACGAAGAAGAAAACGAAGATGAAGAAACAGAAGGAGAAAAGAAGAAAGGATTACCAGAAAAGATAAAGAAAAAACTTCTAGATCCGGAAACATGGAAAAAGGATTATGATCTTGTAAAAATAGCACGTGAGGTATGGAAGATCATGGGCGATGATGTGTTTGAGGATTATAACTTATTCCGTTCTGATTTTGAAAAAGCTCTCGTAGAAGCAGATATAAGAATTAGTGCAACAGATAAGAAAAATATACTTAATACTATAAGTTGGCAGGACGAAAATGCTCCATGCGTTATTAAAAAGAGTTACAAAACCGGAAAAGTTAAAACTGATCCATTGCACGGTTTATTTGAAGTAGAACTTGAAGGAGAGAAGCAGATCGTAGAATACGAATCTGATTCTGATCTACGGGATACAGAACACATACCATTGCTTGAAGAAGGAGGGATAGACGAATACTTCAAACGAGAGGTAATACCCTATGTTTCAGATGCTTGGATGGACGAATCTAAGACCAAGATAGGATATGAAATATCGTTCACCCGTTACTTCTATAAACCAGTTGAACTAAGAAGTCTAAAAGAGATCCGAAGTGATATTATCACTATGGAAAAGGAATCAGAAGGACTACTTAATCAGATATTGAAGGCGAGTCAATAATGGAACTCAAACCTTATTTGGAATATAAAGATACAGGAGTCGACTGGCTCCCAATAATTCCAAAAGAGTGGAAAATACTCCCAAATAGAAGTATATTTACTGAAAGAATAAAGAAAAACAACAACTCATCTGAAGAATTATTATCAGTGACTATCAAGGAAGGAGTTATTCCACAAAAAGACTTTCTTAGTAACTCTTCAAAAAAAGATTCCTCAAATGAAGATAAATCAAATTATAAACTTGTCAAAGAAGGTGATTTAGCATATAACAAAATGCGCATGTGGCAAGGAGCTATTGGGGCATCAAAATACCAAGGAATTGTTAGTCCAGCATATATTGTTTTAAAACCTAGAAACGGAATAAACTCCTGGTATTATCATTTCCTATTCAGGACTCCAATGTACACCAAAGAATCACGTAGATTCTCCTACGGTATATGTGACGACCAATTAAGTTTGAGATACTACGATTTCAAGCTTATGACCTCCCCGATACCATCTCCGAACGAACAAAAGTTCATCATTGATTTCATTAACACTAAAACCAATCAGATATCTAAATATATAGAATTAAAGCAAAGTCTAATTAATCTTCTTGAAGAACAGAAGAAGGCAATCATCAATCAGGCTATCACTAGGGGTCTTGGCCACAATGCAAAATTAAAACCGAGCGGTTTGAAATGGTTGGGAAACATACCACGACATTGGAACCTTGTAAAAATTGCTCATTTGACAACAAAAATTACCAATGGTTATGTAGGCCCCACTCGAGATATTATGCGAGAATATGGAGTTCCATATATACAAGGAATACATATAAAAAATAATTCAATAGTATTCACTCCCAACGGTCCATATTATGTATCTAAACAATGGTCAAATGAACATTCTAAATCGATACTTAAAAAAGATGATGTATTAGTAGTCCAAACAGGGTCCATAGGCGAAGTTGGGATTGTATCGGAAGAATCCGACGGAGCCAATTGTCACGCATTAATAATTCTCAGAATGAATCCAAAATTAGGAATTGGTAAATATCTTTTGTACACTTTGTCATCTCGTTTTGGATATGATAGTTTATTTTTCATTAAAACAGGTGATATTCTATTTCATTTAAACTGTACAAAAATTCGTAATGTTTTTCTTCCGAATCCGCCTGTAAATGAACAAAAAGAAATTGTTGAATATATTGAAAAAACAATTAAACCAATAAAAAATACAATTAAACAAATTCAATACATTAACAATATATGTCTCGAATACCAAACAAAATTAATTTCTGACGTGGTAACTGGAAAAATATGTGTAGGTGGTAAAAATGCCAACTGATACCAGCGAGAAAGGTCTTGAAACATTAATTGTAGACTCACTCGTAAATGATGAAGGTTACAATCAGGGAAATTCAGCTGAATATAACAGAGCCTATGCTATTGATATTCCAAAGTTGTATGAGTTTCTTCAGAAGACCCAGCCAGAGATCATTGAGCATCTAGGCATAGAAACTGATGATCCTAAATGGCTTTCATTTTTAGGTCGGCTACAAGGCGAAATAGAAAAACGCGGGATTATTGATATCTTGCGAAAATCTGTAAAACATGGCCCCTTATCTATTGATTTATTCTATAGTTATCCAACACCTGGCAATACGAAAGCAGAGAAGTTGTATAAAGCTAATATTTTCAGTATTACTCGACAGTTACAGTACAGTTCAGATGAAACTAGGTTATCTCTTGATCTCTGCATTTTCATAAACGGACTTCCCATCATTACCTTTGAGTTAAAAAATTACCTCACGAAACAAACGGTTGCCGATGCTATACAACAATACAAGACTGATCGTGATTCCAGAGAGTTGTTATTTCATTTTGGTCGTTGCATGGTGCATTTTGCAGTGGATGACAAGGAAGTTATGATGTGCACTAAACTTGAGGGAAACTCTTCGTGGTTTTTACCATTTAATAAGGGATATAATGATGGAGCGGGAAATCCTCCCAATCCTAGCGGTATAATGACAGATTATCTCTGGAAAGAAGTACTCACAAAGAATGGTCTAACAGACGTCATTGAAAACTATGCCCAAATAATAGAAGAAAAGGATGAAAAGACAGGTAAAAAGAAGCTAAAACAAATATTTCCCAGATATCACCAACTAAGTGTCGTACATAAATTACTTAATGATGCCCAGAAAACAGGAGTCGGCAAAAGGTATCTCATTCAGCATTCTGCCGGTAGTGGAAAGAGCAATTCTATTGCATGGTTATCGCATCAACTCATCGGACTTGAGAAGGACAATGAAGTCATTTTTGACTCCATAATTGTTGTTACAGATAGAAGGGTGTTAGACAAACAAATTAAAGATACCATCAAGCAATATGCTCAAATCTCAGCAACAGTTGGGCATTCAGAAAATTCCAACGATTTACGAAATTACCTAAAATCAGGTAAAAAAATTATCATAACGACTGTCCAGAAATTTCCATTCATCCTTGATGAAATCGGAGATGAGCATAGGAACCGACATTTTGCCATTATCATTGACGAAGCACACTCCAGTCAAGGTGGTAGAACCTCAGCAAAGATGAATATTGCATTATCTGAGCAATCCGAAGAGGAGGATGAAACCTTTGAGGATACAATTAATCGTGTTATGGAACAACGTAAAATGCTGGCAAATGCAAGTTATTTTGCATTTACTGCAACACCAAAAAACAAAACCCTAGAACTATTTGGAGAACCCTTCAAAGAAGGCGACAAAATCAAACACAAAGCATTTCATACATATACTATGAAACAAGCCATCCAAGAGTGTTTCATCCTTGATGTTCTAAAAAATTATACACCTGTAGAAAGCTACTATCGTCTAATTAAAACTATATCGTATGATCCGGAATACGATTCTAAAAAGGCAAAGAAAAAACTCAGACAGTATGTAGAGTCACATCAGCATGCAATAAGACAAAAAGCTGAGATTATTGTAGACCATTTCCAAGAACAAGTCATTGATAGGAAGAAAATTGGTGGTAAAGCACGAGCGATGGTAGTTACCAGTAGTATAAATCGAGCAGTACAATACTTCCATGAAATCGCAGACTACCTTGCAACAACAAAGAGTCCATACAAAGCTATAGTTGCTTTCTCAGGAGAGCACGAATACGGGGGTCAAAAGTTCACAGAGGCAAAATTTAACGGTTTTCCTAGCTCTAAAATAGAAGATAAAATTCAGGAAGATCCTTACAGATTTCTTGTCGTTGCTGAAAAATATCAGACAGGATATGATGAGCCTCTATTGCATACTATGTATGTTGATAAACCACTATCCGATATTAAAGCGGTTCAAACGCTGTCAAGGTTGAATAGAGCGCATCCAAAGAAGCATGACACATTTGTACTTGACTTCTATAATGATACCGATACAATCAAACGTGCTTTTGAACCATATTATAGAACTACAATATTAAGTGAAGAAACAGATCCAAACAAACTCCATGACCTACAATCGTCTCTAGAATCCCATCAGGTATTCACATGGGAATTGGTAGACGAATTAGTTAAAAACTACATTAAAGGTGAAGAACGAGACAAAATAGATCCTTTTTTAGATGCTTGTGTTGCTACATATAAAACAGAGTTAAATGAAGATGCTCAAGTAGATTTCAAAGGTAAAGCTAAAGCTTTTGTGAGAACATATGGATTTCTCTCATCAATATTACCTTATACCAACCCCGAATGGGAAAAACTTTCTATTTTCCTAAATTTTCTAATACCAAAATTACCTGCTCCAATTGAAGAGGACCTGTCCAAGGGCATATTAGATACAATCGATATGGACAGCTACCGAGTAGAAGTACAGACCACAATTGATATTTCATTACCTGATCAAATATCCGAAATTGAACCAGTTCCAACATCTGGAGGTGGGCGCACATCAGAACCAGAAATAGACAAACTCAGCAACATTATCAAAACATTCAATGATCAATTCGGAAATGTTGAGTGGAAAGACGTTGATAAAATTCATAAAATTATTACAGAGGAAATACCAGAAAAAGTATCTGCTGATAAAGCATATCAAAATGCAGTTCAACATTCAGATAAACAGAATGCACGCATAGAACATGATAAAGCTCTGCAAAGAGTAATGAATGAACTTATCACTGATCCCTCTGAATTATACAAGCTTTTCAGCGATAATCCAAGCTTTAAGAAATGGCTTAGTGATACAATATTTGCTTTAACCTATAAGAGAAAGAGGGAGTTAACAGGATAATTTTTTTTTTTAATTCAAATTATTTTCTCATTCGAAGGTTAGAACCTGACTTCCGCAGGTGATCGTTCTTTTCTTGATTAGAACACATTTCGCACTTCACAAAATTTTTAGTTTTCAGCCAACAAAAAAGCCTAAAAACCTATGATCCGGGTGTTTTTCCACAAAAAA
>Ga0315274_10005887_pt1 | contig 17916 bp, 12 predicted proteins | sample YL17G02_20_MG_FD_203700 | JGI IMG/M metagenome (GOLD analysis project Ga0315274, IMG submission 203700) | Sediment microbial communities from Yellowstone Lake, YNP, Wyoming, USA - YL17G02_20 | ecosystem: Environmental > Aquatic > Freshwater > Lake > Sediment | place: USA: Wyoming | collected...
AGATCGGCGGACGCCCGAAGGAGGCCATCGCGTTGTGGAACGCGACCGTGACAATCGGCCGCAAGCTGGAGGAGCGGGAATTCTGGCGTGGCCTCTCCCTCCAGAGAATCGGCATGGAGCCAGCCTGGCAGTGGTACCCGCCCGACCGCAGGCACGGCCGGGCGATGTACGGTCCCCAGCATGCCTTCTATGTCAGCCAGGTGGGTCCGGAAGTGGATGTGGCTCTGCGCGACGCGCTCGTCCTGAGCACAGTGCGCGGTCGGCTCCTCGCGCAGGAGACTCAGGGGCTGGCTGGCCCGCTTGTGCGCCTTGCGCCGGTGACAGTGCTGATGGAGGCGGGAGGACTGGTGGGCCTCCAGGCGGCGCTCTTGCTGTTCCTGCACCTCGTCTGGTTCAGGCGGCCTGATCGCAGCGCCGAACCGGCGCACAGGCTCAAGCCCCCGTGGGTTCTCGTGATGGCAGCACTGGTGACGCTCCCCACACCGGCGCTGTTGACTGTCGTCGCTTTTCGAGCGCCTGAGACCATCGCCTTCGACATAGGGATCAACCCGGGCCGCGCAGTGCTCCCCGCCCTCGTTCTGGCCCTGCTCGCCTTGTTGGCGGCCACAAGACGCCGGAACGCGAGCACAAGGGTGCGCCAGGTCTGGCGACAGATCATGAGCCAGACAGTGCCCCTCGCGGCCGCTCTTCTCGCGCTCTCGTTCCTGGTGACCGCTCTTATTGCCCTTCCCATTCGGGCCGGCCTCACCCGCGATCTGAGGGCCGCGGACTGGAGTGAGATGAAACTGTATACCAATCGTCTCGGCCCCTCCTGGTCCAACCCCACCATTCCTCCCGACTCCTGGCGCGCGGAGTACCCCCCGTCAATGCCATCGAAGTGAGGTAGCGGCGGCAGGTCGCCCGCCGGAGGCGGGCAGACGGACCCTGCGCCACTCGCTCCGGGGTCTGCGGCGATTACCCCACTTCGCGCACCTGTGGTGAGCTACGTAGGGGTTCGCAGGCAGCAGGCCACCCAAACAGCGCGGCGAGCTGGCAGCTGACACCCGCGGACGGTTTGGGGTTGTGTCGAGATCGGTTCGGGGCAGGCAGCAGCCGGAGGCCAAGCTGTCACCGACCGACCACCCGCATCGCGATTTCAGCCCATTCCCACAGCCGCTGCGGTTGGTAGCGAACGGTGCTGATATCCTTGAGGATGAACTCGACCGGGCATCCGTGACGGGTGCAGATCTCCAGCGTGTCCCGGAGGTCCCTCTCCACCCGGTCCGGCTCCCACGTTTCCCCGGCGAGCAAGGCCGGGCTGGGTTTGCGGGAGAAGACAAAGTCCTGTCCAATCCGCTCGGCGCCCTTCTCGACGTCCACCCAGGGGCTCATGGAGATCTTCCGGACGCGCGGAAGGCTCCGGATGAGGTCAACCTTGTCGTGCAGCGGCTCGCAGCACCCGTAGTACCCAAGGCCGAACCGCGAGAACCAGTTGACGGCATAGTCCAGCCAGAACTCCTGGTGCATCGCCGGGGACACAGCCGAGAACACCTGGGCCATACCGTACGTCCACAGGTCCCTTGCCCGGGGATGGCCTGGGTGGAAGCCGGGGGCCGGAAGCTCGTCGGTGTACGCGCCGGTGCAGTGGATGGTGTGCTGTCCGACGCCCAGCAGTCCCTGCTCCTCGAGTTGGTCGAGCAGCGACAGATGCACCTCGGTCAGGCGGGAGACGATCCGGTGCATGAACTCCGGCCCGTCCACCAGGTCGAGGAGGGCGTGTTCCGGGCTGCGCCACGTGGCGATAATGTCCCAGGGGGCGAATACCGGGAACCATCCCTGCATGCGCACGGTGAGTATCCCGTCGAAGATGTCCTGCGCCTTTTCCTGGGCCTCTGCCGTTGCCCTCTCGTCGAGGTGAATCTCCGGCTCCCGGATCCTCCCAAGATCGTCCTCCGTCCTCAGTTGGTCAATGTAGGCATGACCGATCACATCGTTTCGAGGATCCGTGACCGCGGTTCTCTCGACCGTCTGGATCCCGAAACCCTCGCCGCGGATGACCTTGGGGATCTCCACCATCGGCTCCACCACCATATCCGCCCGCATGTGTCTCCAGGAGTAGAGGGTCCTGCGCAGAGCGGTTTCAATCCCACAGCAGAAGTCGTCCTCTGTCCGCAAAGCGAGCTCCTCGCCGACCTCCATCTCGTGCCATGGAATCTGGTCTATCATGACCATGGCTCGGACGGGCTTGAGGCCGTTCAGCGCCTTCCAGAGGGAGGTGGTCTCACGCTGTGCGGGCAGCGCCGCGATCGTCGCCACCTGCCTGGCGAGTTTCCTCAGAATGTCTCGGTCCTTCCGGCTTACTGACATGCTGATACCCTCCAATCGGCAATCGCGCACCGCTGCAGCAGTGCCTACTGACGCCAGCGCGCGGCATAGGCAAGGACCACCACCACCAGAAGGCCGACAGGCACCAACATGGCAGCCCGTAGGCCGGCAGCCTCGGCTAGCCATCCCATCGCGGCGGGGATGATGAGCGATCCGATGCCTACACCGGTCATGATGATCCCGAATACCGTTCCGAGCCGCTGCGGGAGGTGGCGCGACGCGTCCACCAGAACCAGCACGAAGATCCCTGACATGAACAGCCCCGTGACAGCTGTGGCAACCAGGCAGGCGGCCGCGTCTCCCGCATAGGCAACCGCGAGCGAGCCGACCGCGCTCCCCAACGCCAGTATGAACAGCAGGGGAGGAGGCCGGAACCTGACCGAGAGGGGGCCGGCAGCCAGTCGCCCGACGATCATGAACACCCAGAAGATGGACACGGACAGGCCGGCGACGTCGCGGGGCGTGCCCAGCACGGTCTCCATCAGCGGACTCACCCACGTTGATACCCCGACCTCAGCGCCGACATACAAGGCGATCACCACCAGCAGCACCCAGATCAGCGAGGACCGGAGCAACTGCAGCGCGGCCCCGGGCGGGAATGGCTCCCCAGCAGCCTCCGGCACGCGTTGTGGGAGCAGCACAACTAGCAGCACGACAAACAGAGCCGCATTGCCATAGAAGATGAAGTGCCACGGAAGATCGGCCCGCAGCAGCAGGCTCACACCCAGCGGAGAGAGCACTGCGCCGATGGCGAAGAATGCGTGCGTCACATTGAGCGCGAAGGCCGGAGCCGGCTGGTTGTCGTCGGTGACCAGGATGTTCGTAAGGGTTTCGACCCCGCCCCCACCATACCCCAGCAGCACCATCGCTGCCAGCGCGAGCGGGAAGCTGCGCACGCCGCCAATCGCGGCGATGAGCCCGAGCAGCCCGCACCCCAAGGCCATCATGCCGATGATGCCGAGCAAGACGGGGCGCCGCCCCATCACCTCGGAGAGGTAACCGTTCACCAGCACCGATGGTATGAGACCGACAGCGTACAGCGTGAAGACCAGCCCCAGGCGGCCGACGGGAACGGCAAACGTGTCTGCCATTGAGGTCAGGCACGGGCCAAAGGAGAAGACCACGGCACCATAGCACAGGAAGACGCCGGCCAGGCTGTAGGTTAGGCGGGAGAATCTCATCTTGTGCGCCGGCAGTATAGCAGAAACCAACTGCCGCCGCACGCAGTCTGGCGCTCGCATCAGGGCGCACCCCTGGCTTACCGCGCAGCCGCCGGCTCTGGTGAAGGGCTCCTGACCTGCGCGCACGCAAGGGAATCCCCTCCCTGCGGCGAAGCCTACCGCGCCCGAGTCCACGGATGCCGATTCACTTGGAGGGTGAGCCATGAAGGTCTTGGTCACTGGTGCAAGCGGCCGTTTCGGGCCGTGCCTTGTCGCTGAACTCGAGCGTGCTGGCCACGACTTGGTGCTGATGTGCCGCTCCCGGCCCGAGGGCGCAGACCGCTGGCCCTGGGTGCAGGGCGATATCACCAGCTTCGACGACTGCCTTCGCGCTACCGACGGCGGCGTCCAGGCTATCCAGCACGTCGCGGCCAACGCCTGGGCGAGCGACCACCCCGAGTCGAGGGCCAGATACGAGCAGCGCGGCGTCCCCTTCGACGACACCATGCGCACCAACATCATGGGCCCCTACTACCTGCTCCAAGCATCCCTCAAACGGGACATCGGCCTATTGGTCATGACGGGCAGCAACTGCGCGCTTGGCCATGGCGGCCGGATCAGCGGCAGCGAGTTTCCCGTCAAGTACCTGCCCATTGACGAAGAGCACCCGTCAGATGTGGAGGACTCATACTCCTACAGCAAGCTCGTGGGCGAGGAGCTGCTCGCCTCCTACTCCCGCGCCTATGGCATGAGAACTTACGTCCTGCGTTCAGCCGGCATCTGCAATGCGGACCGCAGGCGAGACATGGCCCGGAAGGCCGGGCCCGCTGGAGGCTGGGACCCATGGATGTGGGCGTGGATCGCGTGCGAGGACCTGGCCTCCGCCCATCGGCTGTTGATGGAGAAGGCTGCTTCACTACCTGTGCACGGCGTCTACTTCTGCAACAATGACGACACCACTGCGGTCGAGCCGAGCCTCGAGCTGGTGAAGCGCTTCAAGCCGGAGTACCTGCCGCTCTGTAAGGATCTTGGGGGCCACGCCACCTTCCTTTCGAACCGCCGTCTCCACGGCATCGGCTGGCAGCCGCGCATGTCGTGGCGAGATGCCCGCAGCGACGAAGGAGGAACGAAGCGATGACCAAGCCCGTGGGTATGGGAGTTGTCGGCGCCGGAGCTATCGCGCTTCGTGGTGTGCTCAACCACCTTGGGATCGAAGACACCCATGACCGCGTGAAGCTTGCCGCGGTCTGCGATCCTGCGCCCGGCCGCGCCAGGGCCGCCGCCGAGAAGTTCGGGGTAGCTCGCTGGTACGAGACCTACCAGGAGCTTCTCGCCGACCCCGCGGTGGAGGCGGTCAGCCTGTGCTCGCCCATTGGCCTCCACTACCAGCAGGGGGTGCAGGCGATTGAGTCCGGCAAGCACGTCCACTTCAACAAGACCATGGCCATCACCGTCGCCGAGTGCGACGACCTCATCGCTCGCGCCGCCGCCCGCAATCTCCGCCTCGTCGCTTCCCCCGGGATGATGCTCCATCCACATAACCAGAGAATCCGTGAGGCCATCCGTAGCGGGGCCATCGGTCAGGTGATGTGGGCCATCACCGGGGTCAGCGGCGTCGCCGACTACCATCTCGGCGAGGAGTTCCGCAGCGGCGATGATGTGCTCACCGCAATTGATCCGACATGGTACTTCCGCAAGCCCGGGGGCGGGCCGCTGTACGACGTGATCGTCTACTGCCTGCACAACCTCACCGGCATCCTCGGCCCGGCCCATCGCGTCACTGCCCTCTCCGGTCTGGCGGTGAAGGAGCGCGAGTTCCGAGGCGCCACCATCAGTTGCGACATGGATGACAGCACGTTCATGCTGCTGGACTTCGGCAGCGCCGCCTACGCGGTCGTCTACGGCGCGGTCGCCGGCTCGGTGGTGCGGGGATTCCAGCCCACCATCTTCGGCACCCTCGGCTCTGTCGTCGGAACTGATCTCAACGGCGAATCCATGCGCCGGGAAGGTGACGGCATGCCGCACTGGACCGGGCCGCACGCGAAGATGCCTGAAGCCCATGTCTATGAGGATGTCATGCAGTTGGTGGACTGGGTGCGGGAGGGCAAACCGTCGGTCGCCAACGCCGAGCATGCTCGCCACGTCATTGACATTTTCGAGTCAGCCTACCGCTCCGCCGAAACCGGCAAGACTCAGAATCTGGTCACCGGGGAGAAGGCCTGGTAGGACTGCGTGTCTGTGCCGAGGACCGTTGAGACCAGTCTACGACGTCTGGATAGCGCTTCGGCGACAGAGCTACGGCTCGGGCGGCACCCAACTCGGTTCCCACGGGCAGCTTGGTAGCGGTGTCACGGTGTCACAGCCGCGCAGCATGCACAGGCTCCCGCGGGGCGCTGATCCACGCCGGCTCATCTCCGATCTCTTCGCGCTCCCGGGCTTCCAGTAGTTGAAGTGCGACCGGCAGTTCGCTTCCGGGGCCGCCTCATCTCTGGCAGAGCCGCATGTTGTCCACATAGACGGTGGTGTCCTGTTTCGCCTCTGTGGTGAAGGAGAAGCTGAAGAGGCAACTCATGTCGAAGACGTGGTCGGCGTTGGACGACTTCATCCCGACGAGAGGAATCACGAACGCGTTCTTCCCTGGTGGGCAGCGCAGCTTCTCGACGTGGACGAGCTCCCAGCCACCCAGGTTGGCGGCGAGTTGGTCGCGGAGGTTGAGGGTGATGGTGACGGCCCGCGGCTGAGGGTTCACGATGTCAAGCTTGAGGAAACGGTAGCCGCGCCAGTCCTTCTCGGGGGCGCGACCCCACTGGTCGGCGTAGCCCTCCCCGTTCCGGAAGGTCAGCTCAAAGCAATGCGTACCCTGCGTGGCATGTCTCGTATCCTCCACCCACCGGGTAACCGCTCCGCCCAGTTGCCGCTCCGGCTGGTCTCCGGTGTCCCCGTCGCAGATCGCCACCTCGTCATACACCCCCGGAACGACCTTCCCCTCCAGCATGCAGATCATCTTCGCGGCCTCGCGGCGCATCGCATTCAGCCGCTCCGGCGGCCAGGCCTTCCCGGCGTAATCGCCGCTGCCGTCAGGATTGCCCGTGCTGGTGAACCGGTCGTCCACGCAGTCGGACCAGAAGTCCCGCACGTAGCTGGCCCGCGACACGGCCTCGCGCAGAAACGGATCCTGCGTGTCCTTGTACTGTGCTATCAGGCTGTCGAGACGTTGCAGGTAGCGCAGATCGTCCACGCCCTCGCGGCACAGCTCCCACTCGATCGTACACACCTGTTCCGGCAGCACCAGGGAGCCGAAGTCGTTAGTGCTGGTGCCATCGAGGGGGTTGTATGGGTCCGCGCTGGAGGCGTCGTAGTGCCACTCGATCTTCCCCTCCTGGCCCCATTGCGTGGTCTTCCAGAACCAGATGCCGTACGGATAGCGTCCCTTTCCGCCGTTGATGAACCAGGGCTTTGCTCCGAGCGACCGGACGCGCTCGATGATGTCCCGCGTCATGAGCTTGTGCTCCGGGCGGTTGGTGCCGTAGCTGCCGGCCCAGCCGTCGTTGAACCCCACCGCGTCGAGGAGCGGCGCCAGGGCCATCAACTCACGGTAGCCGTTGATGTCGCTCATCAGGTGCACGTCACCCAGCCGCTCCCCGGCCACTTCCCCTACGCGCCGGATGAGCGCTTCGCGCCCGTCGTTAGTGGTCTCGTCCCCGATGGAGTAGATCACCTTCTGCCGAAGCCGTTGCGCCACCGCCTCGTAGTCCCGAAACACTTTCTCATACGCGTCGGCCCACGCCTTCGTGCCCGGGCCGCCCAGCTCCTGGGGCATCGCCCGGTATAGACCCATGGTGTCGTCCTGGACCAACTCCCGCTCGAAACCGATCTTCTGGTAGAGCCGGATGAATCGCTCCCAACGGTTCTCCTCCTCCGGCCGGCCCGGCCGGGGCAGCCCGAACCCACCCAGGAGCGCGACCGTCGTCATGCCGTAGTCGTGCATCAGATTCAGGTCCTTCTCGACCATCGTCCAGAGATACCCCTCTGCTTCGAGATCGCCAAACCACTCAGGGTAGCTGGGAGCGGCGTAGTTGACGCAGACAGCCTGTTTGGCGCGGTCGAGCCGTACCGGGATGACCGTGACCGTGAGCGGCCACACCTGTTCGCTGCCCAGGCCGCGGATGGTGACATTCGCCCGATAGGTCAGGCTGGCGGCCGTCTCGGGCATGATGACGGTGAGCCAGAACTGCCGGTTGACGCGCTCCTGCCCCTCGAACCAGTTGCGCTCCATCAGGAAGTAGGGAAGAGCTGCCACACAGGCGCTCCATCGGTTCAGCTCCACGTGCCTCTTGGCCTGCTCGGCGATCATCTCCTCGGTAGGCCTGATGACCATCTCCCAGGGCTTTACCGTGCGAACGGTGAGAGCCGAGGCCGGCAGCACATCTCCCTTATCACCGACCAGAGGGCCGACGCTGCAGGTGAACCGTCCCGGATCCTTCTTCAGCGGGCGCACGGAGATCACCGCCGGTTCCATCTCCCCAAGCGAGACCATCGCGGCGAGTTCCCCTCGCTTCCGGTAACCGGGCAGCCGGTTGGCCAGCCCGATGTCGCTGCCGTAGGGAACCACCCAGGCCGCGAACCCGTGGGCATCCTCCTCCTCGGTGGTGTCCCCGACGTAATACTCGGTCATGTCGAGGAGGATGAACTGCTTCTCGAACTGGGCCTTTCGCGCCGCTCGGATCCGCTGGAGCTCCTCCTCACCGGCGGCCTTCTCCGAGACAGGGAACGCGACGAGGGCGTTCAGGGGTCCGACATAGCTGCCCGGGCCGCTGTCCTTGCGAACCTGCACTTCCAGCCGCCCGCCGGCCACGTCAACTTCCGCCTGGTATATCCTGAAGCGGGGCTCGACGTACTTGGCGAAGAGGTCGGCGCCGTTCACAAACTCCTCGTCGCGGTGTCGCCAGAAGTCGTCTCTGAACTTCTCATAGGTGGAGTGGTCAAGCTCCCCGATGACCTGCCCTTCGGCCACGACGGTGTACTTCCCGCGTGGGTAGAACTCGTATGCCCCCCAATCGCCTACCATCATCCAGACCGCGTACCGGCCGTCGGGGAGTTTCACCCCGAACTCCCCACCTCCCGCGACGTAGTCTGCCGACAGATCGTCCGCTCCCTGCGAGCGCAAACATCCTGCGAGCGGGGCCCGCTCCTCGAGCCAGCCGGCCTGCACTGCTCCCGTGACGCCGATCCAGCCATAGCCCTTCGCCTCCGCGTAGTCGTCGTAGACGGTGACAGGCGTGAACCCCTCCATTGCTTCGGGCTGGTCTTTACGCCCGAAGTCGAACTTCACCACCTCCGCGTTGCCCGTCACCCCCAGCCAGGACAGCGCCAACAGCGCCGCACCACACGTTAGGCCCCATCGCTGCATGTCTGTATCCTCGCTCACAGCCCAACCGGAGGAGAAGGCTGGGCAGCGCTATTCGCACATCTTGGGCTGCCATGCGCAGACTCCCGAGTCCGCTGACCTTTCGGAAGTGCTGCTCCGTGGCCGTCAGTGATGGCGAGCAGCCAACTCCAGGGCTGCCCACGAACCCGGGTCCCTGGCTTCCTGGATGCCTCAGATTGGTCTTGGTACACTACGCGTCCTGGTTCAGCAGAGTTCACCGGCACCGAGAGAGCACGGCGATTTGGCCGCGCGCCCGCGAGGGTGCGCTAGTCGCCTCCACCAAGCAGGGAGCCTCCGGTGGCATCAATGAATGCTCCCGTTACCCAGCGAGCATCGGAGGAGGCAAGGAATGCCACCACGTCGGCGATGTCCCCAGGCAGGCCAAGGCGACCCAGCGCGGCGACCGAGGCGGCGAACTTCCGAGCCTTGGGGTCTCGCAGCCAGTCGGCCTGGAAGTCAGTGTCCGTGATGCCGGGAGCGACCGTGTTGACAGTGATTCCTCGCGGCCCGAGCTGCCTGGCGAGAGCGCTCGTCAGGCTGTCGAGGGCCCGCTTGGTCATAGCATAGGCGACTTCTTCCGGCATGGCGATTCGCGATGTGCCGGAGGAAATGTTGATGATCCTCCCTCCGTCCCGCAAACGTGGGAGAGCCTGTTGGATGATGAAGAAGGGGGCCTTCATGTTGACAGCAACCAGCTTGTCGAACTCGGCTCCGGTGGTGTGTTCGATCCCGCCCCCGAGGGACACCCCGGCATTGTTCACGAGGATGTCGAACGCGCGCGTCCGCAGCAAATCTCGGAGGCCTTTGTCCATCGCTCGAAAGAGATCCCGAACGCCCTCGAGGCTGCTCAGGTCCGCCCGGACGGGGAACGCCCTTCCGCCGTTCCTCTCGATCTCGCGAACAGTGGCCGTCGCTGCTTTCTGGTTACGACCGTAATGGACGACGACAAGGGCGCCATCCCGCGAAAGCCTCAATGCTATGGCGCGCCCGATGCCCCTACTCGCGCCGGTGACCAAGGCGACCTTTCCCTTCGATGCGCTCACGCGTGGCACCCCCTATCTCTTGTGCAGCCGGCCTCTGGCGCAGTCGGCCAACCGCCGATGCTGTCCCGAGCTGGCGCTTCTTGGTTCGGTGGTGTGCTGCCGAAGCCTGCCGCCCCTGTCAATCGGCCGTGAAGCCGGCCTGAGAGGCCTGAGGAGTTGCCCGGTACGTCCCTTCTCGCACGATCTGCAGGCGGAGGGAGGCGGTGCCCAAAGGTCTCGGATGGCAGAATAGCCTGGCGTCACAGGCCAGCGTGTAGGGCTGTCAGTGGTGTCCCATTGCCATTTGGCAGCCACACCGATGCCGAGGCCGTGCAGGAGACAGCACAACCCAGGCTGAAGGGCAGTCGTGGGAAGCAGATGAGTTCTCGGACCGCGCGGGAGGCAGCATGGGATCGAAACTCGGCCATTTCCGCCTATCGCTGCTCGTCGCGGGGGCGACGCTTCTGGTCGCGGGAAGCACACTCTTACAAGCGCAACAGCCGAGAGTCGTGCGGCTGTCAACTGTGGCGGCTGTTGCTGCGCCGATCGCGGGGCCGCGATTGCAGAGCGCCCAGGCCTCGACGGGCTCGCCAGACGCCACCTCCGATGTGGCCCCGCCGCCTGTGCAGTCCGACACACCCCCGCCGGTCGTGGACTACTCCAGCTATGTCACCTTCGTGCGAAAGCAGACCGGTGGTGGCTGTGGCACCATGACTTCCCTGGCGATACTCGACATCCTCGCAGAGAGAGACTACCCATATTCCCCCGACTTCTCGTACCGGTTTGCAGAGTACGTCTATAATAACCCCCTTGGGAAACTGAACCAACTGGATGTTCTCCAGCAGGTTGGGTGCTGCTCGGAGGCATCCCTGCCCACGGATGACGACCCCGGAAAGTATCTGGTCCCCGCGGAGGAGCACTGTGAGGAAGCCGCCATGTACAAGATCGCGGCCTACTCCGACGTGATCTGGAAGCCATCGGTTGACGACCTAAAGAGGTTCCTTTGGAAGTACGGCCCTGTCTTCGCCTGCGGCGATACACCAGGATCGCCGCCGCACGCGCACGTGTTCACGATCATCGGCTATGATGACCGCACCCGCATGTTCAAGGTGCTCAACAGCTTCGGCGATCGTTGGGGTAACAACGGCATGATGGACATGCCGTATGACAACCTAGCCAACCCTCCCCCCGACAATGAGAGGACCACCCCTCGTGTGGAATGGGTCAGGTGGGTGCAACCCATGCCGAGGCCGCCGAGTCCCCCACACCCGTATACCTGTAGGATCAGCCTTCACCACAATATCGGGCGCAATCACTTGGCCGTGAGGATATGGGCAGCCGGGCAAGAGCCAAAAGCGGTGTGGGATCGGCCCAACAGGATTCTGGACCGGGACGACAGCAGGGATCTGGTGCTCGACGTTCCGCTCCCCCCGGCCCGCAGTCCGTCACCGGCGCGCCAGGTCTGGTATGTGGAGATATCAGATGACGGGCCACCAGGGCCCTCGCCCGCGGCGACGTTGAACGACCTTGTCCTTGTCTATCGGAGCGCCACAGAGCCGCCGATGACAATCCGACCTTCGTCGGTGCCCGTGGCGATCCCAAGCGGCGGCGCCATCCACCTCAAGTGTCGCATGAGATAGGTCCACAGTCGCTTGGGCTCGGCGCCATCCCCAAGAAGTGTAGCTGTGGGCGGGCCCACCCAGGCGCCCCGCGCTCGGCATCCTTCTCCCTCCTCGGCGCCTCCCAGAACAGGGGTGTCAGTGAGTGCAGAGAACACTACGGCTGAGGCTGCACGGGCGTCCTGGGAGCCGGATGGGCTTCTGGACAGCACGGCCACTCAGGGCGCTGAGGGTCCGCTCGTTGCGTCTGGCTCCTCCTCGTGTGAATCGGCCACCACAACGATGTCTATGTTCGTAGTTTCGCGCATGATGCGGTTGATGATGGACCCGCGGAGGATCTCCTCCAAGCGGCTCCGAGCTGACTGGCCCATTGCGATAAGCGTGGTACCCGTTTCGTTGACGTGCTTGATGATCTCCGCGGCGACGGAATCACCGTAGAGCTCGACCACCTGCCCTCCCAGGTTCCGCGTCAGCGCGTAGGCCTCATCCAGCAGCGCTTGCTCTTCCTTACTCGGCGCTGCCCCGGGCACTGCCACGTGGACGGTGCTAAAGGTGCCCTGCATCCGCTTCGCCAGGCGGTATCCGCGTCGAACCAGTCTGGCCGCAAGCGGCCGCGGCCCCACCAAGACGGTGATGTGCTCGTGGGCGGCCTTGCCCTGGGCCATGTGGTGGGCCTGCATGTAGTCGTGAAGCTCGGTATCTACCTCATCTACCGTCTTGCGGAGCGCCAGCTCACGGAGCGCCACGATATTGCCTTTCCGGAAGAAGTTGGCCAGAGCCTGCGGGATCTTCTCACCGTGGTAGATGTCACCGCGCTTGAGCCGGTTGATGAGCGCATCGGGAGTCAGGTCCTCCAGTTCCACCTCGTCGGCGCTATCCACTACCGCGTCCGGGATCGTCTCGCGCACCCGGACTCCGGTGATCTCGTAGACCGCGTCGTTCAGGCTTTCCAGATGCTGGATGTTAAGGGTAGAGATAACGCTGATCCCCGCATCCCGGATCTGCTCCACGCTGTGCCAGCGCTTGGGAGGAACCATGCCGGGCACGTTAGTGTGCGCCAGTTCGTCTATGAGTGCCCACTCGGGCTTGCGCGCGATCACGGCCTCCGTGTCAAGCTCGTAGAAGGCTTTGCCCCGGTATTCCACGGCCTTCAGAGGGACCTGCTCGAGTCCTGTGACCAGCTCTGCGGTGGCCGACCGCCCGTGGGTCTCCACCAGGCCGATCACGACGTCTTCGTCCCGAGCCACCCGCCGGTGGGCTTCCGCCAGCATGCGGTAGGTCTTGCCCACACCAGCCATTGCGCCGAGGAAGATCTTGAGCCTCCCACGCGGTCTGGCGGCATGACTTTCGGCCTGAGTGCGCGTCTCTTGAGTCATCGTCGGTCCGTCTCGTCGGCGGCATCCAGCGCGAGGTTGAGTCGAAGCACGTTCACTCGCGGTTCGCCAAGCAAACCGAACTGCCGACCGGTAACACTCGACTCCACTAGTTGCCGGACTCTATCTTCGCTCATCCGCCGCGCCTTGGCAACTCTGGCGACCTGGGCATACGCGTTCGCCAGCGAGATGTCCGGGTCAAGACCGCTGGCGGAAGCAGTCACCATGTCCGCTGGGATCTTCCCCCGCTCAATCCGCGGGTCCTCTCTGGTCAGCGCGGACACACTCGCAGCTATCCGCTCCGCCAGCTTGCGGCTAGTCGGCCCTAGGTTCGATCCGCCCGAGGCGGTGGCGTCGTAGCCGCTCCCAGCGCTCGAGGGGCGGGGATGAAAGTACCCCGGTCTGGTGAACTGCTGTCCGACTGACTCGGAACCAATCACTTGACGGTCTCGGACGACCAGGCTGCCGTTGGCCTGGCGCGGAAAGGTAAGCTGGGCTAGACCCGTGATGACCAGCGGGTAGATCAGCCCGAAGAGCACTGTAGTGAGCAGCGTCAACCGAATCGCGACCAGCGTGTGTCTCCACATGTGCCTTGCCTTCTCAGCCCGACAGGCCCAGGGCGGTCAGGATCATATCGATTAGCTTGATGCCGATGAACGGCGCGAGCAGGCCGCCGACGCCGTAGACGAGCAGGTTGTGCCGCAACAGCGCTCCCGCGCTCCCCGGCCGGAAGGTCACTCCCCGCAGTGCCAGCGGTACCAGCGCCACGATGATGAGGGCGTTGAATACCACCGCCGACAGGATGGCGCTGTGCGGAGAGTGGAGGTGCATGACGTTGAGCGAGGCCAGCAACGGATACGTACTGGTGAAGATCGCCGGGATAATAGCGAAGTACTTGGCCACATCGTTGGCGATACTGAAAGTCGTCAGCGCGCCCCGGGTCATCAGCAATTGCTTGCCAATCGCCACGATCTCAACTAGCTTGGTGGGGTTGGAGTCCAGGTCCACCATGTTGCCGGCCTCCTTCGCGGCCACGGTGCCCGTGTTCATGGCCACCCCGACGTCCGCCTGCGCCAGTGCCGGAGCGTCATTGGTGCCGTCGCCGGTCATCGCCACCAGCTTCCCCTGTGCCTGGTCTCGCTTGATCAGGTCCATCTTGGTCTCCGGGGTGGCCTGAGCGAGGAAGTCATCCACCCCGGATTCCTTCGCGATGGCAGCCGCGGTGAGGGGGTTGTCGCCAGTGATCATGATGGTGCGAATGCCCATCGCGCGCAGTTGGTCGAACCGCTCTCGGATGCCCCCCTTGACAACATCCTTCAGGTGGATAACGCCGATGATCTTGGAGTCGCGGGCCACGCCCAACGGCGTGCCACCCGTTTGCGCGATGCCGTCAACGATGGGCTGGAGACCGGCGGGAACTTCTCCACCTTGCGCTCTCACCCAGGCACACACCGCATCGGCCGCGCCTTTCCTGATCCGACGCCCATTCACGTCCAGGCCGCTCATGCGGGTGTGAGCGGAGAAAGGCACGAATCTGGCCTCTGTGAGATCAAGGTGCCGCTCGCGGAAACCGAACTGCTTCGCCAGCACAACAATAGACCTGCCCTCCGGCGTTTCGTCGCTCAGGGAGGCGAGCTGGGCGGCATCGGCGACTTCTCTCCTGGTGAACCCGGAGACCGCGATAAACTCCGCCGCTTGCCGGTTGCCCAGCGTGATTGTCCCCGTCTTGTCCAACAGCAACGTATCTACATCGCCCGCGGCCTCGACCGCACGTCCCGACATCGCCAGCACGTTGTGCCTCACCAGGCGATCCATGCCAGCAATGCCGATTGCGGAAAGCAGGCCGCCGATGGTGGTGGGCATCAGGCAGACCAGCAGCGCGATCAGGATGGTGATGGGAACGGGGCCGCCGGAATAGATGGCATAGGGCAGAAGGGTTACCACTACCAGCAGGAAGATGATGGTCAGCCCGGCGAGCAGGATGCTCAGAGCGGTTTCGTTGGGCGTCTTCTGGCGGGAGGCGCCCTCCACCAGGCCGATCATGCGATCCAGGAAAGTCTGTCCCGGCTCTGAGGTGATGCGCACCCTGATCTCATCGGACAGGACCTTGGTGCCGCCCGTGACCGCGCTACGATCTCCCCCGCTCTCGCGGATGACGGGTGCTGACTCACCGGTGATGGCTGACTCGTCAACAGAGGCGATGCCCTCGATCACCTCCCCATCCCCCGGTATGATCTGCCCCGCTGAGACTATGACAATGTCGCCTTTGCGCAGCTTGGTGGCGGGGATCTTCTCTAGGCCGCCCTCCACCACGCGATTCGCCATGGTGTCGGTTTTCATCTTGCGCAGCATGTCCGCTTGAGCCTTGCCGCGCCCTTCCGCCATCGCCTCGGCTAAGTTGGCGAACAGCACCGTGAACCACAGCCAAACGGCGATCGCGCCCATGAAACCAGCTTCGGCCGATCCGAGAAAGAGGGAGGAGACGAAGTAGTAGGTGGAGATGGCGCTTCCGACTTCGGTGACGAAGATCACCGGGTTGTGGATCAGCACCCGGGGATGAAGCTTCTTGAGGCTGTCAACGGCGGCCTGCCTCAAAATGGGACCCATCGGCGCCTGTTGCCGGCGCTTCCGCGATTCCGAGACCGGATGAACCGGCGTCAGGGCGTGGCTATCGAGATCGTGGTCGTGCTGACTATCGGGTGCCGTGGTCATGTCAGGTCACTCCTCTAGAACAGCCGGCCGGCTTGCATCAGCAGGTGCTCGACGATGGGACCGAGAGCGTAGGCGGGGAAGAAGGTGAGGGCGCCCACGATCAGGATCACCCCGACCAGCAAGACCACGAATAGCCACCCGGTCGTCGGGAACGTGCCGCTCGACTCCGGCACGGTCTTCTTCCGAACCATGGAACCGGCGATGGCCATGACCGGGATGATGAACAGGAAGCGCCCAATGAGCATCGCCAGGGCAAGCGTAATGTTGAAGAAGGGCGTGTTCGCGTTGATCCCGGCAAAGGCGCTGCCGTTGTTTCCCGTCGCCGAGGTGGCTGCGTAGAGGATCTCGCTCAAACCATGCGGGCCGAGATTGAGCCGGGCGGCAAGCCCCGCAGGACTCGCCGCCGCCAGCGCGCTGAAACAGAGAATGCTCGCCTCCAATACGAGAACCGCGAGCATCGCCATCTTCATCTCCTTCGCCTCGATCTTCTTGCCCAGATACTCGGGTGTGCGCCCGACCATGAGCCCGGCGATGAAGACGCTGAGAACGGCGAACACCAGGATGCCGAGCATCCCGGCGCCGACGCCGCCGAAGACGATTTCGCCTAGAGCGATGTTGAGCATCACCATGCCGCCAGCCAGCGGCGTCAGGCTGTCGTGCATCGTATTCACCGCTCCGCAGGAGGCGTCTGTAGTCACGGTCGCCCACAGGGCGGAGTTCAGAATGCCGAAGCGGACCTCTTTTCCCTCCATGTTGCCGCCCGGCTGACTTGCGCTCGCCATCTGGTCAACTCCGAGGCGAGCCAGGATTGGGTTGCCGGCCTGCTCGCTAGCGTAAACGACCGCGAAGCCGCCGAGGAAGAGAACCGCCATGGCGGCGAACAGCGCCCAGCCCTGCCGTTGATTGCGCGCGTAGATGCCGAACGTATGGGTCAGCGCGGCTGGGATGCAGAGGATGGCTAGCATCTCGATCAAGTTGGTGAAGGGAGTCGGATTCTCGAACGGATGCGCGGAGTTGGCGTTGAAGAAGCCGCCGCCATTGGTACCCAGTTCTTTAATGATCTCCTGCGACGCGACCGGGCCCTGCGCGATGACCTGGCGCGCGCCCTCCAACGTGGTAGCGGGGGTGTAGGGAGATAGGTTCTGAATGCACCCTTGCGACACCAGCACGAGCGCTCCGAGGATTGACAGCGGCAGGAGCACGTACAGGCAGCCGCGCGTGAGGTCCACCCAGAAGTTGCCAATCTCCCGCGCGCTGCGACGAGTCAGGCCGCGGATGAGGGCGATGGCAAGGGCCAGTCCTGTGGCCGCGGAGACGAAGTTGTGAACGGTCAGGCCCACCATCTGGGTGAAGTAACTGACCGTGCTCTCCCCGGCGTAGGCCTGCCAGTTGGTGTTGGTGGTAAAGCTCACCGCGGTGTTGAATGCCAGATCTGGGCGCAGGCCCTGGAAGTGCTGCGGGTTCCAAGGGTGGAACTGCTGCAGTCTAAGGATTCCGTACAGCAATGCCAGCCCACAGAAGTTAAACAGCAGCATGACGGCGGTATAGGTCGTCCAGCGCATCTCGCGGGTCGGGTCGATCCGGCAGAGGCGGTAGATCAGGCGTTCCAGCGGCCCCAGGACGGGGGTCAAAAGGGTCCGCTCCCCCGAGAAGACCCGCGCCATATATTGGCCCAGTGGCTTTGTCACGAGGACCAGGAGGGCTAAGAACAACACCAGTTGCAGGACGCTCATTGCGTTCATGTCGTCGCAGCTTCACCTCAGCAGGCTAGAGCCGCTCCGGTCTCAGCAGTGCGTAGGCCAGATACAGCAGCAAGCCGAAAGCGATCAGCCCATTGACTATGTACTCGCCGCTCATGTCTGCCTCTCTCTCTACAATCGGCTCATCAGACGAACGTACCACAGACTCAGGATCAGGAACGCCAGAGAGAGGAGCAGGAACCCAGCATCAGCCATAGTGCTCACCTCGCGCTCATACCAGATCCTACCATGTGGCCCATGAAGCGAGTGTGAAGACAGAGGCGCCCGGCGTTAAGCTACCGTGTAGCGCGGGCGGCGTGTCGGACAGTTGGGATCAGGAGGCAGAGAAGCGGAAGCCGACGCCCGGCTCCGTGAGGATGTAGCGGGGCACAGAGGCGTGGGGTTCGATCTTCTTGCGGAGGTGGCTGATATGGACCCTCAGGGTCTGGGTATCCTCGCCGTACTCCGGACCCCAGACCTTCTCGAGTATCATCTTGGA
>Ga0315274_10005890_pt1 | contig 17914 bp, 20 predicted proteins | sample YL17G02_20_MG_FD_203700 | JGI IMG/M metagenome (GOLD analysis project Ga0315274, IMG submission 203700) | Sediment microbial communities from Yellowstone Lake, YNP, Wyoming, USA - YL17G02_20 | ecosystem: Environmental > Aquatic > Freshwater > Lake > Sediment | place: USA: Wyoming | collected...
ATGTTCATTCATTATTTACCCCGTAGAGTAACGTATGGATTAATCCTTGTTTTTGCACGCCCCTTGGTTTTCCGATCGGCTGCAAAGGCCCGGAATCCTTATACTCACGGGGTGAAGGGCGGAGTTAAAGCCCCGTCCTTTCTAACGGGGTTTACTGATAGGAATGGCTAAGATTAAAAGGAGAATGATATGAGAGAAGTTGTGATTGTAAGTGGAGCAAGGACAGCAATAGGTACATTTGGAGGTTCTTTAAAGGATGTCCCTGTAGTAAAATTAGGTGCCATTGTGATTAGAGAGGTGCTTAAAAAAGCGGGTCTAAAACCCGTTACCAAGAAGGAGGTTTTAGATCTATCTCCTGAGGTATTCAAGGGAACAGGGCTGACGGAATTAGAAAAGACCCATGGCCAATGGGAAGGGGCAAGCAAAGAGATTCAGGTCGACGAAGTGATTATGGGCAACGTCCTGCCGGAAGGACAAGGACAGAATCCAGCCAGGCAAGCGACGATCTATGGAGGGATGCCAAAGGAGACAAATGCATTTACAGTTAATAAGTTATGTGCTTCAGGTATGAAGGCGATTGCCTTAGGGGTTCAGGCGATTCAATTAGGTGAGGCAGATGTGGTGGTGGCAGGAGGGATGGAAAATATGAGTATGGTTCCTTATGCCTTCCCTCTTGGCCGTTGGGGAGCACGGATGTTCAATCAAGAAATGGTGGATTTAATGATCTTCGACGGTCTTCACGAGATCTTTTATGGATATCATATGGGAAACACGGCTGAGAATATTGCTGAAAAGTATGGCATTTCCAGAAAGGAACAGGATGAAATGGGGCTGCTCAGCCACCAGAGGGCAAGAGCTGCTATCAAAAATGGCACCTTCAAAGAGGAAATCGTACCTGTAGTGATCCCTCAAAAGAAAGGAGAGCCGTTGATCTATGATACAGACGAAAGACCTATGGATACCTCTTTGGAGAAAATGGGCAAACTGCCCACCGCTTTCAAACCAGGAGGAACAGTCACTGCAGGGAATGCTTCAGGAATTAACGATGCCGCCGCCGCCGTTCTATTAATGGCCAAAGAAAAGGCAAAAGAGTTGAATTTAGAGCCCTTTGGGACAGTTCGCTCTTTTGCCTCTGGAGCGGTCGATCCAGCTTATATGGGGTTAGGTCCTATTCCTGCTGTCAAAAAAGTACTTAAAAAAATGAAAATCTCTCTCAATGACTTCGGTCTCATCGAACTGAATGAGGCCTTTGCTGCACAGGCGATCGCCTGCATTCGAGAGCTCAAATTGGATATGGATAAGACAAATGTGAATGGAAGTGGGATCTCCCTGGGACATCCCATTGGATGCACCGGTGCGAGATTGATTGTTACACTCCTCCACGAAATGAAGCGACGAAAGGTCAATTTGGGCTTGGCGACTCTCTGTATTGGTGGAGGCCAAGGCATGGCCATGATTGTTGAGAAGAGTTAAGAGTTGTGAGTTATGAGTTTTGAGTTAAAAGTTACGGATACGTTTTGGGAGGAAAGATGGAATACAAAAACATTTTGTTATCCTTCGAAGGGGAGGTCGGGATTCTCATGATCAACCGCCTTAAGTCGCTTAATGCCTTGAACATCGGGACCCTCAAAGAGATCCAGATGGGGGTCCAGGAAGTGAAAGAGCATCCAGAAGCGAAGGTTCTCATTTTAACAGGAGCTGGAGAAAAGGCCTTTGTCGCAGGAGCCGATATCACGGAGATGAAAGGGATGAATTCTCTACAGGCAGTCCAATTTTCAAAATTGGGCCATCTCACTTTGAGGATAATTCAAGATCTTGACCGACCGGTCATTGCGGCTGTCAATGGTTTCGCCCTGGGAGGAGGAACGGAGATTGCCCTTGCCTGTGATTTCATATACGCCTCTGAAAACGCAAGGTTCGGCTTTCCAGAGGTGACCCTTGGCATCTTTCCGGGCTTCGGAGGAACACAGAGGCTTCCCCGTCTGATTGGAAAAGGGAAGGCGAAGGAGCTCATTCTGACAGGGAAAATGATCAGTGCAGAGGAGGCCTTTCAGATGGGGATTGTTAACCGTGTCTTTCCCCAGACCTCCCTCATGGAGGAGACTAAAAAGGTAGCCGCTCAGATTGCAGGAAATGGAGCCATTGGAGTAAGACTGGCCAAGATGGTGATGGATTCCGGTTTCAATATGGATCTTGAAGAGGCCTGTAATTTAGAATCCTATGCCTTCGGCATCGGTTTTGCCACCGAGGACCAGAAGGAAGGAATGGCGGCTTTTGTCGAGAAGAGGAAGCCCAATTTTAAAGGGAGATAAGGAGGAAAAAGGTGAAGATTGCTGTCTGCATCAAGCAGGTTCCAGACACCACCGATGTGAAGATCAACCCAGAGACGAACACCCTGATTCGAGAGGGCGTGCAAAGCATTACCAATCCCTTCGATGAATTCGCAGTAGAGGAGGCTCTTCTTACTAAGGAGAAGTATGGGGGTGAAGTCCATGTGATCACCATGGGCCCTCCCCAGGCGATCGAGGTATTGAAGAATGCCCTTGCCGTGGGTGCGGATAAAGTCTATCTGGTCTCAGATAGGGCCTTCGCAGGGGCGGACACGTTAGCCACGGCCTATACCCTGGCCAAGACGATCGAGATGGTCGGCGGCGTGGATCTCGTCATCTGTGGAAAACAGGCGATCGACGGAGATACTGCCCAGGTAGGGCCAGGGATTGCAACTCGCCTGGGAATCCCCCAACTCACCTATGTATCCAAGGTCAAGGAGATCGACCTCGCCAATAAGAAGATTGTAGTGGAACGGATGTTGGAGGATGGGAGGGAGGTTGTGCAATCCACACTCCCAGCCCTGATCACTGTCGTCAAAGATATCAATGAGCCCAGGCTTCCTTCTCTTTTAGGGATCAAGAAGGCTGCCAAGGCACAGATCCCAACCCTAACGGCTAAAGATATCCCTGTGGATGAAAACCGCATTGGCTTGAAAGGATCACCCACCTGGGTGATGAAGGTCTTTTCGCCAGAGGCGAGGGGGGGTGGAGAGATATTAAAAGGAGAGTTAACCGAGGTGGTTCCACTTCTGGTGAAAAAATTGATGGATTCCAAATTTATCAAATAAAATTAGTAATCCCCCCTTGCCCCCCTTTACTAAAGGGGGGATGGGGGGATTAGGAGGAGAAGCGAATGGCTAAATTATTGATCGATAAAGATACCTGTACCGGATGCGAGTCCTGTATTCCTGCCTGTCCCTTTGGAGCATTGAGCATGAAGGAAGGGATTGCTGTGGTCGATGAAAAGTGCAATTTTTGCGGTGCCTGTGTGGATGTCTGTCCGGTGAGTGCGATTACCTTAGAAAAGGAAGAAAAGGCCGTGACAATAGATACGGGCGCCTACAAAGATGTCTGGGTCTTTATCGAACACGAACACGGAAAGGTTGCAAGTGTCTCCTTCGAACTCCTGGGCGAGGGAAGGAAGTTGGCTGATGTTCTGGGATGTAAGTTATGTGGGATGATCTTTGGGGAAAAGGTCGATGATTTTATCAAAGAGGCTGTGGCCTACGGGGCAGAGAGGGTCTATGTGACAGAGAGCCCCGTTCTCAAACAATATCGGGCCGATCCGTATGCCTGCGCTGCGGTGAACCTCATCCGGAAATATAAACCTGAAATCGTCCTCTTCGGTGCAACCACCCAAGGTCGAGATTTTGCAGGAACGGTTGCAACGACCTTAGAAGTTGGGTTAACTGCGGATTGCACAGGCCTGGATATCGATCCCGAAACAAAATACCTTCGACAGACCCGGCCTGCATTTGGTGGAAACATAATGGCCACGATTCTCGACTATCCCAATTATCGGCCTCAAATGTCAACGGTCCGGCCCAAGGTTTTCCCCATGCCCCCACGGGATGATTCGAGAAAAGGAGAGGTTATTCGAGAATCCTTACCGATGAAAGAAGAACAGGTCAGGACAAAGGTTCTGGAATTCATCAAGGGGACGGAGACAGTCAATCTTGTTGATGCAGAAATCATCGTCTCAGGAGGAAGAGGTCTGGGAAATGCTGAAAATTTTAAGGTGATCCGGGAACTGGCCGAGGTATTGGGTGCAGCCGTAGGTGCCTCTCGTGCGACGGTAGATGCAGGCTGGATCTCCTACGAACACCAAGTTGGGCAGACCGGTCGAACCGTGAGGCCCAAGATCTATATTGCCTGCGGTATCTCAGGCGCTATTCAACATCAGGCCGGGATGAGAACATCGGATATCATTGTCGCCATCAACAAAGACCCTGAGGCTCCTATCTTTAAAATTACCACCTATGGTATTGTCGGTGATCTTTTTACTGTCGTCCCCATGCTGAAGGAGGAGTTTAAGAAAAGGTTAGGGCGATAACCTTCTCTGAAAAACAAATTTCAAATGTCAAAGTTCAAATATCAAATGAAGAATATAAGTCTCAAATGTCAACCTTCAAGTGACAAATAATTTTTTTAAGATTTGGCTTTGACATTTGACATTTATTTGAACTTTGGGCTTTGGCATTTGTCATTTCCTTTCCTGCATTTTCTTCTTGATTTTTCCTATTCATTTCATCATAATGACAAAAAATTGGTTAAAAGGGGTGTACCATGATCATCACCTGCGCATCCTGTCTCACCAAGTTTAATTTGGATGACTCCAAAATCTCGGGCAAAGGAGCAAAGGTTCGTTGTTCACGGTGTCAGCATATCTTCAACGTTGCTCCTCCTCCCGAGACGAAGGAGGAGGTCATCGAGAATTTCGAATCCTTTGCCAAATACCATGAAGAATTGATAGAACCAGGTCAGAAAGAGGTGAAGATCCCTTCCCCGTCGAAAGTCGAAAAGAGAGAGATGGTACCAGAGGAGGAAGAGACATCCCTCTTTTCTGAAAAGATCCCCACTGAAAAAGCGGAACAGGTGTTCCCTGCAGAACCCGTAGGAAAAGAGAGGGCTGAGATCAAGGCTCCTAAACCGAAGAGGATGGTTCGAAAGGAGAGGAGGGGCCCTTCTCCTTTATTTGCCATTCTGGTGATCCTCATCCTCTTGGTCTTCGGTTTTTTCTATCTATGGACAGAGTCGGGAACTAGCGGCACACCCTACTCCCTTTTAGAATATCCAATCCAGAAGATCACCTCCCTCTGGCAGCAGATTTGGGGGTCTGAGAAAGAGGGACTCATCGTCAGAGATCTGAATGGATACGAAGAGAAGATAGGAGAGGTTCCCTTATTTGTCATCGAAGGAAAGGTGAACAATCAATCTCGGGTTACAAAAAAACATATCAAAATTAAAGTGGCGATTTTTGATCAAAAAAAGGCGAAATTGGCAGAAAAAGAGACGGTCTGTGGCCGCATCATTAGTCGTGAAGAGTTGAAAAACTTGCCAGAAGCCTTTTTTAAAGGGGAGATGGTGATTCGACCTAAAACGGAGAAGGATATGATCACATCTCCTGGAAAAGCCATCCCCTTCATGGTCATCTTCAAAAATTTATCCACCCCGGCAAAGGAATTCCAGGTTGAGATTATCGAATCCCCCAACCTTTAATTAGTTAGGAGTTCAGAGTTCGGAGTTTCGCATTCTAAAATTATTTGAGGATGAGGCAAACCGTTTCAAGAAATCGAGGTAGTGGTGGAGTAAGTAGTATTCCTCAACGAGTTCTGCCTGTGGCTCAGGCTTGCTCATTTCGTTGACCGAGATTCTATTAACAATCTCCAAGGCCTTCTCTGTTAGATCTCTTACAACCGCTTTGAATCGCTCCAATGGGTCTGATGTTCCCCTCTGATCGATATCCGGAATTGGTTCAATTTTTTCCATCTTAACGATTCTTAATCTTTCCATGTCGAATTCCTCCCTTTCACCCATTCCTTTCACCCATCACATCTATGGCCAATCTCATTTCATGACGAAATAGGCTTATTGAGTTTCCATTGCCTCTCATCTCTTCATATGGCAGTGTCTTCTATTTACCCCGTTAGAAAGCCCCGCCATTTACCCCGTGGATAGTAAACATCCTACGGGGTTTATGGCGGGGATGTAAAAAGAAAATGTTCATTCGTTATTGAGGGCGGGGTTAAAGCCCCGTCCTTTCTAACGGGGTTTACTCAAAGTGATGAATAGACATCTGCCAAGGCAAGTTAAAAATCTCCAATTTTTTTATGAATCCAAAGAGATGCCTTTTATCAGGCTGTCAAGACTATCTTTTGCATCTCCCAGAAGCAAAATGACATTTCTCTCTTTATATAGCGGGTTTTCGACTCCTGAGTATCCGGGCTTTTCATCTAAATTGCAAACCACAACCCTTTTGGCTTCGTGGACCATCAGAATGGGCATCCCTGAAATCGGTGTTCCTTCTACACAGATTGCTGCAGGGTTGACAACATCACATGCCCCGACAATGATGGCCAAATCCGTCTCTTTAAATTCTGCATTTATTTCCTCCATTTCGAAAAGCTTATCGTATGGCACCTCGGCTTCAGCCAATAAAACATTCATGTGCCCAGGCATCCTGCCAGCCACGGGGTGGATAGCAAATTTCACTTGTTTTCCCAATCGTTCGAGGAGATTAGCTAACTCCACAACCTTAAACTGAGCCTGAGCGAGCGCCATACCATACCCGGCGATCATGATGATTCTTTTTGACTCTTTGCCTGCCTCAATGGCCTCAGAAAGCGGATCTTTCCTGGTGGGTTTTTCTGGGAGAGCTTGCTCCTCCTTGTCCACTGTAACAATTTTATTCTCCGGTTCAGCCCAACCTGTGGCGGTCGTTTGAGTCCAGTCGACAGCAACTTTTTCTTGAAATCCTGTAAACACTTTAAGAAGATTTCGATTCATTGCCCTGCACATCACATGGGTTAGAATTGATCCGGAAGCAGCCACTGTCGCTCCACAGGTGACAAGCAATCTATTCTCTATGATGACTCCACAAAATGCGGCGGCTAACCCTGCCGTTGCATTTAAAAAAGAAATCAATACCGGCATGTCGGCGCCCCCGATTCGAAGGGAGAAGACAAGACCCAACAGAGTAGATAGTATGATCAACATCATGAGATGGTATACGAGCTTATGCCCCATAGAATGACTCGCAACGAAGCCGAAAAGAATTATTAAAACTATTATCCCTGCCATCCAATAGCTGTGTTTTGGCAAAAACCGAGGTGTTTGTTTTATTACATTCGCAAGTTTTCCGCTGGCAACCATACTTCCACTAAAGGTTGCCGCGCCGGTGATAAGACCAAGGATTCCCGAAACTTTTCCTATAGATATTCCAGGGTTTGTATTTCTTGCCAGTTCAACGAATGAAACTAAAAAAGCCGCAATACCCCCCGCTCCATGCTGGAATGCTATCATTGCAGGAATTTGAATCATGCTGACGCGCATCGCCACATGCCAACCAAACACAGAACCCACCATCAAGGCAATGGCAACGATTCCAGGTTCAAGGATCTTGCCTCTGTAAACAACCGCAATCGCAGCGGAAGCCAACGCTAAGGCTACGGTTAAATTGCCTATGCGTGCCCTCTTTGGGGATCTAAATTGGCTAACCCCCAGTATAAAAAATAGAATGATCACAATGTCAATGAATAGATTGAACAAAAAATCCATTGGATTTATTCCTTTGGCACCCAATCCATACTGATGATTTCCTCTGTGATACTCAATATTCCCTGCATCTTTAACCTTTCTTAAATAACTTAAGAATCCGGTCAGTGATGACGAAGCCTCCCACCACATTGAAGATAGCCATCCCTATTGCTATGGCACCTAATATTTTCCCAGGGACGTTGGTTGTGTCAGTAAATATGAGAAGGGCTCCAAGGATGGTCACCGCCGAAATCGCATTGGTCATGGACATCAACGGTGTATGCAGTAAGGGAGGCACACGTGAGATGAGGACATACCCGATTAGAAACGAAAGGACAAAAACGGATGACATAATAATTAATATGTTCATATTCTATCCACCCCATTGTTGAATGAAATCCATCACTCAATATCTACAAACCCCTGTTCAAAGAGGGGCTAACCCTGATTCGATGGATGCAATCGGATCGATCAAATCATGGTCTCCAGACAAAAAGACAGAGATAGTGAATGAAGCCCTATGACTTCTGTCCCAGAGCCTTGAGAACTCCTTCATAAAGAATTTTACCCTGGTACGTGACGAGAGAATTTTGAACAATTTCATCCTTCAGGTCGAGATCGTTTAAGCCATTTTTAAATAAGTTTTTTACATAATGAAAAAGATTATTGGCATAAAGCCAGGTGGCATGGACAGGGATTCTGCCAGGAATGTTTTGCAGGCCAGAGATCAAAACCCCATGCTTAATGATCTCCTTACCCGCTTCTGTAGATGCGCAGTTTCCTCCCTGATCAATCGATACATCCACAATGACAGAGCCAGGTTTCATCCTAGAAAACATTTCCTCTGTCACCAGAATGGGGGCGACTTCACCCGGCACCAAGGCGCTTAAGATGACTGTGTCAGCCTCTTCCACTAAAGGACTTAGGACTGCCCTTTCCTTTTCCAACCAATCACCGGGAAGAGCTTTGGCATAGCCCCATTTCCCAATAGACAATTGTTCAGGTACCTCAAAACCTCCGATCTTTGCCCCTAAACTCATGGCTCCCTTCCTCGCCTCGTCACGAATATCTACAGCCGTCATGATTCCACCGAGTCTTTTGATGGTGGCTAAGGCCTGAAGGCCCACGACACCAATACCGACGACTAAAAATTTTGCCGGTTTCATTGACCCTATGGCAGTCGTGATCATGGGAATAAACTTTGGCAGATGGCTGGCGGCGATGAGGACGGATTTGTAACCAGTTACTGTACTCATGGAAGTGAGGGCATCCATGCTCTGGGCACGGGAGATACGCGGAATGCCATCCATCGTGAATGAGATGATCCTTTTATCTCTTAGCATTTTGATCATTTCATGATTCGAAGGGGCAGCAGGGTGTAAAAAGGCAATTAGAATGCTTTCCCCCTTCATTATTTCTATCTCATGTCTCCCTATAGTTTCGTGGTAACAGGGTTCTTTTACCTTTAGAATCACATCCGCATTCCCATATAAGGATTCCACATCGGGCATGATGGCCGCACCTGCCTTCTCATACTCTAAATCGTCACAATGAATACCTTTACCGGCAGATGCTTCTACCATAACGTTAAAGCCCATCTTGATGAATTTTTGTACTGTTTCAGGTATTGCTGCAACTCTTTTCTCTCCAACCATAATTTCTTTTGGAATTCCAATGTTCATCATATACTTCACTCCTGTCCGTATGAAGGGTGATTCCCATTAGATGATCCTAATCTCCTATTTCCCCATGATGGAATTTAGTGATTTCTTGACTACTTCATGAAAAATGGGTGGTCCTGGTGAATTCAGAATATTCCTCATCTTGCGAACAACCAAGGTCTGACTAAATTTATGATTGTTCTTACGGTTTATACGGGGGAAAAGGCATACCAGAGTATTAACAGCAAGCATTCTTGCGTCAAGGTAGAGGTTTTGGTCATTCATAATATTATTCACTTCTTGCAGAAATTCATCCGTAGGCTGATTTATTTCTTTCCCATACTCAAGGACTGCCTCAAGAAGTCTCCAATTCTCCCCATACCTTAATATCCTTGCCAGCCCGCTTTGATGTTCATCCAATTTTTCTGATTTTTTTAGACTCTCAAGAAGTTCCAGAACCTGCCCCCATTCTCTAAGATTTCCAAAAATGTCTGAATTCAATGTTGATTCCTCCTTTGGTTTTTGCAATCCAATGCGTTAGACTGGATCATGCTAAGGATACGAAAGCCTTTCTGTTGGAATTCGGCTTCTTATACTGGCGATATGCGAGGCCTCTTGGCAACGATCGTTTTTATTTTCCATTTCTCATCTTCTACCCTGACGATCATTTTTTGTTTTTCCAATTGGAACAGGGTTTCATTAACTTCGGCAAGTGTTATACCATCCTTAAATCTGTCGTCTTCCCCCAATTCATACCAGATATCCTTCGTAGTTATTGGCTGATAATCTGCTATGATTTATAAAATGGCTTTACAGATATCATCTCTTCGTTGAAAATTGTTACCTGTCATGATAACCATTGCTCCTATTGATGATCGTTTGACTGAACCCAATGTCATCTGCCCATCCAGAGATCCTAAAATCCATAGAAGAAATTTACTTTTCCCAAAATCCTGAAGGGTCTTTATAATGTTCTTTTAAAAACATGTGGCCACATTGATCACACTTAATCTTATTTGATTTACTCGTTGAGGGAAGACTTTGTAAATGTCCACATTTAGGGCAGATGGTTCCATTGGTTAAGAATGCAATCATTTTGGTAAAAATTCGGATCATCTTCGTTTTCTACCCATTTCCCATCAATGATTTGATCATGAACCGCCGGAATTTAAAAGATGGGATAAGGAAGCTTCCTCTGTTTGGTTAATCAACAAAATGGGACAATTTAACTTATAAATAGCGTGAGAGCATAATCCGTAATCCAAGGTATCCTCTCTCAAAATTTTGAGAAATTCACCTTGAAGAATGATCATATCCTGATCCCCTTTTTCGATCTCATTAAGAATTATCTCCCAAGGAGAAGCTGTAATGACCTTAAAACTGTAAGGAATATCCATTCTGGTGAAATAATTTCTTACTCTTTCCAAGGATCCCTTCTCCTCTTTCATCAAATGGTTTAGGGTATTGGGGCCTAAATTCTTTTTGAAAAATTCGGATAAACAGGACATGAAGATGGCCCTTACACTCGGCTTGTGCTTATGAATCATTTGAAAGGCATCCAATATCAATACCGAAGCCTGCCTTGATGCATTAGCAATGACCAAAATTTTAGAAATCATCCTCAGATTGTCCTATCCATCTCATCGTTTTCGAATATGAACGCACTCTTATATAGCCATATTCGCTTTCATATGAATTATCAGTCTATACTCTCCCTCTTAATTGCATCACACGAAACACCTTTTCTTTTGTGATCGATATCCAAATCTCTATTTGTGTCCTTCATGCGGTTCCCCCCGAACATTCTTTAATAGGTTAGCCCAATAGTTTTTTCATACTTCTCCATTTCTCACCGGTGAGGTCCTCTTCAACTGTACACCCACCCTCTCCATCGGGATAAGAAATAAGTCGGCTCCAGCAATGATGACAGTAGAAGCTTCGATCAACCCTCATCAAAACCTCTTTGAACTTAGGAAAAATACTCTTGTATACTGGGCATTCCATCTCTTTTCTCATTTCTTAATAGAAAATCCAAAAAGTTGTTTAAAAAACTGAAACCAACGATTCGTCTCCTTCCAATTCTTCATCTTAAGTTTATACATGGGGCACTCTTGGTATGCCGAGATCGAAAGGCAAAACATTTTCAAATGGGCTAAACTTGGGGCATAGCCGATTCGTTCCTTAGGGCCGCAAACCTTTAGGGGGTTCCCCGAAGTCAAACCCAGATAAAGAGGACAGGGCATGATACTTAACCTCCTACAATATTTTTTCTTTTTTTAGAAAACCTGTCGGTTCTTTGCTGGGATTCCTCTTCCAGAGGCACCTTTTGCTTCCATTAAATTTTTTGCTATCACAATACTTCTCCTGCCTGCAAAATAAATAAATTTGGCTAACTCCATCAGACTATTGCCTTTTCGCCTATTCCAAAAAGTTAAGATCATAGGGAGATTAACTCCTGTGATGACTTCAACCGGTTCCTTGTTTAAAAAGGAGAATGCAATGTTTGAAGGAGAACCTCCGAAAAGGTCTGTCAAAAGGAGGATACCGTCTCCTTGATCAACTTGCTTAATTGCCTCTGAAATTGTCCTCCTTGCTTCAAAGGCATTCGTTTCACAATCGATAGAAACTGCAGTTATACCTTCAATTTTCCCGACAATATACTCTGCTGTCGCAATCAGCTCTTTTCCGATAAAAGAATGTGCAACAATGACAGCTCCGACCATTTCGGAAGTATTCCCTCTAAATAGAATTTCTGTGGATGGCCAAAATGGGTTAATCTAATAATTAAGGATTTCCTCAACCTTTGTTTTGTCAACATCCATAATATATTTGATACCGCTGATATCGGCGGCATCACGTGTCAGGGCCGCGATGTCGTCTCTTGATATGTGTTCCATAGAAAACTTTCGACTGCCAGCCATGAGCTGCCGGAGGCCTTGAGCCAATCGCTCATAATAGGTATACAGGCCGAGGGCACCGGTAGGTATTTTCTCAAACTCCATATCACCTAATTCCTTACGTAATGAACTTGCCGTTACAAAAATCTCGTCCTTCGAATGGCCAAAGCGCTCAATGTAGACAGGAATCAACTGGTTATCAATCGCCCGGCCTATTGTCTTTCCCACCATTGCTGCTGCAAGGGGTGCACGGGCCATACCTACCAGTTTCACAAAGGGTGCGCCCATGGCCAGAGCCTTAAAGATTCCATCTTCAAAAGTGAATCCTCCTCCTACGGCCAATGGAGGAACATATTTTTTCTTCTGGGTTAGATATCTGGCGTACTGATACAGAAGGGAATGGAGTTCTACAGGTGGAACTCCCCACTCATTCATCATCCGCCAGGGACTCATCCCTGTGCCACCTCCGGCGGCATCCACGGTGAGAAGATCCAGCCTGTACTTGGAGGCAAAGGAGATTGCTCTGGCCAGGTCAGCCGGCCGGAAGGCACCGGTTTTGAGGAAGATGTACCTGGCACCTGCCTTACGCATCTCATCAACTCTTTTTGCAAAAGATTCTTCAGAGATCATACCGACCCGTGAATGTCGCTCAAATTCCTTGAATGTCCTGCGTTCGAATGCTTTGATCACATCGGGATCGGTTGGATCAGGCAGGACGATATAACCTCGCTCATTGAGCATCTGAGCCTTGTTGAGGTTTTTTATCTTTACTTCCCCGCCGATGTCCTTTGCTCCCTGCCCCCATTTGAGCTCGACACATTCGACCCCGAGCTTTTCGATGGCATACTCCTGGGTGCCGAGACGGGTATCTTCAATGTTGGCCTGAACAATGATCGCTCCATACCCGTCTCGCTGGTATTCCCTGTAAAGATTGACCCGCCATTTCAGTTCCACCGTATCGATGACCCTGCCATTCTTGATGACCGCTTCGGGATCCATTCCAACAACATTTTCTCCGATGGTCAAGCCGGTCCCTGAAAGGGCAGATCCAATGGCCAATCCTTCCCAGTTGTTTTTGGCGATGTCGGTCGAGCCAATGCCTGAGATCAACCATGGGTAACGAAATTTTATTCCTCTGTCATGGCCGATGATCACTTCCAGATTGACCGAAGGAAAGATGGCCCGGTCACTGTCTGCCTTGATGCCATGGGCTCCAACCACGGTACCCATGATATTGAAATGGGAATAGTCTACAGGGTAGGCTTTTTCTGATGCCGCCGTAATCACTCCAAAAGGTTGTGGATAGATCACCTCATGGCCCCGGTAAGCGGATTTTCCGACCTCGCACATTCCGATACAACCATCCACACAGGTCACGCACATCCCTGAAGCGGGGACCACCGAACCTTCGGTCCTGTTTTTCGTCAGGGTTGCTGCGGAGGCATTGATCTTGGATAAAGACATTTGTCATTCTCCTTTCTTTTCCTCAATCTTTTTTAATCTCGCAGGCCACACAGGGCTCCATATAGCACATCATGTCGTCGAAAGAATTCTTCTCAAGGCAGGGTGGGCTCAGATTGGCGCACCCTCCGCAGACCGCCTCTTCCGGAGAGCTGAAGGTGCATCGAAGCTGACAGGCCGGGCAGACATACATGCAGGCCCCGCACAGGCGGCAGACCTCTGATTTGAGGTCAAAGGGAGTGCCGAGACTTCTCCGTTCTCCCCGGCCCCGGAAACCGATGGCCTTGGCCGCCATCTGCTCTTCACACATCCGGACACACCGGCCACAGAGAATACAATCTTCATACTCCTGTTTGAAACGCTGCTGGCGAATCTCATAAGCCGAGGCTAGATCCTGGATTGTCTTCGACTGCGGGCACGAAGCGAGGAGAAGTTCCAGGATCATCTTCCGAGCTTTTACAACGCGAGAGGAGGCGGTGCGTACCTGAAGTCCCTCCTCGACTGGGTAAGTGCAGGAAGTGACCAGTTTCGCATTAGGGGCTTTGCCAATTTCGACCACACAGAGACGGCAGGCCCCATAAGGGGAAAGCCCCTCCATGTGACACAGGGTTGGAATGGGGAAACCGAAAAACCTCGAAGCCTCAAGCAGAGTTGACCCTTCCTCGACTGAAACCTCTAATCCATTGATATAAAAGGTGACCATTTTATCTATCCTTGTTTTGAATCTATCTCACGTTCACGGCATCAAATTTACAGACACTCCTGCAGGTTCCGCACTTGATGCATTTGTCCGGATCGATGGCATGGAGTTCCTTCTTCTTCCCGGTGATCGCCTCCGCTGAACAGGCTCTTAAGCAGACCTGGCAGCCCGTACAGTTTTTGTTGATGGAATAGGTGATCAGTTCTTTACACACGCCCGCAGGGCACCGTTTATGTTCGATATGTTCTAAATACTCGTTACGGAAATAGCGAAGGGTAGAGAGGACAGGATTCGGTGCTGTCTGTCCCAGGCCGCAAAGGGTTGTGTCCTTCACGGTGGTGGCAAGTTCTTCGAGAAGATCCAGTGACCCTAAAGTTCCTTTGCCTGTTGCGATGTCATCGAGAATCTCATACATCCGCTGGGTACCCTTTCGGCAGGTGAAGCATTTTCCGCAGGACTCATCTTTCAGGAAGTTCATGAAGTACCTGGCGACATCAACCATGCAGGTATGTTCATCCATGACGATCATCCCACCAGATCCCATGATTGAACCTAACCCTTTTAGGCTCTCATAATCGATGGTCAGGTCAAATCGTGATGCCGGGATGCAGCCACCAGAGGGTCCTCCTGTCTGAACGGCTTTGATTTCTGTGTTGCCGGCAGGGCCGCCTCCGATACCGTAGACAACCTCCCCGAGAGTCATTCCCATTGGGACTTCGACCAAGCCGGTATTTTTGATCTTTCCAACGAGGCTAAAAATTTTGGTGCCGGAGTTCTTCTCTGTTCCGATCTTAGCGAAATTTTTGGCCCCAGCTCTCATGATGACTGGAATATTGGCCCAGGTCTCAACATTGTTGATGATTGTGGGTTTGCCATTAAGGCCTTTCTGCACAGGATAGGGTGGCCGCTGTCTCGGCTCTCCCATCTTTCCTTCAATCGATTTGATCAAGGCTGTCTCCTCACCACATACAAAGGCGCCCGCTCCTTTCACCAGCTTGATGTCGAAAGAAAAATCGGTCCCCAAAATTTTTTCTCCCAGAAAGCCGAGCTCACGGGCCTGTCTGAGGGCAATGGTGAGATGTTTGATGGCAAGAGGATATTCATTCCGGACATAAACAATCCCATCAGTGGCTCCGGTCCCATAAGCACCGATGATCATTCCTTCTATGATACTGTGTGGGTTACCTTCAAGGAGACTACGGTCCATGTAAGCACCGGGGTCTCCTTCATCGGCATTGCAAATGATGAACTTCCCATTGCCATTTGTCTGTCTTTCCAGAAGTTCCCACTTCAGACCGGTATGGAAACCGGCACCGCCCCGGCCACGAAGTCCTGAGGCCTTTACCTCTTCTACAACATATTGAGGGTTGTTATTTAAAAGCACTTTTGCCATGGCCAGTGCCATGGCCAGGTAACCACCATTTTCAATGTAGTTATAAATACGAATAGGGTCGACCTTCTCATTGAAGCTGAGTAGGGTTCGAATCTGCTTTTTGAAGAAGGGTATTTCATCCTGTTTTTCAATACGACGATTCGTCTCCTGATCCACAAAGAACAATTCCTCAAGCACCTCATCTCTGGCCACGGCCTCGATGATCCGAACCATATCCTTAGGACCGATTTTCGGATAAAAGACCCTCCGGGGTTCCACGAGCACTGATGGCTCCATCTCACAGAATCCATGACAGCCGGTAATGCGGAGGTGGATCTGATCGGTCCATTTTCTCCTGAGAATTTCCCGTTTTGTAATACGGATGAGGTCATTGGCCCCACTTGCCTGACCGCACGTCCCCGCCGGAATTACAAGTGTTGGGATTCGGGGATCCCTATTAGCAACCAGCCTGTTTTGCAGGATCAGAAAGTCATCAATCGATTTGAGCCTATCCATCAATGCATCCTTTTTATCTGTCTTGAATTCAATGGGGTGGCCTCCCTCTCAAAATCGATTTCTGTAAGATCCAACATATGCCCCTTACACCCCCTCCGCGAGCAGATCTGCACCATACCCCCTCCAACACGTATTAACATCGGCACCATGGGTGCGCCACAGGCCATGCAGTCTGAGGTGCCAATCAATTCGGCATGGCAGTGGGGACAGAAGAAGTTAACCACTGCGTCTATCGGGACTTCATATTCCTGATCCACGGAGAAACTGCCGTAAAGAGAGGAGAGTCTGACCCATCCATGTCTATCTCCAAAAGAGACCGTCACCCGGATGGAAGGGTGACCATCGATATAGTGGTGGGGGTCCATAAGACTGTGATTGCACCGGAGACAGCAAACCTCCAAAGGGAAAATTCGCTCATCCGTGGCGACATCGACTCGATCGAGTCCGGCTCTGGTTTTATGGATGATCTCTTTCACCTTCGGTAGGGCGACATTGGAGAAATAATGTCCGTCCACAACAACGATAGGCCCGAGCGCACAGGCCCCAAGACAGTTCACCGTCTCGAGTGTGATTTCATTTTCTGCCGTGGTTTCGCCAGCCTTGATTCCCAGTTGTTTTTTAAACTCCTGAATAATGGACTGAGCCCCACGGACATGGCAAGCCGTGCCCAGGCAGGTAGAGATGAGATGTTTCCCACGAAGTTTTAAACTGAACAATTTATAGAAGGTGGCAACTCCATAGATATCCACCAATGAGTGTCCGGTCTTTTGTGCCACGATTCTTAGCGCTTTCTCAGGAAGGTAGCTGTACTTCGCCTGAATTTCTTCAAGAATGGAGATCAATCCATCCTTACTGTAACTGTATTTCTCTAAGATTCTCAGGATATGTTTCGGATCCATGTATTCCCTTTCATATAAATATTTACTGACGATGGCGGTGTTCAATCATCTATCGGTACTCTTCACAATGCCAGACCCCTCCCTCAGGTTTTATAAAAGTGCATGTTTTACGATCTTCACAAATGCTGCATAGTCCTTTATATTTACCTGAATCTTTCTCCTCAACATTAGACCTGAGTTCAGGGGCAGTTGTTAGTAAAATGTTTTTAGCAATAGGTCTCACGGGGCGAGGTTCATAACCATCAAACTCTTCACATTGTAAAACCGGTCTCCTAAAATCTTTTGTATAAGTACAGGTTGAGGCAGATTTACAAGAGGAACATAAACCAGCGTATTCTTTCTCTCTTAAAGCAATTCTTATTTTCTTTCTCCTTTTTGTCAGTTGGGTAATTTCCTTCATACTTCCCCCCTTCTTTTTACTTGAGCTATTCTCATTAGAGAATAGAGCAATCCTATTGCCAAAAATGAGGCTCTCGAAAAAAATGGCTATTCTTTGTCAGTCGGGAATATTACTTATTGGAAAAGGCTAAGGAAAATCGAGGGATTAGGGGACATAATCTTTTTGATAATGTCCGATCCTATGTCAGATGATCAATGAAAAAGGGGAGAGTTGTTGGGGAGATTTGAACCGCTGGGAAGAATTTCCCCGTTAGAAAACCCCGCCATTCCTGCCTGTCGGCAGACAGGTATGGCGAGGATGTAAAAAGAAAATGTTCATTCATTATTTACCCCGTAGAGTAACGTATGGATTAATCCTTGTTTTTGCACGCCCCTTGGTTTTCCGATCGGCTGCAAAGGCCCGGAATCCTTATACTCACGGGG
>Ga0315274_10005892_pt1 | contig 17913 bp, 21 predicted proteins | sample YL17G02_20_MG_FD_203700 | JGI IMG/M metagenome (GOLD analysis project Ga0315274, IMG submission 203700) | Sediment microbial communities from Yellowstone Lake, YNP, Wyoming, USA - YL17G02_20 | ecosystem: Environmental > Aquatic > Freshwater > Lake > Sediment | place: USA: Wyoming | collected...
ATCAGGCACCCCCGTAGTGTAGCGGTCAATCATCCCGGCCTTTGGAGCCGGTGACGGCGGTTCGAATCCGCCCGGGGGTATCCCTTTTAGCCGAGCGTGAACCCGGTCCAGACATAATATCCGCCGAACACGATGAGGAACAGCCCGCACAGGAAGAGGGCTGCCCGGTAGCGTGGGCCGGTGAGGGAGCAGCGCCCCCGGTGAATGCAGAGGGCAACGACGGTGTACCAGCCGAGATCTGCGCTCCAGTGGCCGATGATGAAGGCAAAGGCTGGCACGATGCCTGCGCCCAAAGCAACCATGAGGAGGACACTCCCGATGGTGAGCCACCAGATCCAGAAGTAGGGGTTGGTGATGCTCGTCACGATGCCGGCCACAAGAGGGCTTCCGGCGGGCAATTCCCCGGTTGCCCCTGGTTCTCCTGCGGCAATGGAGCGGATGGTGAGGATGCCGAAGACGACGAGAGCCGTACCGCCGATGAGTGCAATCCCTCCGGTGAACCTCACCGCAGACGCGGAGATGCCCGCCAGGATCAGGAAAAAGATGGCTGTTTCCACGATGACATGGCCGAGCGTGACCAATGGCCCCGCCTTCCATCCGTCGCGGAGTGTTGCCCCCATCGTTGCCACCAGCGTGGGGCCGGGTGCCAGGGCCCCGGTCAGCCCGATGACAAAGCCGAGGATGAGGTTCTCAGCGATGGCGGCCATCATCGGGATCAGATTACGGTTTTGGCGTAATAAGGGAGATGGGCGGCCGATACGGGGTGACCGGCTCCCCAGATGCATCCTCCCCCCGCTCTCTCACCCGAAGGCTATCTTCTTGTGCCACAAGGGTGATCCCCTCCTCACGCACGAAAGGTACGGTGACCATGCCACTTCCCCCCCGGCTTGCCCTTTCGGAGGCGAAGGCGAAGCGGATCAAGATGGCCGTGGGATGTTCCTGCGAGCTCTGCGGGGAATCCCGTGCCCTGCCGGAACTGGAGATCCACCATGTCCCGATGCCGGGCCGGCCCCCCACCCGCAGGAAGCTGGATCTCCAGTCCCTGATCCTGGTGGTCTGTCCCCGCTGCCACCATGACCTCCACGTCTTCTCAGTCCCCCTGGCGGACCAGCGGGAATTGATCGCGTACCGGCCGTACCGGATGAAGCAGGCGATCCGGGCCGTCCTGGGGTACCGGCCGAAACCCTATATTCCTCCGGATGACTTTGATCCCGCCACGGTCTTCGAGACCCTGGACCGCAGCGCCTGGGGATTCGGGGTGTAACCCCTATTTCCCCCCCCGGCACGCACCAATTCAGCAGGTTGATGAGCAGGGAGGTGTCAGTGGGATCCACAGCACTCCCCATGATGCCCATGACGCCCGGTAGCGGTTCCCCAGGAAAGGAGAAGAAGGAACGGGTGACGCGGATCGCATCCCTGATCCAGTCCCTGGGGGATCCGGACGTGACGGCCCGGAGCGATGCGCTGGATGCCCTCATCGACATCGGTGGGGACGCGGTGCCCGCCCTCGTCTCAGCCCTCCGCTCCCCGAAGCCCGAGGTGCACCTGCTGGCCGGCGTGGCCCTGGGGAAGATTGGCACCCCGGTCATCCCGGCTCTCGTCGAATCTGCCGACCGGGCTGAGAGGGAGGTCCTTGTCACCATCGCGGACATCCTGGGGGATATCGGTGCCCCGGCGGTGGTGCCTCTGATCCACCTGCTGGCGGACCGGCGGGAACCGGTCCGCATCGTGGCAGGGCTCGCGCTGGGAGAGATCCGGGATCCCCGTGCAGTGGAGCCCCTGATTGTAGCACTCCGGGACCCGAGCGAGGACGTGCGCGGGGTGGCTGCGGTGGCGCTGGGCGAGATCGGGGATCCCCGCGGGGTGGAACCCCTCCGGAAGGCCCTTAAAGACGCAAGCGAGGGCGTCCGGCTGGAGGCCGAGGAATCCCTGGCCCGGCTCACCGGGAAGGACCGAGCAGGCTGATTACGGATTTTATCCAGGGAAAAACGGGTGCTCCCCGAGCTGCTCGATGAAGAGAATATTACCAGACTGTTATCTCCCTTACAATATTTCCTGATCTGATGCCTGTGGGGACGCTCCAGGGGGGGACTTCCGTCCCCCCCGCCGCGTGGGCGCCCCCCCGTGAGGATGAGGCGATCTTCGGTTTCCTCAGAGGGAATCCATCCCTGGAATGGCAGCTCACCCCATCCTCCCCGGGGGATGCCCACGCGGCGGGGGCGGAGCCCCCAAGAGCGTACCACTAGTAAGTACTGGATAACCATGCCCCAAGGAACGTTCATCGAAACAAACCGGGGGGGCGTGGCAGGACCCCAATGAGCGTACCGGGATTCCCCGTAGAGTACTCCCTCTGGTCACGTCCCCGATCGCTCTAAAGGTTATACAAATCCCCGGTAATACGCCAGCTCCCGGGCGAAGGGGCGGAACTGCTCCTCCAGCCGTGCCATCTCCTCCAATTCCATGGGCACGTGGTCCCTTCCTGCAGTGGCCAGCGCCAGCACCTCGGCAGGAGTGCTGCAGCCGACGATCACCAGGGTCACACCGGATGAGAGGGCGTACCGGACCAGGCGTGCCGGGGTGATCCCTGCGTCGGGGGCAGGGAAATGGGAGGCGCCCAGCACCTTCATCCCGATGATCCCGAGATCCCGCTCGCGGGCAGCAGGGATCGTCCCGGTGGTGAAACCCCCCAGGACCCCGTCCACCGGATTCGCAGGGAGGAGCACGGTGTCCACCGGCCAGTGTTCCACGGCATGGGTCAGGACAGCCGGGTCATGGTGGCCCGTGACCCCGATGTGGCGGACGCGCCCCTCCCTCCGGGCCTGGAGAAAGGCGTCCAGTGCCCCGCCGCCTGCTTCGATCTCCCGGATGTCGTCCCAGGTGCGGATGTCGTGGATCTGCCAGAGGTCTAGGTGGTCCGTGTGGAGGTTCGCAAGGCTCCGGGCCAGGTCAGCATCGGCTCCCTCCCCGTTCCGGCTCGCAGACTTGGAGGTCTGGAAGACCCGTGCCCGTTCTCCCGGATGACCTGCCCAGTACCGGCCCAGGTAGGACTCGCTCCCGTCATAGGCTCTCGCGGAATCGAAGTAGGTGATACCCTGCCCCACGGCTTCGTCGATCACGGCATGGGCCCGGTCCGCCAGGCCGTGGGTCCTCAGGATCCCTTCCCCCCCGAGGCCCACCCGGGTGACCTTTCGCCCGGTCTTCCCGAGGGCCAGCTCCGGTATTCGTGACACGGTCACTGCCTCAAGCGTAGGTGAGAGGAACCATCCGAGAAAAGGTTTGCTGTCGGCCTCCTGCGTGGAGCGGGGGGGGGATCTCCTGCGCTGGCCTGCCGGGGAAGGGGACCGGGTGAATTCCTCGTCCGGAGTAATCCGGTGCAGCCATCAGCAGGGGAAAAAATGAAAAAAGGGAATATCAGTCCCGGTACTTCTGGTACTTCTTCTCCTCGATCTGCTCCAGCGCCGCGTTGATGGTGAACTGGCTGGAGAGATCCCCCTCCATCAGGGCATGCTTGAAGGCTTTCTGGAGGGATGCCTTTGCCCGCTCATCGCCGATCTCCCCCAGGGCCCACGCGGCATAGTTCCGGACCATCCGCGTGTGGTCGTTCAGGGCATGGCAGAGGGGGTCCATCGACTTCGGATCCCTGAGATTGCCCAGCGCCTTGGCGGTGACCAGGCGGACGCTCCGGTGGGAGTCGCGGAGGGCGTCCATGAGGGGCTCCACGGCCCGCGGGTCCCGGATCTCGCCGAGGGCCCGGGCGGCGTTGAACCGGATGTCCCAGCCGGGATTTTTCAGTGCCACCGTGAGGGGCTCGACAGCGGGTGCGCCAATCTTCACCAGGGTGTTTCCGGCAGCTACCCGGATCTTCTTCTGGCTCCTTGCTAGGAGTTTGCGGGTGAGGGTCACGGCGGAACCATCAAAGAGCCGCATCAGGAACGGGACCGCATCAGCGACACCCGTGGCTTCGGGGCCGCACGTCTCGGTAATGTACCCGATCAGGAACGCGGCCAGCCGCTGGGCCTCGTCATTGCTGTCGCCCAGGCAGGTGATGAGGGCCGGCGTTCCCCCTGCCGCTACGAATGCCTGGGGTTCCCACCCGTACCAGGTCATCACGTTCAGCAGGTCCAGGGCATTCTCTCGGATCTTCCGGTCAGGGCCGGTGAGATCTTCAATGATCAGTTCATCCGGTATCGTGAATTTCTGGTCCTCTCTCCCTACCATTGCGATCCCCACCGGTGAGGAAATTCCATGGATCATGTCGGTCCGGCAGGTTAAAATGGTTCCGTCTTCCGTTTTCCTGCACCGGGGGCTCCGCCGGTTGAAAGGGGCATAATCTACGGTTTTAGGCAGGAAAAAGCCGGGGGGAGGAACCGGCGCAAGCGCGCAGCAAAAACCATAGGCAGGGAACTCCAAGGGGTATGCATGGGCATGGGGGAGGGCAGTGCGAGGGGAAGGCAGCCGGGGGGCTTCCCCGTCGGCCGGATCCCGGCGAAGCCTGCAGGTCTCTGGGTCAGGGTGGCAGCGTTCCTGGTGGATGCCGCTCTCCTCTTCACCATCCTTTGCATGGGCCTCCTGGTCCTGCTCCTGACCTCCCTGGGGGAAGCCTTCCGCAATACCACCGATCCTGCCCTGCTCCTCTCTCCGCCTTTGCTGGTATCTGCGGGTCTCGGGCTGCTGGCAGCCTTCCTGTACTTCCCATTGGGTGAGTCATCCCCGGATCAGGGGACCATGGGAAAGCGGATTTTTGAGCTGAGGGTCGTGGACCAGGAGGGTCGAAGGATTGCACCGGCCCGGGCGGCTGGCCGGTTCCTCGTGAAGATCATCTCCTTCGCTGCCCTCCTCGCGGGAGTAGTGATGATTGGCATGACTCAAAGGAAGCAGGGCCTCCACGACCTTGCGGCAGATACCCTGGTCCTGGAACCGCTGGTCACCGATACCCGCTTGCGCTTGGGGATGGGCCTGGCGGCCGTTGCCATATCCCTGACAGCATTCCTGGCCGTGCTGGCCCTTGCCATCACCTTCGTCTGGTCCAGTATGCGATGAACGGGTGGGGAGGAGAAGGGCATTTCCATTCCGCTGGTCGGACCCTGAATCAGGCCGGTGTCCCTCTCCCCAGGGCACGAAAGGGTTCATCAGGGAGGGACGTGAACCTTTCTGGGAAGAGGTATGACCGGAACTGCAGGTGACCACCAGGTCTACGGCCTCACCAAGGCCAGGATCGAGGCGCTCACGGACGGTATCTTCGCGTTTGCCATGACGCTCCTCGTCACCACTCTGGACCTCCCCACGGTATCGGGGGCCATACCATCGATGGATGTGGCCCGGATCCTTCTCGAGAACTTCCCCGGCTTTCTCCACTATGTGATTGCCTTCGCGGCGCTTGCCGGTTTCTGGGTAGGCCACCACATGCAGTTCCATGCACTCCGGTTCGTAGACAGGAGGATGATCTGGCTGAACATCGCCCTTCTCCTCTTCGTGGCCCTGGTTCCCTTTTCCACGGACCTGGTGGGTGACTATCCCGACATCGCCCTTGCGTCCATCATCTTCGAGGCGAACCTCTTCGTCATCGGGGGCATCATGTATATCCAGTGGCTCTATGCCACGGAAGGGCGGCGGCTTGTCGTGCCCGAAATGAGCGATGCCGACATCTCCACTGGCGTGCGAAGGAATCTTGTCCTGCCCGGAGTTTCCCTCACCGGGATCGTTCTCTCGCTTCTCGGCGTGGGCGGCACGACCCTGATCTATGTCACGGTGCCCCCCCTCCTGCACGCAGCAGGGAAATGGAAGGTGCAGAACAGGAAGAGCGGGTGATGGCCATAGTGGCACCCGATCCCTCGCCAGGATCGGCCGGCACCACCGTATCTCCGGACCGCAAACCTCTTTCCCGATAAGGAGAATGGATAACCTGAAGGTGAATGCCATGCGGAAAGGAACCACCCTCCTCTTCATCACCGGGATGCTCCTCGCGGGTCTCCTGGGTGCAGGCTGCACCGGCACGGGTCCCATCGGTGGTGATCGCGATGAACATGGATGCCTCACGGGTGCCGGCTACACCTGGTGCGAAGTCCGTGGAAAATGCCTGCGGGTGTGGGAAGAGCCCTGCAGCGGGCCATCAGCCATTGACACGTTCGAGAAGTGCGTGGCGGCCGGCTACCCGGTGATGGAGAGCTATCCCCGGCAGTGCCGGGTGCCCGGCGGGCCCACCTTCACAGAGGTGATGGCGGGCCAGATGACAGAATCCCTGTGCAAGGCTGCCAGGGGACACTGGAACGAGTGCTCCAGCCGCTGCCAGCTGGAGAATGCCGGGAAACCCGGAGTGGTCTGCACCGCCCTGTGCGAGGCCCTGTGCGAGTGCGGCGGCATCGCCGGGTTCGGTTGCCCTGAAGGCTACACCTGCCGCATGCCACCCGGTATCGCCGATGCCCTGGGCTATTGCGTGGCTGGACCGGGGAGCGGTGGATAGATGACCGCCGACCAGGCCCTGGCGCTCGCTGAGGTGAGCACCTGTTCCGGCATGGGGACCCTGACGGGCACCCCCGCGTATCATGAGGTCACACGCACCTGGTGGATCGATCTCACCCCTTCGGAACCGAAAGCAGGCTGCAGCCCGGCCTGCGTGGTGAACATCACCGGGCGGACCGCCGAGATCAACTGGCGGTGCACCGGCCTGAAGATGTAAGAGGGGCAGGCTGGTCTGCGGTGAATCCCGACAGCGTTCCCGGGCCGGTTCTCCCCGCATGAGCCGGATTCCGTTTCTCATCTCCATCCCCCACGGGGGCGTGGAAGTACCGGAAGAACTAGAGGACCGCCTGGCGCTGTCGGCGCAGGACCGCCGGTATTACTCCGATCCCTGCTCCCCTGAGATCTTTGATCTCTCCGATACCGCAGAAGCGGAAGCCACGACCTCCATCTCCCGGCTCGCGGTGGACCTGAACCGCCCCCCATACCATCTCCCGCCGGGGCATCCTGACGGCGTGGTGAAGACCCGCACCATTGACGGGAAGGCGGTGTACCGCGAAGGGAGGGTTCCCGATCCCCGGTTGATCCACCGGATGCTGCTCAGGCACTATTTCCCGTACCACGACGGCATCGACCGGAAGATTGACTCAGGGCGCATCCGGCTCGGGCTTGACTGCCACACGATGCTCCCCGTGGGTCCGCCCTTCCACCGGGATGCAGGGAGGGAGCGCCCCCTCATCTGCCTGGGGAACAACGGGGACCTGGTGGGGAACCCCCTCCCCGGCAGGCTTACCACCTGCCCCCCGGCCTGGCTGCAGGCCCTCTCCCGGGAGTTCAACCGGGAGTTCCCCCGTCCCGGGGCGGTCCGGCTCAATGACCCGTTTGCCGGCGGGTTCGTGTGCATCATGCACTTCTGGCGCAGGGGGATCCCCTGGATCCAGGTCGAGGTGAACCGGTCCCTGTATGGGGGGGACTCCCCCGACGGGATTCCTCCCCCGGGAAGCCCCCGGCTCCTGGATACCCGGGAGCGGGTGCGGCGTGCCCTGCTCGGATTCTGGGACAGAGTAAAGGATTCCCCGGATCCCGGTTGAAGGGCAGCAGCAGGAACGGGTCCAGATCCGGCACTTCCTGGAAGCCAAAAACCCTTTTTACGTGGACGCCGGCCCCGTCCAGCGTGGGACTGGCCCGTAGCAGGTTCCGGATGGTTCGCGTGACAGCCATGCAGATCCCACTGTGCATCGGAGCCCGTCCTTCCTATAAGGATTGCGGTGGAGGGGGCCCGGGCGACACCGTACGGATACCTCCCTCGCAGGTCCACATCACCGTGGGTGGAGGAAGGTTACAATCCGGGCAGGAACCGTTCCAGCTCCGCAACGGTGAGGATCTTCACCCCAATCCTCTCCATGTCCCGGACATTGCACCGGTGGATCTCCTCGCTTTGGGCTGCCACGGCGTCGGTGACCAGGCAGGCTGAGTAGTTATACGCCAACGCATCGAAAACGGTGGTGCGGATGCAGTTGGGGGTCTGGATACCGGTGACCACCACGGTATCCACGCCGATGGACCGCAGCAGGAGATCCAGATCGGTGGAGAGGAAGGCGCTCATCCGGACCTTCTTCAGGATGAACTCGCCCTTCACCGGCGCCAGATCACCGATCACTTCAGCGCCCTCGGTGCCTTCCACGGCAAAGGGGGTCCTGCAGAAGATCTCCTGGCGCATGATCTCCACATCCGACCCATCCGGGCGATGGACACGGAGCACGTGGACCACCGGGAGCCTCTTCTTTCGGAAGAGATCCAGTACCCTACGGATCTTCGGGACGATGGCATCAGCCCCGGCCACCCGCAGGGGTTTCCCCTTCCTCACAAAATCATTCTGCATATCGATGATGAGCAGTGCAGGCCGCATCGCGGATACCTCCGGGAATTCACGAAAGTCATGTCAGCCGGTGCAGGATAAAGAGGTAGCTTCACCATAGGATCGTCTTCATCACGGGTCTGGAGGTCCCTTACCCGGAGATCCTCCCGGGCCTGCCCCCACGGGCACGGAATGAGCACAGAGAAGTTATCCCCGGGGAGAAACGGCGGGTCATCTCCGGTATTTCGCAGCAGGATGAATGTAGGAGGATAGGGCCGGGAACTTCCGGAGGCCCCCAGAGAAGTCAGTGATGGCAGTACCGTCCGGAGTCCCTGCACCGGGTCCCCTGCCGGGACCGGTGGGGTGTGCCCAACAGGGTAATAAGGAGTAATGGTATAAATAATTTTCTTTTTTACTATCATTGTTTAATTATATATTTAAAAGAAAGATCATGATATTAATAGTTATTTGGCAAAAAAGGAGGAAAAAAGGGGTTGATCCCGGTGGGCCGGACTCCACGGTCCCCCGCTCCGTGATCCGGGTGGATCCTGTACATCCCGCTGCTCCTTCTCCCGCACCTGTTCAGGGCCGCGTACAGGGTGCCCGCTGCCGCCAGCTGGAAAAAAAGGTGTGGCGATGGGAACCCCTCCCACCTTTAACCAAGGGTGCTTCCCGGAAGGGCATCCCGGGCACTGTAGGTCAGGATCAGGCGGGGAGCCTTGTCCTGGTGCTCGGCATCGTTCCCGGACCACCAGGCATACCAGTTCCGCCAGTAGGTCCGGAGGGGCGGTCCGTCGATCCTGAGGGTGATGAGCTTCGTGGCTGCCCTCCGGGCCTCCAGGAGGGCGGGATCCACCTTCAGCCGGTTGATCCTGTCATCCTTCAGGTCCCTGAAAGCAAGGTGGGGCGAAAGTGTTCCCACCGTGGCGGCCTTGGCAAAGCTATTCCAGTCCAGCTCAGACCAGAGGAGGTCCATCTCCGGTGAAACCACCCGCACGTCGTACCCCCGGTTTGCATCCGGGGTGAACCGGTTGCCGGTCAGCTCCAGGGATACCGCGGTGATCTGGGAACCGGGGGGGATGGCCGAGAGATCGAACTGGAGGGCCCCGCAGGTGCGCACCTCTCCCCATGTGGTCGCGTCGCCGGGTTTCCGCTCCCGCGGGAGTGGGCCGGCCGTCATATCCCGTCCCTCAAAGAAGTTGAGATCCGGGTACTCCTCGGTGACAAATCCGGATCTGCCGGGGCCGGGGTTGAGCACCACGGTGTGGACCTCTGCCTTTGCACTGTTCAGGTAGATGGTCACCTGGTCTGTGGCAGTGTGATCCTGATCGCGGACCCGGAGCTCAAAGACCAGCACCTCGTTCCCGCGTGGGGCTACGAAGGTGGCAGCTGCCGGGTTCCCTGCCACCGGGGTCAGCTCCACCGTCGGACCCTTCACCTGGATCCAGTCGTAGGAGAGGGGGGCCTCCTCGGGATCATAGCTGGCCGAGCCGTCCAGCATGACGGGGGTTCCTTCCTTCACCCTCCGGTCGTAGCCCGCATGGGCCACCGGTGCCATGTTGGCGGTGGAGACTGACTCCACGTACCGGATCACAAGCTCCGGCTTCTCCCACGTGTAGCTGTTGCTGGCCTTTGTGCTGTCAAAAGCGATGCGGAACGCCACCGCACCCACCTCCCACTGGTCATCGAAGGCCTCCAGTCCCCCGGCCGGAACCGCAAAGGTGTTCACCTTTCCCTGTCCCAGGGTGGTCCCCAGGGATGAGATCCGGAGGGATGGTTCCAGCGGCACGATCGAGGCCTGGTTAATATCCGGATAGGTGAACCCTGGCCAGTTTCCGGCCACCGATGACGGCAGCAGGGCGGCCCGGACCGTCCCGTCAAGGTACGTGGGTTTCCTTGACTTCCCTGTCAGGCGCAGCTCCGAGGTGAGCACGAAGGTGTCTTCCTGGGCACCAGGCGCGAACCGCACCAGCCCGTAGGTCGCTGCCCCCCGCTGCACACCGGCGGTCACGGTGGGCCGGCGCAGCAGGACGGACCCGGGAGAGGCCTGCCCTGCGTCGGATGCCGGGAGGATGACGGTCCGGACCACCCCGGCCCGGATGGCGGCCGTGGTGGCGGAAGTTCCCACCAGCCCCTCCCGGTCCGTGACGGTCAGCGTGACGCGATAGTCGCCGGGGGCCCGGTAGGTGTGGGCAGTCCGGGATCCGGTTCCTGATGAACCGTCGCCGAAGTCCCAGGCAAAGAAGAGGAAGTTATCGTCGGGATCCAGGGTTCCTGCCGCGCTGAATGCAACGGGTTCGCCGGGGATGCCCCGGTAGGGCCACCCTGAGGTCACGTCAGGAGGAGCGGTATCCGGGGATGACCCGGGGCGATCAGGCCGGGGGATCCCGAAGCCGTAGTCCCGGTCACGCCCTGCCGGGCCCACATCCCGGGCGAATTCCACGAGCCGCCGCCGGACCTCGGGCGGGGTCATGCCGGGGTTGGCACTCAGGATCAGGGCTGAAAGGCCCACCACGTGGGGGCTGGCCATGGAGGTGCCGGAGAGGTACTCGTAGGTGTGCTCGTAATAGATCGGGTACGTGAAGGTAGAGAGGATCTCAACGCCCGGGGCGGCCAGCTCCACCTCGGGACCCCGGCTGGACCAGCTGGCGATCTCCTCCTGGGCGTCTATGGCCGAGACGGCGATGACGCTGTCGTAGCGGGCCGGGTAGGCGACCGTGTTGTAATCGCCCCGCCCGGAGTTCCCCGCGGCTGCCACCAGCAGGATGCCGGCACCGTATGCCCGGTTGCACGCGTCCTTCAGGGCGGGAGACGGCACGACGGAGCCGAAGGACATGTTGATGATGTCGATATCATGGTCCATGCACCACTCGATGGCATCGAGAATAGCCCCGAAGCTGGCCATCCCAAGGGGATTGAAGACCGCCAGGCTGTAGATCTCGGCATCAGGCGCAAGGCCGGCCACCCCGAACCCGTTATGCTGTGCGGCAATGATCCCAGCCACATGCGTGCCATGGAAGACGATGTCCCGGTAGTTGGGGCTTCTCCGCCAGAAGCTGTACCCTCCCGCAACCCGGAGATCAGGATGATCATAGTCAATGCCGGTATCGATGATCCCGATCTTCACGCCCTTCCCGAAATACCCCCGCCGGTGATACTCCTCCGCACCCATCATCCGGATCCCGTACTGGAACTCCTCCTCCGGCACGACACCGTCGTATTGTATTGTGGTGGAGAGATCCGGATAATGTCCCTTCTTTCCCAGCTCGGCCATATTCAGGCCCCGGGGGGCATCCAGCAACTGGACGAAACCATTCTCCTCCACGAAGAGGATATCCCGGTCCCTGGTCAGCTCGGCAGCCTCCGTCGGCGTGAGCGCAAGCAGGATCATGTCCAGGCGCTTCCACTCCCGTTTCAGGGTTGGCTTCAGGTCCTTCCCTGACAGGAACCGTTTCATGGCTTGCGCGGACTGGAACTTGACGATGTACTCCTGGGTCCCGCGATCTCCCCGGGTCACCCGGTAGAGTTTTTCTGATGTCTCCCGGGTCTCATCCACCGCGGCAACCGCCGGCGATGCTGTACAGGTAGCTACCAGCAGGATCACCACCAGCACTGAAACCAACCGGTATGCAGGCATTCTGTTCATTCTCTCCACCCTCCTCCTGAAATCATACCAACGGTCCCTGTATTCCGGGCAGGGGCATGGAACCCGGTCCGGTGCAGGTGACCTCAGCCACAGGGGTGGCGCACCCTGCCACCCGGAGAGGGCATTCCCCGGCGGGAATATCAAGGATGATGGTTTATTACTCCCGCTTGATTCCCGGCCCGCCGGGATGGGGAAGTCAAGGGAAACCGGTGAACCGGAAGGAGATCATCCAGAAAAGAATGAAATCGGGGGCAGGAGAGGAGGCATGCAGGAACACCTCCCCCACTGGGACTCACCCGGTTACCGTCGCCACCGTCGCTTCCCGGGACGGGAGCTGCCTGCATTCCCCGGGGCCTTGTCGGTGCCGGTGAGGGCAAGGAGGGCGGAGGCGATATCGACCGGGGCCAGCCCGGAATCCACCATCCCCTGGACCCGGGCTCGGTGGGGATCGAGGTCTCCCTGCTGGACAAGGGACCGGATCCGGTCCTCCAGAGTAGGGGGGATCGGCGTTTCTGGCGTTTCCCTGACGGGAACCCGAACCGGTGGAGCCGGGGGTGCCGCCACCGGGGGCTTCAGCCCGGTCCCGGGCACCGCTTCCTGCGCGATGGTGATCCGTGCGTACCGCTGGATATCCCGGAGCCGGGGCATCTCCTGTGGCGAGACCAGCGTGAAGGAGCTGCCGCCCCTGCCCGCCCGGGCTGTCCTGCCGATGCGGTGCACGTAGTACTCCGGGTCGTTGGGGACATCGTAGTTGAAGACGGCGTCGATTCCCTCCACGTCAATGCCCCGGGCGGCCACGTCCGTGGCCACGAGCACGCTGATCTCGCCCTGCCGGAACTTTCCCATCACCCGCTCCCGCTGCCCCTGGGTCATGTCCCCGTTGAGCTTCTCGGACGGGAACCCGCGGGCACGGAGCCTGCGGACCAGCGCATCGGTCCGCCGCTTCGTGTTGCAGAAGATCAGGGACTGCTTCGGGTCATGCTCCTCCAGGAGACGGGTCAGGACCTCCAGCTTCTCCTGCTCGCCTACGAGGAAATATCGCTGCTCAATCCCGGGCACGGTCAGGTGTTCGTGCACCACCCGGATTGTCCGGGGGTTCCGGAGGTAGCGGTTCACCAGGTCCCCGATCTCCTCCGGCACCGTGGCCGAGAAGAGCACCGTCTGGCGATCCCTGGGGGTCTCCCGCAGGATGGCCTCAATATCGTCAATGAAGCCCATGTCCAGCATCACGTCGCCTTCGTCCAGCACCACAAACCGGACCCGGTCCAGCGCCACGGTTCTCCGGCGGAGGTGATCCAGGAGCCGGCCCGGGGTCGCAATCACCACCTGGACACCCTTCCGGAGGGCAGTGAGTTGCCGGTCCATGGACTGGCCGCCGTACACCGGGAGGATCACGATCCCCCGACGGTGCCGGGAGAGTTGGGTCAGCTCTTCCGCCACCTGGATGGCCAGCTCCCGGGTGGGGCAGAGGACCAGCGCCTGGACGGCGCGGTTCCCCGGGTCAATTTTCTCAAGGAGCGGGAGGCCATAGGCAGCGGTCTTTCCCGTGCCGGTGTGGGCCTGGCCAATCACGTCGTTCCCCTGCCGTATCGCCGGGATGGCCAGCGACTGGATGGGTGTCGGCTCCTCAAATCCCATGTCCTGCACAGCTCGCCGGAGCTCCTGGGGAAGGGAGAGATCGTCAAATGATATGGTTTTCATGCGTTCACATTCCAGGGCACCTGATGCATTCCCTGTCCTGGATGAGATCTCATCGAAAAGAGGATGATCGGTCCGCTGTGTGTGGATAGAAATTCCCCTTCAATGGATAAATCGTTATGGGACATGTAGGGGGGATTTTACCGGGCAGGAGGGGATGGCATGGGTACAGCCCGGTGCCGGGACCGGGGCTCGATCGCGTGGATACAGACGGCAGGTGACTGGTGCAGCGAGACCGGGTTGGAATGGTAAGAGCATGATGTATCCCAATCTTCTTTACTCCCTATCATTCACCTTCACTCATGCCTCTCCGGAACATCACTGAGACTCTCACGGGCGTGGTATTCTTCCTCATCGGCCTCTTCTTCCTTCTCATCAGCATCTTCATTTCCCTGGCAGTTCCTGGCGAGGGGAGCGTGGTGAAGGCGGATCTCGTGGGAAATCTCATCCCTATGGTTGTCTCCCTCGGGTTTCTCGAGGCGGGAGCGTCCGTGTTCAGGAAGGGCCGAGCAAGCGGCGCTCCCCTGCAGGATCATCCTCCGGGCGTTATCGGGACCGTGTCAGGCATTGTTGGGTCCCTCGTCAAGCTGATAGCACTTGTCGTATTCGCCCTCATCTTCCTCGTCTTTGCCATCATCATCCTGCCGGATATGGCGAACCGTCCCCTGGCTCTTTCCTCCCATTTCCTTATCCTGGTTATCATTTACGGCGCTTATGTCCTCATCGTGAGACCGTTAGCGATCCCTGTACTCCGCCGGTTCAGCACAACCATGGAACGCCGCACACTGCACCATTACACACTGACCCCCTCTGGCATCGTCATCGATTACCGGATCACGGTTCTCAGGGACCCGGAGAAAAAATACCGGTTCCCGGTCTCCTTTGATGACGTAACCGATCTCAGGCTCCTGACCCCTGGTGATGCAAAGGCTCTCGCCTATGATATCGGAGCCATGTACCTGAACTACAAATTCGAAGAAAGTAAACAGCTGGCCTTGTTTTTAAAAGGGAAGATCCGCCGTCCTTCCCTCATCCTTCAGCCGTCAAGCGACTATCTCAGCCTCTTCATGAAGGGATCCGATTTTGTCTATATCATGGCATTCGACAATGACGATTCTTCCGAAGTACTCCGGACGTTCCAGGCCTCCCGCACGCCAGGGAGCGGTTCAACCCCATTGGAGGGGCGGTGAGCCGGGGGTTCCTACCTGCAGGGAAGTGTCGGGTTCTCTCATCGCCCCACCACCTTCCGCTTCTCAAACGGGACCTTCACTGTCGTCACCTTCAGGTCCACGGCCGCCGTGCCGTTCACAACGATAGGCAGTGATCCCTCCCGCACCAGCACAGCGAGAGCCTTCAGCGCCTGGAAATTGTCGATCTCGACAGGGATCCTGTAGATCACCTTCTCGTTCTTCGGCAGCGTGAGGTTCTCCCGTCCCCCGTGGCCCAGGTACTCCCGGCCGGTCCCGGTCTCGTAGTAGACGTCAAACGTGACATTGGTAAGGGTGATCCCCACCGGGTTCGGGTTCTCGAACTGGAGCTCGGTCCCCAGTTCCAGGGACCGGAGCGAGACGGAGTCCAGTGTGATATCCCGGACGGTGACATTCGGTTCCCAGAGGGGTGCGCTGCAGCCTGAAAAGAAGCCGAAGAGGATGAGGGCGATGAAAGGGAAGAGGACTGGCACTCTCGTCATCCTGTTCCGGATGCCCGCAGAGGGCTTTAAGGGTTTGGATACCCGGCACAGGGAGGGTTATGGGAGGGGGCATGCCCCCTCCATATCCGACCCCTATAAGGACAGTGTAGTTGTTGATGGGGAAGCAACCGTGTGTATCTATCAGACTGGCTGACGTGAAAAAAGGATGACGGCAGGTACCTTTCTTCCGCCTGGTCTCATGGCTCCAGTTGTGCCCGGAGCTTCTTTTCGATATAGACCGGCAGGGGGTAGTGGCCCTCCACAAGATGGTCTCCCGCCGCCTTCCGGACGGCATCCTCCAGTTCCTCAGAGGAGATCCCATGGTGCTCGTGGTCCACCACTTCAAGGTCCTGTCCCCGGCTCCTCTCCCGTGGCTGGCGGCAGAGGTGCGCCGCGTTGTCCAGGACCGTGATATAGTAACAGGAGTCACCAATGGCGGCACGGCGGTCGCCACCCATGCGCTCCATGTACGAGTCCTGGACCGAGCGTTCCGCTACGGCAATCCCCCGGGGCAGGAGGATCCACCGCATTTTACTGTCTTCCATGCGGAACCTCACCGGTTTGTCTTCGTTTCCCAACATGCTCGTTCCTTCCTGTCCCATGATCCTGGGAAGCCCTCACAGGTCTCGTGAATCGGGTGCCACCCGCCGGAACCTCGCCGGAAGTTGTCCCCGGTTCACTGCAGCTGGCCTGTCTGTAATTTCAGGTTCCCGGGCATGGACGGAAGGAAGTAGCTTTCCATGGTATTTGAACATTGTCATTATGAGAAACTCCTCTTCTGATACATGCCTAGGGGTGGTGAGCTGAAAGGAGACACGGAGGTTGGAACGATCCCGGGACTGGCTTCCATGGGGTGCCATGAGACCGAAAGCGTTATTCTCTATTGGCACATTATTGTTCCATGTGGAACAGAATATATCCAGCGAGATCCTGCTCCTGCTGGTGCAGGAGGAACTCCACGTGCGGGGCCTTGCCGGCCGGCTCGGTACCAATCACACGACGGTGCTGCGCCGGCTGCAGAAGCTGGTGAAGGAGAATGCCATCGATAAACGGACCGAGGGAAAGAACACGGTCTATTTTGTGAAAAAGACCATCGAGGGCAGGAACCGGGTGATGATGGCAGAGTACTGCCGCCTCTCCCGCCTCCTGAAGAGGTATCCGTACCTGCGGGCACCAGTGAAAACACTCATGGCCCACCGGGAGATTCCCCTGGCCCTGGTCTTCGGGAGCCACGCAAAGGGCACGGCCACCGAACGGAGCGATATTGACGTTTTCCTGGAAACAAAGGAGAAGACCCTCAAGCAGGAGCTGGAGAAGAAGTATCCCCGGCTCTCCGTCAAGATCGGGGACTTCGACCCGGCCTCCCCGCTGGTCCGGGAGATGATGAAGGGCCATGTGATCGTGAAGGGGGTGGAACGCTATTATGACGCGACGGGATTTTGGTTGCCCCCAGCCAGGAGATCGCGGGATCCTACCTGGCCAAGTCCGACAGCTTCCTGGAATCGGCCCGGATCCTGCGGGAGGCCGAACACCTAGAGGAGGCGGTTTCGATGGCCTACTACAGCATGTACCATGCCATGACTGCCCTTCTCTTCCGGGCAGGGATCCGGTGCGAGAACCATGCCGGCGCCATCATGCTCCTCGAGGAACTCTTTGGCATGGACATCTCGGCCCTGGACGAGGCGAAGCGGATGCGGGTGGACACCCAGTACTACGTGGACCGGGCCCTGACCATGGAAGACGTGGAGGAACTGATCCGGGTGGCCGGGGATTTCCATGACCAGGTCCATGACCGGATTGACCGGATCACCATGGAAGAGATCGCAAAGGTCCTGAAAATGCTGGAGTGGATGATCGGGAGGTGAATCGGTTAAGGACTGGACTCTCTCAATATTTTCTATATATCGTACTTCGGTGCCCGATCTCCAGGAAGAAGATGATAAGCCGGTCTCCCTCGATGCTCAGGATGGCGCGATATTCCCCGATGCGGAATGAAAAGAGTGGTTCATTCCGAAATCCCTCTATCCTGTGCACCGCAGAAAAGGGATCCTCTTTTATCCCGGAGATAGCCTGGACGCACCGCCGTGCCACATCGCGGGGAAGCTTCTTTAAATCCCTCCGGGCCCGTGCAGTGTAGATGACCGAAAATGTCATTCAACACCGAATTCCTTCCGGATCTCCTCCTCGGTGTGAACCCGGCCCCTCCGGATGTCCTCCAGCGCCTCCTCAATCCCCAGGATTGCCTCGTCGCTGAGTGGCACGCGGTCAATGCAGGCATCGGCGAGACGGCTGATCACCTCATTGTAGGACTCCCTCGGGTGCTTCTTCAGGAGGTCGAGCCGCTCCTTCACCTCTTTCCGGATCTGGATGGTGGTGGGGACCATATAGTGAGCTATAGGTAGTTATAAGATATAATAGTTGGGTGGAGAAAAGGTCATACCGGATCCAGGGTGTTCCCATGAAATGATTGTCGAATTCACCCTCCCTCTCCTGGAACAAATCATCAGGGGGAAAGAGGATTGAAGGGAATATCCTCATCGGGGGAGGGTGACGGGAGGGGGCTTG
>Ga0315274_10005895_pt1 | contig 17911 bp, 12 predicted proteins | sample YL17G02_20_MG_FD_203700 | JGI IMG/M metagenome (GOLD analysis project Ga0315274, IMG submission 203700) | Sediment microbial communities from Yellowstone Lake, YNP, Wyoming, USA - YL17G02_20 | ecosystem: Environmental > Aquatic > Freshwater > Lake > Sediment | place: USA: Wyoming | collected...
ATCATCCGCCGCCATTCGGTTTCGGTCCAGTCGAGCGGCTCGGCGGACGCGGCGAGTGATTTCGCTCGAGCCAAGGCCACCCGATAAATTTCGAGTTCGGCCCGGCATCCGGGACACGCTTTCGAGTGGGCCTCGACGGCCCGGGCCTTCCGCCCGCCGATCTCGCCGCCGGCGCAAAGAGCCAGCTTTTTTCGGGCGATCCGGCATCTCATCGTCCGCCCTCCAGCCAATGGGGATATTTTTCGATCATCCGGGCCTTGATCTTTTGGCGCGCCCTCGAGAGATGGACCCGGACCGAGATCGCCGAGCACCCCAATGCGTCGGCGGCCTCCCGGACATTCATCTGTTCGATGTCCCGGAGGAGGAACACTTCGCGCTCCTTGGCGCTCACGGCGTCGAGGCAGTCCAGAAGCTGGGCCCGCAGGACCCCGGCTTGGTGGGCGTCCTCGGGGCCGGCGCCGGGTGCGGCGCTGTCGTCCGGGAGCGGCTCGTCGCTTCGCCACTGGGTCTCGAGCCCGCGTTTGCGACGATGGTCCCGGGCGGCGTTGACAAGGATCTGGTAGAGCCAGTTTCGGAATCCGCGCTCGAGGTCGCAGCGACCCAGGTATTTATAGGCCCGGAAAAGAGCCTCCTGGGCGATTTCCTTGGCGTCTTCGGCATCCTGGACGATCCGGAAGGCCAGGGCGAGGAGGGTGCGACGATAGGGGAGGACCAGGGGCTCGAAGGCGGCCCCGTCCCCGCCGAGGACGCGTTCGATCAAGGCTTTCTCCTGGGATTCCATTTCACACTTGAGTATATCCGGGGGAGAGGGGAAATGTTAAGGGCGAGCCCGCGGCATTTCTTGACAGATAAGGGGGGGCGGGTTATAACGAGGGTACGAAAGGAAGGCCTCCATGAGCGCGAATCCGTTTCTCATCGCCAGAGGTGAGATCGATCTTTTCCTTCTGCCGAAGATGTCCAACCGCCACGGCCTCGTCACCGGCGCCACGGGCACGGGCAAGACCGTCTCGCTCCAGGTCCTGGCCGAGAATTTCAGCCGGGCCGGCGTGCCCGTCTTCATGGCCGACGTCAAGGGCGACCTGTCCGGGATCAGCCAGGCGGGATCGATGACCTCCAAAGTCGCCGATCGCGTCCAGCTGCTCAATCTCGGCGATTTTCCGTTTGACGGCTCGCCGGTCACGTTCTGGGATATTTTAGGCGAGCAGGGACATCCCGTCCGGACGACGGTCAGCGACATGGGGCCGCTTCTTCTCAGCCGCCTGTTCAACCTGAACGAGATCCAGAGCGGGGTTCTCTCGCTCGTTTTCAAGCTTGCCGATGATGACGGCTTGCTCCTTCTCGACACCAAGGACCTGCGGTCGATGCTTCAGTTCGCCGCCGAACACGCCGACGAAATCCAGACCGAGTACGGACGGGTTTCGGCCGCGTCGGTCGGGGCCATCCAGCGCTCCCTCCTCGACCTTGAAAGCCAAGGCGGAGACAAGCTCTTCGGCGAGCCGGCGCTCAATATCGACGACCTCATGCAGACGGACAACCGGGGGCGGGGCATGGTCAATGTCCTGACCGCCGATAAGCTCATGCTCCAGCCCAAGACCTACGCCACGTTCCTTCTTTGGCTGCTGGCCGAGCTCTACGAAAATATGCCCGAGGTCGGCGACCTGGATAAACCCAAGATCGTCTTCTTTTTCGACGAAGCCCATCTCCTCTTCGACGAGGCGCCCGATGTCCTCCTCCAAAAGGTGGAGCAGATCATCCGCTTGATCCGATCGAAGGGCGTGGGCGTGTTTTTCGTGACCCAGAATCCGCTCGACGTCCCGGAGATCGTCCTCGGCCAGCTGGGCAACCGCATTCAGCACGCCCTCAGGGCCTTCACCCCGCGCGACCAGAAGGCCGTCCGGGTCGCGGCGACGACGTTCCGGTCGAACCCCAAGCTCGACGTCGAGAAAACGATCACGGAGCTGGGCGTAGGCGAAGCCCTGGTCTCGTTCCTGGATGAAAAGGGACAGCCGGGAATCGTCGAGCGGGCGTTTATTCTCCCGCCCCACGGTCAAATCGGTCCGATCACACCGGACGCCCGGCGCCAGATCATCGGCCGGTCGTATATTTACGGGCACTACGAGAGGTTGGTCGATCGGGAGTCCGCCTTCGAGTTGCTGAAACAACGGGCGGAGCAAAGGGTGCGGCCGCCGGAACCGCCGGCGCCCCGGATGCCCCAGCCTCAGCCTGATTCCCGGTACGACCGCAGCTATCCGCCCCAGCCCGCGCCTTATCCGCCCTACGAAACGCAGCCCCGAGAGCGCCGTCCGGCCGGACGTTCGCGGGAAACACTCTTGGAGTCGATGGCCAAAAGCACGATGAGATCGATGGGCAGCCAGGTCGGCCGGTCGATCATGCGGGGGATCATGGGCTCGATCCTCGGCGGCCGGCGGAAATAAACTGGAGAGCCCCGCACCTAATGGGAATCCATCATCCTTCGACCCGCGGTTAGTCGGATCCGCAGGGCATTTGAAATGCAAGCGGCGTGCCAAAAAAGTCCTTATATTTCCTGGGAAAAAAGAGAGAAAGGAAAGAATGGAGTCCAAAAAAATAGACTTATCGCTTTACGGTAGTCTAAAAAATTAGACTTATTGCCGCCGAAAAAAGTCTAGTCTTTTTCGCGCTTGATCCCGAATTCCTTCAGCTTGTTGAAGAGCGTCGCCCGCGAAATCTCCAAATCCCGGGCTGTCCTTTCGTAGTCCCATCCGGTCGCCACGAGCTTGGAAAATAGGGTATCCCGTTCGGCCGCTTTCCGTCTCTCGGCCAGCGTTCGTCCCGGATCGTCTTTGGGGATTTCTATCGACGAACTTCTCAGAAGACTCACCATCCGCTCCCGGGTGATGGCCTCGGCGGGGTAAAGGACGAGGGCTTTTTCCAGGAGATTCTTGAGTTCTCGAACGTTCCCCGGCCAGGAGTGGTTCATCAGCAATTCCATGGCCGCGGGATCGATCTCGGGGATCCGCGTTTTCTTCTCCGCGCTCAGAAGCGCCAGGAAATGTCCGGCGAGGACGGGGATGTCCTGTTTGCGCTCTCTCAGCGGCGGAACGCGGATGTCGATGACGTTGAGTCGGAAAAAAAGATCCTCCCGGAAGCGTCCCTCCTGGACCGCCTCGCGGAGGTCCTGGTTCGATGCGGCGATGATCCTTGGGTCGATCGGAACGGGCTCCTCGCCCCCCACCCGGCGGACTTCCCCGTCCTCGATAGCCCGAAGGACTTTGGCCTGGACTTTCAGGCTCATGTCCCCGATCTCGTCGAGAAACAGCGTCCCTCCCGAAGCCCGTTTGAAGCTCCCCTCGTGTCGCTGGACCGCCCCTGTAAAGGCGCCTTTTTCGTGGCCGAAGAGCTCCGACTCGATCAGGTCTTCGGGGATCGCGGCGCAATTGACGACCTGGAAGGGACCGCCGCCTCGCCGTCCGCGCAGGTGGAGGGCCCGGGCGATGAGTTCTTTGCCCGTTCCGCTCTCGCCCGTGATCAGGACCCGGGCATCCGACGGAGCGGCCCGGTCGATGAGGGCCCCGATCTCCTTCATCGCCGGAGACGAGCCAACCATCCGGTAACGGCTCAGGGCGTCCTCGATCAGGACCGACCGCTCCCGCTCGAGCCGCCGCCGACGCAGGGCGTTTTCGAGGACGACGATGATTTTTTCCGATTCGACCGGTTTCTCCAGAAAATCGAAGGCCCCGAGCTTGACCGCTTCGACGGCCTTGGCGATCGTGCCGTGGCCGGTCAGCATGATGACGGGGAGGCCTGGTTTGATCTCGGCGGCGCGGCGGAGGATATCGAGGCCGTCTTCCTTACCCAGGACGAGGTCCAGCAGGACGGCATCGAGGTTGACGTTCGCGATGGCCCGGAGGCCTTCCTTGCCGGATGGGGCCGTTTGGACGTCGAATTTCCGGCTCTTGAGAATATCGGCCAGGGCACGGAGGACCTTGACGTCGTCGTCGACGATGAGGACCGTTCCCCGCTCCTCGGGCCGATTCACTGGTGTTCCCCTCAGGAATTATTTTTCGCTCGCGGGCAGATAGACAGCAAAACGCGTGCCGGCTCCCATCCGGCTCTGGACCTCGATCCGGCCTCCGTGGGTTTCGATGATCCGGCGGGCGATCGGGAGGCCGATCCCGCTCCCGTCCTTCTTGGTCGTAAAGTACGGTTTGAAGATCTCCTCCAGTTTGTCCTCGGGGATTCCCCTCCCGTTGTCCTCGATTTCGATCTCCACGGTCCGGCGGCTTTTCCGCCCGGGGGAAAAGACCACGGTCGAGGAAATCTTGATCGTCCCCCGGTCCGGGACGGCCTCGACCGCGTTTTCGATGATATTGGACAAGGCTTCCTCGATCTGCCGGGGATCGAGACGGGCTTGGACGGGTTCGTCGTCAAGGTTCAGGAGGATTTCCATCCTTCCTTTGAGGAGAGCCCGATAGCGTTCCCCGATCTCGCGGAGAAGTCGATTGAGGTCCACGTCCTCCAGGCTGGGCTCCCGCGATTCGGACATCTTCATCAGCATCCTTGTCGTCATTTTGAGCTTTTGAACGTCTTCGAGGATGGATCCCGGGGCGGCTCTTGCGCCTTCGTCGGCTTGGGCGGCCAGGGGGCCGGCCAGAGCGTCCCTCAGCCGCTCCGCTTCGAGGCCGATCGTGAAGAGCGGATTTTTCATCTTGTGGGTGAGTTCCTGGACCGTCTCCGGCAGGATCGGCCGGACGTCGGATTCTTCCCCGGACTTCGGTCGGCGAGCGAGATAGGCCAAAAGATTGACGGAAAGAAGAAGGAGAGCCAGCGGGAGAGTTTGGGCCGTCCACAAGGCGGAGAGAGCCTGTCCGGTCGTCGAACGCTCCTTGGAGACGAGATAGAGGCCGTCGATATTGAGGACGCCGGCCGAGACGGTTTCGCGCGAAAGAGGGGCGTAGATCAGGGGCGGATCGCCATAGCTTCCCTTAAAGGGGAAACGGAACTCCGTCTTAAGGTCCGGGGCGAGGATGCTGAACTCGGAGAATCCGGAAGACACGAAAATCCGGCTCGGATCCGTATTCGGCCCGAGCTTGCCCGTTCCTAGGACGATGGCCGGCGGCTTGAAAAGCATCCGCCGGACGGGCTCAAGGCGATGATTGAAGAGCGTCACCCGTCCCAGCGAGTCGCCCACAACGAGGAGGGAGTTGGATTGTCCCTTGATCGGAAGGATAAAGATCCCGGTGAAAACGGCGTCCCGGTCGACTGTCTGGAGCCGGAAATCCTTCTTCTTCCAGTCGTAGATCTTGATCTCGCCGGGGTCGGGCGCGTCAAGGCGGTGGCAAGATCGGCTCGTCACGATCTCGGGCACATTGTCCCCGTCGATGTCGCCGACGTCGAAGAAAATCTTCGAGTAATAGCCGCCCATGATCTTCTTGTCGAGGACGCGGCCGTCGGCGTCGAAGATGAAAAGATAGCTCGTATCGTCGTCGGTCCCGTTCGCCGCGTAGTTGTTGTGGGGGGCCCAGCCGCTGAAGATGATTTCGGGGCGGGAGCGGTCGCCGTCGAGGTCCGCCACCGCAAGCTGGTGGGGGTAGCAGCCCGTTGGGTACGCCCAGAGCAATTTCCGTTTCTCGAGGTCATAGGCGACAATCCCGCGCGGCTCTTTTTCAAAGCCCGTTTTCAAGACGGCGACCATGTCGATCGCGCCGTCTCCGTTGATGTCCACGAATTCGGGATCGTCCACGAACGTTCCCGGATGGAACGGGAGGTCCGGATAGGGAAGCGGGATCTCGACGATATCGTTCGTTTCGTTGATCGTCCGGACGATAATCGACGTTTCAGTTCTTCGGATGAGGACGGCTTCGTTTTTTTCGTCCCCGTTGACGTCCTGGGGCCGGGCGACAGCCTCTCCGGGAAAGAGGGCGTTATCCCAAACGTAGGAAAAAGGCTTGTCCGCGGACATGCGGAACGGGGAGAAGGCGACGATGTTTTTTTGTCCATACACGTTCGCGGTCAGGCTAATGGCTATGATTTCATCGTGACCGTTGTTGTCGAGGTCGGTCGTGAAGATCGCGCCCGCGGCCTCGCGCAGCCGAACGCTTTTCACGTCGGACAGGCCGAGTTTGATTTGGGGGAGGGTCTGGGCGAGGAGAAGAACTAGGCCGGCATTAACCACGGCCCAAAGCGTCCAAAAGAGAACGGGCTTTTTCGACCGCGGCGCGTATTTTCCCATCCGAGCCCTAAGGTATCTCATTCCGGAAAGGGCTGTCAATAAAATGAACCGAAATCGGTCTTCGCCAAGTGAGAAAAAACCGGCCCCCGGAGCGTCGTCCATATGTCGGCCTTTTGGGCCGACAATCGCCATGCCCGAAGCGCTCGGATTCGACCTCCCGGCCGGGGGCGCGGAATTCGCCCCGATCGGGCGGAGCCCGTCGATTCTCCGGATCTTCGACCTCGTCGACCGGGTCAAGGACCTGGACACGCCCATCCTCGTCTACGGCGAGAGCGGTACGGGCAAGGAGTTAATCGCCCGGGCGATCCATTTCCGGGGCGCCCGGCGGATGGGCCGCTTCGTGGCCGTGAATTGCGGGGCGATCCCCGACCACCTCCTCGAAAGCGAGCTCTTCGGCCATGCCCGGGGTTCCTTCACCGGGGCGATGCGCGACAAGCCGGGCCTCATCGAGGAGGCGGCCGGCGGGACATTCTTCCTCGACGAAATCGGGGACCTGAGCCTTCCTCTCCAGGCCAAACTGTTGCGGGTCCTCCAGGAGAAGGAAATCCGCCGCGTGGGCGAGACCCGGATGCGGACCGTCGACGTCCGATTCGTCAGCGCGACGAACAAGCATTTGGAAAAGGAAATCGCCCAGGGAAAATTCCGCGAGGATCTCTATTATCGGCTGCGGATCGTGACGATCGACATCCCGCCGCTCCGCGAGCGCCGCGAAGACCTGGAGCTGCTCATCCGGCATTTCGCCGAGCGTTACGGCGCCGAGCTGAGGCGCGGGCGGGTGGCGTTCGCTCCCGCGGCGCTGGAGCTTCTCCACGCCTACTCCTGGCCGGGCAACGTCCGCGAGCTGCAGAACGAGATCCAGCGGTGCCTCATCCTGAGCGGCGAGGAGCGGGTCGTGAGGCCCGAGCACCTCTCTCTGAGCCTCAGCCCGGATCCCGAGACGGTCCCGCCCCCGACGGCCGACGCCGCGGATAATTTCTTCGAGGCCAAGGCCGATTTCGTCCGGCGGTTCCTCTACCAAGCCCTTCACCGGTACAATTACAACAAGGCCCGGACGGCCGAGGAAATCGGCCTCTCTCGTCAGGCCCTTTTCAAGCTCATGAAGAAACACAAGATCGCGTCCCAGGCGGTGCGCGAGGACGGCGGCCGTCCTTGACCGTATTACAGTTTGTCGCATCGATAATGCATGTGCGGCGAGCCGCCAAGCGTCCCCTGACGCCCGGAACGTGATGAGGGTTTGCCGCCCCGCAGACGCTCTTCGAGGACTCCGGATTTTCGGACGCCGAGGTTTCAGAGACCATCAAGGCCGACATGAAGTCTACGAGCTGGTAAAAGGGGAAGAGCGTAAGATCCGAGGCGCCGAGAAGGAGCGGCGAGGGGAGGACCTTCAAACCCGATCTGGAGTGAAGGGCGTTTGGGGACGCTCAGAGGCTCGATAGGCTTACGCATGATAAAGTGTGTAACGGCCAACGGCCGAGTGGATTGAACGCGACCGCCGTTTCTGCTAGGGTGGGGGCATGAGCGAAAGCGGCGAGAACGTCTTCAAGATCGTCTGCCCCTGCTGCCGGACCGCGATCTGGGTGGATGCGGCCGCCCAGGGGGTTCTTAAAACCGAAAAAACGGTCAAAGCCAAGCAGTCCCTCGACGACCTTCTCCTAAAGGAAAAAAAGAAAGTCGAGGGGATGGCGACCAAGTTCGAGGCCACGGCCGAGCTCGAGCGGCAGAAGAAGCAGAAGGCCGCGGAGATGTTCAAGAAGGCCCTGGACACCAAGGAGCGGAGCGACGACTCGGAAACCGGCTAGCTCCCGGCCTGGGTCTCGTCGTCCCGGACCTTCGGGGCCATCGTGAACTTCGTGAACCCGTAGGCCGTCAGGATGAACAAGGCCGCCCAGTTGCCGATCGCCCAGGGAAGGTACTGAAACACCGGGACGCCCAGGGCGCCCGTGATGTAAACGCCCGCCATGCTCCAGGGAATCAGAGGGACGACGATCCCGCCGCATTCGTCGATGATCCGGGAGACATTCTTGGCCGCCAGGTTCTTGCTCCGGAAGACCGGACCTAGAAGTTCGCCCGGGATGATGACAGAAAGGTAGGAACTTCCGGTGACCAGGGCGGTGGTCACGCACGAGCCGATCGTCACCACGACGAGACTTCCAACGTTTCGAGCGACTTTCATGACCCGCTCGAGGATCACGGCGAGCAGGCCCGCCTTCTGCATGATCCCGCCGAAGCTGAAGGCGGTGAAGGCGACGAGCTGGGTCTCCATCATGCTCATCAGGCCGCCGCGGGTCAGGAGCTTGTCCACCGCCTCGACGCCCGTATGGGCCGGATAACCGGTGTTCATCGCCGTGGCGATCTCGACGATCGAGGCCTTCTGGAAGACGACGGCCAGGATCGCGGCGAGGAGCGAGGAAAACAGCATCCCGGGGATCGTCGGTTTCTTGGTGAAGGCGAGATAGAAAACGAGGAGCATGGGGAGAAGAAGGAGGAGATTGAAGCGGAAGTTCTTGCGCAGTGTTTCGAGGATCAGAGTCATGGTCTCGGACGAGATCGCCGCGCTCTTGTAGCGAAGGCCGACGACGAAGTAAACGGCCAGGCTCAGAAGCCAGCCGGGCACGGCCGACTTCATGGTGTGCTTGATGTGGTCGAAGAGGTTGGCGCCCGCGGTAACGACGGCGAGATTCGGAATGTCCGAGAAGGGCGACATTTTGTCTCCGAAGTAGGCCCCGCAGACGATCGCCCCGGCGGCGAGCCCGAGAGGGATGCCGAGGCCCATGGCGATGCCGATGAAGGCCACGCCGACCGTCCCGATCGTCCCCCAGGACGTCCCGGTCGCGAGGGCGGTGAGACTGCAAACGAAGCAGGCCGTTACGAGAAAGATCTTCGGCGAAATGAGTTTCAGGCCGTAATAGATGACCATCGGGATCGTCCCGCTCGCCATCCACGCGCCGATGAGAACGCCGACGCACAGCATGATCAGGATCGCCGGCATGGCCTTGTGGATGCTGTCGACGATGCCCTTTTGCATGTCCGTCCAGGAAAGCTTGAGGGCCCAAGCCAGACAGCCCGTCAGAAAGGCCGCGGCGACAAGCAGGACCTGGGGCTTGATCTTATAGACGCCGTAGCCGATGCCCAAAAGCAAGGCCATGGCGATGAGGGGCAGCAGGGCGATCCCGAGGGATGGTTTTTTAGCCGGGGTTTCCATGGCTCACTCCTCGCCGTCCGGGCTGAACGTCCCCCGGCATTTCAGCTTTCCCTCGGCCATCATGACCTTCCCCTTGGCGATCACGCCCGTCAGGTTGAACGTTTCGTCGAAAAGGACGAGGTCGGCGTCGCCGCCCTCCGCGACGGCGCCTTTTCCATCCAGCTTGTAGAAAAGGGCGGGATTGGTCGAGAAAAGGCGGGCGGCCTGGTCTGGACGAAGGATCTCTCTCCGGACGAGAGATTGGAATTTCCGCAACAGGGTGATTTGGGTCGCGATCGTCAGGCCGATGAGGCGGCCTTTCTTATCGAAAACGGGAAGACTGCCGTTGCTGTCCGAGCTCACGGTCACCCGCTTCAGGGGAAGGCCGCGCTCGAGGCAGAGGCGGACGGCGGTTTCGACGCTGACGTCCTCGTCGGTTTCCTGCTCGGGATCGACGCCGGCGGTGAGATCCATATATCCGCCCGCGGCCAGATAGTCGAGGGCGTCCTCGAGCAGGGCGCGGTTGCGGTTGACGTGGGTCGGGATGACCTGGCTCGACGGGATCTCCGTTTCCTTCCGGAGGCGCCAGAGAAATTCCAGGCGCCGGGGCCCGTCTCCGAGATGGAGATGGAGAACGCCCGCTTTTTTCCCGAGCATCCCGCCGACGCGGCATTCGGCGGCGAGGCGGGCGATCTCTTCGAAAGTCGGCTGAGAAGAGCGATGGTCCGAGATCGCGATTTCTCCGGCCCCGAGAACCTTATCGACGAGAATGAGGTCCGAGCGGACGCTTCCGGTGATCGTTACCACTGGAAGCTCGTAGGATCCGACGAAAATAAAGGTACTGACGCCCTCGATCTCGAGGGCCCGGGCTTTCGCCAGCAGAGACGAAGGATGGCGAGTCACCCCGTCCGTGCCCAGACAGCCGAGAAGCGTCGTAACGCCGCTCCGGATGATGTCTTCGATCCGGATTTCGGGGGCCCGCGTCGCCGGGCCTCCTTCGCCGCCGCCGCCGAGGATGTGGACGTGCGGATCGATAAGGCCCGGGGCGACGATGCGGCCCCGGGCGTCGATCTCCTCGACGGCGATTCCCCGGAGGTCGATCGCGCCGGGGTCCGCCACGGCCTCGATCCGCCCCCCGGCGATCAGGATGTCCTTCGGACCCAAAGGATCGGGGGATATGACCGTCCCCTCGCGGACGCAAAGCATCATGGGTCATTCTTAACATGGAGAGGCGCCATTTACAAGGCGCCCGCCTCCGGATAGAATGTCCCGGGCGAAACGTCATGCCGACCCATGAAGAAGAACTCCGGCGCATCGAGCCGGTCATCGTCTGGCTGAAACGTCTCGCCCTCCTGGGCAAAACGGTGGTCGTTCGCGGCCGCGAGCATGTTCCCCGCGAGGGACCGGCGATCCTCATCGCCAACCATCCCGGGGCGTTCAAGGACGTGTTGACCCTCTTCCGGATCGTCCCCCGTCCGATCTTCTTCAACGCCAACATCCAGATTTTCACCCGGGAGGAATTCAGCGCCCTCGTCCTGAAACACCTCCGCCGCCATCTCGGCAAACTCGGGACGTTCTTCAACTTCCTGTTCAATCCCTTCAAGTTTCTCGTCGTCGATTTCGTCTCCTCGAATATCGCCAAAATCGGCACGATCCCCGTCAATTTGGTCCAACACGGAAAACGCGAGGCCGTCGAACTCGGGATGGATTATCTCCGCCGGGGCCGGGCGATCGTTTCCCTCCAAGGGCGGGGCCGGGTCGATCCGAAGGAGCGCAATCCCTACATCAAGCCCTTCGGCCGCGGGGCGGCGATCATCGCCGGCCGTCTCCATCGCGAGGAAGGCCTCGACGTTCCGGTCGTGCCCCTGGCCTTCTACGGGACCCAGCTTCCCTGGGCGATTCCGGGAAAGATTTTAGTGAACATCGGGACGCCGATGTTCGCCCGGGATCATGATCTCGGCGACTTCGACGCCTCGGTGGACCGCTTCAAAGCCGCCCTGGAGGCGACGGTCCACCGCCTCTTCCTGGATTTAATCCGGCCGTAGAGAGAGCGCCGCCGAGGCTCAGCCGAGTCCGCACCCGAGAACGGCCTTCACTCCAGATCGGGTTTGAAGGTCCGCTCCTCGACGCTCCTTCTCGGCGCCTCGGGTCACTCTTGAGGAGGAACCCTTTAGGTGGGTTCCTCCCCAACGGGCACCGGGAAGACCCGGTCGCCCTGCCCCTCTTCCAAGGAACACCACGCGTTGCCTTCGCGAACTCTATGATTAACGGGTCTCGCCGAAGTCATCACCAGATGTTCCGCGGAAGGGAGGCAGGGAGCGCAGCGACCGTTGGAGGGGAACCCATTCAATGGGTTGCCCCTCTAAGAGTGCCCTGCGGGGCGGCAAACCCTCATCACGTTCCGGCCGACCTCGGTCGCGGGCCGGCGAGCAACAATAGTGATCTTTCGGCAGAGACGCTCAGGCAGCATCGCCGGCCGGCTACTTCCGATCCAGTTTCCCGAGCCGTTCGGGTCGTGAGGGCTAAGCCGGACAGGTCCGCTCCCCCGTTGCGCCGACTTTTTCCGGCCGTCCGTAAACTTCCGTTTCTCCTTGGGAGGAGGAGGGATAGTGGATTGCATCGTTTCGCATTCGTGAATAGAATTGACCTGAGGGAGAAATCAACGATGAACCGAAGAACGGGCCGGGTTGTTCTCGTATTCGTGCTTTTATCAATGGCGGCCGGATGCACGCGGAAACCGGCGGCGCCGACGATCTATGTTATTCGCGGCGCGTCTTCCCATGAGCGCCTGGCCGCGTCCGAACTGCGCCGCTATATCTATCTTGCGACCGGCGGGCTCGCGTCGGTCCGGGAGATTTATTCCATATCGCAGCTCAGGGCGGGGGGCCTGATTCTCGACCCGAAAGGACGCCTCGTCCTGGGAGGGGATGCGGCCAAGGGTGCGGCAGAGGCCGTCCCGGCTGAGGCGTTCGACCGGCTCGGCGCCGAGGGGTATTTGCTGAAAACGATCAAACAAGGCGGCCGGCGCTACCTCCTCATCGCCGGAGGAAGCACCCTCGGAACGCTTTACGGTGCCTACGCCTTCATCGAAAAGCTCGGTGTCCGTTTCTATCTCGAAGGCGATGTCGTTCCGGATGAGAAAATCGCCTTCGTCCTGCCGGATCTCGACGAGAAATCCCGGCCGCTCTTCGCCCGGCGCGGTATCCAGCCTTTCCACGATTTTGCCGAGGGCCCCGACTGGTGGGACGAAGAGACGTACAAGGCGATTCTCCTCCAGCTTCCCAAGCTCCGGATGAACGTCTTCGGCCTTCACACCTACCCGGAAAAGAATCCCAATGCCGAGCCGACGGTCTGGATCGGGCTTCCCGGAGAGTTCGACGCGGGAGGGAACGTGACAGCGAGCTATCCTTCGAGCTACCAGAACACCCTGCGGTCGAATCCCTGGTCGCATAACTGGGGGTACCGGCCCAAACCGACGAGCCGTTTCCATTTCGGGGCGGCCGATCTCTTTGAGCGCGACGACTTCGGTCCCGAGGTGATGTTCGGCCTGATGCCCGAGCCGAAGACACCGGAGGACTCGAACGAGCTTTTCAACCGGACGGCGGCCATGCTGCGCGGCGCCTTCGCCCTGGCCCGGCGTTTCGGAGTCCTCACCTGCGCGGGCATGGAAGCGCCGCTTACCATCCCGGCGCTCGTCCGGGAGCGTCTGATCAAGGCGGGCCGGGACCCAAAAAATCCGGCCGTGGTGAAGGATCTCTATAAAGGCGTCTTCCAGAGGATCATGGCCGCCTACCCGCTCGATATCTATTGGTTCTGGACGACCGAGAGCTGGACCTGGTCCGATGCGGGCGAAGCCGAGGTCAAGGCGGTGACGGACGACCTCCTGACCGCCGTCGCGGCCGCCAAGGAGGCCAAGGCGACGTTCAGCCTCGCGACCTGCGGCTGGGTCCTCGGCCCGCCGTCGAACCGAAGCCTGTTCGATCAGGCGCTTCCCAAGGAGGTGGCCGCGACCTGCATCAACCGGGAAGTGGGAAAGGCGCCCGTCGATCCGTCCTTCGCCCGGATCGAGGGGCCGCCCTCCGACCCCGCGCGCGCCGCGGCCGAAAACCGCCGCTCCAAGTGGGCGATTCCCTGGATGGAAGACGACCCGGCCTTGACCTCGCCCCAGCTCTGGGCCGGGCGGATGCGCCGCGACGCCGCGGACGCGCTCAAATACGGCTGCGACGGGCTTCTGGGGATTCACTGGCGGACCCGCATCCTCTCGCCCAACATTCTCGCCCTGGCCCGCGCCGCCTGGGACCAGAGCTGGAACAAGGAGGGGGCGAATTTCGCCGAGCATATCGGGCCGGTCAACGGATGGTCCGTGGCTTTCGCCGATAAGACGATCGCCGGGACCCAGGAAGAGGCGGTCTATAAAGACGTCCGGGATCGCGCCTATGGTTATCGTCTTCAGGTCCCCGACGGGATGTATTCCGTCACCCTTAAGTTCGTCGAGCATGAATTCGACCGCAAAGGAGCGCGCGTCTTCGACGTTCTGATCCAAGGGAAAAAAGCGGCCGAAAAGGTCGACATCTTCCAAAAGGCCGGCCGGTTCAAAGCCTACGACCTGACCTTCCGGAATATCGCCGTGACGGACGGACGGCTGGCCGTGGACTTCGGCGACCGCATCCATTACCCGTCGATCGCGGGGCTCGTCGCGGAGGGGAAGACGGCCGATGGAAAAGCGTTCGTGAAAAAGATCAATTGCGGCGGAGGGGCGGTTGGGGATTATGAGGCCGACGAACCCGATACGCCCCGACATCTCCCGGCCTTGGATTTCTATGGCGATTGGGCCCGGAACCAATTCGGGGCCGAAGCAGCCGAGGAAACCGCGGCGCTGTTCGTCCGCCTGGACGGGAAGCTCCCCATGCCGGTCAACTGGACGGACGGTCCCGGGGGGGTCGTCCCCGATCCAAAACCTTGGGCCGAGGTCCAAAGGAACTTCGTTTTCGCGGACGAGTTGGCCGCGCTCAAGCCGAAAATCCGGGGCGCGGGGAACCTGGAACGCTTCGAATATTGGAGGCGGAATTTCGAGTATATGCGCGAAATCGCCCGCTATCGGTGTCTGTGGGGCGAGGCCAACGCCGCTCTCGAGGCCGCGAAGAAAATCGGCTCGGACGCTGAAAAGGCCAAGGCTGCCCGCGAGACCCTGGTTCCGGCGCGGGTGAAGATGATCGCCTCGCTTAAAGCGATCATCGGACATCTCCTGGCCACCGTGAGCAATCCGGGCGAGCTCGGGACGATCGCCAACTGGGAACAGCATCTCATCCCGCCGTCGATCGAAGTTCCCGGCGAAGAGTTGGCCAAGCTCTTAGGCGGCGCCCTTCCGGCCGAAGCTCAATTATCGACCGGCTATGATGGCCCGCCGCGGATGTTCGTTCCGACGTTGCGGACGAGCCTCGAGGAAGGCGAGTCCTTGAAGCTCAAAGTGATTGTTTTGGCCAAAGAGCCGCCGGCGGAGGCGACCCTCAACTGGCGGGAAATGGGCCGGGGAGCGTTTAAAGTCGTTCCTCTCGAGCTCGTCGCCCGCGGGGTGTACAAGGTCGAACTGCCGCAGCCGGCAACGGATTTCGAGTATTTTCTGAGGGCCCGCGTCGCCGGAGCCGAAATTGTCTTCCCGGCCACGGCCCCGTCGCTTAACCGGACGGTCGTCATTGTCCCTAAGAATTAATGCAAGAGCCTAAAATGAGAGAATAGGGCGAAGAGCGAGGCGGCAATCCGTGAGCCTTTTTTATGGAATTATCGGCAATGTCGTTTCCGTCGGCTTGGCCGTCTTCGCCTTCCTGGAGGCGGAGCTTAAAGGCCGAATCGTCATTTTTACGGTTATGAGCGTTTCGTTTATTGGTCCCCGTTTGTGGCCCGGGAGAACCGTTTCTTCCGTTTGTTTTCTCGGCCGGATTTTTTTCGCGATCGGCCTGGCCGTCTATCTGAAGGTCCGGGCCGTGCCATCGGCGTTTTCCTAAGGATGCGTCCCGGGCGATCTTTGTCGTATCATAGAGGTTGGTTCAATATCTCGAAGGCCGGGCCCGTCGGAAATGACCGAAAAAGGAGATCCAGCCCCATGCGCCTAAAAACGTTGAGTGGTCTCTTAGTCTGCGCGGTTCTGGCATCTCCGGCCGTCCTCCCGACGCAGCAAACCCAGAAGTATAAACCGGAGGTGGGCCAGGAGGGCAAGGACGTGATCTGGGTCCCGACGCCCGAAGAGCTTGTCGAGGCCATGTTGGACATGGCCCAAGTGACGGCCCAAGACTATGTCGTCGACTTGGGGGCGGGCGACGGCCGGATCGCCATCGCCGCGGCGAAGCGGGGCGCCCGGGCGCTCGGCGTCGAATTCAATCCCGACATGGTCGCTCTCTCCCGGGAGAACGCCGTCACGGCCGGAGTCGGGGACAAGGCGGCGTTCCTCCAAGGCGATATTTTCGAGACGGATTTCAGCCGGGCGACCGTCGTGACCATGTACCTTCTTCCCGACTTGAATTTAAGGTTGCGCCCCCGGATCCTCGAAATGAAGCCCGGGACGCGCGTCGTCTCCCATTCCTTCTCGATGGGAGAGTGGGAAGCCGACCGAACGGTCAACATCGAATACCGGACGGCCTATCTGTGGATCGTCCCGGCGAACGTCGAAGGCACCTGGACATGGACCGAGGCGTCGGGCGATGCCGAGCTCACCCTCCGGCAAAGTTTTCAAAAGGTCGAAGGCCGATTGACGATCGGAAGCCGGGAGCATCCCTTGACGAGCGTCAAACTCGAAGGCGACCGGATCGTTTTGGCCGTCGGCGAAGACCCCGGGCAAACGCGCGAATACTCCGGCCGGATCGAGGGCGACATCCTCCGGGGAACGGTCAAGGTCGCCGACAAGCCCGCGGCCGAGTGGTCGGCGAAGCGGCGCTGACCGTCGAACAGTTTCATTGCTGTTTGACCCAGACCGCGTCCGCGTCCGAGAACGGCCTCCACTCCAGATCGGGTTTGATGGTCCGCCCCTCCCCGCTCCTTCTCGGCGCCTCGGACCTTACGCTCTACCCCCTTTACCAGCTCGTAGACTTCAGGTCGGCCTTGATGGTCTCCGAAACCTCGGCGTCCGAAGACGGGAGCCTCGAAGAGCGTCTGAGGAGCGGCAAACCCTCATCACGTTCCGGCCGTTCCCGTTTGCGGGCCTTAAAGCAATGCGAAAGGGCGAAAAAACGCAGAGTGTTCGACGGTCAGTTCGCCCTGAGCCAGCGGCGCTCGATCTCCTCGAGCGATTTGCCCTTGGTTTCCGGCAGAACCGCGGCGATGAAAATGAAATTGAGAGCGCACATCGCCGCGTAAAGCCAGAAGGCGAACGACTCGTGGAGTTTGTCGGCGATCACGGGGAACGTCAACGAGACGATAAAATCGGCGAGCCACAGAGAGGCCGTGGCGATGGCCATGCCCCGGCCGCGGATGCGGGTCGGGAAAATCTCGGCGATCACCACCCAGACGATCGGCCCCAGGGTCATGGCGAAAAAGGCGACATAGAGGAGGGTGAACAGGAGGACGAGCCCGCCGGTGAAGAGTTGGAACTTGAAGGCCGCGCCGAGAAGGAGGAAGGAAACGCCCATTCCCGCCGAGCCGGCCAGAAGGAGGGGCTTGCGGCCGAGCCGGTCGACGAGGGCGATGGCCACGAGGGTGAAAACGACATTGACGAAGCCGATGATCGCCGATTGAAAGATGGCCGACGAGCGGGCCAGGCCGGCGCTTTCGAAGAAACGCGGGGCATAGTAGATGACGGCGTTGATGCCCGTGATCTGCTGGAAGACGGCCAGAAAGACGCCGACGATGAGGGCCGTCCGGAATCCGGGCTTGAACAGCTCCCGGATCGTGCCCTGTTCGAGAGCCAAGGTCTCCTTGATGGCCAGGATTTCGGCGCCCGCCGAAACCTCGCCGCCGACCCGTTCCAGGACGCCCCGGGCTTCCTCTTCCCGGCCCTGTTTCACCAGCCAGCGGGGGCTTTCGGGGATGCGGAGGACAAGGCCGAAAAACAAAATCGCCGGCAAGGCCCCGGTCGCGAACATCCAGCGCCAGTTGTGGGGCCCGGCTCCGACGAGCGCCCAGTTGACGAAATAGGCCAGAAGGATGCCGGTGACGATGGCGAGCTGGTTGACGGAGACGAGGGCGCCGCGGATCCGGGCGGGCGCGATCTCGGAGATGTAGAGGGGGGAGACGATCGAGGCCGCGCCGATGGCGAGGCCGCCGATGAACCTGAAAACCAAGAACTGGCCGAGGTTTTGGGGGATCGCGCAGCCGATTCCTGAAAGGAAAAACAGCCCGGCCGAAATGAGGAGGAAACGACGCCGGCCGATCCGGTCGCTCGCCGCCCCGGCGATGGAGGCGCCGGCCATACAGCCCACGAGGACGATACTGACGGTCAATCCCTCGCCGAAGGCGCCGAGCGAGAACTGGTCTTTGAGGAATCGGACGGCGCCGGCGATGATCGCCGTGTCGAAGCCGAAGAGGAGCCC
>Ga0315274_10005896_pt1 | contig 17911 bp, 24 predicted proteins | sample YL17G02_20_MG_FD_203700 | JGI IMG/M metagenome (GOLD analysis project Ga0315274, IMG submission 203700) | Sediment microbial communities from Yellowstone Lake, YNP, Wyoming, USA - YL17G02_20 | ecosystem: Environmental > Aquatic > Freshwater > Lake > Sediment | place: USA: Wyoming | collected...
GAATTTATTAATTCTGATGTAGACGTGAATGCTTAGGCACACGAGACATTAGAAATTCCATTTGATCTCCAAGAATAGTACGATTCCTTAGAATCATCTTCTCGAAAACATTTGGTACATATGGAACATACAGAAGTGCCATTTCAGCCTCTTCCGGAGTCCTGTCTGCCTTCCTTACGTTGCAAGGCTTGCAAGCAGCCACCGTGTTCATCCAAGTGTTCTTTCCACCACGTGAACGTGGTAGAACGTGATCAATCGTTAGACGATAATCCTTATGAATATCGCCGCAATATGCGCACATGTGACGGTCACGACCATATAGAATAGAACGTTCTGCATAGATCGTTTCGCGATCATAGAATGCCTTGCCGAATATAGGACCACTGACACCAAGAATGGTTGGGACAGTGATTCTTGAAATCTCTCCATCCTTATTCTTTCCACCAGTGAAGGTGTGAAGTGGAGAACCAGTCTCCCAAATAACCTTTCCCTTTGCATAGTAGCAAGCTGCGACTTGGGTATCTGCCCAGTCACGCGGTGTTCCCTGCTTGTCTACAATCAATACGTCAGAACTCACAATATTCTCCTCTAATAAAAGTGTAGTCTTTCCCACTGTCAAATACGTCACTGTTCTCGCGGTATTTCTGTTGCCTCAGGGGCAACCAGTTCCTTGATTACCAAGCCACCCGTTCAGGGAGACGTATTCTCCACCCATCAATTTTGGAGTACATGATAGGAATTGAACCTACTTAAAGCGGGTTTGCAAGCCGCCGCATCTGCCGGTCTGCCACATGTACATATTCAAAATTAACTAATAATTTTCTGCTTAGGAACTACAATGTTCCCATGAATTTTATTATAATGTTCTACAAGCTCTGCCTTAGCAGGAGCAATATAAACCACCTTATCTTTCAAAACCGAGATGATGTCACCTTCAACCGACTGAGCATAGCCCAGGATAGCAACACCAAAACCACCATTTTCTTTCTGCTGTGGTACTAGCATTAATGGTTTTCCTAGCATATATGCTTCAGGACCATCCATAACCTCAGCCACCAATTCTTCACCAGTAACCAACTTAACAATATTTATATTCGACATAACAACTCCATTATCACATTTGGTGCCCCAGTCAGGAATCGGACCTGCGTCTCTGCATTATCAGTACAGTGCTCTACCATTGAGCTACAGGGGCGATTTCTACTAAAACTTCATTTCAAACTCTAGCAATCTTTTACCATTGCAGCGATATCTTGCAGCGGCATCATCGAATTTATCTGTTCTTTTACAAAGCAAATATATTCTAGAATTATCTCTAATCTGGGAGCAGTGGTGCATCCAGATAAAAACAATAAGGTTAGAATTACTAATACTCTCATAAATTGGAGCGGACGATGGGAATCGAACCCACGAACAGAACGTTGGCAACGTTCGGCACTACCATTATGCGACATCCGCGCAAATTCTATCTAATATCTATTATACTTGAACGAACTGTAAAAGTAAAATATTAATCTTGTTCTCTGTCTCCAAACATTTGCATCCAGATGTGTTTAGATCTGCTGTTATATTTCAAGAGACCTTTTAGAGCATATTTTGCTTTGCTCCAAAATTTATATCCGAAAAGAACCTTTTCCATCGTATCAACAATATGTTGAGCATCAGTATGAGTTGCAATAAAATCTTTTGGCAACCAATCTATTTCTGAAGAAACAACAATCGGAACACCTTGAGATACAAAATCTGCAGCTACAATATTAAAACTTTCTGTGAAGCTTGCTTGTAAACCAATATCCATTGTATCAACCAATTTTAAGAAGTCATCATGATTCAACCAACCATGTTCAACTAATTGATAGCGAGTTGGATCTAAATTGTTGAATAAACCGCGAATGCTATTGAGCACTGGATTTCCAGAATCTTCTATTCTGGCAATGTTAATATGAAAACGTAAATTCTTACGATTCATTCTGGCAAAATGTAATGCTGCAATTGCTTGTATTAAATGATTCTTGAGAGGACGTATTGCACCAAAGCAACCAACATCAATCGTATCTCCTATTCTCTTACGTGGAGACAATTGCTTCTTGATAGAATAATAATTTGGTAGATAGAGAATTTTATACTCTGCTACAAGCTCACCATATGCTGCCGACACAATCTTCTTAATATCATTAAAAGATCTTATGCTATTTGGGGCAACAAATACATTTCTATATGCAAGATACTTCATAGTCCAGTCTACTGCAATTCCGTCATTTGCTAAGAAAGGCATCTCACTATGATTGCGAATGATCCACTGTACTTTAGGATGTAGAGGAATCAGCTGATCAAATTTTGTGGGCGTAACCCAATATGCTTCTATGATAACGTGAGTTGGCTTATATGCCGTCACTTCACGATCAATACAATTGTTATCAATAACTTCTACGATCTTTGTTTCTATGCCGCGTTCATTTAACATATCCACAATAAATTGTGCTGAGTTTCTTAGCCCAGAAGAAACACAATAGGAGAAATTTGCGCGAGGAGGCGAGGAATTCAAAACTCTATCTTCTGCGAAAGTCATTTCTCTTTTCTTAATAATAAAAAGTAGTTTTGACATATTATGATTGCTCTAAATAAATTGTTGACGTGTGGTCAATCATATTTAGGTTAGAAAGTTGGTGCCACCAGAAAGTAATGCTCTTTCTTTTCGTCTTTACCAAAGACGTGTAATGCTTCTATACTATGGCGGCGAATGTTGGTGCCTGCGGAGGGTAACGCTCCCCCTTTTCTGCAATGTCAATGCAATGTAATGCTTCTATACGACGCGGGCATTTGGCGCGCACGAAAGGATTTGAACCTTCGATCTTCCGTGTAGGAGACGGATGCTTATCCACTTAGCTACGTGCGCAAATTGGCGGAAGATGTAGGATTTGAACCCACGGACCCTTGCGAGCCTCTTGCTTTCTAGACAAGTGCGATAGACCACTCTGCCAATCTTCCATTGTTGGTGCAACCTCTAGGAATCGAACCTAGTTATCTTGCTCTTCAGGCAAGTGCTGAAATGACCACACTAGCTCAGGTTGCGTATATTTGGCGGAAGATGTAGGATTTGAACCCACGTGTCCGGTCAGGGACCATCACTTTAGCAAAGTGCGCCAATAAGCCTCTCTGGCAATCTTCCATAATCAAAATTGGTTCTCAGCCATGGATTCGAACCACGATATTTTCTTTCAGAGAGAAAGGTCCTGCCGTTAGACGAGCCGAGAATAAAACTGGATGACCGACTAGGATTCGAACCTAGATTATCAATGTTCAAAGCATTGCGTCCTGCCGTTAGACGATCAGTCAATAAATCTGGTAGCGATCGCTGGTAACTCTCCAGCTTTCCGGGATATGAACCCAGCGTGACAATTGTTCACTTCCTCGCTATAATTTGGTACACCCTGTAGGTAATGCTCCTACTTCCTTGCGATGTAAACGCAATATAATGCTTCTATACGAAGGGTGCATAAAACTTTTGTTATGAGTCAATATTCTTAAGTCGGTCGCGCAGTTTGGCGACCAAACCTTTTAGATATTCAATTTCTTGTTGATCTTCTGGAGTCTTTACAATCTTATCTTGTAAATAGTCAATCTTCAATTGATACAGATCAATGTCCGATTGAATGCGTGATCGTTCATCATCACTGCGCATTTGTGCAACATGTGCACGTGTTTCATAATGACCTTCAATCCATTTTGCTGTGCCAGCTAGAGATCCAAGGATCGCTAGAGCACCAACAGCTAGATTTATCATTTTCTGTGTCTCCATCTTACCCCCAAATATCTAAAATATTTAGGGATCTGTAAGTTTGGTGGTGATGGTGAGGATCGAACTCACACCATTTCGCTTTATGAGAGCGACGCACAAGCCTTCTATGCTACATCACCGAATTGGTCCCCGATCACGGTTATGCTCCGTGCCGTCTCCGCTAATCTGGCAGATCTCCGAACTTTATAAGGGTTCGCCGCACGCTAGTGCTATCGGGAAAAATGGTGCCCAAGGTGGGAGTTGAACCCACAAATGACGCGGATTTTAAGTCCACCGCATATGCCAATTCTGCTACATGGGCGATAAATTTGGCGATCCTAGAAGGATTCGAACCTTCGACCTCAACGTTCGTAGCGTTGCGCTCTATCCACTGAGCTATAGGACCAATAATTTGGCGGAAGACTGAGGAATCGCGCCCCAACAGCTTTTAACCGTCCCATCGTTTTCAAGACGAGTCCCGTGCTTCACGAGTTAATCTTCCAATATTCTTAGATTTAAAAGTTTGTCTAACATGGGGTTGTTAGTCTCCGGCATTAACCCGGTGCGTTGACCCAATCGCACAAACTATAAAATGGCGACCCATGAAGGAGTCGAACCTTCGCCAACTGGTTTGGAGGCAGTTGTGCTACCGTAACACTTATGAGCCATAAAATTAAATGAGCGACTTAGGACGAACCATTGCTGTGTGTCGCTATAATAGCCTTGCGAGCTATCTTTTTGTCGGCTGACTCAGTTTGACATGGAATCTGGACTGAGCATTCGGTTCATGTTCCCTTAGCCGTTTTGTCATGCTGGTGCTTCTACGGGAACTCGAATCCCGATCTCTACCTTGAGAGGGTAATATCCTAACCATTAGATGATAGAAGCAAAATACTTTGGGGTGATTAATGGGAGTCGAACCCATGCCTAGATTTTCACAGAATCTGGTGCTAACCATTACACCATAACCACCATTGAAATTGGCGACTCTGGCAGGAATCGAACCTGCGTGATTCTGTTTAGAAGACAGATGCCTATTCCGCTAGACTACAGAGCCATAAATTTGGTGCCACCACAAGGAATTGCACCCTGTTTTCCTGCTTACAAAACAGGCACATCGCTAATTATGTTTTGGCGGCGATGTCAACAGGATCCTTTTTTCACGTTACAAGTGTGTTTTTAGTTTGCTGGAAGGATCCTAAATTGGTAGTCGATGAAGGTAACGCTCCCTCTTAGCACAGTAATCGGCTGTGTGTATTACTTTTATACTAATCGACCAAACTGGTGCTTCCGGCAGGCTTCGAACCTGCATCACGTCGCTTAAAAGGCGGGTCTCTAGCCAGTTGAGTTACGGAAGCGAAAATTGGTACCCGAGACAGGACTTGAACCTGCAATCCGTGAGGAGCGAGCTTCTAAGGCTCGTGTGTATGCCATTCCACCACTCGGGCATTGTAAATTGGTGGGTTCGCGGGGATTCGAACCCCGATCGACATGAGTAAGAGTCAAGCATAATTGCCATTTATACGACGAACCCAAACGAGCAACTCATTTAAACTTGGCGTTCCCCATTCGGAGTTTAACCGAATGACCTTCTCCCGTATTATAGCTTCCGCCGGTTTGTAGGAGACGCTCTACACTGAGCTAGAGGAACATAAATTGGAGCGGAATAGGAGAATCGAACTCCTGTAACAAGTTTGGAAGACTTGGACACAACCATTATGCCAATCCCGCGAATTCTTGGTCACATCAGTTGGTGCTTCTCCAACATCTCTCCTTAAAAGGATTGCTCTAATAAATTAAGCTATGACGTGATAAACTGGTCTCCACGGAAGGAATCGAACCTTCTCCCCCTGACTCCAAATCAGGAACGCAACCATTACGCTTCGCAGAGATAAACTAAAATTGGCGACTGCGATGGGATTTTAACCCACGATATCTACCTTGACAGGGTAGTGCATTAAGACAGGCTATGCTACGCAGCCATAAAATTGGTAGTCCCACGGAGAATCGAACTCCGGTCCGGAGATTGAAAGTCTCCTATCCTTACCGCTAGACGATGGGACCATAAACTTGGTGGAGCGCCAGGGAATCGAACCCTGATGAAAAGCTTGCAAAGCTTCCGTAATCCCATTATACTAGCACCCCGAAAACACGGCAGTTTCTCTACTGTAGAAACTGCCAAACACCTTCTTGGTGAGCGCACTAGGAGTCGAACCTAGACGGCGATGCCGACTTCAGGGTTACAGCCTGATGCCCTTCCTATTGGGCGTTACGCTCAAATTCAGCGGACTGTATCGAAGTCCATACGGTGCGGCTTTCACGCTAAACCATGCTTTCACATGGACAGGATTAGTTTCTGTTCGCGAACTTAAACTAACCTTACTCACTTGGCTGGCACGGCAGGGGTCGAACCTGCGAATACGCGATTAACAGTCGCGGCTATTACCACTCTAGTCACATGCCAAAATTAATCTCCCTAGGATTTATCCACTGCGAGTGCACAGCTTCGAATTTAACTAGGGAGCAACTCTGAAACGTTTTGTTGCGGAGAGCCAGATCAATCTCCGTCTGTCGCTTGGCGAGTTTAAGGTTCGCTGCCACCAGATCTCAACTTTATTTAAAATATATCAACTAATAATTCTAGAATCAACTTATATTACTATTCATTTTTTCTTTCCTCATTAATGGAACAACACAGTAAGACGTTTTCCACACGCTAAGATCACACAAGATACTATCTTACTTTATCTTGTTCGATTTGTCACGTTGCCCGAACCCAGAATACGGGATTGGCTGACGCGACGAATATTTACCCACTTTTCGGTCTGTATGTTTTTAGCAATTTAGACCTTGGACACACTTTATTGTGTCTACCAGATTTTGGGGGTGGGGCAACCCAGACTTACTTTGACTTTAAGAGACAATCATATGTCCCCGAGCAGAACGCTCTAGTGAATCTTATAATAAGACGCACTGGCAGTCAACGCCGAAATTCCAACCTTATTGTTAAAGAGCAGATCTTATGCAGCTAGGCATACGATACCAGATAGATTTACTTGCCACTGGTGGGCAATCGAATCTGTATTGGGTTTATATCGCATGAGCAGTTTAAGACCTATTCCTAATTCAATAGAGCTATTATACGGGAGTTGCCTGCAAAAGTCAAGTTTTTTTAGAACTTATTTTTCAATGTTATCAACAGCCATCTATAATGGGTTGTTATCATTGAAATTTTGCTGGATCAACTCTATATATAACGCTATGCCTTCAAAATCACCTGAGAATTAACACAACAACCAATTGTCGTCATATTCTTCTGATGTGAGACCGTACAGTCTTCACAAATATTCTTCCTGAATAATGATGTGTGAGCGATGCCTTCATGCTCTAACCATGCATCATATTCTTTCTTCTCGCCGAAGCAAAGAGGAAAACGTTCCTTGCGCATCGCCAACGATGACTGTAAATTCTTCATGGCAATTCTCACTGCAGGCTTCATATAATACTCTCTTCTTCTGTAAAAGTCAAATCAAACAATCGGATCAGTAAAGACAGCATCAAATTTGCTACCTCTAAAGCGCCACATGACGTTACGTTCAACAACGTCAGCAGTAAATCCATGGGCATACATTTTTCGAAGCATGTTTTTGACATCAATCAAATATTTGCAATTCGGATTAGTATCCTCTATGTCACAATCATTGAAATCTGTGTACTCTTCAATATTTCTTGCTGTCCAATATGATTGGAGTTTAGCTTCTGCATTGACGTAGCCCTGGTCGCGCTGGCGCAGTCTTTCGACAGCCTCATTATAAGACAGCAATTTTTCCATAATGACTTCGTAATATGCTTCGCTATAAGGATTCATACGAGCAATGTCAAAAACCTTAGCACTATAGATTCTTGGAAGATTAGGATTTGAATTATTCAAACCAACCGCACGAACCCATTGCATGTAATGATCATCATCAACTCTGCCTATCTTAAGAACTCGATTTTTATTATCAAGATCATAGACAGCACCAAAAGACCCTTCGTCAAGAAAGTGCAAATTGCGTTTGGTCTCCAGATATTCCTTACGACCAGTCATCATGTATGCGGTGTTATTAGCACGCATAGAAACACGTTTACTCATCTGAGTCAATCTGCCAGTCGCGACGTGACAATTTCTTGCGCTTGTAGATACGTTCTGTGGGAACGATCCTCTGATTAAATTCCGGCGCAGTTCTTACTGCCTTGGCAATAGGATTGCGACCAACCAACTTAAAAAGATGATTAATGGAATCTTGGGTTTGTCGTGCGTGTCGCATTGTAGTGTATCAATCGTTGTGCTAAGTAAGTTTTAAATTCAGGGACGTCAAATTTCTTGAAATCTTCTGGATGCAGATAATAGACATAGTCGTCTAAAATGATCGCAATGAGATTCAAATTCTTATCTTCAAGAATTTGAATGCCGATGCGTTCAGTAAATTCAACTGCGTCTTTGAGTATCATGCTACCATCGATTTCTTGGGTTCCAATTCATATATAGCACGTGCTATGAATTTTAGTTCATATTCAGCACTTTCCAGTTCCTGTTCGGCATCCTGAAGATCCTTCTTGGTTCCATTATGGAATGCCCAGCAAGCCTTCAATTCTGCCTTAGAGACCTTTCTCTCCAGAGACTTCAAGTACATAAATTTGTTACCCATGAGACCTATTATACGCTGTTTCTACGAAAAGTAAATAAAAAAAAGCCCATGAAAATCATGGGCTTCCTCTAAGTCATTGATTTAACAATTACTTTTGAACAGCCTTCTTGAAAGCTTCGTTCAATTCTTCACGCGACTGAATCGCCGGTGCTGCTGGTGCCTCTGGTGCCGCTGCTGCTGGTGCCTCTGGTGCCGCTGGCAATACAGGAGCAAGCTTACAATCTACGCCTGCAGCTGTAAGTGCCTCGTCAATTGCCTTACCTTCTTCGCCTGCGCGTGCTCTATAGCATGCAGCTTCCTTGTAACCCATCTGCGTTAGTAACTGAACCTGTTTGATGAGAATACAATTCTTATCAAGTTTGGTGCCGCCTGCCGATAGACCTAGGACGGATGACTGAACACCGCCAGCTACAGAACCTAAGCATGTATCATACCCTGATGTCAAATTTGTAGCGTATGCTGTTGACACTGGCTGCTTTTGTGTATTGTAATTGATCTTAGTATTATTTGATCCATTACCATTATTTGCTGCAGTAGCTGCAGATGATGCAGTAGATGATGCAGTAGCTGCGGCTCGTGCCTCGGCTTGCTGGCTCTGAGTTTGCTGGTTGGTATTTCTATTAGAATTTCTATTAGAATTTCTATTACTAGAATTACCACTACCCTTTACAGAACCACCAGTTGCTGAACTAGAAGAATTACTGCCTCTATCATTTCCCTCATCATGAGGATTATTTGTTGCTAAAGCAACACCCGATGCAAGCAACATGCTTGCTAAAATTACTAATCTTTTCATACAATTTCCTTTATTTACTAAAATAATTACCTAGATTTTTTGCGTTTTGCAAATCTAAGTTCCAATTTCTTGACATTCTTATCAAGTATATCCTGTAATGTGATACCATGACGGCAGCAGATCATCGTAAGATAGTAGAGAACATCTCCTAGCTCCTCAGTTAAATGCTTCATGTCAGGTGCCACTTCATCTCGAACAGACTTTTTAAGAATCTCCAGAACTTCTCCGGTCTCTCCACCAAGACCAATACCCATAATATAATCATCTCGCAAAGATAGTCTCTTGGCTTTGCCAGTCCACATCTTACGAACCCATGTTTGATATTCTTGATTATTCATATTAGGCTTTCTTATTAAGAATGAATTTTTCAACTTTCTTAACTTTGGCTTCAGCAGCCTTAAATATTCTATCGCCTGCAGTATCATCAAAGAATTTTTCGTCTATGAGCATCTTAAAGACACCCATAAAATCTCCGATCTCTGTTTCAAGATTCTTTATGTTGCGTTCTGTCTTACCAAAACGATTGCACTTGGAAATTGCCTGAATAACTTCTGCAGCTTCTTCCTGTAAAATTCCCAGCAATTCTTCTTCGCGATTCATCTGATCACCATCATAACATTGACAAGACCCCAACCAATGACTAGAGTCAATAACAAATTCAAATATAACATAGCTCTACCCAGATAAACATGTGCTTGTTTTCTAACAAAATATACTGCTGGGATTAACAATAAGAAACAAGACAATTTCAAATACAACATTCCTATTGTACCATAATTATTCATCGTCCAAAATTGAATAGGATTTAGTTCTCCGTAGATACCCACCTGCGAAACATATATCTTAGTTACCACATAATCAATAACGTTTAGAACTATAGACAACGCGATCTGATACCACAAATATTGCTTGTCATTCATCAGACTATCTCTACCATGCCATTTGATGCAGACCAAACTTGTGCGTCTTTTGGTATTCTAATTGTTATTTGGTCTCCAATCTCTACATGTTTTGGATTTCTGATTTGGATTGGTGAAGTGAATGATCTAATATAAATTTCATTATAAAGAATCTCAGTATTCCACTGAATTGAAGTCAAGAATCCTGGTTTGGTAATGTTCAATTGAATTGTTTCTGGTCTAGACTCAAATTCTGAGCTAGTATAATCAGTGAGTGCTAATCCTACTGGATTGGACATAGGAATATAGTTTGTACGTGTTTTGTATCTATCCATTGGGGATGCAAACAAGAATTTACGAAAGTATGGATTGTCGATATTTTTTATATATGTTAGATCAACCCCCGAATCTAATTCTGCCAGGAGAATATTAAATGGAGTATCTGGTTGATCATTAAAATCAAATCCATACCCAACCGCTATGTTGCTAATTGCGTTAGGAACCAAAATAGTTGAGTCATGACCGAAACGTTTAACACATTTTCTAAATGTGTCCCTCTGATTCTCATTAAGCCAAGGCTCATATAGATATATCATTCCCAAAATAACATCAAATTTTTCATTATTCAAATTGACGCTATTGATATTAGATTGAATGAAATCTACTGATACGTTGTTTTGTTTTGCGATTCGTCTAGCAATTTCTACTTGTTCGATATCTACGCCAACTACTCTGGTTGCTCCTGCTTTGGCAGCCATGATTGCTAGAATCCCTAGCGCGCCTGTGCCTACATCAAGAACGCTCATCCCAGGTTTAACAACTTCTCCTATGATGCTTCGTAATATTTTAGTGCGATCTCTATTCTCAACCAGGAATTGCAGATGCTCATACGGATTGAATCCGATTGGATCTTCATATAACTTCATAGATAATCGTAGCGATTCACCATTACTGCTGATTTCATAATAGCTTCTGGAGTCATTGAGGCGAAATCTGCAGCTAAAATTGACTTCATGATTGCTGGAGAAAATCCAGATACCATTGCTGTACCCTGTTCATTAAATGCTACTGGAGCATTATCATGTGCATTCAAATTCCAGAATACAATTCCAGGCATCTTATATCCAGCTTCAAAATACTTTCTATCAATCATCTGATGGGCACTGTCGTCAAACTTTGTACAGGCATTGAACTGCATGTCAGATAGAATCAAAAGTGCGCTGGGCATATCTTCCGCTGGCAATTTGTTCTTGATCGCTAGACCAAGAATCAAATCAAATGCCTTGTGTAGATTTGTTGACATGTCCCAATTAGACTTAATCATTTGCGACAACTTCTGAGAAAGTGTGCCTTTCAAATGCACAAATTCCGACTTGGGTGAGAATGTTAGAAATAGATCCTTAAACACTCCCTTGTTCTTGTCTGAAAGATACAAACCAAGAGATACGGCAACATCCAAACATGATAGCTTTGGATTTCCGCCAACAGAGGATCCCATAGAACCAGAAACGTCTACCATTGGTAGAATATTTTGACCATCCATATAGTCAGGCAATGAGTTCCATTGCACGTCGCAAACGGTCTTATCACCACCAGCCTGCAAGGACTTGATGATGTCGTATGGATAAACTGCCGCAGCATTAACCTTGGCTTCACCCTTTACAAGCTTGTTCTTATAGTCAAGGAATGCCTGACCAGCGTTCTTATGAAACGCAGTCAAATAGCGAGACATAGCCAATGAAGGCACGTGCTCGAAATTAATGGTTCCCCACTGCTTTGCGCACATTGCAGTTTCAACAACCTTGGTTAGTTCAACAAGACGCTTACGGTAGAACTTTGGAGTCCAACCAAATGAAGTACGAAGTTCCTGCGCTTGTGGTCCCTTACGAGGCATCCACTTTGCACATAGACCATTACCTGCTTTTAAAGCAGCATGGATTAAATCAAATGCGATTGACTTTACTTCTGGATGAGTAAAGATTAGAAGATCATCCCAACGTCCAAGAGTAGGAATCTTAGAAAGAAGCTTAGTCTTAGTTAAGGTAGTTAGATGATATGTTTCCAAGTGTAGGAGTACATCACGGAACAGCTGACGTTCGCCAGCGCCACCACGTACATCACGTGCCCATAAAGCAACACGGATTGCTAGATCCTCGTTGTCTTGAAACGCACGTTCAAATTGTGGGGTGATTTGCTTGCCACGAGAAGCACCAATCTTGAAGAACAAGTCAGTGACCGTGGACAAAGAAGATTCTAGCGCCTTCATACCATTTTCGGTACGAGACTCAACAGGAGTAGTTAAAACTGCATTCTTAAATGACATAATATATTCCTTCTAAACATCAACAGATTGATAGACATATTTACTGGTGTCAAGTCCAGTCCCCTTGCGGAGAGTTTGATAAGGTCTTTCGACCTTGGTTTGGTTTGCTGTAATCAATCTAAATTCAACGGGATAATAGGACTTTGACGTGAGTCTTACACCGAACACAGAACCCCTGTGTCATGGGTTGTCGCTTTGCCGAAGCTCGGCGACTGCGCTTTATTTTTGGTTTGCTGTATTTATCCCAACTCTTAATACTATACTCTATTCTACTGTAATAGTCAAATCATTGTGCCTATTTTCTTAATACACATATCATAGAGTATCGTGGCTAAATCTGAAGGAGCATTCTCTGATTTGCGTTGTTCCCAAGCTAGATTTCCTAGCTGCACTATAATCTTTCTTTTATCTTTATCTGATTCTGCTGCAATTTGATTAACACGCTCTTTGAAATGTTTTTCACCAGCATCGGGTGTGACTCTAGCAACAATGCCAAGAACAGTATAATTTATAGATGTTATGGTACATTCTCTTGCGGACTTGCTTTCCACATCTGCATGTGCAATGTTTGGAATGGCGGCTAACATGAGCAATAGAAATATTTTTAACATTGAAATCTCCTGTACTATTATATAGTGGAGATGGTGCCCAAGGTGGGAGTCGAACCCACAAAATACATTTTTTGAGAATGTCACGTATGCCAATTCCGTCACATGGGCGTTAAGTTATTTTATCTGTCTTTCCAGCGACCAATATTCAAATCTTCACGATCTGTTTGCTGAGAGTACTCTCGTTTGAAATCTCTTACTCTATTATGACCATGTTCACGAAAGGTTTTCTTCTTTTTCTTAGAATCTTTACCCTTCCCATAAATTTCATCACGGTCGTTATCGACCCAATCATCATGCTTAGACATTTTATGCCTTCTCTTCTTCCTTCAACAGTTTGAGGAACATCTGATATAGTCCCTCCATTCTTCCATAGGCTTCAATCTCCCACGGACTCTCCCAGTATGACCAATCAAGTTCACCTGTATATGTATGCAGTCTACCCATGAAACGAGAACGCTGACCATCTGTATAATCGAAGATCTCGTTGTTGATATATTGCTTAGCATGAATTAGTTCATGCCCGAGATCCTTAAGAGAAGTTTTATATTTCGTGATCCGCTTCTTGGTGATCTTATTGATTACCTTCTTGTTTAAGGTGATCGTGAATTTCTTTCTCTCACCAACGAGACCATCATAAGTTAGCCATGCGCTAATCTCTTTCAGTTCCTTACATTCTTGTTTGTTGGTAAGCTCATCTGGAGTCACAAACCTGATAACAATTATTGTTCGCTTTAGGTTTGTGTTAGATACAAATCTTGATAAACAGAAGTATGCGTACTTCTTGATTAAATTTGTATCACGAAGATCTATACCTGTTACCGTGAGCATTCATCTCTCCGATCTAGTTGTTCACCTTATTTAGGGAATTAGCCAAGAAGCATTCTCTGCGGAGAAGATTCTTCTGATTCTGTGGTAAAATTCTTAACAGAACTCACGCGAAAAGAACGCCAATCGTCTTGTTCTACGTCAAACACGCGCATAACGTCACCAGGAACTTCTGTGAGGATCTCACCAGAGTGCTTCGGACGCTTATTCTCAGGAATCAGATAGGGAGCGATGGTGCAACGCATAACACGTTCTGCGCCATCAACCTTCGTGAATGTAACCGTGACTGGACCGAGGCTCAACACACGAGCCAATGTTTCTCTTGAAATCATAATACTTCCTTGGGCGGCAACAATTTTACTACCCTCTTAAAGTATTTTACTGTGTAATTGAGTCCAAAGTCAAGTGTAATTGTAGGTTCCCAACCGTATTTCTGGTAAATCTTTGAAATGTCAGGTTTTCTTTGTTTGGGATCATCCTCTGGGAGAGTGAAATATGCAATGCCAGATTTAGAGCCAGTTATTTTTAGAATTGTCTCTGCAATCTGATTCATTGTATATTCATCTGGATTACCAACATTGACTGGCTTATTGTAATCCCCTTCCAAAACTTTAAGAATTCCATCAACCGTATCTTCCACATAGCAAAAACTACGAGTCTGTTGTCCATCACCATAAATTGTAATCTTATCACCCTTTAGTGCCTGCACGATAAAGTTTGAAACAACTCTACCATCGTTGATTGCCATGTTAGGACCATAGGTGTTGAATATACGAACGATACGTGCATCCAACTGTACTACCCTCTGAAAATCATATACAAGACTCTCAGCTGCTCTCTTTCCCTCATCATAACAAGAACGAGGACCATAACAATTTACATTTCCAAGATATTCTTCTGGTTGTGGATGAACCGAAGGATCGCCATAAACTTCTGACGTTGATGCCTGTAGAAAACGAGCACCTTTAAGATATGCCATGCCAAGGAGATTATATGTTCCTTGAACATTGGTAAGCATCGTTTGAATAGGATTGGCTTGATAGTGAACTGGAGAAGCTGGACAAGCTAGATTCACTATACGATCATATTTTTCTGAATCGTCATAAGAACAAATATCAGCATTCACAAATTTAAAGTTTGGTATTTTGAGAAACTTTTTGATGTTATCTTCAGAACCAGTACATAGATTATCTACTACTGTTACACGATGACCTTCTTTCAAAAGTCGCTTTACCATATGGGATCCGATAAACCCCGCACCGCCAGCTATCAAATAATTCATATAATCAATCCTCAAAAACATTATGTTGTAATGTACTCATACCCATATTTAGCAATATAATAACTGTCAACTATATCTGTTACAGGACTGCCCAATTTCTTATTTGGAAAAAGAAGTTTCTGTAAATCAAGTTTAGTCTCTGCTATGAATGCTTCAACCATTTTCTCTTTATCAGCATTGCCTTTTCCAGTAGCAAATTTCTTTATTACTGTCGGGGCAACTACATGTTGTTTAAATCCAAATTCCCAAATTTTATGTTTCAACAGTCCACAATTTTCAGCAATGTGAAATACACGTCCCTTAGAACCAAACGAATAATCTTCTATAAAACAAATGGGTACTGGATTCAATGGAAATTTAGATAGAAAGAATTCTGCGATTTGGTCATATCTTTCTTCCTCAGAATAATAATCGGAATGAAGTGTTCCTACTATTCTACCATTGGCAAATACACCAGTATCTTTCTTGACTGTGGTTAGATAATAAAACTGAACGTGTTGTATGTCCGGCTGCTCCATAATACAGATAGCAGGACAGGATAGACTATAATCTATCCCAATAATAGTCATTCGTCATTCTCATCATCATCTTCAATGTCGTCAGTTTCTCTATCGACATCACCAGACTCTTCTATTTCTTCTCCGCAAAAAGGGCAATAACTAGGTTCTGGCATTGTTACTCCTGAAGTTTCGTAAGTGAGTTCCCATTCAGACTCGCAATTTTCGCAATCTAATTGTGTGCTACGTTTCATAGTTCACATACTCCGGCTGAACATGCTAATTCCTTAGCACTAGTTGTAGTATCAGTTTCTTCTTTAAATAACGTCCAATCAATATTAACGTTTTGAGACGCTAACAACTCATTATACTTAGTCTCGTCTATTTCCTCATACGGAGCCTGACGATATGATCCAGTGTCACGTGGTAGAAACGATACACCGGAAATAACATTGATATTTTTATATACCCATGCTCCTACTTCCATCCATTCATCATCATCAACATATACTGTAATGGATGGCTTATGTTCGCACCAATTTTCCTGATAGACTTTCCAAAGTTCTAATTGCTGAATAGCATTTACATCTTTAACTAGAATAGAACCTTCTGGTGCCTTCATTGGGAATGAAAATACCCAATTGCTCTTACCATAGAAATCTTCTTCCGCTTGATAGCCATGAGAAATCATAAACTCAGCAAGTGGATCTTTTTTGTCTACGCGCACGCGACGGATATAATATTGAGAATATCGAGGATGGATTCCAGAAGCAGAATCTACCAATTGACTTACAGTGCCGGATGGTTTAACGCAAGTAATAGCAGCAGATGGTTCTACATCTAAAATTTTTGCATAATCTTTATTGATCTTAACTGCATGCTCACGCAAGTTAGCTAACATAGAACCAGGTCCTGAACCACCCTGATCAGCATACTGACCTGATAGATAAATATTGTCCATGATGCCTGTTAGAGAAACGCCTAACAAACGTTCTTCCTCTGTATTGGTTTTCCATTTCTTATTTAAGTATCGGAAATCGGAAAGTGTGGATTGAAGTGTTCCAAGAATGGTAGCAAATTTAACTTTACGCTTCAGGGATTCAAAATCATCACCGGCGCGCACAACTACCTCAGATAAATTACAAAACTGATAAGGACGTAGAATAATCTCTGCGCATGGATTAGTACCATAGTCAACATCTACACTCCTTCGTTCATATTTGGCAGCTATCTGTTGAGATGCCTTACGAGAGAAGATACCTCTTTCACCAGAACGTGATGTATGAAGAGCAACCCACTCATTCATGAATGTTGCCATATCAGGCTTCTGTTCATAAACAGCAGAAATATTTGCTAGAGCACGGTGCGGATTCTCAATCCACCAATTACCACTTTTGGCATGACGAAGTTGATCATCATTCAAATCTGTTAGAGAAATCAAAGCAGAACGACGAACGCCACCACAAACAACGATGTCTGCAATCTTACAAACGATGTCATGGCATTCGAGAGTTGTCAGCTTGCGTCCTCGTGCCTTCTGAAAGATATTAAGCGTGAAACGCATCAAATCAACAAGAGGCTCAGGACCAGAAGCGCGTCCCCCGAACGTTTTTAAACGCTCCCCTGCGGGACGGAGTTTAGAGATATCCCAGAGAGGAATCTTACCAGAATATAGAAGGGAGAGAAATTCACGGAATCCAGTTGCCCAACCCAATTTGGAATCTTTGAAGACAATCATGGTATCAGTCGGATGTAACTCATCAGGGACTTCAGAAAGCTTGTTTGTGTAACGAGATTCTACAGAATATCCGACGCCAGTTCCGCACATTAGAATGTACATGATCTCATCAAATGCTTTTGAGCTATCAATGGGAACATATGAACAATTATATCCCGCAACATTGTCCTTATCAAGTGCTGGTCCTGCAGTCATCAATGCGCGCATCGATGGCATTACTTCTAGATTAAGTATGGCTTTGCGTAGATCGTCCCAAGGCACCTTAGCATCCTTGTGACGATCTTTAAAGAAGTTGATATATCTTGTGACAGTTTCTTCCCACGTCTCTCTGCGTTTCAGTTCATCGTTGTATCTGGCGTATCTAGAAATATGAATAAATTGTGAATACAGGGTGGGCAATGTCTTGGACATTATAACCTCTTTATTATGTTTTGTTTGGGGGGATGTGTATATAGCTTAGATTGAATTTCT